>FTJN01017596.1_pt1 | contig 41525 bp, 34 predicted proteins | sample 1658361 | NCBI WGS metagenome assembly FTJN01 (sample SAMEA3914819, study PRJEB12502) | metagenome | biome: forest; material: soil | place: Canada | collected 2010-06-26 | depth 0.3 m
CGGCATGCCCTTGCCCTTGAGGCGGACGGTCTTGCCGGTCTGGGCGCCTTCCGGGACCTTGACGGTCATGCGGCTGGAGCCGTCGCAGTTCTCGCCGCCCAGCAGGCAGGGGGCCTCGATGTCGCCGCCCAGGGCGGCCACCGTCATCGGCACCGGCACGGTGCAGAGCAGGTCCAGGCCGTCGCGCTCGAACAGCTCGTGCGGAATCACCGACAGGAAGAGGTAGAGATCGCCGCGCGGACCGCTGCGGGCCCCGGCGTCGCCTTCGCCCGACAGGCGGATGCGGGCGCCGTCATCGACGCCGGCCGGAATGCGCACCGACAGGATGCGCTCGCGGCGAACCTGGCCGTGGCCATGGCAGTTGACGCAGGGGTCGAGCACCAGGCGGCCCGAACCGCCGCAGCGGGGGCAGGCGCGCTCGACCGCGAAGAAGCCTTGGGTGGCGCGCACGCGTCCGGCGCCGCCGCAGGTGCCGCAGACCGTGGGGCTGGTGCCGGGCTTGGCGCCCGAGCCGTCGCAGACCTCGCAGGTGATGGCGGCCGGAACCTTGATCTCGACCTCGGCGCCGGCATAGGCCTGCTCCAGGGTGATCTCCAGGTCGTAGCGCAGGTCCTGGCCGCGCTGGGGGCCATTGCTCGATTGGCGACGACCGCCGCCGAACATCTCGCCGAACACGTCGCCAAAGACGTCGTTGAAGATATCGCCGGCGTCGCCGCTGAAGCCGCCCTGGCCGCCTTGCTGACCGTTCACCCCGGCATGGCCGTAGCGGTCATAGGCGGCGCGCTTCTGGGCGTCCGACAGGATCGAATAGGCTTCGTTGATTTCCTTGAAGCGCGAGGAGGCGTCCTCGCAACCGCCGTTGCGGTCGGGATGGTGTTCCATCGCCATCTTGCGGAAGGCGACCTTCAAGGCGGCGTCATCGCAGCCTCGGGCCACGCCCAGGACTTCGTAATAGTCGCGCATCAGGGTCGATCACTAGCCATGTTGAATAGGGAGGTGGGAGCGCCTCCGCCCGGCCGCAAGCGGCGGGCGGAAGCCTTGTTCCCGAAAGGTAGCGCGGGCGGAACCGTAGTCACGTGTTCACGCCCGCGGCCCATGGTCACGCCGACGGCTTGGAGTCGTCGACTTCTTCGAATTCGGCATCGACGACGCCGTCATCGGCGGCGGCGTCTTCGCCGCCTTCACCATCGCCCTGTTGGGCGGCATACATCGCTTCGCCCAGCTTCATCGAAGCTTGCAGCAGGGCCTGGGTCTTGGTCGAGATCGCCTCGGCGTCCTCGCCTTCCAGGGCCGACTTCAGTTCGGTGATGCCGGTCTCGATCGCGGCCTTGTCGGGGCCGGCGACCTTGTCGCCATGCTCGGCGAAGGCCTTCTCGGTCGAGTGCAGGGCGGCTTCACCCTGGTTCTTGGCCTCGACCAGCGCCTTCTTCTTGTCGTCCTCGGCCTTGTTGGCCTCGGCTTCCTTGACCATGCGCTCGATGTCCGCGTCGGAGAGGCCGCCATTGGCCTGGATGCGGATCGAGTGCTCCTTGTTGGTCGCCTTGTCCTTGGCGTGGACGTTGACGATGCCGTTGGCGTCGATGTCGAAGGTGACCTCGATCTGCGGCACGCCGCGCGGCGCCGGCGGAATCCCTTGCAGGTCGAACTGACCCAGGAACTTGTTGTCGGCGGCCATCGGACGTTCGCCCTGGAAGGCGCGGATCGTCACGGCCGACTGGTTGTCGTCGGCGGTCGAGAAGGTCTGCGAGCGCTTGGTCGGGATGGTGGTGTTGCGCTCGATCAGCGGGGTGAACACGCCGCCCAGGGTTTCGATGCCCAGGGTCAGAGGGGTCACGTCCAGCAGCAGCACGTCCTTGACGTCGCCTTGCAGAACGCCGGCCTGAACGGCGGCGCCCAGGGCCACGACTTCGTCGGGGTTCACGCCCTTGTGGGGTTCGCGACCGAAGAAGTCCTGCACGGCTTGCTGGACCTTGGGCATGCGGCTCATGCCGCCGACCAGGATCACTTCGTCGATGTCGCTCTTCTTCAGGCCGGCGTCCTTGAGGGCCTGTTCGCACGGACCGATGGTGCGGGCGATCAGGTCTTCCACCAGGGCTTCGAGCTTGGAGCGCGACAGCTTGATGTTCAGGTGCAGCGGGCCCGACGCGTTCATCGAGATGAAGGGCAGGTTGACTTCGTACTGAGCCGTCGAGGACAGCTCCTTCTTGGCCTTTTCAGCCTCTTCGCGCAGACGCTGCAGGGCCAGCTTGTCCTTGCGCAGGTCGACGCCCTGCTCCTTCTTGAACTCGTCGGCCAGGTAGTCGACGATCCGCAGGTCGAAGTCCTCGCCGCCCAGGAAGGTGTCGCCGTTGGTCGACTTCACCTCGAAGACGCCGTCGCCGATTTCCAGGACCGAGACGTCGAACGTGCCGCCGCCCAGGTCGTAGACGGCGATCTTCTTGCCTTCGTTCATCTCCAGGCCATAGGCCAGGGCGGCCGCGGTCGGCTCGTTGATGATGCGCAGCACTTCAAGGCCGGCGATCTTGCCGGCGTCCTTGGTGGCCTGACGCTGGGCGTCGTTGAAATAGGCCGGAACGGTGATGACCGCCTTGGTCACCGGCTCGCCCAGATGGCTCTCGGCGGCTTCCTTCATCTTCTGCAGGATGAAGGCGGACACTTCCTGCGGGCTGTAGTCCTTGCCGTGGGCCTTGACCCAGGCGTCGCCGGTCGGACCCTTGACGATGTCATAGGGGACCATGGCCTTGTCCTTGGCCACGACGGGATCGGCGAAGTTACGGCCGATCAGACGCTTGATCGCGAAAAGGGTGTTGGTCGGGTTGGTGACGGCCTGGCGCTTGGCGGGCTGACCCACCAGCCGTTCGCCGTCTTCCATGAAACCCACGACCGAAGGGGTGGTGCGAGCGCCTTCGGCGTTCTCGATCACCTTGGGGGTCTTACCGTCCATGATGGCCACGCACGAATTCGTGGTGCCAAGGTCGATACCGATAATCTTGCTCATTTTAGACCTGTAGCTCCTGAATGGCGGACGGCGGTGACAAGGGCCTTAAGACAAGCGCCCCGGTTTTTCTCGAGCCGTCCCCGTCTGGTCGCGTTTAACGGTTGATCCAAATCCTCACCGCCCGGACGGCGTCTAACTAACGACGTCAAAGCGGAAAGCGTTCGTTCAATCGAAGTTGACGAGCCCGTCAACCCCGCTTCGAAGCCGATATGGGGGATAGGCGCCAGCCTGCAAGCCCAATCCCGCAAGGAATGAAGGGGAATCGTGACCTGCGACGAAATAGGCCGCGCTCGAAAAAGCGCGGCCCTTCCGTCAGATAGGTCGCGAAAGAGGCGCTAAAGCCTCACCTCGCGTTCGCTGAACCCGCTCAGAGAGCGCGTTCGGCTAGCCTTGAACGGCCTTAGCCTTTCTTGGCGACCCAGGCCGTGATTTGCGGCAGGGCGGCCTTGCGGGCCTTGATGCGGTCGGTGATCGCGGCCACCGACTTGTCGGCCTCGCCACGCGAACCGGCCGGCAGATTGGCGGCGGCATAGGCGGTGACCTTGTCGATCATCGCCGGATCGGCCGAACCGCGGGCCAGGCTCGGGATGAACTTGGTCGCCGAGGCCGCGTCGACCTTGCCGTTCACCGCGTCCTTGTGGGCGACGGCGAAGTCGAAGGCCAGATCCGGGTGCAGGTTGGAGACCCGCGAGATCATGTTGGCCGACAGGGTCTCGCCCGGCTCGTCGGTCAGGGCCAGCTCCAGGGCCTTGGCGGCCAGGGCGTCATCCTCGACCGAGGCCAGCTGGGTGTAGAGCTGGTCGCGGATCAGCGGGGTCTTCTCGGCCTTGGCCTGTTCGTGCAGGGCGTCCCAGGCCGCGGCGTCGGCGTGACGGGCCACGGTGGCCAGGATGCGCTTGCGCAGCGGACCGGGCACGGCGGTCGGGTCGGTCTTGTCGGCGGCGTAGCGACGCTTGGCCTCGGCGATCACCGCAGGGTCGCCCAGGGTGCTGAGCGCGCCGATCAGGTCCGAACGCAGGGTGGCGACCGGACCGGCTTCACCCGGCTTGGCCGTCCAGCCCACTTGCGCGAAGACCGGCGACAGGCGGGCGATGGCCAGCTTGCGGAAGGCGGGACGGTCGGCCGGCGCGCTGTCATACATGCCGTTGACGCCGGTGAAGATGGACGCCACCCGGCCCCAGACCTGCGGGTCGGCGTCGGCCGGCGTGGCCACGGTCAGGTCCAGGCCGTCGGTGACGGTCTGCTGGCCGTTCAGGCCCAGGGCCCAGGCGTCGGAGATCACGCCCAGCTGGTCGATGGCCGGCAGCTTGGCGAAGCTGGCCGAGACGCCGGCGAAGGCCTTGGGCGTGTACAGCGTGCGGAAATAGCCCGCCTGGCCGGCGTTGACGATCACCGGGCCGCAGCCGTCGACGCTGAGCGAGCCCTTGCCGCCGGTCACCAGGGTCTTGGCCACCGCGCTGGAGCCGGCGACCTGGGCCGAGACCGGCACGCGCCAGGCCAGGGGGGTCTTGGTCGGCTTGTCGCGGCTGAACTCGCCCTGGGTCAGGGCAACGGAGGTCTTGCCGGCCACGCAGGCGCCGGTGTCGACGGTGATCAGCGGGATGCCCGGCTGCAGGGTGAAGTCGTGGGCGATGGCGGTGATCGGCTTGCCGGCGGCCGCCTCGACTTCCTTCCACAGGTCATCGGTCTGGGTGTTGCCGTGGGCGTGGGCCTTGATGTAACGGCGCACGCCGTCACGCCAGGCGTCCTCGCCGACATAGGCCTCGAGCATGCGGATGACCGCCTCGCCCTTCTGGTAGGTGATGGCGTCGAAGGCCTGGCTGGCCTGGTCGACGGTCTCGACGTGCTGGACGACCGGGTGGGTGGTCGACAGCGAGTCCAGGCCCATGGCGTATTCGCGATTGGCGACGGCGCTCAGCTGGCTGTTCCACTCGGGGTGGAAGTGCTCGGTGGCCCGGCTCTCCATCCACGAGGCGAACCCTTCGTTCAGCCACAGGTCGTCCCACCACTGCATGGTGACCAGGTCGCCGAACCATTGGTGGGCCATTTCGTGAGCCACGGTGGTGTAGATGTTCTGGCGGTCGTCCTGGGTGGAGATCGCCGGATCTTCCAGCAAGGCGTACTCGAAGTAGAAGATCGCGCCCCAGTTCTCCATGGCGCTGAAGAACTGGCTCTGGCCCGGGGCGGCGATGTGATCCAGCTTCGGCAGCGGGTAGGGGGCGCCGAAATAGTCGTTGTACCACTGCAGGATCGGGCCCGACGACTTCAGGGCGAAGTCGGCCTTGGCCAGGTCGCCCTTCTTGGTGATCACGCCCATCTCGACATCGCCGACCTTGGCGGTGGCGCGGTCGAACTCGCCCAGGCCGAAGAACAGCAGATAGGTCGACATCTTCGGCGAGGTGGCGAAGGTCACCTTGGACTTGCCGCCGCCCAGGTCGACGGTCTTGGCGACCGGCATGTTGCCGATGGCCATCTGGCCGGTCGGGACGGTGACCTGCACGTCGTAGGTCGCCTTGAAGAACGGCTCGTCCCACGAGGGGATGAAGCGGCGGGCGTCGCTGTTTTCGAACTGGGTGTAGAGGGCGCGCTTCTTGCCCTGGTCGGTGTCGTAGTCCAGGGCGAACAGGCCGGCGGCCTGCTTGTAGATCTTGCCGCTGTAGTCGAGGGCCAGGACGTGGGCGCCGGCCGCGATCGGCTTGTCGAAGGTGAAGGTGGCGGTCTGGGCCTCGGCGTCGACCGAGACCTTGGCCGCGCCGACACCGGCCAGCTCGGCCTTGGCGAAGGTCAGGTCGGCGGCGTGCAGGGTGATGGTGTTGGTCGGCTTGACCACATTGACGTTGATCTTCACCGAGGCGGTGAAGGTCAGCTTGTCGGCGTCGGGCGTGAAGGCCAGATCATAGTGGGTCGGGACCACGCCGCGCGGCAGCTGGGTCGTCACATTGGCGGCGGTGATCGCCGGCTTGGCGGCGGGGCCGGCGGCGGGTTTGGCGGTCGCGGCCAGGGTGGAACCGGCGGCAAAGACCAGCACGGCCGCAGCCGCGGAAGAGAGAAGTCGACGCATGAACGGCCCTGAATTTGCAAAATTTGTTCGGCAGGGATGCCGGCGGCGCAAAACAACACTGTCCAAGCGCTTCTGGCGCATTAAATCTACGTAATGATTAGGCCAATCAATGTCCTGCCGGGTTTCGACCTATGGCCCGGATTGCTGGACCTGGAGGTGCAGCACGATCTCGCGCGCCTGACCCGGGCCGCCCTGGAGGCCGCGCCCCCGGCCCACTATGAGACCGCCCATGGCAAGGCCATGAGCGTGGCCATGACCAGCTTCGGTCCCTTGGGCTGGACCAGCGACAAGACCGGCTATCGCTATGCCGAGCATCATCCGGGCACCGGCCGGCCCTGGCCGGACATGCCCCAGGCGCTGCTCGATCTGTGGGCGGCCCTGGGCGATGCGGAGACACCGCCGGACAGCGGCTTGATCAACCTCTATCGCGACGACGCCCGCATGGGCCTGCACCAGGACCGCGACGAGGTCGATACGGGCTTTCCCGTGCTGTCGATCTCGCTGGGCGACACGGCGGTGTTCCGGATCGGCGGGACGTCGCGCAAGGATCCGACGCGGTCGTTGCGGCTGACGTCGGGGGATGTGTGTCGGCTGTCGGGGCCCGCGCGGCTGGCGTTTCATGGCGTGGACCGGATCCTGCCGGGGTCGTCGGGTCTGGTGCCGGGGGGAGGGCGGGTGAACATCACGCTCAGAAGAGCATCCGTGGCTCACCCCCTTGTCCCCACCTGACGGCTTCGCCGTCTGTCCGCCCCCATGGGGGGCGGAGGACGCCGCGCACGGCTCCTCTTCCCCCTCTGGGGGAAGACGGTCGCGAAGCGACCCGTAGGGGGCAAGTGTTCGCCGCACGAAAAAGGGCCGCCCCAACGGGACGGCCCTTCCTCATCTCGAACCTTAGAAAACCCTCAGCCGCGCAGCTTGCGGGTGATCGTCTCCAGGTCCTGGCTCAGCACCGGATCCTCGGCGCGCAGGGCCTCGATGCGGCGCACGGCGTGCAGGACGGTGGTGTGGTCGCGGCCGCCGAAGCGCCGGCCGATATCGGGCAGCGAGCGGGTGGTCAGCTGCTTGGCCAGCCACATGGCCGCCTGGCGCGGACGGGCGATGGCGCGGTTGCGGCGCTCGCTGAGCAGGTCGGCCTGTTTCATGCCGTAGTGCTCGGAGGTGGCCTTCTGGATGTCGTCGATGGTGATGCGCTTCTCGCCGGCCCGCAGGTGCGGCCGCAGGATCGCCTGGACCTCGTCCAGGGTCAGGCGCGAGACGCCTTCGCCAGCCCGGGCCGACAGGGTGTTCAGCGCCCCTTCCAGCTCGCGGACGCTGTCGGTGAAACGGTCGGCCAGGAAATGCAGGACCTCGACGCGCAGGGTCGGCTCGAAGCCGTGCTGGCGCGACAGGGCCTGCAGCTTGCGTTCCAGGATGCCGATGCGCAGGGCGCGGTCGGCCGGCTCCAGGCCGCAGACCAGGCCCGCCGACAGGTGCGAACGCAGGCGGGCGTCCATCTCGGTCATCGCCGCCGGGGCGCGGTCCGAGGAGAACACCACCCGGCGGCCGTCCTCGACCAGGGCGGTCAGGGTGTGGAACAGCTCTTCCTGGCTCGACTGCTTGCCGGCGATGAAGTGCACGTCGTCGATGATCAGCAGGTCGGCGCCGCGCAGCTCTTCCTTGAAGGCCGCGGTCTGACGATCCATCACCGCCCGCACGAAGGTCGACAGGAAGCGCTCGGCGGTCAGATAGACCACGCGCTTGGTCGGGGCCTGACGCATGGCCTCCCAGGCCAGGGCGTTGAGCAGGTGGGTTTTGCCAAAGCCGTAGGGGCCGTGGAACAGCACGGGATTGAAGTGGCCGTCGGCCCAGCTCGCCACCCGGCGCGCCACGGCGTGGGCGAATTCATTGGCCGGACCCGGCACGAAGGTGTCGAAGGTGAAGCGTTCCTGCAGGCCCTGGACCGGCGAAGGCTTGGCGCCATTGGTCGCGGCGGGGGCCAGGCCCGGAACGTCGCTGGACACCGGCAGCACGATCTCGATCGGCTCGGCCTTGGCGTCATGACCGGCGGAAGCGCCACCGGAGGCCTCGAACTCCAGGCGCGACTTCAGGTCCAACCGGCGGGCGCTGGTGTCGTTGGCGGCCCATAGCTCGCTGACGCGGCGCCAGGCGCTGCGACGGATCCAATCGCGGGCGATGCCCGTCGGCGTCACCAGCACCACGTCGCCGGCCGGGCCGTCACGCAACGCGGCGGGGGCGATCCACGAACCAAAGGCCGCGTCGCCCAGCTCGCGTTTCAGCACCGCGCACACCTTGTTCCAGACGGCGGCCGCGGGTTCGCAAGCCACCGTCGAATAAGCAGCCGAAAACTCTTGGCTCACTACCCCGCCCTTGATCGTCATCGGTCACCGCCTCGCGTACATGTCGTGTCATCTCGATCGCCGCCCCCCATGGCGCACGACCGCGTTTCAGGGTTTCCGTCCATCAGACACAGGGGTTCGATCGGCGAACACGAGGGTTCCGCCGCCGCCACTGTTTTCCATGGACTGGAAGGCCGCTGAGACCCTTAAACTAGCCAGCGGTCCCTGCCGGTCAAACGGAAAACTTGCGTCCGACCCCGGATATTTCTGTTGACTCGCCGGACGTCCTCGCCCGGCAAGGGAATGTTATTTTTTGCCTTGAGGATCAGGGGCGAATTGTCTCGGAGGACAATCTTGAGTTTGCAGAAAGACCATAGAAAAAGCCGACCGAGTTTCCTCGATCGGCTTCTCTAAGTCTTTGAATTCGCTAACCGAACGGTGTTCGGCGAGAATCTGGATTAGGCAGCGGCCTGATCAAGCTTCTTCAAGCGAGCCGCCAGGCGCGAAACCTTGCGCGAGCCGGTGTTGGGGTGGACGACGCCCTTGGACACGGCGCGCATCAGTTCCGATTGCGCTTCGATGAAAGCGGCCTTGGCGACGGCGGCGTCGCCGGCCGAGATCGCGTCTTCGAACTTGCGCAGATAGGTGCGGACGCGCGACCGGCGAGCGGTGTTCACTTCGGTGCGACGAGCGATCTTGCGGATCGCTTTCTTGGCGCCGGGATTATTGGCCATAGTTCGGACCTTCAAACGGACAGCCGCGCGGGCAGCCGCGAAGCAGGAGAAATCAAGAGCGCGCGGATATACGGGAAGGCGGTTTCCGGGTCAATGCATAGCCGACGGGAATCTGACCCATCGGTACAGGCCTACCTTCACGTCCCCTTGAACGCCGGTTTACGCTTCTCGACGAAAGCTCCCATGCCTTCCTTCTGATCGTCGAAGGCGAACAGCGAGTGAAACAGCCGCCGCTCGAACACCAGCCCCATGGCGAGGGTCGTCTCATAGGCGGCGTTGACCATCTCCTTGTTCATCGCCGTGGCGATGGGTGACTGGGCGGCGATCTTGGCGGCGATGGCCAGGGTTTCGGCCTCCAGCGTGTCGGCCGGGAAGATCCGCGAGGCCAGGCCGGCGCGTTCGGCTTCCTCGGCGCCCATCATCCGGCCGGTCAGGATCATGTCCATGGCCTTGGACTTGCCGACCAGCCGGGTCAGGCGCTGGGTGCCGCCCAGGCCGGGGGTGACGGCGAGATTGATCTCGGGCTGGCCGAACTTGGCGGTGTCGGCGGCCAGGATGAAGTCGCACATCATCGCCAGCTCGCAGCCGCCGCCCAGGGCGTAACCGGCCACTGCGGCGATGATCGGCTTGCGGATGGCCTCCACGCCGCGCCCACCGGCGGCGAAGAAGTCCTCCTTGAACATCTGGGGATAGGACTTGTCGCCCATCTCCTTGACGTCGGCGCCCGCCGCGAAGGCCTTGGCCGAGCCGGTGATGACGATGCAACCCACCGTGTCGTCGGCCTGGGCCGCGGCCAGGGCCTGGCCCAGCTCGGCCAACAGGGCGGAGTTCAGGGCGTTCAGCGCCTCGGGCCGGTTCAGGCGGATCAGGGTCACGCCGGGCGCGGCGGCCGGGGTCTCGACGATCAGGGTCTCATAGGCCATCGGGGTCTCCTGTTGAGCGCTGCCGTTATAAAGCGGCCGGCGCCGTTGGCGAGCCCCGGGGGCGAACCTTTCGGCTTGCGAAGGGCGCCGGCCCGACCCCGCCCGCGCGGTGATCGCCGGGCCGATGAGTCACGCAACGGCGACACCGCGCCTGTCCGGAAGGGTGATCCTCGACCGACCTACTCGGCCAAGCTCGCCGCGCCTCAAGAGACGCGAGGTTCACGTCGATCAAGGTCGGGTTTGACCCAAGATGGACCTTCACAAAGTCCGCTTCGAGGCACAGGTTAAGCGCGGCCCCAGCCGAGGGAAGCGCAGCTGGAGAGGCTTCTGCCTCAGCGCTGGTCAATGCACGCAACCGCTCAGGGGATTCATGAGAGAGGCCAACCCTACCCTAGGCGTGCCCGCCGACCACGTAACGGTCTGGCGGTACATGGACCTCTCAAAGTTCCTATCCCTCCTTTACGATCAAGCGCTGTGGCTAAGCCGTGCCGATTGCCTTGGCGATCCGTTGGAAGGATCGTTGCCCACACCGGAATTTGCCGTTCAACAGGCAATGAAGGAGGAGCTTGAGGGCATTTCTGACGCACGCCGCTCAATGCTCAAAAGCGTTTATGCGAGTTGCTGGCATATAAGCGAGCATGAGTCTGCCGCGATGTGGAAGCTTTATGCACAATCATCAGATGCAATTGCTATTAAGTCCGGTTTGGACACTAAAAGCTGCGCTTACGGACTGGGTATCCCTTAGCATAATCAAATATATAGACTATGATCGAGAGGCTTTCGATTCCCACCATTGGAATTTGCTAGAGCCATTCTTCCACAAAAGGCTGTCGTTTCAGCACGAGAGCGAATTTCGCGCCTTCGCCTCTAGCCCCTACGGAGCCGATCCAGAAGTAGAGCGCGCACGAGACCCTTCCGGAATGGGAGTTTGTGCTCCCATTAATGTGCAGCAGATGGTGAAAGCCGTACACGTCAGCCCTGCCGTCCAGGACTCGTTTTTGCGGGTGGTCGAGAGGGCCGCAGCAAGCGGCGGTCTCACGGCCCCCGTTATCAGGTCGGGGCTACTTAGGGACGCTCTTTACTAAGGTGCTCACTGAACGGCCCGCCGCCAAGCCGCATTGCCTGCTCCTCCTTCCAGACACTCAGAGAGCAATCCGTTTTCGGTCACGGCCCGCGCGTGCGGAGTTCGCGCTGGGATCAACGACGGCTCCCACCCTTCTCGGACTCTTGGAAGGTCCACTTGGCGACAGCCCGCATCCGCATCGGGATGCGGCCACGCCTTAAATCCTTGCAGGATGGGAGCTCTGGCGTCTGGCCGAGTCAAGGACCGCCTCTGGCGGCCGCGTCGCGGCGACGCTCCGCGTCGTCCTTGACTCGGCCAGACGCCAGAGCAAGCTCGCCAGCAAGGATTTAAGGCGCGGCCTCACCGCTGCGGGTGAACCGGCAAGGGGCGGGCTGATCACAAGCCACACCCTACACCAGCTATCTCACACCTGGCACACCGGACAGAAAAACGTCGAGCGCCCGGCCTGGACCTCGCGCGCGATCACGCCCTTGCAGCCCGGCGTCGGGCAGGGCTGGCCCTCGCGGTCATAGACCCGGAAGCGGTGCTGGAAATAGCCCAGGGCGCCGTCGGCCGCCGCGAAGTCCTTCAAGGACGAGCCGCCGACCTCGACCGCCTCGGCCAGCACGGCCTTGATCGCCGTGGTCAGCGGTCCCAACCGCTTGCCGGCGATCATCCCGGCCGGCTTGAACGGCGAAATGCGGGCCCTGTGCAAGGCTTCGCACACATAGATATTGCCCAGGCCCGCGACGGTCTTCTGGTCCAGCAGCAGGGTCTTGGGCCCTTGCTTGCGATTGGCGAAGGCCTTGACCAGGGTCTTGGCGTCGAAGCCGTCGCCCAGGGGCTCGGGACCCATGGTGGCGAACCACGGATGATGGTCGACCTTGTCGGTGGAGATCAGGTCCATGAAGCCGAACCGGCGGGGGTCGTAATAGGTGACCACCGCGCCATCTTCGGTCTCGAACACCACGTGGGCGTGCTTGTCGTCGGGGGTGACTTCGCGAGCGAAATCGCCGGGCCTTGTCGAACCCGCTGGTGCTGCAATTTCAAAACGCCCGGTCATCCCCAGATGCATCACCAGGGTGTCGCCGCGATCCAGCGGGGCCAGCAGGTACTTGGCCCGGCGGTCCAGCCGCAGGATCCTGGCCCCCGTCAGCCGCTGAACGAAGCCGTCGGGCAAGGGAAAGCGCAGATCGGGCCGGTTGGCGCGCACGCGGCTCAGGCGGGCGCCGCTCAGCACCGGCTCCAGGCCGCGGCGCACGGTCTCGACTTCGGGCAGTTCTGGCAAGGAGGACCTCGGGCGGAAATCTCGGGTCGCCAGATATCGGCCATCCCGCGCGCGGAACAAGCAAAACCGGTGACGGACAGGCCCTGACGGCTATAAGAGCGAGACGATCATGGGGCCGGGCCCCAAGCCCATTTCGAGCGATTGCATGACCAAGGCCTCCGCCACCTTCGGATTCAAGGACGTCGACGCCTCGGCCAAGGCCGGGCTGGTGCGCGGGGTGTTCGACCGGGTCGCCAAGAACTACGACCTGATGAACGACGTGATGAGCGGCGGCGTGCACCGGCTCTGGAAGGACGCGGTCGCCGCGCGCCTCAACCCGCAGCCGGGCGAGATCATCATCGACTGCGCCGGCGGCACCGGCGACATGGCCCGTCGCTTCGCGAAAATGACCCGCGCGGCCCAGGAGCGCCGTGGCGGTCCCGACGCCCTGATCAACATCATCGACTACAATGCCGAGATGATCGGCGCGGGGATCGAGAAGGGCGGCGCGCCCGAGATCACCTGGACGGTCGGCGACGCCCAACGCCTGCCGCTGCCCGACGCCTATGCCGACGCCTATGTCATCTCGTTCGGCATCCGCAACGTCACCGACATCGACGCCGCCCTGCGCGAGGCGCGCCGGGTGCTGAAGCCCGGCGGCCGGTTCATCTGCCTGGAGTTCTCCAAGCCGGTGACCGAGGCGCTGGCCAAGGCCTATGACGCCTATTCCTTCAAGCTGATCCCGCAATTTGGCGAATGGCTGGCCAAGGATCGCGACGCCTACCAGTATCTGGTCGAGAGCATCCGCCGCTTCCCCGACCAGCGCACCTTCGCGAGCATGATGGAGAACGCCGGCTTCAAACGGGTGACGATCACCAACTTCACCGGCGGCGTCGCGGCGATGCACCAGGGCTGGGCGCTGTAGGGGGCGCTCGCGCCACCGCCGCTCAGGTCAGACCCTTGTCCCGGCAATAGCGCGCCACCACGTCGTCGATCGTCGGCGGTTCGCCAAACAGAGCCTTCTGCTTCTGGGTGTCACGGCTGACATAGCCGCCCTTTCGGATCCAGGTCAGCACGGCGATCCCGTCGCGCAGGGATGGGACGAACCGGGCCAGAAGCGGCGTGACGGCGAGAACCGGGCGCGAGAACACGGGCCTGGCGATCACCGGCCGGCCCAGGGCCCGGGTGAAGGCCGCGGCCACGACAGATCCGGTGACCGGGACCTCGCAGCAGACATCCACGCTCTGGTTCAAGGCCGAGACCGGGACGTCCAGAGCGGCTTGGGCCGCATATCGAGCGAGATCCACCGAGTAGATCATGCTCATGGCCACGCCTGGGACAATGTCGGGGAAGACGCCCTTCGGAACCTGAACCGCCACGACGTCCCGCGCACGGTCCAGGAAGGCCCCGGCGCGCAGCGCGAGGTAGGGCTGGCGTTTCTCGACCAGGTACTGCTCGGTCATCAGCTTCTGACGGAAGTGCGGGACCCCCGGCGCCCTGTCGCATTCGAGGATCGAAATCAGGATCAGGCGGGGCACGCTCGCCGTCTTGGCCGCGTCCACCAAGTTCCTGTATCCCTCGGTGTCCGCGCGGGAATTGTCGCCCTTCGTGCGGCGCGAGTGGACGGTAAAGCCCGCCGCGCTGGCAATGACAGCCTCGGCGGGGGGCTCGGCCGTAAGGGCCCGCCGCAGCGAAGCGGCGTCGTTGAGGTCGGCCACCACGAAATCGGTCACGCCGAGGGACTCCAGTCTGGCGCGGTTGCTGGTCGCCCGGACCAAGGCCCGGACCCGAACCCCTCTTTCGAGAAGAGCCTGGACGATCGACGTCCCCAGGGTTCCCGACGCGCCCACCACCGTGACGATTCTCGCCGCCGCGAGCGTCTCTCCTGATTGGACACCGGGCTCGGTCATGGGTTAGGTCTCCGTCGATGGAACAGGATCGTCTCGACGAGATAACCACGTCGCCGTCGGAACGCAACCGTTCCGACGCGACGGCGGTGCGGCTAAGCGGCGCGGCGTTGAAGCGGCCACAGGTCACCGACGCCCTGGCGCGGACCTTCTTCGAGGAGTGGGCCCGTGTCGGCTACAGCGCGCTGAGCCTTGACGCGGTGGCGCGCAAGGCGGGCGTCGGCAAGGCGGCGCTCTACCGGCGCTGGCGCTCCAAGGCCGACATGGCGCGCGATCTCGTCTCAAGGATCGGCGCCATGATGCCCGCCAACCTGGAGTCCGGGGATCGAGGCTCGCTGGAGGACGACCTCTACGCCACGCTGGTCGCCGCCAGCCGCATGATGCGCGATCCCCTCGTGCGTCGCATCATGCCCGATCTCTACGCCGCCCTCGGACGGGAGCCCGCCCTCGCCGCGGCGATGCGGCCCGGCGAGGCGATGTGGGAGAAGAAGGTGAAGACGCTCGTCGATCGGGCGGTCGCCCGGGGTGAATTGCCCACCGATGTCGACCGCCGCTCGGCCATGGCCTTCCTGATCGGGCCGCTCTACTGGCGTGTCGTCGTCTTGGGTGAGCGCGGCACGCGCCGGCAGATCAGACAGATCGCGCAAATGACGGCCGCCGCGATCGCCGCGGGATGATCATCCGCGACGCAGCGAAGGTCCGCGGTGGGTCGAGGCTGTATAAAAACGCTGAGCTTGAAAAATTCACGGGCATTTCCCTCCGCTAGAAGGCGGCTTCTCGCCTTACGCCGTACCGTTCGCGCCGCGCGGGTCGGCACGGTAGAAAATTATTCCAAGGAAAAAGGCCGCTCCGACGTTTTACGCGGCCTCGGTCGAAAACGGACTTCGTTTCTTCCGGGAAGGATTTTGTGCGCCGCTTTTCGCGGTTCGCGGCGGGTCGGCGGCGAAAGCGGTCTTGACCGGAGCGCGCGGAGCGGGCTTTCAGGCCGGGACATGAGTTTTTACTCCCCTCCCCGCCGCTCGACGATCGAGACCCTCGCCGCATGAGCCGGGTCGCCGCGTGCCTGCGCCTGATCGCCGCCGGCTGGGGCCTGGTCCGGGCCGACGCCCTGATCCCGCGCGAGGTCGAGCCGATCCTGCCGCCTTCGGCGCGGCTGGCCGGGCGGGTGCTGCGCCTGCTTTCCGGCGGCGCGGCGCGCAAGGGCCGGCCGGGCGAGCGCCTGGCGCGGGTGCTGGAGCGCGAGGGCCCGGCCGCCATCAAGCTGGGCCAGTTCCTGTCGACCCGGGCCGACATGTTCGGCGGCGTGTTCGCCGAGGACCTGTCGCACCTGAAGGACCGCCTGCCGGCCTTTCCGCTAGAGATCGCCAAGGCAGAGATCGAGCGCGGCCTGGGCGCGCCGCTCGACACGCTCTATGCCAGCTTCGAGCCCTCGATCGCGGCGGCCTCCCTGGCCCAAGCCCATTCGGCCACCTTGCTGGACGGGACTCGGGTGGCGGTGAAGGTGCTGCGGCCCGGGGTCGAGCAGCAGGTGGCCCGCGACATCGCGACCCTGCGTCTGGCCGCCGCCCTGGCCGAGCGGATGGTCCCGGCCGCGCGTCGCCTGCGCCCGCGCGAATTCGTCGAGGTGGTGATCCGCGCCCTGGACCTGGAGCTGGACCTGCGCTTCGAGGCCGCCGGCTGCGCCGAGCTGGGCGAGGCGATGAAGGCCGATCCCTACATGCGCGCGCCAGACGTGGTGTGGGACGGGGTCGGCAAGCGGTTCCTGACGCTGAGCTGGGCGCCGGGCATGGCGCTGTCGGACGACGCAGCGCTGGAGCAGCCGGGCCTGGATCGTAAGGCCTTGGCGGAAGGCGTGACACGCGGCTTCCTGGCCCAGGCCCTGGACCACGGCCTGTTCCACGCCGACCTGCACGAGGGCAATCTGTTCGTCAGCGCCCCAATTCAGGGAGGGGGGGCCTCGATCGTCGCGGTCGACTACGGCATCCTGGGACGCCTCGGTCCCGCCGAGCGCAAATATCTGGCCGAGATCCTCTACGGCTTCCTCAATCGCGACTATCCGCGCGTGGCGGCGATCCATTTCGACGCCGGCTACGTGCCCGCCCATCAGGATCGCGACGCCTTCGCCCAGGCCCTGCGGGCGGTGGGCGAGCCGGTGTTCGGCCGCGACGCCAGCGGCGTGTCGATGGGCAGGCTTCTGGCTCAGCTGTTCGAGATCACCGCCCTGTTCGACATGGCCCTGCGGCCCGAACTGGTGCTGCTGCAGAAGACCATGGTCACGGTCGAGGGCGTGGCCCGCCGCATCGACCCGTCCCACGACCTGTGGGCCGCCGCCGACCCGATCGTGCGCCGCTGGATCGCCCGCGAACTGTCGCCCGCCGCCAAGGTCAAGGACTTCGCCGACGAGGCCGTGCGGGCGATCAAGGCCCTGGCGCGGCTGGCCGACGCGCCACCCGCCCCGGCGGTCGCCGTCGTCGAGACCCGTCCGGCCCGGCCGCTCCTGTGGTTCCTGGCCGGCGCGGCGGTAGCGACCTTGGCCTTCGCCGCGGGGATGTGGCTGAGCTAGGCGCAAGCCCACCTTTTCCCAGGTCATTTACATCCGTGGGCGCTCTCCTCGGGTCGTCCCGGGTGGGGCCGCGGGCGACGTAACCCCTCTCCCTCCCACGACCTCGTCGCGGGCCTCTCCTCTCCCGTTTGTTCAGACCGCGGACACGCCCGTGAACGGCATCTTCGACCTCCCCGCGAGATCGGAAAATGTGTCACGGATGTCTCCGAACACCCTTCACGGATGTCCCCGGTCTGAACACCGCCGGGAGAGGGTTCCAGCGACCGCCCAGACCGTCATCAAGCTCGCCCAGGGGCGTTGCGCACCGCCCCTGGGTCCGGTCGCCCACCAGGCCGACCGGCTTGACGAGGAGCGGCGGCGCGGGGTTGCGCCCTGCCTTCTCCTCGGCGCCTTCCCCAAGGGCGCGCTTGGGACGGGCCTAGCTGTCGTTGCTGCTGGAGCCCCGATCGCGCGAGGCCGTCGAGCGTCGACCGCCGCCCGCCTTTTGCTGGGTCCAATAGGCTTCGCCGTCGTCGGGCTTGAACATGGTGCGCGGGGCGCCGGTCTTGGTGACCACCGCGAAGACATTGCCCTTGGGGTCGTAGATCAGGGTGTCGCCATTGGACCGCTTCAGCGTTTCCGCTCCAGCCGGCGGATGGCCGACGAAGGCGTGGACCTTGCGGACATAGTCATCGACATCGGCGGCGGCGAACTGGTCGCCGAACCGTTCGAAGCCGCGCTGGGCCGCCTCTTCCGCCGTGCGCGTTCGGTTGGCGGCCCAGATCGGCTTGCCGGCCAGCTTGCGGACCGGGGCGTCGCGCGGATCGGCGCGCGTGGGCGCGCTGTCATACGACGGAGTGTCGCGATCCGAGGACGGTTGGGCGACCGAAGCGACATCGCCGGCCTTGGGCGCCTTTACCGCCGAAGCGCCGCCGTCGCAGGCCGCGACGCTCAGGGCCACGCCCAGCGCGGCGAAGGCGGGGAACCAGGACGCACACCGTACCGTCATGCTCGATCTCCGATGGATTGTTCTACTTTAACGATTAAGAACGAAGAAAGAACGGATGTCGAGTCCCCGTTAAGGATTTTATCCGAGGGGGCTTACGCTCGCGCCCGCGTCGCTCTATGCGCCTGAGGACGCGCCCGAAGACGGACGCGAAGCGGAGGCCACGACGTGAGCGACACGGTGACCGGCAAGCGGGTTCTTCTGATCGTCGGCGGGGGTATCGCCGCCTACAAGGCGCTGGAGCTGACGCGGCTGCTGCGCAAGGCCGGGGTGGGCGTGCGGCCGATCCTGACCCAGGCCGGCGCGGAATTCGTCACCGCCCTCTCCCTCTCGGCGCTGGCCGAGGACAAGGTCTATGGCGAACTGTTCTCGCTGACCGACGAGGCCGAGATGGGCCACATCCAGCTGTCGCGCTCGGCCGACCTGGTGGTGGTGGTCCCGGCGACGGCCGACCTGATCGCCAAGGCCGCCCAGGGCCTGGCCGGGGACCTGGCTTCCACGACGCTGCTGGCCACCGACAAGCCGGTGCTGATGGCCCCCGCCATGAACGTGCGGATGTGGCTGCACCCGGCGACCCAGCGCAATATTGAGACCCTGAAGGCCGACGGCGTGACCTTCGTCGGCCCCGACGACGGCGCCATGGCCTGCGGCGAGTTCGGCCCCGGCCGCCTGGCCGAGCCGCCGGTGATCTTCGAGGCGATCCTGAGCGCCCTCGCCGGCCCCGCCGCGAAACCCTTGGCCGGAAAACACGCCCTGGTCACCGCCGGCCCGACCTTCGAGCCGATCGACCCGGTGCGCGGCATCACCAACCGCTCCAGCGGCCGGCAGGGCTACGCCATCGCCGGGGCCCTGGCCAAGCTGGGCGCGCGGGTGACCCTGGTCAGCGGACCTGTGTCGCTGGCGACGCCCCTGGGCGTCGACCGGGTCGATGTGGAGACCGCCCGCGACATGCTGGCCGCCTGCCAGGCCGCCCTGCCCGCCGACGTGGGCGTGTTCGTCGCCGCCGTCGCCGACTGGCGCATCGACGAGGTGTTCGGCACCAAGCTGAAAAAGGACAAGGGCGGCCCGCCGGCCCTGACCTTCGTCGAGAACCCCGACATTCTCGCCACGCTTTCGGCCTCCGGGCCCAGGCGCCCGAAACTGGTCATCGGCTTCGCGGCCGAGACCAACGATGTCGAGATGCACGCCCGCGCCAAGCTGTCGCGCAAGGGCTGCGACTGGATCATCGCCAACGACGTCACCGAGCCCGGCGTGATGGGCGGCGACGAGAACGCCGTCCTGCTGATCTCCAAGGACAAGACCGAACGCTGGACACGGGCCGCCAAGGATTCCGTGGCCCACGACCTCGCCCAACGCATAGCCACGAGCCTTTCTTCATGACCTCACCGCACATCCCCGTCGTCCAACTTCCCCACGCCGAGGGCCTGCCCCTGCCCGCCTATGAGACCAATGGCGCGGCCGGCATGGACCTGCGGGCCGCCGTGGCCGAGGACGCGCCGCTGGTGATCAAGCCCGGCGCGCGCTTCATGGTCCCCACGGGCCTGGCCTTCGCCGTGCCCGCCGGCTTCGAGGCCCAGGTGCGGCCGCGATCGGGCCTGGCCGCCAAGGCCGGCGTCACCTGCCTCAACACCCCCGGCACCATCGACAGCGACTATCGCGGCGAGGTGAAGGTGATCCTGATCAATCTGGGGGAAGACGATTTCATCATCCGCCGGGGCGACCGCATCGCCCAGCTGGTGATCGCGCCGGTGGTCCAGGCCTCGTGGGGCCTGACGACCAATCTGGACGAAACGACGCGGGGCGCGGGCGGCTTCGGCTCGACCGGCGGACGTTAGTCGAAAGAGGGGGCGGGCGCGCGCGCCGTCCCGCCCTCCCCCATGCCTCGGAGGGCCCGAAAACGTCGGGGCGTGACAGGCGGCGAACTTGGCTCTAGGCTACCGCCCATGATCCTCGCCGCCAGCCAACAGCTGTTTTGGTATTTTAGCTATCCGACGCCTCTGGCGCCGGGAAGGGATCGTTCGGCCTGAGTTCAGCGCCGCGAATGTCTTCACCAGCCGCCAGGGGTTCCCCGGGCGGCTTTTTTCATGGCCGCCGGACCTCCCAGATTTCCAGGAGTCACGCCATGCCTTCCTCGACCGCCGCCCATCTCGTCTCGCTCCCCGTCCCCACCGACGACCTGCGCATCTCGCGCCTGCAGACCCTGAGTCCGCCCGCCCAGGTGATCGGCGAGGCGCCGACCACCTCCTCGATCGCCGAGATCGTCGGGAACAGCCGCCGCGCCGTGCACGATATCCTGAACGGTCGCGACGACCGGCTGGTGGTGGTCATCGGACCCTGCTCGATCCACGACCCCAAGGCCGCTCTGGAGTACGCCCGCCGCCTGGCCGTCGAGCGCGAGCGCCATGCCGGCGAGCTGGAAGTGATCATGCGGGTCTATTTCGAGAAGCCGCGCACCACCGTCGGGTGGAAGGGACTGATCAACGACCCCGGCCTGGACGGCGGGTTCCGGATCAACGAGGGCCTGCGGCTGGCGCGGCGGGTGCTGCTGGACGTCAGCGCCCAGGGCCTGCCGGCGGCCTGCGAATTCCTCGACGTCACCACGCCGCAGTACATCGCCGATCTGGTGGCCTGGGGCGCGATCGGAGCCCGCACCACCGAGAGCCAGATCCACCGTGAGATGGCCTCGGGTCTGTCGTGCCCGGTCGGCTTCAAGAACGGCACCAATGGCGACGTGAAGGTGGCGGTGGACGCGGTCCTGGCCGCCGCCCAGCCGCACCATTTCCTGGCGGTGACCAAGGAAGGTCGCGCCGCCATCGCCACCACGACCGGCAACACCGACAGCCACGTGGTGCTACGCGGCGGCAAGACTCCCAACCACGACGCCGCCAGCGTCGCGGCGGTGGCCCAGGCCCTGACCGCCGCCGGCTTGCCGCCCCGCGTCATGGTCGACGCCAGCCACGCCAACAGCGGCAAGAACCACGAGAACCAGCCCGCCGTCGTGGCTGACCTCTGCGCTCAGGTCGCGACCGGACGTTCGCCGATCATGGGGGTGATGATCGAAAGCCACCTCGTCGCGGGTCGCCAGGACATCGTCCCCGGCAAGCCCCTGACCTACGGCCAGTCGGTCACCGACGCTTGCGTCGACTGGGAAGCCTCGGTGCGGATGCTGGACGACCTGGCGACCGCGGTCCGGGCCGGACGGCGCGCCCTGGGGCAATAGGCAAGCTGGACGGCGGGACGCGCGCCTTGCGTCCTGTCGTCCGCTCGTGACGGGGACGGTCGGTCAGCCGCCGTGCAGGGCCGGCGACATGGCCAGATAGCCGCCGAACCCCGCCGCGAAGGCGGCGGCGGCCAGCCACAGGACGGGGCGAAACATCGAGAGCGGGCCAGGGGCGTTCACTGGGGCGTTCATGGGCGCTTCCTAAGGCGACAGCGCGGAACGCACGGTTCCGCACCTGGAAATACGCGCGCGCGGCTCCCCCGGTTGCGCCGGCGCGCGAAGATTAATGCCGTGATTCGCCCTTCGCGCGAAATCGGGCCGCGCCACACGCTTCCAGGTCGAGATTCGCCGCGCTCGAATAACGACGTTCAATAATTGAAACAAGCGAAGTATTGATCGAAGCGCGCCGTTGCGGCGATCCGTCGCAGGCCGCTGAAAGTCCTTCAATTTCAGGGCGCTGAGCCACCCCTTCGACAACGCAGGTAAGCCTGTACCTGCCCATTCGAAGACTTGACGGCTTTGTTAAGGATGTCTGGACCAGAAGTTCCTCGAAAGACGATCGCCAGGGACCGCGGACAATGCTGAACAACCTCAAGGTAGCGCGTAAACTCTTGGTCGCGTTCGCGATCCTGGTCGCGGCCGTGGCCGGCGCCGGCGCCCTGGTGTGGAGCGGGCTGTCGACGATCCACAAGGTTACCACCCTCAACGAGCACAGCTACGCCTATGTCAGCGCGGTCGACGAGACTCTGATGGCGCTGGTCGAGCAACAGAACGCCGCGCGCGGCTACGTCGCCAGCCTCGATCCGTCGTTCGTCGAGAAATACGATAAGCAGCAGGCCGAATATGACCGTCACTTCCAGACCCTGCTGGCCGGCGTCGAGAGCGACGACGAAAAGGCTCGCACCACCGCCCTGACCGCCGCCGTGGACGTCTTCCGCGCCGCCACCCACCAACAGATCACCGAGGCCAACGACCCGGCCCAGCTGGAAGCCACCCGCGCGGGCATCGCCAAGGCCGGCCGCCTGACCGACGTGCGCGCGGTGCTCAAGTCCATGCGCGACAATGAGCAAGCCCAGCTGGTCGAACGCTCCAAGGATCAGGCCAAGGCCTTTGTCGCCGCCGAAGCCGCCCTGGCCGTGGGCGGCGCCCTGGCCGTCGGCATCGCCATCCTGATGGGCTGGATGCTGTCGGGCGCCATCGCCGCGCCGATCGCCGCCATGACCGCCGCCATGCGCCGCCTGGCCGACGGCGACAACACGGTCGCCGTGCCGGCCATGGGCCGCAAGGACGAGATCGGGGCCATGGCCGCCGCTGTCCTGACCTTCAAGGACGCCGCGATCGAGAAGCTGCGCGTCGAAGGCCAGGCCGCCGACCAGCGCCGCCAGGCCGAGGACGAGCGCCAGACCAATGAGAGCGGCCGCGCCGCCGCCGCCCGCGAGCAGTCGGGCGTGGTCGAGGGTCTGGGCGAGGCCCTGGAGCATCTGGCGCAGGGCGACCTGACCTATCGCCTGACCCAGACCTTCCCGGCCAGCTATCGCAAGCTGCAGGACGACTTCAACGCCGCCATGGGCCAACTTCAGGAGACCATGACGGTGATCACCGGCGCGGTGCAGGGCATCCGCTCGGGCTCGGGCGAGATCAGCCACGCGGCCGACGACCTGTCGCGCCGCACCGAACAGCAGGCCGCCGGCCTGGAAGAAACCGCCGCGGCCCTGGACGAGATCGTCGCCACCGTGCGCCGCACCGCCGAGGGCACGAGCGAGGCCGACCGCACCGTTCAGGCCGCCCGCCGCGACGCCGAAACCGGCGGCCAGGTGGTCGAGCGCGCCATCCAGGCGATGACCGAGATCGAGGCGTCCTCGCAGCAGGTGTCGCAGATCATCGGCGTGATCGACGAGATCGCCTTCCAGACCAATCTTCTGGCCCTGAACGCCGGAGTCGAGGCGGCTCGTGCCGGCGACGCCGGTCGCGGTTTCGCGGTCGTGGCTCAGGAAGTGCGAGCCCTGGCCCAGCGCTCCGCCGAGGCCGCGCGGGAGATCAAGACCCTGATCTCGACCTCGTCACAACAGGTGGGTCAAGGCGTCGATCTGGTCGGGCAGACCGGTGAAGCCCTCAAGCGCATCACCGCCGGCGTCGTGGCCATCAACCGCACGGTGGCCGAAATCGCCGCCTCGGCCCAGGAACAGGCCACCGGCCTGCAGCAGATCAACACCGCCGTGAACCAGATGGACCAGGCCACCCAGCAGAACGCGGCCATGGTCGAGCAGTCGACGGCGGCCAGCCATTCGCTGTCCAACGAGGCGTCGGAACTGCAACGGCTGGTCGGCCGCTTCCGCATTGAAGACGCTCCATCGCGGACCGCCCGCGCGGCCTGATGACGCAGGGCTGAGCTTCCGTCCCGGGTTGAGTTGATTTTTGGACGAGTGCGTCCATTTATCCCTTGCCCGGGACGAAACGCCGATATATCGCCCGGTCCACGAACTGTTTTCGGGATCGAAGTCCATGGCCGCCGCGTCGAAGAAGAAGCTTGTTCCCTTGATCGTCGGCGGCGTCGCCGTCGTGGCCCTGGCGGTCGGCTTTGGCCTGTGGTTCGTCGACAAGCAGCACTTTGAGTCCACCGACAACGCCTTCGTCCAGGCCGACACCGTGCAGGTCAGCCCGCAGGTCTCCGGCTATGTGGTCGAGGTGCTGGTGGCCGACAACCAGCGGGTCGAGGCCGGTCAGGTCGTCGCCCGCATCGATCCGGCCCCCCTTCAGGCCAAGCTCGACCAGGCCATCGCCAACGCCCAGGGCCTGGAAGCGGCCATCAAGGGCGTCGATGACAAGGCCGCCCTGGAACAGGCGATGATCGCCCAGCGCGCCGCCGGCGTCACCAGCGCCCAGGCCGATCAGGGCCGGGCCAAGGCCGATCTCGTGCGCTATGACGCCCTGGCCAAGCAGGGCTGGGTCTCGGCCCAGAAGGTCCAGACCACCCAGGCCGGCGCCGCCCAGTCGGCCGCCGCCGTGCAGAGCGCCCAGGCCGCCCTGGAAGCCGAACGCCGCGCCGCCCAGTCGCTGGGCTCGGCCCGCGCCCAGACCGTGGCCCAGGCCGCCGCCGCCCGCGCCGCCGTGGAACAGGCCCGCATCGACCTGGACCGCACCGTGATCCGCGCGCCCGCCGCCGGCGTGGTCGGCGCCCGCTCGGTGCGTCCCGGCCAGCTGGTCCAGCCCGGCGTGGCCCTGATGTCCATCGTCCCGGTCGGCGAGGGCTATATCGTCGCCAATTTCAAGGAGACCCAGGTCTCGCGCCTGCGGGTCGGCCAGCCGGTCGAGATCAAGGCCGACGCCTTCGGCAAGACCGTGATCCACGGCAAGCTGGACAGCTTCGCTCCGGCCACCGGCCAGGAGTTCGCCCTGATCCCGGTCGAGAACGCCGTGGGCAACTTCACCAAGATCACCCAGCGCCTGCCGGTCAAGATCACGGTCGAGAAGTCGGAACTGGGCTCGGCCCTGCGCCCCGGCCTGTCGGTCGACGTCAAGGTCGACGTCCGCGACCGCTCAGGCCAATCCTTCGCCGCGGCCGGCCAGCCCGCCGCTCACCTGGCCCAGCAGGGCGGCGCGCACTAGGCGCGTCCGGTCGGGATCGAAGCCATGGCCGACGCCGCCCTTCCCGCCAGCAGCGCTCCGCCCAAAGCGGCGGCCGCGCCCGAAGTCGACTGGACCAAGCTGTTCCTCGGCTTTGGGGCCATGGTCATCGGCCAGTTCATGGCCATCCTCGACATCCAGATCGTCGCGGCCTCGCTGCCACAGATCCAGGCCGGGGTGGGCGCCAGCGCCGACCAGGTCAGCTGGATCCAGACCGCCTATCTGATCCCCGAGGTCGTGATGATCCCGCTGTCGGGATATCTGTCGCGGCTGTGGGGCACCCAGCGCGTCTACCTGATCTCGTGCGCCGGCTTCATGGTCATGAGCGTGCTGACGGGCCTCAGCTCGTCGATCGACATGATGATCATCACCCGGGCCCTGCAGGGCTTCATCGGCGGAGCCATGATCCCCACGGTGTTCGCCGTGGCCTTCACCGCCTTCCCGCCCGAGCGGCGGATCACCGCCAGCGTGATCATGGGCCTGATCGTCACCCTGGCCCCGACCGTCGGCCCCACCCTGGGCGGCCACCTGACCGAGGCGCTGAGCTGGCGCTGGTTGTTCTTCATCAACGTGCCCACGGGTCTGATCGTGCTGTTCGGCGTGGCCCGCTGGGGCCAGTTCGACAAGGGCGACCCCAGCCTGGCCAAGGGCTTCGACTGGTTCGGCCTGGCCGCGATGGCCACCTTCCTGATGAGCATGCAGTTCGTGCTCGAGGAAGGCTCCAAGGACGGCTGGTTCGAGGACAGCGGCATCCTGGCGCTGACCGTGCTGGCGGTAGTCACCGGCGTGCTGTTTGTCTGGCGCTCGCTGAGCTACCGCAACCCGATCGTCGAGCTTCGGGCCTTTTCCAACCGCAACTTCTCGATCGGCGTGGCCATGACGGCGATGTCGGGGGCCAGCCTGTTCGGCGGCACCTTCCTGATGCCGCAGTTCCTGGGCCGGGTGCGGCACTATTCGGCCTCCGAGGTCGGCACGACGATGATGGTCTCGGGCCTGTCGATGTTCGCCACCGGCCCGATCGCCGGCCGCCTGGCCCGCCAGGTGGACCCACGCATCCCGCTGTTCGTCGGCTTCATGCTGGCGGGGTTTGGCATGTACATGGCCCATGGCGTGACCAAGGACTGGGGTTTCTGGCAGTTCGCCGGCGTCCAGGCCTGCCGCGGCGTGGGGGTGATGATCGCCATGATCGCCACCCAGCAGGTGACGATGAGCACCCTGACGCCCAGCATGGTCAAGAACGCCTCGGGCCTGGTGAACCTGTCGCGCAACACCGGCGGGGCCATCGGCTTGGCCCTGCTGGCCACGACGATCACCAACCAGACGGCGCTGTATTACATGAGCCTGTCGGACGGGGTCAGCCAGGGCGACGCCCGCATGGCCGGCATGATGCAGGGCCTGGCCGAGCGGATGGCCCAGCTGGGCGTCGCCGACCCCGGCGGCGCGGCCCGCAAGGCCATCGGCGGCATGCTGCAGCAGCAGGCCACGGTGCTGGCGTTCGGCGACAGCTTCACCATGCTGGCCATCGGCTGTTTCGCCGCCGCCTTCATTTCGTTGCTGGCCAAGCCGAACAAGAACGCCCCTCCTCCCCCTTCGGACGCGCACTGACATGCCTAGAGTCGCGGGACAGATCGACGTCGCCAAGACCGAAGCCATCCTCGACGCCGCCGTCGAGGTGATCGGCCAGCGCGGCCTGGCCGCGCCGATGGAGGCCATCGCCAAGCGGGCGGGAGTCTCCAAGCAGACGGTCTACAATCACTACGGCTCCAAGGCCGAGCTGGTGCGGGCCCTGATGGCCCGGCGGGTGGCGATGATCACCGCGCCACTGCGCGATCCGGGCGCCATCGACAATCCGCGCGAGGCCCTGGAGGCCTTCGCCCGCTCGATGCTGGAGACGGTGGCCACCACCAAGGCCTACGCCATCATGCGCGTGGTGATCCAGGGCGCGGGCGAGATGCCGGACGTGGCCCGCGAGGTGTTCGAGGCCGGACCGCGCCAGACCCGTCGCCAACTGTCGCTGTTCCTGGCCGAGGAAAGCCGGCTGGGCCGACTGGACGTCAAGGATCCCGATCAGGCGGCGGAATTCTTCAGCGGCATGGTGCTCAGCCACCATCAGCTGCGCAGCCTGCTGGCCCTGCCGTCGGAAAAGACCCCCGAGGAATTCGCCGCCCTGGCGACCGAGGCCGCCGAACGGTTCATGCGGGCCTACGCCGTTTAGGGGGCCGCCCTCGTCCTTCGACAAGCTCAGGATGAGGTCGAATTCAGGCGCGGCGCCAAGAGGTATCCTCACCCTGAGCTTGTCGAAGGGCGAGGATACCGCAGTGCGTTGACTAGCCTTCAGCCTCGTCGGGCATGCCCATCATGTGGAAGCCCGCGTCGACATGGACCACTTCGCCCGTGGTCGAGCGGCCTAGGTCCGAGACCAGCCACAGGGCCGCCCCGGCGACGCCTTCCATCGAGGTGTCTTCCTTCATGGCGCTGAACGCCCGGCCCTGGGCGATCATCCCGCGGCCGCCGGCGATGCCGGCCAGGGCCAGGGTGCGCATGGCGCCGGCCGAGATGGCGTTGCAGCGGATGCCCTTGGGGCCCAGGTCGCGGGCGATGTAGCGGGTCGCCGCTTCCAGGGCGGCCTTGGCCACGCCCATGGTGTTGTAGTTCGGGATGGTCCGCTCCGACCCCAGATAGGTCATGGTGATCAGCGAACCGCCATTGGGCATCAGCTTGGCGGCGCGCTTGGCGACGTCGACGAAACTGAAGGCCGAGATGTTCAGGGCCAGCAGGAAGCCCTCGCGGGTGGTGTTGTCGACGAACGAGCCCTTCAGCTCATCCTTGTTGGCGAAGGCCACCGAGTGGACCACGAAGTCGATCGTGCCGAACTTCTCCTCGATCGCCGCGAAAGCCGCGTCCATCGAGGCGTCGTCGGTGACGTCGGCCGGGACCAGGGTGGTGACGCCGATGCTCTCGGCCAGCGGCCGCACGCGGCGCTCAAGAGCCTCGCCCTGGTAGGTGAAGATCATCTCGGCGCCCTGGGCGGCGAGCTGCGAGGCGATGCCCCAGGCGATGGAATTGTGGTTGGCAACGCCCATGATCAGGCCCTTCTTGCCCGCCATCAGCTCGCCCTTGGGGAATGCGTATTCGTCGGCCATCGGTTGGCTCTCCTGGAATCCTTGAGCGCTAGCTAGCAGGCGCGTTCGTTTCGCGGAACCCTTCAGACAGGATCGATGTCGAAGCCGGCGGGCGGCAGGCCGGCCTGGACGCGGGCATGGATGACCTCGAAGGCGGCTTCGAGCCGGTTGGCGAAGGCGGCGGGGTCGAACACCGGAGTGATGCGCAAGGCCTTGCCGAGCCGGGCTTTCAGTGTGTCGAGCGCCAGGCGGTCCTCGGCCAGGCGGACAGCCGTGGAGGCATAGGCCCTGACGTCCGAAGCGATCAGCTCGGGCAGGCCCAGGGCGGTCAGCAAGCTGGCGCTCACCCGGCTGGCGAAGCTTCGCCCCGGCAAGGTCAGGACCGGAACCCCCATGCGCAGCGCGTCGCTGGCCGTGGTGTGGGCGCCGTAGGGCCAGGTGTCGAGCACCAGGTCGGCCAGGCCTTGGCGCGCCAAGTGCTCGGCATGCGGGGCGGGAGCGGCGAACACTAGCCGAGCGAGGTCGATCCCCGCCGCGTCGGCCTCGGCCCGCAGGTTGACGACGACGCCGGGCGAGCCCTCGTAGAGCCACAGCACCGCGCTCGGCGCCCCGTCCAGGATCGCCATCCAGGCGGCGAAGGTCTCCGGCGTGATCTTGGCCGGATTGTTCAAGCAGGCGAAGACGAAGGCGCCGTCCGGCAGGCCGGCGTCCGCGCGGGTCGCCGTCGCGCCCACCGGGTCCAAGGCGTCGTTGGGCTGGTACAGCGGCAACCGGACCACCGCCTCGCTCCAGTCGGCTTCCGCCCCCCTCGGCAACACCACCGGATCGGCGATGACGTAGTCGACATAGGGCGCGGCCAGGGTTCCGGGATAGCCCAGCCAGCTGACCTGGACCGGCGCGGCGCGGTGGGCCAGGATCCCGGGGCGGCCGTCCTGGGTATAGCCCTTGAGGTCGACGGCGATGTCGATACCCAGCTCTCGCGCCAGGGCCGCGACCTGGGCGTCGGACATCCGGCGCACGTCGATCCGCCGTTCGAACGTCGCGTCGATCCGCTCGCGCAGCGCGCCGCCCAGGTCGGGACCATAGGACAGCGCGATGATCTCGAAGCGCGCGCGGTCATGGGCCTCGAACAGACCCGCCATCAGCCGCGCTGTGGCGTGGTCGTGCAGGTCGGCCGACAGATAGGCGACGCGGATTCGGTCACCGGCCGGCCTGTCGGGCCAGGCGGACAGCGGGGCCGATGGCGGGGCGGCCCGTTCGGCGCAGATCCGATGCACCGCCGGGTCGTCGAAAACCGTCAGGACCGCAAACGGACTGATGGCGGCGCGCCCGGCTTCCAGCTCGACTCGAACGGCCTGGCGCAGCGCCACATCGTCCCGCCAGTCGCAGACCTGGCGGCGGACATGCAGCAGGTCGCCCAGGGCGCGGGGATGGCGGGCATCCAGGGCGACCACCGCCTCCAGGTCGCGAGCGGCCTCGACGGGGCGGCCCAGCAGGGCCAGCAGCCCCGCCCGATTGGCCAGGGCGCGCGGATCGCGCGGCGCGGCGGCGCAAGCCCGATCGTGGGTCGCAAGCGCCTCGTCGAACCGGCCAAGATCGGTCAGGACCACGCCGCGATTGCCCAAGGCGTCGGCGAAGGCGGGCGACAGGGCCAGGGCGCGGTCATAGGCCGCCAGCGCCGCGTCCGGCCGAGCCAGGCGGCGCAAGGCAACGCCTCGAGCGTTGAGCACCGGCGGATTGTCGGGATCGACCGCCAGAGCGGCGTCGCAGGCCAAAAGACCATCCTCGAAGCGCTCCAGCGCCACCAGGGCGGCGGCGCGGGACGAAAGCACCCCGGCCCGGGAGGGGTCCAGGGCCAGGGCCCGGTCCAACGCCTCCAGGGCTTGCGGCGTCAGCCCCAGGGCCAGTCGCGACACGCCCAGCAGGTGCCAGGCGGCCGTCGAGCCAGGATCGGCGAGGACCAAGCGCTCGCACAACGCCGCCGCCTCGGCGGGCCGGCCGGCCTGATAGAGATCGAAGGCCTGACGCGCGGTCATGGGCGCGCGGTCATGGCGAGCCGCCCACCCGGTCCGGTCAGTCGGCCTTGCTGATGATCAACGTGCCGTTGGTGCCGCCGAACCCGAAGCTGTTGGACATCACCGTGGTCAGCGGCTTGTCCGAGCGCTCCAGCAGGATCGGCAGGTCGGCGAACTCGGGATCGAGGTTTTCGATATTGGCGCTCTTGGCGGCGAAATCGTTGTCGAGCATCAGGATCGAATAGATCGCCTCCTGCGCCCCGGCCGCGCCCAGGCTGTGCCCGGTCAGCGACTTGGTCGAGGAGATCAGCGGCGCCTTGTCGCCGAACACCGTCCGGACCGCGCCCATCTCCTTGCTGTCGCCCACGGGCGTCGAGGTGCCGTGCGGGTTCAGATAGTCGATGGTGCGGCCGCCGGCCTCGGCCATGGCGATCTTCATGCAGCGCGCCGCGCCCTCGCCCGAGGGGGCGACCATGTCGAAGCCGTCGGAATTGGCGGCATAGCCGACCACTTCGCCGTAGATCTTGGCCCCGCGCGCCTTGGCGTGCTCGTACTCCTCGAGAACGACAATTCCAGCCCCGCCGGCGATCACGAAGCCGTCGCGATCCTTGTCATAGGCGCGGCTGGCCACGGCCGGGCGGTCGTTGAAGTTGCTGCTCATGGCGCCCATGGCGTCGAACAGGTTGGACAGGGTCCAGTCCAGTTCCTCGCAGCCGCCGGCGAACACGATGTCCTGCTTGCCCATCTGGATCTGCTCGGCGCCCGCGCCGATGCAGTGGGCGCTGGTCGCGCAGGCCGAGCTGATCGAATAGTTGATTCCGCGGATCTTGAACCAGGTCGACAGCACCGCCGACGGGCCCGAGCTCATCGCCTTGGGCACCGCGAACGGGCCGATGCGCTTGGGACCCTTTTCCTTGGTGGTGGCCGCCGCCTCGACGATCACCCGCGTGGACGGGCCGCCCGAACCGACGATCAGGCCGGTGCGCTCGTTGGAGACCTCGGTCTCCTCCAGGCCGGCGTCGGCGATCGCCTGTTCCATGGCGATGTGGGCATAGGCCGTGCCGGGCGCGAGAAAACGCGCCGCGCGGCGATCGACCAGCGCTTCCCAGCTGTCGAGCTTGACGGTGGCGTGAACCTGGCAACGAAAGCCCAGTTCCGCATAGTCCGGCGCGGAAACCACGCCGGACTTGGCTTCACGCAGTGAGGCGAGCACCTCATTGGCGTTGTTGCCGATGGACGAGACAATCCCCAGTCCGGTGACGACGACGCGACGCATGAACAATCCTCTTTCTTCCCCACGATCCAAAAGGGGGCGGCTCTAGGCGGCCACCCTACAGGTGGATCACGACGCCATTTGTTCCGGGGTGAACAGGCCGACCTTCAGGTCCTTGGCCTCGTAGATGGGCTTGCCGTCGGCTTCCACCACGCCGTCGGCGATGCCCATGACCAGCTTGCGCATGATCACCCGCTTCAGATCGATCTTGTAGGTCACCTTCTTGACGTCCGGCGTGACCTGGCCGGTGAACTTCACTTCGCCGACGCCCAGGGCGCGACCGCGACCAGGACCACCCGACCAGCCCAGGAAGAAGCCGACCAGCTGCCACATGGCGTCCAGGCCCAGGCAGCCGGGCATGACGGGGTCGCCGATGAAGTGGCAGGCGAAGAACCAGAGGTCGGGATTGATGTCGAATTCGGCCTCGACATAGCCCTTGCCGTACTTGCCGCCTTCTCTTTCGATGCGGACGATCCGATCGAACATCAGCATCGGCGGGGCCGGCAGCTGGGCGTTGCCCGGGCCGAACAGGTCGCCTCGACCACAGGCCAGGAGTTCGTCGAAGGTGTAGGAACTTTGTTGCATGGCTTCGCCCTAGCACGGCGGCGGGCCGCGCCTCAATGTTACTTTCGGTAACGCCTGTGAACGTCAACCGCTGCAAGGCGGCGAAAAAGCCTCATTCCTTGCACTGAATCACTCCTTGCACTGGATCCCCGGCGCCGCGCCCCAGATCTCGCTCTCGGGCGCCCAGCCGGACTCGCCGTCGGCCTTCAGCCGGCACCAGCCCTTTTCGCAGCGGTCGAGATTGGCGGTCGAGCGCCCGGCCAGATAGGCGGTGACCTTGGCGCCGGCCTTGGGCTGGGCGTGCAGCGCCAGGGGCGTGGGCTGGACCCGCATGGCCGTGCGCCGGCCGTCGACCATGCGCTTGAGCACCCAGGACAGATTGCCTTCCGGGTCGCAGATCCGCCGCCACTCGCGGGTCTCGGCCACCACCTGCACCGGCAAGCCCTTGGCCTTGTAGGCCCACAGCACGCGGTGATCCTCGTCGGGCCCGACCCGGGCGTTGACCTCGCCGTACTTCAAAGAGACGTAGCGCGGCACCTCCATGCGCGAGGGCGTGACCTTGGGCGGCTGGGCCTGGGCGACGCCGCCAAACACGGCGACGCCGAGCGCCAGCGCGATGACCAGGCCGCCGAGCGAACGATGTTTGCAATTCCTCGGCATGTTGCTTGGCCGCACCCGGCCCCTTTGCTACTGATTTCAAACACCCGCTGGCGCCCGCCAGAAAACGCCTATTGGGAACGCCCAACTGGGGAAGGCTTTTCGAACCGCTCATGTCAGCTCGCAAGCTCAAAGTCATCGTCACCCGCAAACTCCCCGATCCGGTGGAGACGCGGATGTGCGAGCTGTTCGACACCCAGCTCAACGTCACCGACAAACCCTTGACGGCCGATGAACTGGTCGAGGCCATGAGCCAGTGCGACGTGCTGGTGCCCACCATCACCGACCGGATCGATTCCCGCCTTCTGTCGCGATCCGGCGACCGGCTCAAGCTGATCGCCAATTTCGGGGCCGGAGTCGACAATATCGACGTCGCCACGGCCAACGCCCGGGGCATCATCGTCACCAATACGCCCGGCGTGCTGACCGAGGACACCGCCGACCTGACCATGACCCTGATCATGGCCGCCTCGCGCCGGATCGTCGAAGGCGCCGAGGTGGTCAAGGCCGGCGGCTTCCACGGCTGGTCGCCGACCTGGATGCTGGGCCGCCGCCTGTGGGGCAAGCGCCTGGGCATCATCGGCATGGGCCGCATCGGCCAGGCCGTGGCCCGCCGCGCCAAGGCCTTCGGCATGCAGGTGCACTATCACAACCGCAAGCCCGTCAGCCCGCGCATCGCCGAGGAGCTGGGCTGCACCTACTGGGAAAGCCTGGACCAGATGCTGGCCCGGATGGACTTCATCTCGGTCAACTGCCCCCACACCCCGGCCACCTACCACCTGCTGTCGGCCCGCCGGCTCAAGCTGCTGCGGCCCCACGCCATCGTCGTCAACACCGCCCGCGGCGAGGTGATCGACGAAGGGGCCCTGGCCAACATGCTGGCGCGCGGCGAGATCGCCGGGGCGGGACTGGACGTCTACGAGCACGAGCCGGCCATCAATCCCAAGCTGCTGAAGCTGCCCAATGTCGTGCTGCTGCCCCACATGGGCTCGGCCACCGTCGAGGGCCGCATCGACATGGGTGAGAAGGTCATCGTCAACGTGAAGACCTTCATGGACGGTCACAGGCCGCCCGACCGGGTGATCCCGTCGATGCTGTGAGGACTGCTTGACTTGAGGTTGTCTGAGCGGTTTTTCGCCGGAAAGCATCGGGGCCTAGCGTGAACTTCATCGATCTCTCAGCGTCACGGCGGGCGTTTCTCCTGGCGACACTCGCCATGGCGCCCGCCGCGACATACGCGGCCTCGGACGCTCCCGTGTCGGGATCCGCCCCCACGATCGAGGACCTCATGGCCCGCCCGGCGCTGCGCGACGCGGCGCTGTCGCCCGACGGGAGTCGCGCCGCGGTCCTCGCCGACCAGCGCAATGGCCAAGACCGTAACGGCCTGGTCTTGTTGTTCGACACGGCCAACCTCGCCACAGCGGCAGTCGCCGTTCCGATCGGCGACTGCGAGGTGGAGCGTGTCGACTGGGCCAATAATGACCGCCTGCTGGTCTGGATTCTTCTCGACAAGAATAAGCGCGGCAACGAAGTCGGCATGCGCTGGAAGGGCGCGGTGCTCACCGAATATACGCGCCGCGTCATGGCGATGGATCGGGACGGCGGCAACCAGGTCCTGCTGTTCAGCAACCAGGCCAATGAGCTCAAGCGCGACCGAAACCTGGGTTCGGTGGTCGACTATGTCAGCGACGCCGAAAACTGCATCGTGATGAAGGCCTGGAGCACGCGCGACGACCGGCTCGCCCTGTTCAAGGTCAATGTCCGCACGGGTGAAGCCGCCTTGATGGAGGCTGGCGGCGCCGACACCTATGGATGGATCACCGAGCGCGGCGTCCCCGTGCTGCGCCTCGACGCCTCGGGCGAGACGGTGTCCATCTTCGCGCGCGCTCCTGGTGAAAAGGACTGGAAATTCTATCGAAAATTTCGTCGTGACGAGACCGCCAAGCTCGATGGAATCGACTTTCTCGCGGGTTCACCGGAGCCGGGCGTTCTTTTGATCTCCACGACGCTAGAGGGCGAGGACAAACAATCGATCCGCACCTTCGATCTGCGGACCCTGACGGTGGGCGGGCTGGTCGCGGCGCGCCCCGATCGGGACATGTCGTCCTGCCTGGTCGATCGCCAGCGACGTCTGCTGGCTACCTCATGGTGGCAGGATCGACTTTGCTACGACTTCAAGGACCCGGACCTGGCCAAGCACTACCGGGGCCTCTGCACCTTCTTCAAGAACGAGTGCAATGTGGCGATCATCGACATCAGCGAGGACCACGAAAGGTTCATCGTGCTGGCCTCCGGCCCTCGGCACGCCGGTTCCTATTGGCTGTACGACCGCAAGCGCGCCAAGCTCGATCCGCTGGGCGCGGTCTATTCCCGGCTGGGAAAGACGCAGCTGGCCGAGATGGAAGTCCTTTCCGTCAGCGCTCGCGATGGCCTGCCCCTGACGGCCTATCTCACGCGTCCGCCCGGTCCGGCGACCAAGCGGCCATTGATCGTCATGCCCCACGGCGGCCCCGAGATGCGGGACGCCTTCCAGTATGACCCGATGCTCCAGGCCATGGCGGCCGAAGGCTGGCTGGTTCTGCAGGTGAATTTCCGGGGCTCGTCCGGCTATGGGCGCGCCTTCGCCGACGCTGGGCGACGCCATTGGGGCGACGCGATGCAGAACGACATCGAGGACGCCCTGAAGGCGGCGATCGCCAAGGGCGAGGTCGACGAAAGCCGCATCGCCATCTGCGGCATCAGCTATGGCGGCTACGCCGCGCTGATGGGCGCCGTGAAGACTCCGGAGCGCTATCGGGCGGTGGTTTCCATCGCCGGCGTCGGCGACCTGCTAGACATGCTGGCCTATGTCGGCCGGACGGAGGGCGACCTCTCCCTGACCTACGCGTATTGGGCGCAGACGATCGGCGATCCCAAGACCGACCGCGCCGCCCTGGCCGCCGCGTCGCCATCCAGGCACGCGAAGGAAATCCAGGTCCCCGTCCTGCTCATGCACGGAGAGCTCGACCCGATCGTTCCCGTCGAGCAATCGCGGGCCATGCGCGACTCGCTCAAGTTCGCTCGCAAGACCGTCGACTATGTGGAGGTTGTCGCCGAAGGCCATCCGCAGTGGACTTTCGACAACAATCTCATGATGGCGCGACGCACCCTGGACCACATCCGCAAGGCCTTCGCCTAGTCCTTCGCGCAGCTCGGACATTCCGGATCAGCCCCGATCCGCACCGTGCGCGTCTCGGCCGCCAGGGCGTCGTAGATCAGCAGGCGGCCGGCCAGGGACTGGCCGGCGCCGGTGATCACCTTCACGGCCTCCAAAGCCATCATCGAACCGATCACCCCCGCCAGGGCCCCGACCACCCCGACCAGGGCGCAGGTCTCGGCGTCGGGCGGGACCTCGGGAACCAGACAGCGGTAGCAGGGCTGGCCCTGGAACACGCCGACCTGGCCGGTCCAGCGGCCCAGGGCCCCGCTGACCAGGGTCTTGCCCTGCGCCAAACACGCGTCGCTGACCGCGAAGCGGGTGGCGAAGTCGTCCGTGCCGTCCAGAACCAGGTCATACCCGGAAATTATCGTCCGGGCGTTGGCCTCACCCAGCCATGCCGGGTGGGTTTCGACGGTCAGGTGGGGGTTGAGAGCCGTCAGATGCTCGGCGGCCGCCTCGACCTTGGGCCGGCCGGCGTCGGCGGTCGCGAACAGCACCTGGCGCTGCAGGTTCGACAGCGAGACGGTGTCGGCGTCAACCAGACCCAGGGTCCCGACCCCGGCGGCGGCCAGGTAGAGCGCGGCGGGCGCGCCCAGGCCACCGGCCCCGACCACCAGCACCCGCGCGGCCTTCAGCTTCTGCTGGCCCGGTCCGCCGATCTCGCGCAGCACCAAGTGGCGGGCGTATCGTTCGACCTCGGCGTCGGAAAAGCTCATCGTGCTTGACCCTCAGGCGCCGCCTCGCCACATGCGAAGCCATGCAAAGCTCAAATTCCTTCCCCGACTGGCACGGCACGACCATTCTGGCGGTGCGCAAGAACGGACAGACCGTGATCGCCGGCGACGGACAGGTCTCCATGGGCCCAACCGTCGTCAAGGGCAACGCCCGCAAGGTGCGCCGCCTGGCCGGCGGCAAGGTGGTGGCCGGCTTCGCCGGGGCCACGGCCGACGCCTTCACCCTGATCGAGCGGCTGGAGGCCAAGCTGGAGCAGTATCCCGACCAGTTGGCCCGGGCCTGCGTCGACCTTGCCAAGGACTGGCGGACCGACCGCTACCTGCGCAGGCTGGAAGCCATGCTGCTGGTGGCCGACGCGGACTCGATCTTCACGGTCACCGGCGTCGGCGACGTGCTGGAACCGGGCGAGAGCACCGGCGGCGGCTCGGTGGCGGCCATCGGCTCGGGCGGCAACTACGCCCTGGCGGCGGCCAAGGCGCTGATCGATCAAGATCTTACCGCCGAGGAGATCGCCCGGCGGGCAATGGCCATCGCCGCCGAGATCTGCGTCTACACCAACGGCAACCTGACGGTGGAAAGCCTCTAAGACCTTCAAGTTACGGCGAATTCACGAGCGGGCGGCGCGTTCGCGCGCTTAGCTGCGGGCGGGAGGGACCTTCATGTTCAAGACCGCTCTGATCGCCGCTTTGCTGGCGACCGCCGCTCCAGCGGTGGCCGCCGAGCCTTCAGCCGCCCAGATCGAGGCCGCCGAACGCGCCTTCGCCGCCGACGGCCTGGCGCTGGGCGTGAGGGACTCGTTCCTCAAGCACATGGCCGATGACGCCATCGTCTTCCGGCCCGGCCCCGTCAACGCCAAGGCGCTTTACGAAAAGCGGCCGTCCAGCAAGGCGCTGCGGCTGGAATGGTGGCCACAAAAAGTGGTGATCGCGCGCTCCGGGGACTTGGGCCTGTCGGTAGGCCCCGCCGTGATCAACGGCCAGCGGGGCGGCTACTACGCCACCATTTGGCGCAAGGGCCCGGACGGCCTGTGGAAGTGGATCTATGACGGCGGCGCCGAGGCCGAAGCGGCCAGCGCGCCCGACGCTTCGACCCCGGCGATCCGGGGCCCCACGGCCATGAAGGGCTCCAAATCGCCCGCCCAGGCCCTGGCGGCGGTTCAATCCGCGGAGGCTGGCCTGGCCAAGGCGGCGATCGACGACGCGCCCAAGGCCTATCGCGCCGTCCTGGCCACCGACGCCTGGCTGACCGGTCCGAACGGAACCGAAGGCCTCAAACCCTCCGACCTTTCCGCCCGGATCGACCAGCGTCCGGCGCGCATGGCGATCAAGATGGACGGCGGCGGCGCCTCGGCGGCCGGCGACTTCGTCTGGACCCATGGAACGGCCGGCTGGGTGGGCCACTCTGACACCCCGATCGACACGCACTATATGCATGTCTGGCAAAGGCGCCCCGAAGGGTGGCGTCTGATCTTCGAGACCCTGAACACGGACCCCTGAACACCGCGCCATGACCGAATTCTCCCCCCGCGAAATCGTCTCCGAACTCGACCGCTACATCGTCGGCCATCTCGAGGCCAAGAAGGCCGTCGCCGTGGCGCTGCGCAACCGCTGGCGCCGCCGGCGCACGCCCGACGACCTGCGCGACGAGATCACCCCCAAGAACATCCTGCTGATCGGCCCCACGGGCGTGGGCAAGACCGAGATCGCCCGCCGCCTGGCCAAGCTGGCCCAGGCGCCGTTCCTGAAGGTCGAGGCCACCAAGTTCACCGAGGTCGGCTATGTCGGCCGCGACGTCGACCAGATCGTCCGCGACTTGGTGGAAAGCGCCCTGTCCATGGTTCGCGACAAGCGTCGGGCCGGGGTCAAGGCCAAGGCCGAGGCGGCCGCCGAGGAGCGCATCCTCGACAGCCTGACCGGCCCCGGCGCGACCGCCGCCCGCGACAGCTTCCGCAAGAAGCTGCGGGCCGGCGAACTGGACGACAAGGAAGTGGAGCTGCAGCTGACCGACACCGGCGGCGGCGGCATGTTCGAGATCCCCGGCCAGCCGGGCGCCTCGGTGCTGAACCTGTCGGAGATGATGAAGTCGTTCGGCGGCGGCCGCACCAAGACCCACAAGACCACCGTGGTCGGCGCCTGGGCCCCGCTGATCGCCGAGGAGAGCGACAAGCTGCTGGACCAGGAGGCCCTGACCCAGGAGGCTCTGGAACTGGCCGAGAACCACGGCATCGTCTTCCTCGACGAGATCGACAAGGTGGCTTCCTCGAGTCAGCGCGGCGGCGCTGACGTGTCCAGAGAGGGCGTGCAGCGCGACCTGCTGCCGCTGATCGAGGGCACGACGGTCTCGACCAAGCATGGCCCGGTCAAGACCGACCACATCCTGTTCATCGCCTCGGGCGCCTTCCACGTGGCCAAGCCCTCGGACCTGCTGCCCGAACTCCAGGGCCGCCTGCCGATCCGGGTGGAGCTGAAGGGTCTGTCGCGCGACGATCTGCGCCGGATCCTGACCGAGCCGGAAGCCAACCTGATCCGCCAGCACCAGGCCCTGATGCTGACCGAAGGCGTGACCCTGGTGTTCACCGACGGGGCCATCGACGCGGTGGCCGACGCGGCCGTGGCGGTCAACGCCTCGGTCGAGAACATCGGCGCGCGACGGCTGCAGACCATTCTCGAGAAGGTGGTCGAGGAGATCAGCTTCTCGGCCGCCGATCGCTCGGGCGAGACGGTGACGGTCGACGCCGACTACGTGCAGGCGCGGATCGGGGCTTTGGCGGCGAATGCCGATCTGAGCCGGTTTATTCTGTAGGGGAACGCCCTCGTCCTTCGACAAGCTCAGGATGAGGGCGACTTCAACGACGGTTCCTTGAAATCCTCATCCTGAGCTTGTCGAAGGACGAGGATTTCACGCGCCGCCGTGCGCCCCCACCGCCTCCATGCCCAGCATCGCGGCCTTCCTCGCCAAGCCCCAATGATACCCCGTCAACCGGCCGTCCTTGGCGATGGCCCGGTGGCAGGGGATCAGCAGCGAGATCGGATTGGCCCCGATCGCGCCGCCGGTGGCCTGATAAGCGCGCGGACTGCCGGCCCAGGCGGCGATCTCGCCATAGGTGCTGGTGCGCCCCGGCGGGATGCGCAGCAGGGCCTTCCAGACCTGGACGTTGAACGGCGAGCCGATCAGCACCACCGGCAAGGGCTGTTCGCCGCCCGCGAAGGCGTGGACGGCGGTTTTCGCGGCCGCCGCGTCGTCGCGGCGCCAGTCGGCGGCGGGAAACCGCCGGTGCATGTCCTCGAAGGTCGCCTCGTCGTCACCGTCCGAGAAGGCCAGGCCCGCCAGGCCGCGCGGGGCCATGACGAACAGGCCCTTGCCATAGGGCGTGGGGGCCCAGCCCCAGGCGAGGTTGATCCCCTCCCCGCGTCGGCGCACGTCGCCGGGGGTGACGGCCTCCTGAGCGATGAACAGGTCGTGCAGGCGCGAGGGACCGGAAAGACCCGCGTCGTAGGCCGCGTCGAGCACGCTGGCCCCCTCCTCCAGCGACCGCCGGGCCTCGGCGTGGGCGATGGCGGCGACGAAGGTCTTGGGACTGACCCCGGCCCAGCGGCTGAACACCCGCTGGAAGTGGAACGGCGACAGGCCCACGGCCTGGGCGGCCTCGTCCAGCGACGGGCGCTCCTGCCAGCGGTCGGCCAGCCAGGCCAGGGCCTTGGCCATGCGGTCATAGTCCTGGGACCGTTCCGTCAGGTGAGCGAAGGCTTGCGAGGGGGAGATGTCGAGGGCCATGACGAGAAGATAGTGCGCCGCGCCGGCCCCGTCCGCCCGGTTCTTGCGGATACGAACCTCGTCCTTCGACAAGCTCGGGATGAGGTTCTCTTGAACCGCCCCTGCCATTCGCCCTCATCCTGAGCTTGTCGAAGGACGAGGGCGAACCCTCAGCCGTGCCGTTCCGCCCGCGCGTCGAGGATGGCCCGTTCCAGCGCCCTGGCGAACTCCACGCGCTCAGGCGGGCTGAGCGCCCGGCCCAGGGTCAGGCGGCGGCGCGACATCATCAGCCGCACCCGGGCCTCGTGCTCGCCCGGCTGCTCGACACCGACCCGGGTGAAGGCGGTCGGCGAGGTCCAGACCACGCGCGCGCCTTTTTCGTCCTCGCGACTGACCGTCACGGCCTCGGCGGTGACCCGCACCCGCTCGGAGCGTTCGGCGGTCCGGAAGCTGGCGCGCAGGGCCAGGCCCACGGCCAGGACGTCCAGCCCCAGGAACGGCAGGACCGGCGGCGCCCCCAACACCAGCAGGAACACCGCGACCATCAGGTTGAAGGCGATCATCACGCCCAGCACGATGTACAGCCCCCGCCGGCTCATCGAACGGTTGGGCTTGATCACGGCGTCCATGTACAGCGGCGCGGCCATGGCGGTGATTTAGGCCCGGTCCGGTGGCTTGGCGAGCCTCCTTGCTTGGCGAATTTGGCGCATCACGGCATGGTCGCCGCCCATGGCCAAGCCCGCGAAACCGCTCGTCAAGAAACGCCCCACGGCGAAACGCATCTCGCCGGCCGAGCGCGAGCGCATCGAGATCCTGTTCTCGCGGTTCGAGAGCCTGGAGGACCATCCCAAGACCGAGCTGCACTATTCCAACCCCTACACCCTGGTCACCGCCGTGGCCCTGTCGGCCCAGGCCACCGACGTCCAGGTCAACAAAGCCACCGGCCCGCTGTTCCAGGTCGCCGACAGCCCCGCCAAGATGCTGGAGCTGGGCGAGGTGGAACTGACCCGCTACATCGCCTCGATCGGCCTCTATCGCACCAAGGCCAAGAACGTCATCGCCTCGGCGCACATCCTGATGGACCGCCACGGCGGCGAGGTCCCGTTGAACCGCGAGGCGCTGGAAAGCCTGCCGGGCGTGGGCCGCAAGACCGCCAGCGTGGTGCTCAACGAACTGGACATCGAGCCGGCCATCGCCGTCGACACTCACGTGTTCCGGGTTTCGCACCGGCTGAAACTGTCGGCGGGCAAGACGCCGGACGCGGTGGAGGACGACCTGATGCGGATCGTGCCGGGGCCGTATCAGACCCGAGCGCACCACTGGCTGATCCTGCACGGGCGATATGTGTGCGTGGCGAGGAAGCCCAAGTGCGAGATCTGCCGGATCTCGGATTTGTGTCCGTCGCGGGAGCTGTTCTTGGGGGCGTAACCCCCTCCGGCCCTTCGGGCCACCTCCCCCAAGAGGGGGAGGATTAGCGCGACCAGATGCTCCCCCTCTGGGGGAGCTGTCGCGAAGCGACTGAGGGG
>FTJN01009783.1_pt1 | contig 41472 bp, 27 predicted proteins | sample 1658361 | NCBI WGS metagenome assembly FTJN01 (sample SAMEA3914819, study PRJEB12502) | metagenome | biome: forest; material: soil | place: Canada | collected 2010-06-26 | depth 0.3 m
CCCCCCCCCGCCACGCCCGCCCCGGCGGCGGCCGAACCCGATGACACGGTGGAAGCCATCGTCGTCACCGGCTTCCGCGCCAGCCTGGCCAGCGCCATCAACGTCAAGCGCAGCGCCTCGGGCGTGGTCGACGTCATCAAGGCCGAGGACATCGCCCAGTTCCCCGACCTCAACCTGGCGGAGTCGCTGCAGCGCATTCCGGGTGTGTCGATCTCGCGGATCAACGGCGAGGGTCGGCAGATCTCGGTGCGCGGCCTGGGCTCGGAATATACCCGTGTCCGCATCAACGGCATGGAAGCCATCAGCACCACCGGCGGCACCGCCAACAGCGGCGCCACCAACCGCGGCCGCGGCTTCGACTTCAACGTCTTCTCCTCGGACCTGTTCAACAGCATCGCCGTGCGCAAGACCGCCTCGGCCGATGTTGAGGAGGGCTCGCTGGGCGCGACCGTCGACCTGAACACCGCCCACCCGTTCGACTCCAACAAGCCCCAGCTCGTGCTGTCAGCCCAGACCAGCTACAACGACCTGGCGCAGAAGGCCGGTCCGCGGCTGTCGGCGCTGGCCAGCCGCACCTGGCGCGACGGCACGATCGGCGCCCTGATCTCGGTGTCCTACGAGGATCGCCGCCTTAAGGAAGAAGGCGCCAATATCACGCGCTGGTCGCCCGGCGGCGCCAATGGCGGGTTCAACGCCGCCTCCACCCTTCCCGGCTACACGATCGCCCAGATCAACGATCCCAACCAGGCCACGGCGATCTTCCATCCGCGCATCCCGGCCTATGTCAGCTACGCCATCGAATCCAAGCGCTTCGGGGCCAGCGGCTCGCTGCAATGGAAGCCGACCGACAACACCACCGTCTCGCTGGACGCGCTCTATTCCTATCTGGCCGGGACCCGCAAGGAAGCCCAGCTTCAGGCCATCGGCCTGTCGCGCACGGGGGCCGGCAAGCCCCAGACCATCATCCGCGACGGGGTGGTCGACGCCAATCACAACCTCGTCTACGCCCTGATGGACAATGTCGATCTGCGCACCCAGTCGGCCTATGACGAGCTGAACACCGAGTTCAAGCAGTTCACCCTGTCGGTCGATCACCGGTTCAGCGACAAGTTCAAGGTCGGCGCCTTGGCCGGCTTCGCGGACTCGACCTTCACCCAGCCGGTCTCGACGGTGATCACCTTCGACCGCGCCAACAGCCAGGGCTATTCCTACGACTTCCGCGGTGATCGCCTGCCCACCATCAACCTGAACTTCGACCCAACCAATCCGGCCAACTGGAGCGCCCTCAACGGCACGTCCGAGGTCCGTATCCGTCCGCAGTTCGTCGAGAACCAGTTCACCAACGTCAAGGTCTTCGGCGAGTACGAGCTTAACGAGCACCTGACGTTCAAGGCCGGCGCTGACTTCCGCAAGTTCGAATATGACAGCTATGGCGCGTACCGGACCAGCGAGACCGTATCCCAGACCCTGACCGCCGCCCAGCTGGCAGCCGTGTCCAAGGTGTTCTCGGGCTTTGGCCGCAACCTGGACCTGCCGGCGGGCAACGCCACCGCCTGGCTGGTTCCCGACATCGACGCCTACGCCAAGGCCTATGGCATCTATAGCAACACCGGCATCTACGCCCTCAGCAACACCGCCAACAGCTCGGCGCGCGCCCAGTACGGCACGGTCGAGGAAGACGACACCGGGGTCTATGGCCAGGCACAGTTCCACTTCGACGCGTTCGGCCTGCCGTTCCGCGGCGACGCGGGCCTGCGCCATATCCACACCCGGCAGGAGTCCGGCGGCTATGCGGTGGTCGGCACGACCTTGCAGCTGGTCAATGCCGAGCGCACCTACAATCTGAACCTGCCGTCGTTCAACATCGCGGTCGATCTCACCGACGACCTGGTCGCCCGGTTCGGCGCCGCCAAGACCATCTCGCGTCCCAGCATCGGCTCGCTGACGCCTGGCGGCGACGTTTCGGTCCAGGGCTCCAACCGCACCTTCTCGACCGGTAACCCCGACCTGAAGCCGACCCAGTCCAAGAACCTGGACTTTTCGCTGGAATGGTATCCGACCAAGGGCGCGATGCTGGCGGGCGGCGTGTTCTACAAGAAGATCGACACCTTCGTGACCTCGCTGCGCACCCAGCAGCCGTTCAGCGCCCTGGGTCTGCCGGACTCGCTGATCGCCGGCACCAGCGCGACCACCAGCGACATCTTCGACGTGACCCAGCCGGTCAATTCCGACGGCGGCTCCCTGAAGGGCTTCGAGCTCAACTGGCAGCAACCGCTGACTTTCCTGCCCGGGGCCTGGAGCCACTTCGGCTACATCCTGAACTACACCTATGTCAGTTCGAAGGTGGACTATCCGACCTCGGCGGTCGCTGGCGCTCCGGTGATCAACGCCGCCCTGATCGGGCTGTCCAAGAACGCCGCCAATGCCACGCTCTATTACGAGACCGATCGCTGGAGCATCCGCGGTTCGGCGGCCTATCGCGCCGGCTACCTCTCCGCGGTGCCCGCCGCCGACAGCAACATCATCCAGGGCACCAACTCGACCCTGAACATCGACATGCAGGCCAGCTTCAATATCCGCCCGAACCTCAAGCTGAGCGTCGAGGGCGTGAACCTGACCGACGAGTTCAACGACCAGTACGTCGGCGATAGCAACAGACTGAACGTCTACACCCATAGCGGCCGGACCTATTTCGTCGGCCTTCGCTACAACTTCTGAGGCGCGCTTCTCCCCCCGACTAGCGCCTCCGATGCGGCGTCGGCCTTCCTCCAGGTCGACGCCGTTTTTCTTTCTGGCGTGCGCGAAAACGGCGCGCCCGTCCGCTGTGGCGATCGGCCAGTCTAGGAACAGGCCTCGCAGGCTTCAGGCGTCGAGGCCCGAGGCTCTCGCCGCAGCACGGCCAGAACCAACGCCACGCCGGACGCGGCTGCCAGGCCGGTATAGGCCGAGGCGCTGACCGCGCCGAGATGATCGACCAGAACCCCGCCGAAGATCGCGCCCATGGCGATGGCCACCTGGAAGGTCGAGGTCAGCAGCCCGCCGGCCAGCTCGGCCTGGTCGGAAGCCTCGGAGGTCGCCCACGCCTGGAAGCCGACTGGCAGCATGGCGAAGGCGAAGCCCCAGATCGCCAGGGCGACCGCGACCACCCAGGGCAAGGCGCCCAGGGTCACGATGGCTAGCGCGGAGGTCGCCACCAGCCCCGCGCCGCCCAGCACCGCCAGGCGCGGATCGCGTTCGGCCAGGAAAGCGCCGGCGAAGTTGCCGAAGAAGCCCGCGACGCCGAAGGCCAGCAGCACCAGCGAAATCGCGCCGACATCCAGATGGGTCACCTGCTCCAGCACGGGCCGCACATAGGTGAAACCAGCGAAGTGGCCCGAGATCACCAGCAGCACGCCGATCAGAGCCACGGCCACGCTGGGCCGACGCGCCACCTGCAACAGGCCGCGCAGCTTCGGCGGCGCGGTCGGCGCCAGCCTGGGCAAGGTCAGAACTTGGGCCAGCAAGGCCAGCGCGCCGACCACGCCGGCGATCACGAAGGCGGCGCGCCAGCCCAGGGTGTCGCTGACATAGGCCCCGACCGGGGCGGCCGAGACCGTCGCCACCTAGACCCCGGTGAAAACGATCGACATCGCCCTCGGCAAGGCCTTGGCCGGAACCAGCCGCATGGCCAAGGCCGCGGCCATCGACCAGAAACCGCCCAGGCTGGCGCCCAGCAGGATCCGCGCGACCAGCAGCATCGGCAGGTTGACGGCGAACACCGTCAACAGGTTCGAGGCGCACAGCAACGCCATCAGGGCCCACATCACCGTGCGACGATCGAAGCGCCCGGTCAGCACCGGCGTCAGGGGCGCGGCGATGGCCCCGACCACGGCGGTGGCGGTCACCGCCTGGCCGGCGGCCCCGACGCTGACGCCGAGGTCGGCCGCCAGCGGCGTCAGCACGCTGGCCGGCAGGAATTCCGAGGTCACCAGGGCGAAGACGCCCAGGGCCAGGGCGCCGATCGCCGCCCAGGCCGCGGGGGCTTCGGGGGCGCCGTCCGGCGTCGCGGTGTCTTGCGCCGACTTGGCGATCGTCGAGCCATCCATGGCGGTCTCCTGCGGTGGGGCCGGTTTCGAGGTGTCGTGGTTAGGCTAAGCTGAAAAGAACCGGTTCTCGGGCCGCTTCAGGCCGAGGTTCTCCCGCAGGGTCGCGCCTTCGTATTCGGTGCGGAAAATCCCGCGCCGCTGCAGTTCGGGGACCACCTTGTCGACGAAGTCGTCCAGCCCCTCGGGGAGGTATGGGAACATGACGTTGAAACCGTCCGAGCCCTCCTCCTCCAGCCAGCGCTGCATCTCGTCGGCGATGGTCTGAGGCGTGCCGACGAAGGCAGGGCCGCCATAGCTGCCCACACGGGCGGCGAGTTGGCGAATGGTCAGGCTCTCGGCGCGGGCCAGGTCGATCACCCGCTCACGGGCGCTGTGACTGCCGTTGGTCGGCGGGATCTCGGGCAGCGGCCCGTCGGGATCGAAGCCCGAGACGTCATGGCCCAGCATGCTGTTGAGCGTGCCGATGCCGCTGTCGTAATGCACCAGGCTATCGAGATGGACGCGCTTGGCTTGGGCCTCCTCGACACTGTCGCCGACCACCACGAAGGCGGCGGGCAGGATCTTCAGGCTGTCGGGATCACGGTCGAGCACGGCCATCCGGCGCTTGATGTCGGCATAGAAGGCCTTGGCGGCGTCGAGATTGGCGCCGGCCGCGAAGATCACCTCGGCGGTCTCGGCGGCCAGCTGGCGGCCGGCCTCCGACGCGCCGGCCTGGATGATCACCGGCCAGCCCTGGACGGGGCGGGCGATGTTCAGCGGCCCGCGCACCGACAGGGCGGGCCCCTTGTGGTCGAGCACATGGATCCTGGCCGGATCGACATAGATTCCCGCCTCGACGTCGCGCACGAAGGCGTTGTCGGCGAAGCTGTCCCACAGGCCCGTGACCACGTCGTAGAATTCCCGCGCCCGCACGTAGCGCGCGTCGTGCTCGACCTCTTCGGTGAGGCCGAAATTCAGGGCCGCGTCGGGATTGGCCGTGGTGACGATGTTCCATCCGGCCCGGCCGCCGCTGATATGGTCCAGCGAGGCGAAGCGCCTGGCCACGTGATAGGGCGCGTCATAGGTGGTCGAGGCCGTGGCCATCAGGCCGATATTGTCGGTCACCGCCGCCAGGGCCGACAGCAAGGTGAACGGCTCGAACGAGGTCACCGTGTGACTGCGCTTGAGGGCGTCGATCGGCATGTTCAGCACGGCCAGGTGATCGGCCATGAAGAAGGCGTCGAACTTGCCGCGCTCCAGGGTCTGGATGAAGCGCTTGAGGGCCGGGAAATTGAAGTTGGCGTCGGGGATCGCGCCTGGATAGCGCCAGGCGCCGGTATGAATGCTGACCGGTCGCATGAAGGCGCCGAGTTTCAGCTGCTTGATCTGGCTCATCGGGACAGTCCGCCGACGGCGAGGACGACCCCCGCCTGTGAAGCGGACAGATAGGAAGGCGTTTGTCGGCTCACCCGGTCTGGCGGACGCAAATTTCCCCATGGCGTGACCAGCATTTCTGCCTGGGCGCCGCCGCGCGCGCCGACTCAGCAGCGTGGCTCAAGCGTCACTTCAGAGATCCCAATGGGTGACGCCTCGCCGCGCGGGACAATTTTCCTCCGGCCCGTATGAGAAAACCCGAAGGTGACTGTCTTTGCTGGGGTTTTTCCAGGCGCCTTGAACACCGCAAATGCCACGGTTCAGCACTGCTCGTTATCGTCGAAGCCCACCGAACCCTAGCGTCAGGCTCCAAATTCGAGGGCTCCGACATGACGCAGCAACCCACCCGCCAACTGAAGCTCGGCGCCATCCTGGCCGGCGTCGGCACCGATCACACCCGTTGGCGCGACCCGGCCCTGCCCGGCGACGCCAGCATCGACATCAATTGGTACATCGAAAACGCCAAGCTGGCCGAGGCCGCCAAGTTCGATCTGGTGTTCATCGTCGACAGCCCGTTCATCACCCCCGACACCGCGCCGCACTTCCTCAACCGCCTGGAGCCGTTGACCCTGTTGTCGGCCGTGGCGGTCTCGACCTCGAAGATCGGCCTCGTGGGCACCCTGACCACGTCCTACTGGGAGCCCTACAACGTGGCCCGCCAGTTCGGCTCGCTCGACCACATCAGCAAGGGCCGCGCCGGCTGGAACGTGGTCACCACGGGTCTGGAGGGCGCCGCGCGCAACTACGGCCGCGACGAGCACTTCGAACACGGCGAGCGCTACGAGCGGGCCGGCGAATTCGTCGAAGTGGTCCAAGGACTATGGGACAGCTACGAGGACGACGCCTTCCCGCGCGACAAGGCCACGGGGGTGTTCCTCGACAAGACCAAGCAGCACGCGCTGAACCACAAGGGCAAGCACTTCTCGGTCGCCGGGCCGCTGGCGTTGTCGCGCTCGCCGCAAGGCCAGCCGGTGATCTTCCAGGCCGGGGTCAGCGGTCCAGGCCGCGACCTGGGCGCGCGGATCGCCGAGGGCGTGTTCGCCGGCGTCGACAGCTTCGAGGACGCGGTGGAATACTATGCCGACCTCAAGGCCCGCGCCGCCGCCCTGGGCCGGAACCCGGACCACATCAGCGTCCTGCCGGGCATTTCCCCGATCATCGCCGACACCGACGAGGAGGCCCAGGCCATCGCTGAAGCCCAAGCGGGCAGCCGCGAGCTCGACAAGCTGCTGGTCGAACTGGGGCGCGCCTTCGGCTACCACGACTTCAAGCAGTATCCGCTGGACGGCCCATTCCCGGACGTCAGCCAGCTCAGCCTCAACAGCTACAGGGGTCACGCCGAGCGCATCGTCCGCGTCGCGAAGGCCGAGAACCTGACCGTGCGCCAGGCCGCCGAACGGTTCGGTCGCTGGAGGGCCAACTTCGTCGGATCGCCCCAGACCGTCGCCGACGAGATCGAGCGCTGGTTCGTCGGCCGGGCCGTCGACGGCTTCATCCTGCACGTCACCCGCCCCGACGACTTCGCGCTGTTCCGCGAGAAGGTCGTGCCGATCCTGCAGGCCAAGGGCCTGTTCCGCACCGAGTACGAGCACGACACCCTGCGCGGCCACCTGGGACTTCCCGTTCCCGAACACCGCTGGGCCGCCCAGAAGCTCGCGGCGGAATAGGTCCGTGGCGGATCTGGAGCCAAGCGCCTGGAGCCGCCGCCTGATCCTGGGCGGCGGGCTGGCGCTGGGCGGCGGCCTGCTGCTCGGCGGCTGTGGTGGACACGACCAGGGCGGCGAGCCGGTGCTGCGCGTCTCGATCACCGGCAAGGGCGAAGGTGATCAGGAGTTGCTGCAGCGCCTGGCGGGCATCACCACGCCCGGCTTCAAGGTGAGCTTCGCCCACTTCGAATCCGGCCATCTGGTCATCGAGGCCCTCAACAGCGGGGCCTTGGACTATGGCGGCATGAGCGAGATCCCGCCGGTGTTCGCCGCCGCGTCGGCGGTCCAGAGCTTCCGCCAGATCGCCGTGCTGCATGGCGACGTCAACAATCAGGTCGTGCTCGTACCCGAGGGTTCGCGCATCGAGACCCTGGCGGACCTCAAGGGCAAGCGGGTCGGCTATGTGCGCGCCACCACCCCGCAGTATTTCCTGATCCAGATGCTGCGCTCGGTCGGCCTCGACTGGAAGGACATCACCCCGGTGGCCATGGGCGTTTCGGACGGCGCCGCGGCCTTTTCCAGCGGCGCGCTCGACGCCTGGGCGATCTATGGATTTCCCATCCAGCGGGCCCTGGCCACGCAAGGTGCGCGGGTTCTCAAGACCGCCCTGGGCTTCCTGTCGGGCAACTACATCGTCTCGGCCCATGTCGACGCCCTGGCTGATCCGGCCAAGTCGGCCCTGATCGGCCGATACCTGGATGTCGTTCGCCAGGGCTATGCCTGGGCCGGCGCTCACCAAGACGAATGGACCGCGGCCATCGCCAAGGAGATCGGCGTGCCGCTGGCCTATGTCCGCGACCAGTTCGCGCGCAGAAGCGCCAGCTATGATCTGCGTCCCGTCGATGCGGCGGCGATCGCCTCACAGCAGCAGGTCGCCGACGTCTTCGCCGGCGCGGGACTGATCCCCAAGGCGGTCGACGTGCGCCCCCTGTGGGACGATCGCTTCAATTCGATCCTCGAACGAAAGGCTTGAGAGCCATGCCGGCAGCGCTCGCGCCCGCGAACCTGGTCATCGCCAGTCAGATGGAGGACGGCTTCAATATCCAACTTCGCCGTCACCCGCTCGCCCCGACCCTGATCGCCGCGCCCGAGGCCGCGCCATGGTCAGCGGCGTCGGACGCCGACGTGCTGATCACGAGGCCCAGCCCGGCCTGGCGCGGCGCCAAGGATCTCCCCCGGCCCGCCGGCTGGCCTGGGCGGCTGAAGTGGATCTACAGCGCCTCGGCCGGCGTGGATTTCTATCCGCCCTGGCTGCTTGAGGCGTCGATCGTCACCTGCGGCCGCGGCGTCGCCTCCGAGGAGATCGCCGACTACGTGGTCGCCGCGATCTATCTGCGGGCCAAGGACCTGGAGGCGGTCCGCGCCCGCTCGTTCGACCAGTGGGTCAATGTTCCGCTCGGGCGCGTGGCTGGGAGCACGATCGGGCTGATCGGCTTTGGCGCGATCGGCGAGGCCGTCGCGCGTCGCGCCCTGGCCTTCGGCGCGCGGGTCACGGCGGCGCGGCGACGACGGGACGTCCCCAGCGCCGTTCCGGGCGTGGAGTTGCTCGACAGCCTCGAGGCCGTGGTCGCCAGCGCAGATCATCTGGTCCTGGCTCTGCCAGGCACCGATCAGACACGCGGGCTGATCGACGCCACGGTGCTGGCCAAGGCCAAGCCGACCGCTCACCTGATCAATGTGGGGCGCGGCTCGGTGCTGGATCACGATGCTCTGGTCGCGGCGCTCGACGCGGGCGCCCTCGGCTTCGCCACCCTGGACGTCACCGAGCCCGAGCCCCTGCCCGCCGGCCATCGCCTGTGGACCCACCCGCGCGTGCGGCTGACCCCGCACGTGGCCTCCAACCACACCCTCGTGCGCGACGTCTTCCTGGGCAAGGTCTCCGACAATCTCGCGCGGTTCGCGCGCGGCGAGAACCTGCTGGACCGCGTCGATCCGGCGTCGGGGTACTGAAGCCATCACAAAAGCGCCGACGGCGATTGTCCATACACCGAGGTCCCAGGACAATTCCTCTGGGGCCGGCTGACGGTCAAGGTTCGGAGGGCTTGGCGATCGCGTGCTTGAGTTCGTACCGGCGGGCCGAGATCTGAGCGCCTTCCTGCAGGAAGGGCCCCAGTCGCCAGTATTCAGCCAGAGGCGCCAGGTCGCCCTGGGGCGCATCCCAGAGATGATCGCGACGCATCTGCCCCAGCACGCCCGAGGCCCGGATCACCTCGGGATCGACGATCTCGGGACGCGTCTGATCGGGACCGACATAGATCGCGTCGGAGGGACAATAGAGCTCGCACATGAAGCAGGTCTGGCACTGGTCCAGCCGGGCGATGATCGGCGGTCCGCCGGTCGGCGAGGCGTCGAACACATGGGTCGGACACGCGCTGACGCAGGTGTCGCAACCGTTGCAGAGGTCTTCAAAGATATGGGCGATCATGCCGCGACCTCCACGGCGGCGGCCTGTCTGACCGCTCCCTCATAACGGGTCCAGACCTGATCCAGTCCGCCGACCAGCAGACGCCTGCCGCCCTCGGTCAACAGGTTCGGCGCATCGGCGCGAACGTGCAGACCACGGGTTTCGTTGCGGTCGAGGGCGGCGTGGGTCGACCAGCGGGCGCACGCCAGCAAGGCGGCGGTCTCCCGGGCGGCGACCTGATCGAGGCCCTCGGCGCGCCGGTGGGTGGAGACCGCGGTCCAGGCGTCGTCCAGGCGGGTCAACGAAGCCTCCAGCGTTTCGCGACGACGCCACAGGGCCTTGTCATAGCTGAGCATCTCGTCCTGGACCGTCTTGACGGCGGCCCGTTCGTCCACCGCCGCGACGGCGCCGGTAGGGCGCAGACCCGCGCGCCCAGCGAGCGTGGTCCGATCGCCGGCGCGGCGCCCCTGGCTCTTGGCCAGCTTCGCGCCGGCGGCTCCGGCGATCTGGCCCGAGGTCAGGGCCCAAGCCGAGTTGGGCGAGCCTCCGCCGCTGCTGGCCCCGACCACCAGTTCGCGGGTCGCCGCGTCGCCGGCGGCGAACAAGCCGCGCACCGTGGTCTGGCAGTCGTCATCGACGATGCGCAGGCCGCCCGTGCCGCGGATGGTGCCTTCGCCGAACAGCTTCACCTCGAAACGCTCTTCAAATAGCCGCACGCCCTTGCGCTCGAAGGGTGCGACCGTGGCGGGTTGGATGCGACGCAGGATCGGCCGCAAGGCGGGCGGCGCCTCGCTCAGGTCGGCGAACACCGGCCCCTCCAGCATGGCCTTGGCCAGGGCGTGGTGATGGGCCTTGTCGGCCAGCGGCGGCGGGATATCCAGCTCCTCGCCGGCCGCGTCGTAGAACCGCGACGCCGTATAGGGCAGCGTCCGGGTCGAGCACCAGGCGGGCGACAGTGTGTAGATGGCCGAGAACTCCATTCCCGACAGCTCGGCCCCGGCCTCGGCCCCCATCAGGTGTCCGTCGCCCGTATTGGTGTGGCTGCCGATCAGGGCCGAGCGGAAGGCGCAGCCGCCGGTGGCCAGGACCACCGCCCCGGCGCGAACGGTCCAGGCGCGGCGGTCCAGGCGCGCATAGCCGGCCGCGCCGGCCACCGATCCGTCCTGATGGGTCAGCAGCTCCAACGCCGGATGGTGGTCAAGAATGCGCACACCGCTGGCCAGGGCAAAGGCGCGAAGGGCGCGCAGATATTCGGGGCCTCGGACGCCGGGATAGTAGGTCTCGCCCGAGCCGTCACGGCTGAACGAATAGTAGGGCGCCAGTTGCGGCAGGGTGCGCCATGTGACGTCGAGCACCCGCTCCATCCAGGCCTTTTCGGCCAGGCCGTGACTGCTGGGATAGCGCTTCTCGATCGCCGCTTCGCGCAACTTGGGATCCGGCGGAACCCACCAGTGGCCCGGGCCGGCGGTCGCGGTCACCCCGCTTGTGCCGACAAAGCCCTTGTCGACCAGAACCACCGCCGCGCCCTGACGCGCCGCCGAGATCGCCGACCAGGTCGCGGCCATGCCGCCGCCGATCACCAGAACATCCGCCTCCAGATTCAGACCGCTCATGCGTCCCCGTATTTCCACTCTCCGACGCCCTCGGCCCGCCCCTTTGGAAGGCGCGGCTTGAAGTACGCAGCTCGGATAGGGGCATAGGGGTTTGTCGCCACCAAGAATAACGAGGCGTTCTAATGGTGGCTATTGGGCTGGATAATGGGTCGTACTCACCGCACACCCAGCGCCGGCGATGATTAGTCGCGCGCGTCGCGAACCAAAACCACGGTCCCGCGTTGAGTGCTCAAACGGAGCTTTACAGTATGACCCTGACCCGCGCCCTTCCCCACGCGACGATCCTCGCCGTGGCCCTGTTGGCCTTGAGCGGCTGTAACAAGGATTCGGGCCATGCGCAGAAGACGGCGGGCAAGATCGAGTCGGGCGTGGGATCGGTCACGGGCGACAAGGACCTGAAGCGCGAGGGCAAGAAGGACGAGATCGTGGGCGGCGTTAAGTCGGCCGGGAGCGATCTCAAAGACGCCGTCAAGGACGCCAAGGACTAGCCGTCTCCTCTCCGCTTCCCCGCGCGTCGCACACGGTCAAGCTCGCGGCGCTTTCGCTTGATTTCCTCCTGCCACCGGCTAGGCACGGTGCGAAACACTCCCTTCCTTCGAGACCTGCATGTCGCTGATTCAAGCCCGCCGCGCGTCGCCTTCACGCTCGAATGTTGAAACCTGGTCGACGCTCGGGCTGGCGATCGTGCTCGCGTTTTTCCTCGTCAGCGGCGCCATCGCTTATCGCAATGTCGAGGTCCTGCGCACCAACAACCAGAAGATCCTGCACTCTCACGAGGTGCTCATCTCGCTGGATGAGCTTCTCTCGACGGCGCAGGACGCGGAAACCGGTCAGCGTGGCTATCTGCTGACCGGCAACGACAAGTACCTGGAACCCTATGCCAGCGCCGTGGCCGCCGTCGGCTCGCGCATCGACACTGTCGGATCTCTCACCCAGGACAACGCCAAACAGCAGGCCAACCTGATACAGGTCAAACGTCACGTCGACGCCAAGCTCGCGGAACTCAAGGAGACTATCGACCTGCGCCGCGACAGCGGCGCCCAGGCCGCCCTCTCCATCGTGGCCAGTGATCGCGGCAAGGTCGAGATGGACGCCATCCGGACCCAGCTGGACGTCATGCGCCAGGAAGAACAGCGCCTGCGCCAAGAGCGGCTGGCCGAGATGGACGCCGCCTACAAGACGGCCCTGGCCAGCGGCGTCCTCGCCAGCCTGCTGGGCGGCGCCCTGACAATCGCGGTGTTCGTCCTGATCCGCAGGAGCGCGCGCATCCGGGCGCGGCAGGAGTGGTTGCAGTCCGGACAGGTCGGACTTTCGGACGCCATGATGGGTGATCAATCCGTCGAGGAACTGGCCGACAGCATCCTGAGCTTCCTGGCGAGTTTCCTCGGCTTCCAGGCGGGCGCGCTCTTCAAGGGCGAGGGCGACGACTATTATCGCGCCGCGGCCCTGGGCATCCCGGCCGAGGCCGATGTTCCCGTGCGCTTCAAGGTCAAGGAAGGGCTTCTGGGCAAGGTCGCCGCCGATGGACGGTCCACCATCATCCGCGACGTGCCCGACGGCTACATGACCATCGGCTCGGGGCTCGGCGGCGACAAGCCCAGGCATCTGGTTCTGGTGCCAGCCCATGCCGACGACCTGGTCAACGCGGTCATCGAGCTGGGTTTCCTGCACCCCGTCGACGACCAAGTGCTGGACCTGCTGGACCAGGTGTCGGCGTCCATCGGCATCGCCCTGCGCTCGGCGCGTTATCGTTCCGAACTGCAGGACGTGCTGGAGGAGACCCAGCGCCAGGCCGAAGAGCTGCAGGTGCAAAGCGAGGAGCTGCGCGTCTCCAACGAAGAGCTCGAGGAGCAGGGCCGCGCGCTCAAGGAATCGCAAGCGCGCCTGGAGCAACAGCAGGTCGAGCTGGAGCAGACCAACAGCCAGCTGGAGGAACAGGCCCAGACGCTCGAGACCCAGCGCGACGACCTGGAGCGCACCGGCGCGGCGGTGCAGTTGAAGGCCCGCGAGCTGGAGCAGGCCAGCCAGTACAAGTCCGACTTTCTGGCCAACATGTCCCACGAGCTGCGCACGCCGCTCAATTCGCTGTTGATTCTGTCCAAGCTGCTCGGCGACAACCCGGACGGCAACCTGTCCGGAGAACAGGTGAAATACGCCCAGACCATCCAATCGTCGGGCAACGACCTGCTCACCCTGATCAATGACATTCTCGACCTGTCGAAGATCGAGGCGGGCCATATCCAGGTGCGGCCCGAAAGCGTCCCCCTGCAACGCTTGACCGCCGATCTGCGGCAGTTGTTCCAACCGGTCGCCTGCGAGCGCAAGCTGGCCTTCGAGATCGAGATGGCGGACGACTGCCCGACCCTCATCGAGACCGATCGCCAACGGCTGGAGCAGATCCTCAAGAACCTGCTGTCCAACGCTTTCAAGTTCACCGAGGCCGGATCCGTTCGACTGGCCATCGCGCCGGCCGGGGCCGATGGCCTCGCCTTCGCGGTGACGGACTCCGGGATCGGCATCGCGCAAGAGCAGCAAGACAGCATCTTCGAGGCCTTCCGCCAGGCGGATGGGACCATCAGTCGCCGGTACGGCGGCACGGGTCTTGGCCTGTCGATCTCGCGCGAACTGGCGCGCCTTCTGGGCGGATCGATCGCGCTCAAGAGTCAGCCAGGCGAAGGCAGCACCTTCACCATCACGATTCCGCTGCTCTACGATCCCGCGCGCGTCGGGCCCCGCGAGCAGCCTTCGCGGGCCGAGCCAACCGTTCCCGCCGCCGCGCCGCGCGGCGCTCGGCCGACGCCGTTGCCGCGGCATGTCGAAGACGATCGTGACCAGTTGGCCGGCGCGCGACGTCTGCTGCTGGTCGTCGAGGACGACGAGAAGTTCGCGGCCATCGTGCGCGACCTGTCCCGCGAGATGGGTTTCCAATGCATCGTGGCGGGCACGGCCGAGGAAGCCTTGAAGCTGGCCAAAGAGTTCAAGCCCAGCGCCGTCGTTCTGGATGTGGGTCTGCCCGACCAGTCGGGCCTGGCGGTTCTGGATCGCCTGAAGCGCGACGACGCCACCCGGCATATCCCGATCCACGTCGTTTCGGGCGCCGACCACAGCCAGACCGCGCTGTCGCTCGGCGCGGTGGGCTATCTCCTCAAACCGGTCAAGCGCGAAGCTCTGGCGGACGTACTGAACAGCCTTGAGGCCAAGCTGGCCAGCTCTGTTCGGCGGGTCCTGATCGTCGAGGACGACGCCGTTCAGCGCGACGCGGTGGGAAAGCTGCTGTCGTCCGGCGATGTCGAGACCGTGGGCGTCGGGACAGCGGCCGAGTGCCTGGAACAGCTCAAGCAACAGACCTTCGACTGCATGGTCCTGGACCTGTCCCTGCCGGACGCCTCGGGCTTCTCGCTGCTGGAGACCCTCAGCCAGGACGGCGGCGCCTTCCCGCCGGTCATCGTCTATACCGGCCACGACCTGTCGGCGGCCGACGAGCAACAACTGCGGCGCTACTCGAACTCTATCATCATCAAGGGCGCCAAGTCGCCCGAGCGCCTGCTCGACGAGGTGTCGCTGTTCCTGCACCAGGTGGTGTCGGAGCTGCCCCCAGAGCAGCAGAAGATGATCCAGAAGGCCCGCAATCGCGACGCGGTCCTGGAGGGCCGCCGCGTGCTGATCGTCGAGGACGACATCCGCAACGTCTACTCGCTGACCAGCGTCCTGGAACCTCGCGGCGCCATCGTCCAGATCGCCCGCAACGGCCAGGAAGCCATCGACGCGCTCGGCCGATCGCTGGAGGATCCGTCGCACGGCATCGACCTTGTCCTCATGGACGTGATGATGCCGGTCATGGATGGGCTGACGGCCACCCAGGCGATCCGGAGCGATCCCCAGTGGGCCAGGCTGCCGATCCTGATGCTGACCGCCAAGGCCATGCCCGACGACCAGGAACGCTGCATCGCGGCGGGCGCTAATGACTACATGGCCAAGCCCATCGACGTGGACAAACTGCTCTCGCTCGTCCGGGTCTGGATGCCACGGTAAAGAGTGATCAGTGCCAGACCGGATTGAAGACCTCGAGATCCAGCTTCTGCTGGAGGCGCTGTACCAGCGCTACCACTATGACTTTCGCCACTATGCGCGGGCGTCGATCAAGCGACGCCTGACGCAGGCGCGCGATCAACTGGGTTTCGCCAGCATTTCGGCGCTGCAGGAACGCGTGCTGCACGACCCGGACATGCTGCCGCGCCTGCTGGGCTATCTCACCGTGCAGGTGAGCGAGATGTTCCGCGACCCGTCATACTTCCGTGCACTCCGCGAAAAGGTGGTCCCGCATCTGCGCACCTATCCGTCGCTGAAGGTCTGGATCGCCGGATGCAGCGCCGGCGAAGAGCTCTATTCCCTCGCCATCCTGTTTCGCGAGGAAGGCCTCTACGAGCGGACGCTGTTCTACGCCACCGACATCAATCCCGACGCGCTCCAGGCGGCGGAAGCCGGCGTCTACGCGCTGGACCGGATCAAGAAGTTCACCGAGAACCACCAGAAGTCGGGCGGGAAATCATCGCTCTCCGACTACTACACGGCCGACTACGGCCGGGCGGTGTTCGACAAGACGCTGCGCGAGCGCGTTGTGTTCTCCGACCACAGCCTGGTCACCGACTCCGTTTTCGCCGAGATGCACCTCATCTCGTGCCGCAACGTGATGATCTATTTCGATCGGCCGCTTCAGGACCGGGCCATCGGCCTGTTCCGCGAGTCGCTCACGCGCAAAGGGTTCCTGGGGCTCGGATCGAAGGAGAGCCTGCGGTTCTCCGAGCACGCCAAGGCCTTTTCCGATTTCGTGCCGGAAGAGAAGATCTATCAAAGGCGCGAGCCGTGACCGAACCCACCCTCAAGGCGGTCGCCATCGGCGCGTCGGCGGGCGCCGTTCAAGCCCTGCTGACCATCCTGCCCGCCCTGCCCGCCGGTTACCCTCTTCCGGTGTTCGTGGTCGTTCACGTGCCGCCGGATCGTCGAAACGTGCTCGTGCCCCTCTTCCAAGCCAAGTGCCGGATCCCGGTGAAAGAGGCCGAGGACAAGGAGCCGGCGGTCGGCGGCGTGGTCTATTTCGCGCCGTCGGACTATCACCTGCTGGTGGAAGCGGATGGCGCTATCGCCCTGTCGACGGACGAGCCCGTGAACTATTCGCGCCCCTCCATCGACGTGCTGTTCGAAAGCGCGGCGGACGCCTACGGATCCTCGTTGGCCGGCGTCATCCTGACCGGCGCCAATCATGACGGCGCCGCTGGCCTGAAGGCGGTGCTGGACGCGGGCGGCGTCGCGATCGTGGAGGACCCAGTCGGGGCCTATGCGCAAGCCATGCCCGACGCGGCGCTGGGCGCATGTCCGGCCGCGCGGATCATGAAATTGGACGCCGTTGCCTTGTACCTGTCGAGTTTGGGGGCCGCCTGATGATCGCGGAAAAGCCGATCAACTTCCTCCTGGTCGATGACCTCGAAGAGAACCTATTGGCGCTCGAGGCCTTGCTCCAGCGCGAGGGTCTGACCTGTCTCAAGGCGCGGTCGGGCGAGGCCGCGCTCGAACTGCTGCTGGCGCACGACGTCGCGCTGGCGTTGCTCGATGTCCAGATGCCGGGCATGGACGGTTTCGAACTAGCCGAGTTCATGCGCGGCAACGCGCGCACCAGCCACGTGCCGATCATCTTCCTCACCGCCGGGACCGCCGACAAGCAACGCCGCTTCCGGGGCTACGAGGCCGGCGCGGTGGACTTCATCCAAAAGCCGATCGAAGCCGACGTCCTGCGCAGCAAGGCCAATGTGTTCTTCGATCTCTACAAACAGCGCCAGCAGATCGAGCTCCAACGCGACGAACTGGAGGCGGCCGCGCAGGCCCTGCGACGCGCCGATCGCCACAAGGACAGCTTCCTGGCGGTCCTGGCCCACGAACTGCGCAATCCCGTCGCGGCCCTGAGCGGTGGGCTTCACCTGCTGGGCAAGGACGTCTCGCCGGAACGCTCGAGCGACATCCGCACGCGCATGGACCGGATGCTGACCCATCTCTCGCATCTGGTCGACGATCTGCTCGACGTTTCGCGGGTCAGCCAGGGCAAGATCTCGCTGAAGAAGGAACGGATCGAGCTGAGCGAAATCCTCCAGTCGGCTATCGAGGCCAGCCAGCACAATATCGACGCGGGGAACCACCGGCTCGTGACCGAGATACCTAGCGAGGCGATCTGGCTGGACGCCGATCACACGCGCCTGGCCCAGGTCGTGGCCAACCTGCTCAACAATGCCGCCAAGTACACGCCTTCGGGCGGAACAATATCGCTGTCCGCGACAGGCCGAGACCGCGTGGCCGAGATCAGGGTCTCCGACACCGGGGTGGGCATACCCGCCGAAATGCAGTCGGGGATCTTCGAGATCTTCGCCCAGGTCGAGGATCATCTGACCAAGGCGCAGGGCGGGCTCGGGATCGGACTGGCGCTGGCAAAACAGCTCGTGGCGCTGCACGGCGGCACGATCGAAGTGGCCAGCCCCGGTCAGGGCCAAGGCAGCACCTTCACGGTCAAGGTTCCCATCGGCGCCCAACCCTAGTCCCGCGCCGCCCGCGACAAAAACTCAGGCAGCGGATGACCACCGGCCATCCGCTGTTCTGGTTTGATCCGAAGACCTTGTTCAGGGCTTGGCGTAGCGCGCCTTGACGGGGGCGTAGCTGTCCCACACCGCCCCGTCGCTGACCGACCGCAGCAGCTTGATGTATTCGGCATGCGACCAGGCCAGCGGCGTGGCGGAATCGGTGCCTTCACCGCGCGTGTAGCCGCGCGGGCTGTCCTGACCAACGCCGTCCCAGACCTGTTCGGGGATCAGCAGGCCGTCATTGGCGAACAGCTCCATGGCCGTGACATAGGTCTCGCGGATGCGCTTGACGTCCTTGGCCGAGGGCTTGCCGTTCAGGCCCGCGACCGCCAGTTCGTAGTGGCCGCGCTCGCCGGTGAAGATCGGCCAGACGCGTCCGCGCTGGCCCGGAGCCATCTGGCCGCCCGCGCCGTAGTTTCCGCCCGTGGCGACGTCCTCGCCATAGCCGTCGACGCCATAGCGCCGCCAGCCCGGGAAGGTCCCCTTGTGGCCGGGGAAGGTGAAATCGTAGCGCACCCGATAGAGGTCCTGCATCGATGCGTCGTCCAGCTTGGGCAGGGTGGCGAGGATGGCCGGGTCGTCCGCGCGGCGCACGCCATAGCGCACCAGCTCCAGGAAGCCGGCGTCCAGCATCTGGTCCTCGGGCACGGCATCCTGGCCATTGCGGCTCTCGACCGGGCTCTTGTTGTCGGGGTCCTGGTCGCTGTCGAGGCGCAGATAATATTTGCCGTCGCCGTACTTGCCGCTGGTCGTGACCATGCGGGCCTCGACCTTGGACGAGTAGTCGTCGGCGGTCTTGCGATAGCGCTCGGCCGAGGCGGCGTCGCCGGACAGTTCGGCGATGTCGCCGGCGGTGACGAGGCCGGCGATCACGGCCGCCGTGGTCGAGGGCGAGTAGCCGCCCTGCTCCTCCCAGCGTTCCTGCTGGGTGAAGGGTGGGGTGATCGTCGCGTGGTTCCAGCCCAGGTCGACCTTGCCGCCGTCGACCAGGAAGTCGGCGGCGGGTTTCAGCATCTTGCCGTACCAGCCCTTCAGGTCGCTTTCCGACAGCCAGCCCAGCTTCCACAGCTTCCAACCCAGCATGATCGGCATGGCCGTTTGGTCCAGCTGGACGCCGACCCATTCGGGCGTGCCGTCCACCTCGGACTTCTGCAGGAACCACCCACCCGCGCCCTTGTTGCCCGGCGTCTTGGGTCCAACCTGGACTGTGGGCAGGTAGTGGAAGGCGGCCAGCGGCGTCTGCTTGTCGCCCAGGGCCGCCAGGGCCATGGCGCACTGGTAGAAGTCGCGCGGCCAGACGGCCTTGTAGCCGGTCGAGGGCTTGGAGGCGTCGACCGTGTCGCCCCACGGATTGGACAGCGAGGCGATCAGGGCGCCGGCGTGGGTGCGGTCTTCCTGGACCTTCAGCATCAGGGCGCTGGCCTGGACCAGCTTGCCGCCGTCGGTCGAGGCCTTGCGCAGGCGCGGCAGCTCGGTCAGCGAGGCTAGGTAATCCTCCCAGCCCACGCGATCGCCCTCACCGTTGAAGCGGGCCAGCACCTCGGCATAGCCGGTGTCCAGCGTGGCCGAGGCGGTCTTGTCGGCGGCGGCGATGCCGTCGCCGAAGCCGATGGCGAAGTCGTAGGTCGCCTCGCCCGAGGCCTGGGTCGGCAGTTGGCCGGCAAGGACGATGGCGCCCTTGGCTTCGGACGCGCCGGTCAACGCGCCGTCCTTGTCGAAGATGGCCAGGGCGTCGTTGTCCTTCAGCGTCGCGGCGGCGCCCTTCACGAACGAGGTCCGCCCCTTCAGGCTCAGGAAGACCTTGCCCTCGTGGGCGGTCAGGGCGGTCCCGGCCGAGCCGACGTCGCCCCCGCCGGTATTGGCCATGTGCGGCTCCAGCACCAGGAACGGCGTCACCGGCCCCTTCAGCGCCCGGATGGTGACGCGGACGAACAGGCTGTTTCGGTCGGGATCGGTGAAGATCCGCTTCTCGATCTCGAACCGGCCCTGCTTGTCTGTGGTGGTGACCTTGTAGGCCGGCGACAGCGGCCGGCCGGCCTTGTCGACGTCCAGGTATTCGGTGCGGGTGGTGGTGTCGCGGCCTTCGACGGCCAGCCCCGTCGAGGTCTGGACGGCGATGCGCATCTGCTTGATCTGAGCCTCGTGGATCAGGCCGTACATGGTCTCGGTCAGCACGCCGTCGGCGATCGAAAACCAGACCTTGGACACTGCCCCCGTCGGCCCGCCGTCCTTGTAGGCGCCGTCGACATAGGCCTCGTAGGACGCGCCGACGCCGGTCTTGGCGGCATAGGCCCAGGTCGTGGGGCTGTCGGCGGCCTGAGCCGCGCCGGCCGCCAGCAGGGCGGCGGCCGAGGTCAGTGCGAAGGTCTTGAAGGTGCGCATACGGTCCTCTCGGAGAAGCATGATCAGGCTGCGATCTTGACGAGCGTCTTGGGCTCGCCGGGGTCGCTGACAAAAAGAACGCTGGCGGCGGCGGCCAGGAAGGCGACCGCGCCGAGGGCGAGGGCCCAGATCGCCTCGCCGCCGAAGAAGGTCTTCAGCAGCGCGCCAAGCAGGGTGGCGGCCAGCAGTTGGGGGATGACGATGAAGAAGTTGAAGATGCCCATATAAACGCCCATCTTCCGCGCCGGCAGCGCGCCCGACAGGATCGAGTACGGGGCCGACAGGATCGACGACCAGGCGAAGCCCACGCCGATCATCGGCAACACCAAGAGGTTCGGCTCATGGATCAGGGGCACGGTCGCCAGGCCCGCCGCGCCCAGAACCAGGCACAGGGCGTGGCTCACGCGGCGGCTGGTGGCGCGGGCGATCAACGGGATGAGCAAGGCGGCTAGAGCGGCCACGCCGTTGTAGACGCCGAACAGCACGCCCACCCAGTCGGCGCCGTCATTATAGGCCTTGGAGACGGTGTCGGCGGCGTGGAAGTGAAAGGTCGCCACCGCCGGTGTGGTGTAGATCCACATGGCGAACAGCCCGAACCACGAGAAGAACTGCACGATCGCCAGTTGCTTCATGGTGGCGGGCATGCGGAAGAGGTCCTCGACCACTTCGGAGAAGCCGTTGGTCGTCTTGTCCGCGTGGCGAAGCGCGCCGGCCACCAGCTGGGCCACGCCGAACCCGGCTACCAGGCCGGCCAGGACATAGACTTCCTTTTCCAGCTTCGCGGCGAAGACCACACCGGCCAACACCGCCCCCGCCAGGGTCCAGACAGCGCCGCCGATCATGTAGGCGCGCACCAGACGCGTTGGAGATTCGGCCTCCAGAACCTCATCGCCCTTCCGCGCCTCCCCGGCGGCCTCGAAGGCGGCCATTTGATCGGGGCTGTATTCCCGGCTGGTGAACACCGTCCACAGCACCGACAGAAGCAGGCCCGCCGCGCCGATATAGAAGGCCAGGCGTACCGAGAACGGGACCTCGCCGATCGCCGCCTCGTTGCTGATCCCCAATTTGGTCAGCATCCACGGCAGGGCCGATGCGAACACCGCCCCCAGGCCGATGAAGAAGCTCTGCATGGCATAGCCCGTGGCGCGCTGTTCGTCGGGCAGGTTGTCGCCGACGAAGGCGCGGAATGGCTCCATGGTGATGTTGATCGAGGCGTCCATGATCCACAGCGCGGCGGCGGCGATCCACAGGACGGGCGCGTTGGGCATGACGACCAGGGCGGCGCTGGTCAGGATCGCGCCCAGGAGGAAATAGGGCCTGCGTCGGCCCAGCCGCCCCCAGGTCTTGTCGCTGAGATAGCCAATGATCGGTTGGACGAGCAGACCGGTGGCGGGCGCGGCGATCCATAGGATGGCCAGATGGTTCACATCGACGCCGAGCGACTGGAAGATGCGGCTGGTGTTGGCGTTCTGCAGGCCGAAGCCGATCTGGATCCCGAAGAACCCGAAGCACATGTTCCAGATTCGCAGGAAACTCAGCCGCGCCTTGATCATTCCGCCCCCCATTCGGCGTATCGCCGCGAACTGATGCGCATTTTTTTCATAGCGCTTCTCAATTCGCATTAGGGCATGAGCCCTCTGGAGAGGCAATCGTCTTTTCCGCCTTTACAAGGCCTAAGGCGAAATTTTGACCACCCGACATCACCGTGGCGCGGCGCGATGCCTAGCGAACGGCGGGCTCTGATTGCACAGATTCTCATTTTTTTGCAGCTCCACTCCACCAGCCTAGCGGCCGAAAGCTCAGCCCGGCGGCCCAAGTCTTGCCAAGGGGGCGGCGCGGCGCCTAAGAGAGGCTGAAAACTTTGCGACAAAGTTTGCAGCAAGGTGTGTGGGCAGGGGTGGTTCGTTGAGCAAGGGCGTCACGCGACTGGAGGACCTGGCCAAGCTGGCGGGCGTCTCGATCTCGACGGCGTCGCGCGCCCTCAATGACAGCCCGGCCGTCAACCAGCGCACCAAGCAGCTGATCTGGAAGCTGGCGCGCGAGATGGACTACCCTTTCCGCCGCTACATGCCGGCCGGGCCGATCGGCGCCGAGGGCACGATCGCCATCGTGGTGCCCCGCCCGCAAGGGCGCTCGGGCGGCATGTCGGATCCCTTTTTCCTCGAACTGCTGGCCGGTGTCGGCGAGGCCGCCCGCGAACGCGGTTGCGACATCCTGGTCAGCCATGTTGCCCCGACCTCGTTCGACGACCTCTCGGCGGCCATGACCACCAGCCGCGCTGACGGTGTGATCTTCCTGGGTCAAAGCTGGCTGCACACCGCCTTCAACCGCCTAGCCGAGACCGATGGCCGCTTCGTGGTCTGGGGCGCTCAACTGCCCGACCAGAACTACTGCTCGGTCGGTTCGGACAACCCCCTGGGCGCCAAGCGGGCCACGCTTCACCTAGCGCGACTGGGCCGCAAGCGCATCGTCTTCCTGGGCGACACCGAGGCGCCCGAGGCCATGCAGCGTCATCGCGGCTATCTCGACGCCCTGGAGCAGTTCGGCCTGGGCGTCGATCCCGACCTGATCGTGCCGGCCCACTTCGAGGTCGAGTCCGCCGAGGCCGCCGTCGACTCCCTGATCCAGCGCGGCGTGAAGTTCGACGGCGTGGTGGCGGCCTCCGACCTGATCGGCCTGGGGGCCATCCGCGCCCTGCTGCACGCGGGCCTCTCGGTGCCCGGCGACGTCTCGGTGATCGGCTACGACAACGTGCCGTTCAGCCGCTATTCCCGCCCCGCTTTGTCAACCATCTCGCAGGACACGGCCAAGGCCGGGCGGCTGATGGTCTCCAAGCTGCTGGACGGCAGCGGCCAGGGCGTCGGCCGGTCGGAGCGCGTGCCGACCGACCTGATCGTTCGGGAGTCTTGCGGCGGCTAGGCGCGGGTCGCGACGAGCCCGGCCATGGCCGGCAACTGGCCGTCGCCGCGCAGGTTCACGCCATCGACGATGCGCCAACCCGCCGGAAGCGCCCAAGCCACGGGCTCGAACCCGAGATTGAAAGCGCAGAGCAGCGCCTCGCCCCCCTCCCCCCGCAGGAAAACCACCGCGCCTTCCGGAGCGTCGAGCAGCGTCATGCCTCCGGTCCGCAGCGCGGCATGGGCATGGCGCAGGGCGATCAGGCGGCGCGCCGTGTTCAGCGTGGAGTCGACATCCCGCTCCTGCCGATCGACAGCCAGTTCGAGGTGTTCGGGATCGATCGGCAGCCAGGGCTCGACCTTCGAGAAGCCCGCATGGGCCGCCACGGCGATCCATGGGATCGGCGTGCGGGCGCCGTCACGTCCCAGGGTCTGAGGCCAGTTGGCGATCGCCTCGGGGTCGCGCAACCGGTCATAGGGCACGTCGGCCTGGGGCAGGCCCAGCTCTTCGCCCTGATAGATGAACACGTTCCCCCGCAGGCAAAGCAGGAGCAGCAGGGCCATTTCGGCGAAGGCCTTGCGGTCGCGGCCGCGAACCCAGCGCGAGACGGCGCGCGGCGCGTCGTGATTGGAGAAGGTCCAGGAGGGCCAGCCCTCACCCCGCGATCCGGGCCAACCGGCGGCGCCGAGCCGGACCAGTTCGTGCTTCAGGTCGTCGGCGTAGAGATAGAGGAAGCTATAGGCGCTGTTCAGGCGATCCTCGCCCTGGGTGAACAGCTTCATCTCCTCGTCGGCCCGGTCGCCGCCCACCTCGGCCACCGAGAACCGGCCGCCGTAGCGGTCGGTCAGGGCTCGTAGGCGCCCCAGGAACTTCGGGATGTCCGAATGGCCCTGGTTGTGGATCTTGTCCTGGAAGTCAAACGGCCGCGTACGCTTGCCCTGGCCCGGCGGGAGCGGCGGGTTGTCGGTCAGGGCCGGGTTGTGCATCGCGAAATTGATGGCGTCGAAGCGGAAGCCGTCGACGCCGCGCTCCAGCCAGAAGCGCGTGGTGGCCAGCAGGGCGTCCTGCACGGCCGGATTGTGCACGTTCAGCTGCGGCTGCGAGGCCAGGAAGTTGTGCATGTAGTACTGGCCGCGGCGCGCGTCCCAGGTCCAGGCCGGCCCACCGAACACCGACTGCCAGTTACTGGGCGGGGAGCCGTCGGCCTTGGCGTCGGCCCACACGTACCAGTCGGCGTGGGGATTATCACGATCCTGCCGGCCGGCCTTGAACCAGGCGTGCTCGTCCGAGGTGTGCGAGAAGACCAGGTCGATGATGATCTTCAGCCCCAGACGATGGGCCTTGGCGATCAGGGCGTCGAAGTCGGCCAGCGTGCCGAAGATCGGATCCACGTCCTCGTAGTCGGAGACGTCGTAGCCGAAATCCCGCATCGGCGAGGCGAAGAACGGCGACAGCCAGATGGCGTCGACGCCCAGCGAGGCGATGTGCTCCAGATGGGCGGTCACGCCGGGCAGGTCGCCCACGCCGTCGTCGTTGGAGTCGGCGAAGCTGCGCGGATAGACCTGATAGATCACCGCGCCGCGCCACCACTCATGCTCGGCAACAGACGCAACGGCGACCTTCTGAACACTTTCGACCGTCACCGCGAAACCTCCGAGACGCAAACCATGTATTGGAACGGCGCCAGGCGCACCGTGTAGCTGCCGGGCGCGGACGGCGCCGGCGGACAGGATCCCTGCAAGGCGCGCCAGGCCAGGGAGGTCGCGTCGACCTCGACCTGGGCCGTCACGGCCGCGTCGCTGGTGTTGAAGGCGATCAGGGCCTCGCGACCGTCCCGCCGGCGCGAGACGGCGAACAATCCGGGCTTGTCGCTCGTGGCGCGCACGACCTGCAGGCCGTGGCGCAGGACCGCGTTGTCGGTGCGGACCTTGGCCATCCCGGCGATCCGCCGGTAGAGTGGCGCGTTGGTGTCGTAGCGGTCGGCCGAGCCGCTCGCGCCCCCGCCGATCAGCCGGTTGTCGTTGTAGCGGGCCACTCGGCTGGCGAACATGTCCTCACGGGCATCGCGGTCGTCGCCGTCGCTCACGAAGCCCTGCTCGTCGCCGTAGTAGATCACCGGTGTTCCGCGCAGGAACATCAGCATGGCGTGGGCCAGGGTGTCGCGCGCCAGCAGCTCGTCGCCGGACGCTTCGGGATGGGCCTTGGCGATGAAGCCGCCGATCCGACCCATGTCATGGTTGCCCAGGAAGGTCGGCAGTTGTACCGCCGCCTGGGCCCCACCTTCATACAGGGCGTCCGAGGCGAACAGGCGGGCGAGCGGCTCGGTTCCGCCCTTGCCGTTGATGGCGTCGGTCACGGCCCTCTGGAACGCGAAATCGAGCACGGCTGGATAGCCGTCGACCCGGGTGAAGCGCGCCAGCTCGCCGGGATTGACGTCCGAAACCTCGCCAAAGATGTGGAAGTTCGGGATGCCGCGCGCCTTGGCCCTGGCCAGCATGGCCGGCACGAAGGCTTGCCAGAAGTCCGGGTTGACGTGCCGAGCGGTGTCGATCCGGAAGCCGTCGACCCCGAACTCGTCGATCCAACGGCCGTAGATCTCGATGAAGCCCTCAACCACCTTGGGGTGCTCGGTGAACAGGTCGTCTAGGCCCGCGAAGTCGCCTTGGGTCAGGCTCTCGCCGGCCCAGGTCGTGTCGCCGCGATTGTGGTAGTAGCGCGGATCGTTGAGCCAGTCGGGGGTCTTGGCGTGCGCCTCGCCCCTAGGAACGACCGTCTCGTAGGCGTAGTCCGAGCGCGTCAGCTTCGCGAAGTTCGCCGCCGTCTGGTTGCCCGGTCCGTCGCCCTGGAAACCGTCGTTGATCGCCGCCCCGCCGACACCGCCCTTCCGCGCATACGGATAGTCGGCCTTGCCGCGGTAGGCGCAGTTGCTGGCCGGGCAGTCGCGATACTGGATCACGTCGGCGGTGTGGTTGGTGATGATGTCGAGATAGACCTTCAACCCCCGCGCATGGGCGGCGTCGACCAGGGTCTTGAGCTCGGCCTTGGTCCCGAAGTGCGGATCCACGTCGGTGAAATCAACGATCCAATAGCCGTGATAGCCGGCGGACTCGTGACCCGCCGCGCCCTGCACCGGCTTGTTCTTGTAGATCGGCCCCAGCCAGATCGCCGTGGCGCCCAGGCCCTGGATATAGTCCAGTCGCGCGGTCAGGCCGGCCAGGTCGCCGCCGTGATAGAAGCCCGCGTCGGAAGGATCGTAACCCGTCCTCAGCCGGTCACCGACCAGGCCGCCACGATCATTGGCGAGGTCGCCGTTGGCGAAACGGTCAGGCAGCGCGAAATAGATGATCTCGTCGGACGGGACGCGATCACGCAGCCCCAGCGACGACAGCGCGGGCGCGGGCGCGGCGAAAGCCGTCACGGCGCTGGCCAGGACGGCGGTCACGCCGATCGCGAAACATCGCCCAACGCCCTTTCCCAACTCCAGCTTCGCCTCCCTTTTCACGTCACGACCATGCCTCGGCAAGGTCGCGCTTGTTTGTTTGCATAGATTTGCAAAAGCCGACCCCTCCTGTCAATCCGGCGATTTCCAGCGCTAGAGCCCTTTAAATGCTGGAATTAGCGATTTCCATCGCACTTTCCGTAACGAAAGCGACCCAAAAACCACACATGACAATTTGTCCATTTTTGCAGTTGCATTGTTTTCAGTTCTTTGCAGATATTTGCGACAGCAAGGATGGACTCACCGCGGTGAAAAGCGCGGGAGCCTGCACAGGGAGGGAACCACGTGACCACGAGCATCAAACTACGACGCACGCTGATGAGCGGCGCGGCCACGGGCATGGCGCTGCTCTTCACCGCCGGACACGCCCAGGCGCAGGACGCCGCCCCCGCCGCGCAGGACTCCGGCACCGTCGAGGAAGTCGTCGTCACCGGCATCCGCAAGGGCATCCAGGACGCCATCGTCGCCAAGAAGACCTCGTCCCAGATCGTCGAGGCGGTCTCGGCCGAAGACATCGGCAAGCTGCCGGACGTGTCGATCGCCGAGTCGATCAGCCGCCTGCCCGGCATTGCCGCTCAGCGCGTCAACGGCCGCGCCCAGACGCTGAGCATTCGCGGCCTGGGCCCCGACTACACCCTGACCACGCTGAACGGCCGCGAACAGGTTTCCACCAACGACAACCGCTCGGTCGAGTTCGACCAGTATCCGTCCGAACTGATCAGCCAGGTCGTGGTCTATAAGACCCCCAACGCCGGCATGACGTCACAGGGCCTGGCCGGCACGGCCGACCTGCAGACCGTCCGCCCACTGAACTTCGGCCACCGCACGGTCGCGGTGAACTACCGCAAGGAAATGAACAGCACCGACGCCGCCATCCCCGGGATGAGCAATAAGGGCGAGCGCTATTCGCTGACCTATATCGACCAGTTCCTGGACGGCACCGTGGGCCTGGCCTTGGGCTACGCCCACACCAATTCGCCATACCAGACGCTTAAGAAGGAAGCCTGGGGCTATCCCACCTGCTCGGCGGCGGTCTGCGCGGCCGACAGCGGCAAGCTGATCGTCGGCGGCGAGAAGGACGCGATCAACGCCGGCGTCCTGGAGCGCGACGGCTATCTGGGCGTCCTGGAGTTCGCCCCGAACGACAACTTCCACGCCACGTTCGACGCCTATCACTCCGACTTCAAGGAACTGCAGCGCATCGCGCGCATCGAATTCCCGCTGGCCTGGGGCGCCAACCACCTGCTGCCCGGCTACACCACCAGCGCCGACCGGATTACCTCGGGCAGCTTCACCGACGTGAACGCCGTGCTGGAGAACTACATCAACCAGCGTGAGGCCAAGCTAGACTCGGCCGGCCTGAACATGTCCTACAAGCTGGGCGACGACTGGACATTCATGGGCGACGCCAGCTTCTCGCGGGTCAAGCGCAACGACATCCAGATCGAATCCACCGCCGGCACCGGCGTCAACGGCAGCGGCGCGACCGACACGGTCAAGTTCAACACCAGCGCCGACGGCATCACCGAGATGGCGTCGACCTATGATTACTCCAACTTCGACACCGTCTACCTGACCGACCCGGGCGGCTGGGGCGGCCCGGCGGCGATCCACAATCGCGCCGGCTATCTGCGCCTGCCGACCACCAAGGACGAGATCAAGGCGATCAAGCTGCAGGCCACCCGCAACTTCGAGGGCCTGTTCTCGGGCATCACCGCCGGCTTCAACTATACCGAACACACCAAGGACAAGGACGCCACCGAGGGCTATCTTGAGCTGAAGACCGCCGGCCAGGAGAAGGTGCCGGCCGCCTTCCGTCGCGGCGTGGTCGACACCTCGTTCCTGGGCAACCCCAAGGGCATGATCAACTACGACGCCCTGGGCCTGTATCAGAGCGGCTACTTCGACTTCCTGAAAGAGACCGGTTCGGAATCGACCAAGAAGACCTGGGGCGTTTCGGAGAAGATCTCGACCTACTTCGTCCGCGGCGACATCGACACCAACCTCTTCGACCGCCCCCTGACGGGCAATGTCGGCGTCCAGGTCGTGCATGTCGACCAGGGTTCAAAGTCCTTCTACACCGACGGCACCGAGGTCACCGACCAGTCCGGCGGCGCGAAATACACCGACACCCTGCCGACCCTGAACCTGAACTGGCAGGTCGCCGAGGATATGACCGTGCGCTTCGGGGCCGGCGTCACCGTCGCCCGTCCGCGCATGGACGACATGGCCTCGGGCAGCGGCTACAGCGTCCAAACCCTGGGCCAGCAACCGATCATGGTCGGCAACCAGGGCGTCTACTGGTCGGAAAGCGGCGGCAACCCGAACCTGCGCCCCTGGAAGGCCACCAATTTCGACCTGTCGGTCGAGAAGTACTTCGGCACCAAGGGCTACGTGTCGGCCGCGGTCTTCTACAAGGACCTCAGCAACTACGCCTACTCGATGAATGTCCTGAAGGACTTCACGAGCACGCCCCTGCCCGGCACGGCCTGCTACGTCGATCCGCAGACCAAGCTGATCCCGCTGATGGGCCGCAACCAGGACACCGGCCTGATGGAGTGGGTCTGCGCCAAGGCCAACGCCAATCGCATCGGCAAGCTGTCGGTCATGCAGAACGCCCAGGGCGGCTACATCCGGGGCGTGGAACTGACGGTCTCGCTGCCGGGCGAGGTGCTCTGGCAGCCGCTGGACGGCTTTGGCCTGATCGTCAGCGGCTCGCTGAACGACAGCGCCGTCGATCCGCTCGGCACGGGCGACATCCAGGTGCCCGGCCTGTCGAAGAAGATCATCAACACGACCCTCTATTTCGAGAAGTTCGGCTTCTCGGCCCGGGTCAACAACCGCTACCGCAGCGCCTTCCTGGGCGAGGTGCCGGACTACACCAACGCGCTGGGCAACAAGCTGGTGCACAGCGAGTCCGTCGTCGACGCGCAGATCGGCTACACCCTGCAGAGCGGCCCGGCGAAAGGCCTGACCATCTCCCTGGCCGCCCAGAACCTGACGAACGAGCCCTTCTACACCTATACGAAGAACGCCTCTTCGACGACGATCGACCGCTACGAGAAGTACGGCTCGACCTACCAACTGGGTGTCAGCTACCGCTGGTAACAACACCGCACGGAACGCCCGCCCGCCCCCAACGGGCGGGCGTTTTCGTTTAGGGTTGGATCAAGACGAAGGGATAGCGTCGATGGACGAGGACCTGATCAAGCGCGTCGTGATCGTGGGTGGCGGAACGGCCGGCTGGCTGAGCGCGGCGATGATGTCCAGCGTCCTGGGCAAGTCGATCGAGATCGTCCTGGTCGAGTCCGAGGAGATCGGCATCGTCGGCGTCGGCGAAGCGACGATCCCGCCGCTGGTCACCCTGTTCAGCGAGCTGGGCCTGAACGAGCCCGAGCTGATGGCGGCGGTCCAGGGGACCTACAAACTGGGCATCGAGTTCGTCGACTGGTCGGCCAAGGGCGTCACCTACAGCCACGCCTTCGGCAAGATGGGCCACGACATCGGCCTGGCGCCCTTCTACCAGGCCTGGCTGAGCGAGACCCTGGCCAGCGACGCCGGGGCTCATGCCGGGTCGCTGTGGGATTTCAGCCTCAACCACCTGGCTAGCAAGGCCGCGCGTTTCGCCCATCTGGACCGGATCAAGGACACGCCCCTGGCGGGCCTGACCTACGCCCTGCACTTCGACGCCGGCTTGCTGGCCGGCTATCTGCGCCAGCGATACGAGGCGCGGGGCGTCGTGCGGCGCGAGGGCCGCGTCGTGGACGTCTCCCTCCGCGCCGATGACGGCTTCATCGACAGCATCACCCTGGCCAGCGGCGAGATCATCGCCGGCGACCTGTTCATCGACTGCTCGGGCTTCCGAGGCGTGCTGGTCGAAGGCGCGCTGAAGGCCGGCTATGACGACTGGTCGAATTTCCTGCCCTGCGATCGGGCGATCGCCGTGCCTTGCGCTTCGGCGGGGCCGCTGCTGCCCTACACCCGCGCCACGGCCCGCGACGCCGGCTGGCAGTGGCGCATTCCGCTGCAGCACAGGATCGGCAATGGGCATGTGTTCTGTAGCGCCTTCACCGACGAGGAAGACGCCACGCGGACGCTGATGGCCAATCTCGACGGCGAGGCGCTGGCCGACCCACGTCCGCTGCGCTTCACCACCGGGCGGAGGCGCGCCAGCTGGGTCAAGAACTGCCTGGCCCTGGGCCTGGCCTCCGGCTTCATGGAGCCCCTGGAGTCGACCAGCATCCACCTGGTGCAATCGGGCATGACCCGGTTCCTGAAGGTGTTCCCCGACAAGCGCTGCAACCCACGAACGACGGCCGAATATAACCGCGCGACCCAGCACGAGTACGAACTAATCCGCGACTTCCTCGTCCTGCATTACAAGGCCACGGCGCGCGACGACACGCCGTTCTGGCGCCATTGCCGCGACATGGCGATCCCTGACAGCCTGGCCGCCAAGATCGAATACTTCCGCGAATACGGCCACCTGATGATCGAGCAGGACGACCTGTTCAAGGAAGAGAACTGGGTCCAGGTGCTGATCGGCCAAGGCATCACGCCCCGCGCCGCCTCGCCCCTGTCGCGCGGCATCGATCGCCGAAGCCTCGCCGCCTACATGGCCGACCTGCGAGGAACCTACGCCCGCACGGCCGCGTCCCTCCCCTCGCATGAAGCCTATATCGCCCGCATGATGCAGGCCGTGGCGGCCGCGTAGGTCGGAGGCTCAGGACGCTCGCTCCATGAGGCGGGCGCGCAGCGCGACCAGGCGTCGATCATTGACATCGTGGCCCGACAGTTGACCGAGCGCGACTTTCGCGGCCCCTGGATCGCCGGACGCCAGCGCGCTCTGGGCCAGGATGAGGGCGTCACGCGGCTCCCTCAACAGTCGCCAGTTCTCCCGAGCGTAGCGAAAGGCGACATCGGGACGCCGTCGTAGGACCAGCTCGAAACGCGCTTCGTCCCCCAGATGAGGACGGTCGCCCCGAGCCCGCGCGGCGTCGAAGCGGGATTGGAGCATCGGGACCAGAGGCGGGCTGGCCCCGGAGGGACTTCGCGCCTCGGCCAAGGCGAGCCGCAACAACAGGCCATCGCTGTTCTGATGCGGCTCGAGCAAGCGCCGCGCATCGGCCGGACGCTGTTGATCGAGGAGAAAATCGGCATAGGCGGCGAGCGCGCGGGCGTCGTCGGGCGTCAGGGCCAACGTCGCGCGATACCATTTCTCGGCCGCCGCGGACGCCCCTTCGCGTTCGGCGATGCCCGCCAGCACCAGTTCGCTCCAGGCCAGAACGTTGGAGGACGGGCCATCGACGGGGCCAAGGGACCGCGCCTCGACGGCGCCCGTGAGATCAGCCAGCGCCGCCCGACTGTCGGCGCCCAGGCTCTGGATTTCCGCCGCGCAGGTGAGCGCCACCAATTGATCCGCATAGGCGGTCAGATGGGCGCAGCTGTCCATGGCCGCGGCGTACCGACCCTGAATTCTCAGCACCGAGGCCTTGAGAAGCCAGACCTGGGGATCGACCTGCCCGCGCGCGACCAAGGCGTTGAGATCGTCCAAGGCGCCGTCGAAATCGTGGCGGAACTGTCGGATCGTGGCGCGCCGAAGCAAGACCGAGGCCGGCGGATCGGGTGTGTCGCTCCAGCGCCGCAGCACGCCTTCGGCGTAGCTGTAGAGCCGGGGATCGGCCTCGCCGCGGCCGACCTTGATGTAGAAGTCCGCCAGGGTCAGCGCGCGCTCCAGGTCCGTGTCCGCCGACGAACGGGCCTGTTGCAGCTTGCGCAGTTCGGAGCGATTGGCCGTCAAGGCGGGGGGTAGGCGTTCCAGGACCTGGTCGTCGCGAGCCGGCCGATAGGGCTCCGCGCCCGCGGCGCCAGCCAAGCCGGCGAGGCCGATCAACAGCGTCGCCAAGGCCGAAATGACACGCAACATCGCAGGTCCTGTCTTGTGTCGGGGGAGCCGAAATCAAGGTCGGAAAACACTGTTATTAGTCAACCCTGAATCACCCTATAGCCGGATTGCCACCGCGAGTTAAACCGCTAAAGTAGAGCTCGGCGGCGCGCACATGCATTTGGCGCGTCTCGCGAGCTGGATCTCGCGAGAATAGCGGACGGTGCTGAGGGGGGAACGTGCGTAGACATCTGTTTTTCATGGCGATTTCGCTCGCCTTGCTGACGACGACTGGAGCCCGGGCCTCGGATCACGCCGATCCGGCCTGGCTGTCCAACACCAAGCAAGAAGCGAATCTGACGGGGTTGTTCTTCTTTCCCGTGGGAGACCGATACGTCGCGATTCTGAACACGCGCCCCACGCTCACGGCTCCGCCGCCGTACAACCTCAAGCCCTACACCTTCACCATCGACATCGACACGCACTCGGCGGTGCAGTTTCCGCCGCCGGCTCCGCCTCCTCCCCCCGCGCCCTTGCCGATGCCAGCGCCGCCAGCGGGAGTTGCGCCCGCGCCTACACCCGCGCCCGTCAGCGCCGCGGTCCAGGCGCTGAACGGCGACTTCGCGCGCTACGGCGGCAGGGTGGTCAATCCGGCGGGCATCGGCCCCGACGTCTCGTTCACCTTCGCGCTCGAGAACGACGCCACGCTTCGCCCTGAAAAGCTGACCATCGTCGGCCTCGATCCTCAGGTCCCCGTTCAGGTTTTCAACGATTCAAACCTGTATAATCTTCGGACGAACCCGGACGTCTACAAGAACTCGATATGGGTCTACACGGGCGTCAGGGACGATCCTTTTATTTTCCCGAAGTTCTTCAACGCCAATATTGTCACCATGATCGTCAGTGTGCCCAAGTCGGCGTTCAGGACGACGAGCCAGGACTGGCTCCTGTGGGGCGTGTCGAAACGGGCCAGGAACGGCGAGAAGATCGATCATGTCGGCCGATCCAACCGCACCCAGCTCGGGCGCTTCGACATTCTCAACACCGCCGAGCCCAATCGCCACGTCAAGATCCTGCGCGACGCCACCGCCGCCCGGGTGAAGGTCCAGGACTTCCTCAAGGAGGTGCTGCGACCGGTGTCCAACCTGAACCAGCTGAGCGGCTTCCTGCTGCGCAGCTACGACTACGCGCCCGACGTGATGATCTTCAGCACGCGCTACCCCGCCCACTTCCCCAATGGCCGGCAGCTTGAGGACGACGTCGCCAGCATCACCTGCGACAACGGCGATTGCCCGCTTCAGGAAAACTCCTACATCGATTCAAAGGCCTATCCGCGCGCGACGAAGAACGACAAGCCGTTCCTGACGGACTTCCCCTATCTGGCGGAACGGTGGGCCTGGCGTCCGCAACCCTTCACCGGGTCGCCCTGGCACTGGTTCATCGCGCACCTGTTTTGGCCGCTGGTGCTGATCGTGACCTTGTTCCTGGCGTTCCGCGTGTGGCGTCGCCGGACCTGCGCGCGCCTGAAGGCCGCGACCGCCAAGCAATCCGGAGAGATCGCATGAAAAGGGGCTCGCTGGAGCGCAACCTCCTCTGGATCGGCGTCGCCGCCATCCTCCTGGGTCTGGTGAGCCACTACGTCTTCACCGGGCCGTCCTCGACGGCTTTCCGATCCGCCTGCGGCCACAAGAGCGGCAAGGTGGTGGATGAGGCCGTGTGCGCCTATCGCGCCGACAAGAGCCATCCCAAGAACAAGGGCGGCAAGGGCAAGCCCACCGACGCCGATATCGTGGCGGCAAGCTGGCGCATGGCCGACGACGACTATTACAGCGACATGGACCGCGGGGCGACCCACGATCCCGCGGCCTTGGCCAATGATCTGGCGCCCTACGTGCCGGGCATCACGCCGGACGCCGCGCTGAAGGCGGCCGTGATCGGCCGCAACAACTGGATCGCCTGGACGGCCGGCAACGACCGCTTCTGGGATGTGCTGGCCGCCAAGAGCTTCGGCAATGTCGACCTGCTCAAGACGGTGTCCAGCGCGCCCGGCATGAAGTTCGGCCGATACAATCGCTGGAAATATCTGGGCCTGGTCAACGAGCCCTGTTTCAAGCAAGCCAAGTTCCCGCGCCAAGATCGCTTCGGCCTCTATCTGGATGAACGCGACCCGTCCTGCGCGCCCGATCCGTTCGAGAACGAGACGAAATATCCCGGTGTGAGGCTGGGCGCGCGGGGCAAGACCGTGCCGGTCGGTTCGCTGTACGGCTACGCCAGCGGCGTGGTCGGCCTGCGCCTGTTCCCCAATCCGGATTTCGACGAAAAGGCCAAGGGCCGGTGGGACTGGTATCGCTATTACAACGACCCGACCTACTACAACGACAAGAACCTGGTGCGCCCCTATCGCGTCGGCATGTCGTGCGGCTTCTGCCACGTCGGACCTAGCCCGACCAACCCGCCAGCCGACCCCGAAAATCCGAAATGGGAGAACCTGAACTCCAATCCTGGGGCCCAGTACTTCTGGATCGACCGTATCTTTGGTTTCGACCAGGACTACAGCAACTACATCTTTCAGCTCTACCACACCTCGCGCCCCGGCGCGTTGGACACCTCGCTGGTCTCCAGTGACTTCATCAACAACCCCCGGACCATGAACGCGATCTATTCGCTGGGCGCGCGCATCGAACTGGCCAAGCACTGGGGCAAGGAGAAGATCAACGGCGGCGAGCGAAACAACCGCCAGATCTCGGAATATGTGCCCGCCAACTCGCCCCTCGACACGCTCTACAAGGCTCCCGACACCGTCTTCACGCCGCGCGTGCTGAAGGACGGGTCAGACTCGGTCGGGGTGATGGGGTCGATCAATCGCGTCTACATCAACATCGGCCTGTTCGGGGACGAATGGACCACGCACTTCAACCCCGTCGTCGGCGGAACCGGCATCTCGCCCATCAAGATCGACGTCGGCCGCCGAAACTCGGCCTATTGGGTGGCCAACGAGTCCCAAACCCCCAATGTCGCGCTGTTCTTCCTGGCGACCGCCAAGCCCGACTACCTGGCCCAGGCTCCTGGGGGCGCGGGCCAGGTTCCTGGTGGCGGCGGCGTCAGTCACGGCAAGCAGGTGTTCGCCGAGAACTGCGCCGGCTGTCACTCCAGCAAGCTGCCCGCCAAGGCCTACACCTACTTCCCCGACGCCGGCTGCAACAACAAGAACTACCTGTCGTGCTTCGCCGACTACTGGCGCTACACCAAGAGCGACGCGTTCAAGACCGAGATGCGCCAGATCGCGGCGAAGGACGATTTCCTGAAGGACAACTTCCTGTCCATCGACCAGCGCATCCCCGTGCCGCTGCTGGAAACCAATATCTGTTCGCCCGTCGCCACCAACGCGCTGCGCAACGACATCTGGGATAACTTCTCGTCGACCTCCTACAAGGACCTGCCGTCAGCGGGGAAGGTGACGCTGCACGACCCCTATACCGGCAAGGTGCGCGAGACGATCGACCTACCGGACGGCGGGCGCGGCTTCACCCGCCCGGCCTCGCTGATCAGCCTATGGTCGACGGCGCCCTATCTGCAGAACAACACCGTGGGTCCGTTCGACCCCAGCCCCGCGACCGACAAGCGGCTGGCGGTCTTCGACACCTCGATCCGGGAGATGCTGTGGCCGGAGCGTCGCGAGGGCAACGTGACGTTCACGACCATGTCGGGCAAGCCGCTGCCTGGCCTGGTCGATGTCACCACCCAGGTCAGCTACATCCGCCTGGCCAACGGCTACCTGCCGAAGATCGTGGCCGATGGACTGAACTGGTTCTCCGGCACCCACTTCATCACCCAGCAGGGACTGCAGATCGGGCCGATCCCCGCGGGCACGCCGGTGACCCTGATCTCGGGCATCGACCTCAACGTGCGCGACGGCATCTGGGCCGAGACCAAGCATCTGTTCAGCCTGGCCGGAACCCTGATCAAGCTGGCCTGGACCCTTCGGCAAATCGACGACGACACCCCGCCGCAGAAGGCCACCGCGACCTTCCGCAAGGCGGTTCCGTCCCTGATCAAGGCCGATAAGTGCTCCGACTACATCGTCAACCGCGGACACTATTTCGGAACGCAGTATCTGAACGACCCCTACGGCCCGCCCAACAAGCCACTGACCGATCAGGAAAAGAACGACCTGATCCAGTTCCTCAAAACACTTTGACACCGAAGGTCGACGACACGCCGCGACGACGCGCTTTGCAGCCAGGCCTGGGGGGACGAGCATGAGCCAAGACACGCACACCGACTATATCGACACCTTCGACTACATCGTCGTGGGCTCGGGCGCCGGGGGCGGCACCTTGGCCGCGCGGCTGGCGGAAGGCGGGTGCTCGGTCCTGCTGCTGGAGGCCGGTTCCGATCCCAAGAACCCGCCCGTGGGCACCTCGACCGGCGACTGGCCCTATCCCGACGCCTCCCGCCTCCCGGACGACTACGACGTGCCGTCCTACCACCCGCTGTCGACCGAAAACAAAGCGATGAAGTGGGACTATTTCGTCCGGCACTTCTCGGACGAGGCGACCCAGAAGAAGGACCACAAGTTCGTCGCCGCCGAAGACGGCATCCTCTACCCGCGCGCCGGCTGCCTGGGCGGGTGCACGGCGCACAACGCCTTGATCACCGTCTATCCGCACAACGCCGACTGGGATCACATCGCGCAATTGACCGGCGATGACACCTGGCGCGCGGGCAATATGCGGGGCTATTTCGAGCGGCTCGAACGCTGTCATTACCGCAACGCGCCCTATCGCTGGATGGCGCGCATCGGACTGAATTTCACCCGTCACGGCTGGAAGGGCTGGCTGCAGACCGAAAAGTCGCTGCCGATCTGGGATCTGCTGCGCGACAGGAAGCTGGTGCTGGCCATCACGGTCTTCGTGCTCAAGGCCTTCTGGATGCTGCCGTCGAAGTTCAAGCGCTTCTGGTGGTTCCTGGTCGGGCGCCTGGATCCCAACGATTGGCGGCTGGTCAAGAAGAACGCCTTCGGGATTCACTACCCTCCGCTGGCCACGGCCAAGGCCCGGCGCAACGGCACGCGCGAACGCGTCCTGGACGTGCAGCAGCGCTTCCCCGACCGCCTGCGCATCGAACTCAACGCGCTGGTCACCGAGGTCCTGCTCGACGACACCCAACGCGCCGTGGGCGTGGAATTCCTGCGCGGCGAGCGGCTCTACCAGGCGCATGCCGATCCCAGCGAGCTGCCCGGTCAGCGCTACAGGGTGAAAGCCCGCCGCGAGGTCATCCTGTCGGGCGGAGCCTTCAACACGCCCCAACTTCTGATGTTGTCCGGCATCGGGCCGCGCGACGAGCTGAAGCGCCTGAAAATCCCGGTGCGGGTGGACCTGCCCGGCGTCGGACGCAATCTCCAGGACCGCTACGAGATCTGCGTCGTCAACGAGATGAACTTCCCCGAGTGGAAGTCACTGAAAGGCGCGGATTTCACCCACAACGACCCCAACTACATTGAATGGAAAAACGAGGGCACGGGCTTCTACACCGGCAACGGCGCGGTCATCGCCACGATCATGCGGTCCAAACCCGAGCGACCGCTGCCGGACCTGTTCTGCTTCGCGGTGCTGGGTGAGTTCTACGGCTATTTCCCAGGCTACTCCCAGGCCATCGTCGATCACCACAACATGGTGACGTGGGCGGTCCTGAAGGCCCATACCAACAACCAGGGCGGCTGGGTCAAGCTGCGTTCCAAGGACCCCCGCGAACGCCCGGAGATCAATTTCCGCTATTTCGAGGAGGGGACCGGCGACCACGCCCAGGACCTGGAGTCGGTGGTGTCGGGCGTGCGCTTCGTGCGCGAACTGGCCAAGCCGCTCTACAAGATGGGCCTGGCCAAGGAGGAACTGCAACCCGGCGCCGCCGTGCAGACCGAGGAAGAGCTGCGCGACTTTGCCCGGACGCAAAGCTGGGGCCACCATGCGTCCTGCACCTGCCCGATCGGTAGCGACCATGATCCCATGGCGGTTCTCGACGGCAATTTCCGCGTGCGCGGCGTGCAAGGGCTGCGGGTGGTGGACGCCTCGGTGTTCCCGCGCATCCCCGGCTTCTTCATCGTCACCTCGATTTACATGGTCGCCGAGAAGGCCGCCGATGTGATCCTGGCCGACTTCCATGCCGACGACCCGCCACGGCCCAAACCCAAGTGGTGGCAATGGCTACTCAGCCACTGCCTGCTATGCGGGCGCTAGCCGCCGCCCTTCTGTCGATCTTCGTTCTTGTTCTGGCGTCCCCCGCCCAGGCTCACAAGCCGAGCGACAGCTATCTGACGCTGCACTTCCAGGATCAGCGGATCACCGGGCGCTGGGACATCGCCCTGCGCGATCTCGACTTCGCCCTGGGCCTGGACGCCGACGGCGACGGAGCGATCCGCTGGGGTGAGGTCAAGGCGCGGCGGGCCCAGATCCAGACCTACGCCCTGTCGCGCCTGGCCGTCGACGGCGATGAAAAGCCATGCTGGCTGCACGCCGCCGATCTGCTGATCGATCAGCACAGCGACGGCGCCTATGCGGTGCTCGTGCTGAGCGGCGCTTGCCCGGCCAAGCCGCAGCGGCTCGGCGTCGCCTACAGCCTGTTCGCCGACTTCGACCCCCAGCACCGTGGGCTTGTGCGCCTGACCGCCGATGGACGCGACCACGCCCTGGTGCTGGGCGGCGCGCGAACCCGCCAAAGCGTCGCGATGACCAGCGTGGGACGCCTTCGCGAAGTGGGCGATTTCGTCCGAACGGGCGTCTTCCATATCTGGACCGGCTTTGACCACCTGCTCTTCCTGATTTCGCTGTTGCTGCCCGCGGTGCTGATGCGCCAGGACGGGCAATGGGTCGGCCAGGTCAGCGCCAGAACGGCCGGCCTCGACATCCTGCGGATCGTCAGCGCCTTCACCCTGGCCCATTCGATCACCCTCAGCTTGGCCACCTTCGGCGTGTTGAGTTTGCCGGCGAGGCTCACCGAGTCGCTCATCGCGCTTTCCGTGGTGTTCGCCGCCCTCAACAATCTGCGGCCCATGCTCACCCGGCGGATCTGGATGGCGGCCTTCGCCTTCGGGCTGATCCACGGCTTCGGCTTCGCCAATGTGCTTCGCGACCTGGGCCTGGCGCAGGCCAGCCTGCTGTGGGCCTTGCTGGCGTTCAACATCGGCGTGGAGCTGGGCCAAATCGCCGTGGTCGGCCTGGTCATGCCGGTAGCCTGGCGCGCACGGAACACCCGCTTCTATGGCAAGGTCCTGATGCCGTTCGGCTCGATGGCGATCGTGCTGATCGCGACGGTTTGGCTGATCCAGCGCGCCCTTGGGATATCGTTCGCGTAGGCGTGACGTCGAGATTGGACCGCGGATTTATCGTCACGGCGGACATCGCCCAGGGCCCGAGAACCTTCCTTCCTTGTCCCCCGCAACCCTCTTTAGGATGGGCGGGACCACGCTGAAGGAAGAACGAATGTCAAAGGACAGGCCCCCGCCGATGCTTCGCAAGTTGCGCGGCGATCCGTCGACGCTTGGCGCGGACTCGGCCTATTCCGGGATGATCGACACTCTGCGCGTGTTCCTCGACCAATTGGCGGGCGCGGGTCTGGACGAGACGACCGCCAAGGCGCTGGACCAGGATCTGCGCGATTGGACGGCGCGTCTCGCGCCGCTGCGGCTGGAAGAGACCGCCCAGATGTTTGGTCGGGTGCAGGATGCGCCGGGACGCGGGCAGGTCATGAGCCCCGCCTTCACCATCGTCGAGCAAGACGCCACCTCTCTGCGGGCGCGAGTCACCTTCAATCGCTATTTTCTCGGCGGCAACAACGCCGCGCACGGCGGGGCAATCGCGCTGATGTTCGACGAGGTGCTGGGCGGCCCGGCCAATGCGGACGTGAACACGATGGCGCGCACGGCCTATCTTCACGTGAACTATCGTTCGATCACGCCGATCGGAACCGAGCTCGAGGTCACGGCGCGGATCGTGTCCATCGACGGCCGAAAGCGCATCGTGCGCGGAGAACTGAAGGATGGCGACCGGCTGTGCGCCGACGCCGAGGGGCTGTTCCTGGAGCTCTTGCCCGGTCAGCAATGATCCGCGGCGCGCGCGGCGGCCGGCTAGGCCAGGCGTGCGAACGCGATCAGGACCAGGGTGACCGTGATCGCGCCGCCGATCCGGGTGGCGATCTGGGCGAACGGCATGAGTTGCATGCGATTGGCCGCGGTGAGGATCGCCACGTCGCCGGTCCCGCCCTGCCCCGAATGGGTGGCGTTGACGATCGCCGCCTCGATCGGATGGAGACGCACGAAGCGCGCGGTCAGGAAGCCCGTGGCCATCAGGGAGATGACCGTGGCGAAGATGGTCACCAGGGTCGGCAGATTGAAGGCGGAGATCAGCTTTTCCCATGGCGTCTTGGCCACCCCGATGGCGAACAGCAGCGGATAGGTCACGCAGGTCGAAAAGAACTGATAGTTGGCGTAGGCCCCCTGCTCCAGGGCCGGCGGGGCCAGACGGGCCAGCTTGATGACCACCGCCAGGGCCAGCATGACCACCGGGCCGGGCCAATGCAGCAGGGTCTGTGCCAGGGCGCCGACCAGATAGAGCGTGACCACCATCAGCACCGCCGCGCCCACGGTCTGGGGGGTCGGCGTCACCTTCACCGCGTCCTGCCCGCTCAAGGCAACGTCCGCCTCGCCCAGTTGGAGACGCCCTTCACCCGTCAAGTGCGGGAAACGCTTGCCCAGGAAGTTGAGCCCGCCCGACAGGATGATCGCCGTCAGGCTGCCCAACATGATCGGCGGTGACGTGACCCCCTGAAACTCCTCCAGAAATAACTAGAGTCCGGCCCAGGAAAGGGACGGACGAATGAAGCGATCACGGTTCACGGAAGAACAGATCATCGGGATTCTCCGCGAGCAGGAGACGGGCGTGCCGGTGGCGGACCTGTGCCGCAAGCACGG
>FTJN01000148.1_pt2 | contig 41307 bp, 32 predicted proteins | sample 1658361 | NCBI WGS metagenome assembly FTJN01 (sample SAMEA3914819, study PRJEB12502) | metagenome | biome: forest; material: soil | place: Canada | collected 2010-06-26 | depth 0.3 m
CACCGAAGCCGTGGCCGGCGTGTCGGACATGCGATTCCAGTCTCTGTCGGTCGACGCGCTCCACTGGTTGGGCCTGCGCCGGATCGATCGCTGGGTATCGATGAGCAACCTGAAATCGGGCGCTCTCGAGGACGCCGGCATCCGCATCGTCCAACAGGTCGAGATCCCCGACGACCTGGTGCCCCGGCGCGCGGACGTCGAGATCAGCGCCAAGCGCGCGTCAGGCTATTTTACAACGGCTCTCGCATCGTAAGGTGAGATCGGGACCACGATCGGGCCAGAAACAATGGCCGTCGCTCTCCGCTCGTCCCGATCGGACGGTCGGTCGTTTTGAGGGCTCAAGGTCTGGCGAGACTTCCAAACCTTCCTAGCGCCGCCAACGACAAATACGGGGTCGATGGCCGCGTTAGCAACGCGGCCATCGCGTCCACCTCCACACAGATCCTCTCCAGTTTCCGGGTTAGAAACGCGACCAGCGCCGCCGTGTCGCCAAAGGCGCCTGGGTCGATCGCTTTCACGTCGATCTCGCACCACAGGCGTGTCAGGGCCTGGCTGAAGGCGGGGTTTCGAACCTCGTAATGCGGCACGACGTCAAGACAGACATAGAGGATGGCCATGTCGGCCTTCCACGCCGCGAGGCGCTGTCGAGGCTCGCTGTCTAGCGTACGGGCGGCGTCCCGATGCTGGCTGGTCTTGATCTTGGCTTCACGCCCAAGGTCGCGGCACAGCCGCACCAGGGAATCGAACGCCTCGGTGCGTTCGCGGCGCGCCTGACGTCGCGCCAGGTGCGCGGCCAGGACATACCAGGCCAGCAAGGTGATGGAGCAGACCGCCTGAACCACGGCGGTCGCGGTTTGCCACACGACGCTTTGTTCGGTCATGACCTCGCCCTCCCGCCGACAATCCGCGCCAGACAGCGGCGCGGACCTGTAGGCGACCTCACGTGGCCGCCCGACCACTACCCTAGGCGAGCTTTTCCGTCAGGAAGGTCCAGGTCCGCCCGTTCGCCAGGGCCGCGTCCGCCGCGTGGTAGTGGGCGCCGGTGTGACGCGCAAAGGCGTGGTTGCGGTGCGGATAGCCGTGGATCTGGGCGTTGGGCAGACCGGCGAACGCCGCCTTGATCCGGGCCTGGGCGTCCTTGGTGATGAACTCGTCTTCCTCGGCCAGATGCATCAGCAAGGGCGCGGTGACGGCGGGCGCCTCGTCCAGGTATTTCTCGGTGTCGCCGCCATGATAGGCGACGACCGCGTCGACCGAGCCGCGCGCGGCGGTCAGGAACGCCATCAGCCCACCCAGGCAAAAGCCCATCACCGCGACCTTGCCCGATGAGCCGGGCATGACGCGGGCCGCATCGACGGCCGCCTGAATGTCCTTGACCCCTTGGTCGCGATCATAGGCGGTGTAGAGCGCCAGGCCCTTTTTCCATTCCGGCTCGGACCAGGCGCTGAGATCAACACCCGGCTCCTGGCGCCAGAAAAGGTCCGGCGCGATGGCCAGAAAGCCCTTGGCGGCCAACTCGTCGCAGGTCATGCGCATATCGTCGTTGACGCCGAAAACCTCGTGGAGGACCACGACCACCGGCGCCGTCGCCGCGCCGGGGCGCGCGACATAGGCCTGGAAATCGCCGTCAGGGGTGTGGACGGTCAGGGACGGGCTCATCGCCTTAGCCTTTCAACATCGGAATGGGGTTGATCGTGCCGCCGATCTTGCCTGGGCTCGGAGCCTGGGCGATTGAACGATGTGGCGCGCTTTGTGGTCGAAAACGGCGCGAAGACGTGACCTACTCCGCGCCGTCCGACCGGATCGGGCATGAGGGGTCCACGGCGGGCGCGGGGGGACGGTGACCATGTCTTCGACGATGCGAATCCTGATCGCGCTCGGCCTGGGCTTGGCCGCCGGCATGCTGATGTCGGCCTGGTCGCCGGGAGCGCTGGCGCCGTGCCTGGTCGTCGCCAAGACGGTCGGGACCCTGTGGCTCGACGCCCTGCGCATGACCATCGTGCCGATGATCTTCGTCCTGGTGGTGACGGGCGTGGGCCAGACGGTCGGGGCCGCCTCGGCCGGCGGCGTCACCGGTCGGACGCTGATCCTGTTCGCCGGCCTGCTGGTCGCCGCGGCCTTGGTTGGCGTCGTGCTGATGGCGCTGATCCTGACGGTCTGGCCGATCCCCAGCCAGGCCGGCGCGGCCATGCGCGCCACGATCGCGGCCGGCGGCGTCCATGCGTCGCCGCCGCCAGCCGCCGCCGCTTGGGTCAGCGGGCTGATCCCGACCAACCCCATCGCCGCCGCCGCCGACGGCGCGATCGCACCGTTGGTGGTCTTCAGCCTGGCGTTTGGTTTCGCCGCGACGCGGATCGCGCCGCCGCCGCGCGCGCGATTGCTGGAAGGCCTGGACGCCGTCCTGCAGACCTTGCTGACCATCGTCGACTGGGTGCTGAAGGCCGCGCCGCTGGGCGTGGCGGCTCTGGCCTTTGTCGCCGCGGCCCAGACCGGGATCGGCGCGGCGGGCACGCTCCTGCACTATGTCGCGACCAGCTCGCTGTTCTGCGTCGCGCTGGTCATCGGGATCTATCCACTGGCCGTGATCTGGGGCGGCGTCTCGCCGGTCCGTTTCGCCAAGGCGGCGGCGCCGGCCCAGGTCGTCGCCTTCAGCACCCAATCCTCCGTCGCCACCCTGCCCGCCATGCTGGAGGCCGTCACGACGTTCGGCGGTCGCGAGCCCGTGGCCAAGGTCGTGCTGCCTCTGGCGGTGTCGCTCTTTCGGCTGGGCAGCGCCGCATCGGGCGGCGCGATCGCCCTCTATGTCGCCAGGCTGTCTGGCCTGACGCTCAGTCCGCTGCAGATGGTCATCGCCGCGGGGATGTCGGCGGTCGTCAGCATCGCCGCCGTCGGCCTGCCCAGCCAGGTGTCATTCGTCACCATCCTCGGCCCGATCTGCCTGGCGGTCGGCGCGCCGCTGGAGGCGCTGGTGTTGCTGATGGCGGTCGACACCGTTCCGGACGCCTTCCGAACGGTGGCCAATGTCACCGCCGATATCGCGGTGACGGCGATCAGCGGCCGATGGGGCGTCGAGGACGATCTAGCCGCCCAGTTGGGCCAGCAGGGCGCTGGCGGCGCGGTAGTCGGCGGTGTCGAACCCCTCGCTGAAGCGCGCGAGCACCAGGCTTAAGCTTTGGCGCGCCTGCGCGGCGCGGCCCGTCTCGGCCCAGGTCCGCGCCAAGGACGTGGTCGTGCGAAGCTCCCAGGCCAGCGCCCCTTGCAGGCCGGCCATGTCCAGCGATTGGAGAAAGGTTTGCTCGGCCTCCGCGCCCAAGCCCTGGCCGCGCTGGTTCTCGCCGCTCAGACGTAGCAGCTCCGGCAGGCACCAGGCCTCGCCGGTGCGCGCGCAGAGGGCCAGCATCGCGTCGATCACCGCCTGGGCCTCGGCGAACTGGCCGGCGCCCCTCAGCCCGTCGGCCAGCACGCCCAGGAAGGCGGTGTGGTAGCAGACAAAGCCGGCGCTCCGCAGGGTCTCCACGCCCGCGCGCATCAGCGCCAGTCCCGCCGCCGTCTGGCCGCGCCGCAACAGAATCTCGCCGGCGAAGCAATCGCCGTAGGTGTGCCAGACGTCCAGAGCCTGCGCGGCGGTGTGGACCCGCAGCAGGGCCGTATAGTGTTCAGCCAAGATCAGGTCGCCACACCACAGAGCCACGAAACACGCCGCGTCCGACAGCACGTGCGCCACCGACAGGGTGTGATCAGACGCCATGACCTCGGCCAGGTTGTCGGCCACGTCGCCCAGCGCCTGGTCGGCGAAACCCCTGAGCCACAGCGTCCGGGCCAGGGTGATCCGCGCGGTGCTGCGCTGGTCGTACTGGAACCGCGCCACGTGCGAGCGCCGGGCCGGGGGAACGTATTGCTTCAGCATGCCATCGATGTCGGCCTGGGCCTCATCGAGCCGGCCCAGCATCAGCAACGACCACCCTCTTATGCGCTGGGCGATCAGCGGGTCGGCGGCCTCGGGACGGCTCCGCGCCAGGGCCGCGAAACGATCGGCGTAGGTCAGGGCCTGAGCCGCCTCGCCGTGGTTGACCTGGTCCGTCCACAGCGCCCACAGCGAACGCGCCTGATAGTCGGTGTCGCCGACCGCCTCGGCGATCGCCAGGGCCGAGCGCCAGGCTTCGGCGCCGCTGGGAAACCCGGTGATCGCGCGCATCTGCGGCCAGCCCAGGACGGCGTAGAGCCGCATCCGTGAGCGTGGATCGGGTTGCGGCGAGGCTTCCAGCCATGCCAGCGCGCCCTGGACTCGGCCCAGGCACTCGTCGACCAGCGACAGCTGGAACCACAGCGGCACGGCCGCCACGGTCAGGGCCACGCCGATCCCTCCGTCGCCTTCATCGGAAAACGCCCAATCGAGCGCGGCGCGCAGATTGTCCAGCTGGCCGGCATAGTCCGCCAGCCAGTCGTTGGTCGGCCGCGTCTCCCATTCGGCCTCGGCCTGGCTGAACAGGTCGCGGTAGTAGGTCGCGTGCCGGCGGCGAAGGCAGGCCCCCTCGCCGGTTTCCTCCAGCTTCTCGTGAACATAGGCCCGCGTGGTGTCGAACAACCGATAGCGCGCCTCGCCGCCGTCCAGCTCGGCGGCGACCAGGGACTTGGCGACAAGATCGAGCAGACTGTCCTCGACGGCGTGCCCAGGCGCGTCCTCTTCACCGGCGACCCGCTGAGCGGCCCGCAAGGTGAAGGGGCCATTGAACGCGCCCAGACGCCGAAGGGTCGCCTGCTCGCGCGGAGGCAGGATTCCGTAGCTCCAGTCGATCGCGCCCCGCAGCGTCTGATGCCGCGGCAAGGCCGTCCGGCGGCCCCGCGTAAGCACCTGGAAGCAGTTCTCCAGCGACCTGGCCAGGACGGGAATGCTCATGGTGTCCAGCCGGCCGGTGGCCAGCTCGATGGCCAAGGCGATGCCGTCAAGTCGGCGGCAGATCTCGGCCACCACCGGCGCCTGAGCGTCCTCCAACTCAAAACCGCCCAGCGCCGCCGAAGCGCGCTCGACAAACATCTGGACCGCCGGATAGTGCTGGGCCTCCACGGCGGTCGGGATCATCGAGGCGGGCGGCGCGGCCAGGGGCTGAAGCCGGTGGACCCATTCCCCATCCGCCCGCAGAGCTTCTCGACTGGTGGCCAGGATTTTCACGCCCGAGGCCCGGCCCAGAAGGCTTTCGGCCAGGGTCGCGGCCGCGTCGATCAGGTGCTCGCAGCTGTCGAGCACCAGCAGGATTCGGCGGCCCTGGACCGCGTTGGCGATCTCCTGGATCGGATCGGCGGACCGCACGACCAGGCCTAGCGCCGAGGCCACGGCGCCGGGCGCCAGATCGGCGTCGGCCAGGGGCGCGAGATCGACGAACGCCACCTCGCGATCCTGCTCGACGGCGGCGCGTTCGGCCACGGCCACGGCGACCGTGGTCTTGCCCATGCCGCCGGGGCCGACGATCGTCAGGAGGCGCTGCTGGGCCAAAAGCAGGCCGAGTTCGCCAACCAGCGAGGCGCGGCCGATGACCCGGCCGACCGAGGCGGGAAGACGGCGAAGCGTTGGACGCTCGGCGACGCTCTGCTCGACGGGCCCAGTCGCCGTGGTGTGACCGGACGCGACCGAGATGACCGTGACAGGCGCCACGAAGCAGTAGCCCCGGCCTGGAATGTTGGCGATCAGGCGTATGTCGCCCACCCCATCGCCCAGCGCCTTGCGCAAGGTCGAGATGTGCACGCGCAGGGCGCTTTCCTCGACAATGGTGTCGGGCCAGACGGCGGCGACCAGATCATCCTTGCCGACGATCTCGCCGCGCCGCGAGATCAAGGCCACCAGGATGTCGAGCGAGCGGCTGCCGACGCGCACGGCGACGCCGTCGCGCAACAGCAGGCGCTCGCCCGGAATAAGTTGGAAGGCCCCGAACACAAGACCCTGCTGGTCCTCGGAGCTGAAAACGGGGACCATGAAACCCTGACCGACAACACCCTGATACCGATGTTATGGGATGCGCCGATTCAAGGCCAGTGAACGCGCGCGAAGACCGTGAAGGCGGACGGCTACACTTCTTCACACCGTATAACTGGCGGCCGCACGGCTCTGGACCGACCCTCTCCTCATCAACCCCGCCGCCGTCGCTGGACGAGGCGACGATCAGGAGCCAGGTCATGACGACAGTAGCCCTCGTTGCGGCGTCGAGCCGCGCCAACCCGTCGCCGTCCATGCTGGGATTGCTGGAGCCGTCCCGCGCCTTCGCGCCGCGATCGGATCTCAAGACGGATCCGACGATCCTGGTTCTGAGCCGCCTGGTGGCCCAGGCCTTCGAAGCGCTGGATCATGATCGCGAGGTCGCTCGCACCTCGCTCACCCGCGCCGTCGCGCTGTTGGAAGCCCCGCCGGCGTCGCCGGCGGTCAAGCGCGAAGTCGGCGAACTGACGCCCCTGGCGCCGTGGCAGGCCAAGAAGGCCCTGGCCCATATCGACAACCATCTAGCCTCAACCATCCGGGTCGGCGATCTGGCCAGCCTGGCCCGGCTGAGCAAGTCCTACTTCTCGCGGGCCTTCAAGACGACCTTCGGGCGGTCTCCGCAGGGCTTCATCGTCGATCGCCGCGTCGAGCGCGCCCAGCACATGATGCTGGCCAGCGAAGAGCCGCTGTGTGGCGTCGCTCTGACCTGCGGCTTCAGCGACCAGGCGCACTTCTCGCGGGTCTTCCGCCGGCTGGTCGGCGCCTCGCCCAACCAGTGGCGTCGCGCGCGCCGCGCCGCCCCTCGGTCCGCCGCCTATCCGCGCCCGCTCGAGGCCTGACGGCCGCCTTCACAACACTTCACATCCGATGACTCGTCCCGACGCGGCCCCGGCGAGACAGTTCGCCATCGCCTCGCCCCAGTGGGCCGAGCCCAGCCAGACAGCCGGAGTTCGACATGACCGAGCAAGCCTCCCCCGCCTCAAACCCCCTCTCGGCGTCGCGCCGCAACGTCCTGATCACGGGACTGGGCGCGGCCGCCGCGATGAGCCTGCCGGCGGCTGACGCCGGCGCCGCCACCAAGTCCCCCTCCCCCGCCAAACCCGGCCCCAAGGCCAATCAAGGAACCCAGGCCATGAGCAGCAGCACCTTCAAGACCAAGGACGGCACGGAAATCTACTTCAAGGACTGGGGTCCCAAGACCGCCCAGCCCATCGTGTTCCACCATGGCTGGCCTCTGAGCGCCGATGACTGGGACAGCCAGATGCTGTTCTTCCTGGCCCAGGGCTACCGGGTGATCGCCGCCGACCGCCGCGGCCACGGCCGCTCCAGCCAGACCGATCTGGGCAACGACATGGACACCTACGCCGTCGACAGCGCCAAGCTCGTCGCTCACCTCGACCTGAAGAACGCCATCCACGTCGGCCACTCCACTGGTGGCGGCGAAGTCACCCGCTACGTGGCCCAGCATGGCGCCGGCCGCGTGGCCAAGGCCGTGCTGATCAGCGCCATCCCGCCGGTCATGGTCAAGAAGGCCAGCAATCCGGGCGGCCTGCCGATGGAGGTGTTCGACGGCTTCCGGGCCGGCATGGCCAACCGCGCCCAGTTCTACAAGGATATCCCCGCCGGGCCGTTCTACGGCTTCAACCGTCCCGGCGCGAAGGTCAGCCAGGGCATCATCGACAACTGGTGGCGCCAGGGGATGATGGGCGGAACCAAGGCCCACTATGACTGCATCAAGGTCTTTTCCGAGACCGACCACACCGAGGATCTGCGGAAGATCACCGTGCCGGTGCTGGTGATGCACAGCAAGGACGACCAGATCGTTCCGTTCGCCGACTCCGGCCCGCTGGCGGTCAAGCTGCTGAAGAACGGGACGCTGAAGGTCTACGAGGACCTGCCGCACGGCATGCCCACGACCCACTCGGAAATCATCAACGCCGACCTCCTGGCCTTCTTCAAGGCCTAGGTCGAACACCCACGGGGCCTCTCCGCATGCCGCGGGGAGGCTCTGCTTTCGCGGGAAGGCGGCGCGCCATGCGGATCCTGATGATCTTGATTTCGGACGCCGACACCCGGCATCCGACACCGCCGCCGGTCCTGCGGTTCGAACGCTTCCTCGCGCCCTACTACCTGTTCCTCGACGCCGGGGCGGAGATCGTTCTCGCCTCCCAGAGAGGCGGCGATCCCGCCATGCGGACCGCCAGCGGCGAGCGCAGCGACACGACGCCGATCATGCGTCGCTTCCAGGCCGATCAGGCCGCCCGTGAAGCCCTGATCGACACGCTGAACCTGGACCAGGTGGACCCCCTGGACTTCGATGGCGCGTATTGTATCGGCGTGTCTGGCGCGATCTGGCCCCCGCGCGTCGACAATCCGGCCGGAGCGATGATTGGTCAGATTCTAGCGTCTGGAAAGCCCGTCGCGATCACCCCCAGCCAACTTGATCTCGCCCCTCATGGCGTTGGTGAAGGGCTGCTAATCGCCGGCGAGCAGGCCATCGCCTCGAACCACGCCGCGCACGCCCTCCTGGCCGTCGTGCAGGCCGCGATGCGCGACGGATGACGTCCGCGGGATCTGGCGCCAATGTCCGTGGGGCTTTCACCAAGCGCCATGAGCGGATGTTGATGCCGGTCCGCAAAGCGGACTTTGGCAGCCGGGGAAGTGCGCGCTCGTCCCGGTCGCCGACGCAAAAGAACCAGAGAGCACAGCTAGGCGCCGCGCGCCCCAGGGGCTGCGTCGAGAAGAATCCTGGTCATCTGGTCCGGTTGGTCGATCATGACGTCGTGGCGAGAATTGACCTGAACGGTCCTCCAACCCGGGGTCGTCTTGGCCCGTTCGAATGTGGCCGCGAAGAAAGGCGCCTCGCCGATGGTGGCCTGGACGAAGGTGCGCTTGGGAATGCGCTCGACGGCGCCGGTCACCTTCAGCTTCTCGCGAAAGGTCTCCACCGGTTGCGGCGTCAACCTGGCGTTCGCCCAGGCGGCGTTCACCGGGTCCATGAAGGCGCTGGCCTCGCGCGTCGGGTTAACGCCCGGGGGAATGGGCCGCCCCGTAATGTCCGCCAGCGACTCCCCGTCGCGCGGCCAGAAGGCGTCCAGATAGACGATCGAGGCGATCCGGTCGGCGTAGCGCTCGGCCACGCCGGTGATGACCATGCCGCCGTAGGAATGGCCGCAGAGGACGATGTTCGACAGGTCTTTGAACCGGATCTCGCCGGCGATGTCGTCGATGTGGGTCGTAAGATTGACGCTCGGGCTGAGCAGGTGAGAGCGTTCACACAGGCCCGTCAGGGTGGGAGCAATAACGACGTGGCCCCGGGCCGTCAGCCGGGCGCTCACCTGATCCCAGCACCATCCGCCGTGCCAGGCGCCATGGACGAGCAGAAACGTCGTGGGTTTACCCCGGCCGCGCGGCTGCGCCGCGGCAGCGAGCGGCACGGCGGCAAGCAGCGCGCCGGTCAGGACCGCGCGACGGTCCGATCCCGGATTTTTCGGCATGATTTCCCCCGATCCGGGGATTAACTTGCTCTGACGTCGAGAGATGTCAACTTCACCTGGCAGGCGCTCTGGCTGGCCGATGCTCCGTCCGACCGACAGAGTTGCGCCACTTCCGGACTCTGGCGCCAGTCCGGAAAGACGACCTTTAAGTCGGTGCAAGCCACCCCAAGCGGACGCGACCTGACCCGAGCGGCCGGTGGAGGCCGCGCGGCTACCCCAGAGCGGCGCGTCGGCCTTGGCCCATCCGCTGGCCAGGCCCGCCGCCCTAGCTTCCGGCTTGAGCTGGAGGGGAGCCATGGGTCGGGTCGTCACGATCGGTTGGGACATCGCCAAGGCGGTGTTCGAGGGGCATGGCCGATATGCAGTGGATTTAGTTATGGGCCGGGCCAAATCTCAGCCGACTGCGAACTCGAGTTCGCCAGCGGCGCGTTGAAGGTGGAACCATGCACGACAAGCCCGATGAGTTTGAAGCGCATGATTTCTTCCGCAGCGACCGGTTCATCGATGATCCGTACGCCTATTTCGATTATTTGAGACAGCAGTCCCCGGTGGTGCGTGAGCCGCATCAGGGCATTGTCATGGTCACGGGCTACAACGAAGCCCTTGAAGTCTATAACGATCCGGCTCGATTTTCCTCCTGCATGTCGACGACGGGACCGTTCGCGGGCTGTCCCATTCCGCTGGCGGGTCACGAAAACGAAGACATTTCCGAACTGATCGAAGCCTATCGCGACCAAACGCCGTTCAGCGATCAGCTTCCCACGATGGATCCCCCGACCCACACCGCCCATCGGGCGTTGTTGATGTCGCTGATCACCCCGAAGCGCCTCAAGGAAAACGAGGACTTCATGTGGAAGCTGGCCGACGAGCAGATCGACACGTTCATCGCCCGTGGCGAGTGCGAGTTCATGGACGCCTTCGCCCAGCCCTTCGCCGTCCTCGTCGTCTCCGACCTCTTGGGCGTGCCGCCGGAGGACCGGACGGAGTTTCGCAAGCACCTCATTCGGGTGGAGCGCGAGAGCGGCGGCGCCGTGGTCGGCGGCACGGACGGTGAAGTCAATCACGGGCCGCTGACCTTCCTGTACGAAAAGTTCTCGGCCTATATCGAGGACCGCAGGCGCGATCCGAAGGATGACATCCTGACCGGACTGGCCGCCGCCACTTTCCCCGGCGGCGCGGTGCCGGAGCCGATGGACGTCGCCCGGATCGCCGCCAACCTGTTCGCCGCCGGCCAGGAAACCACGGTGCGGTTGCTCAGCTACGCGTTCAAGGTGATCGGCGAACGCCCCGATCTCCAGAAACGCCTTCGCGAGGATCGCGGTCTCATTCCCAATTTCGTCGAGGAATGTCTGCGGATCGAGGGCCCGGTGAAAGGCGACTTCCGCCTGGCGAAAAAACCTTCGACCGTCGGTGGCGTCGATATCCCCGCCGGCGCTTTCCTCTATGTCTCCAACAGCGCCGCCAACCGCGATGCGCGCAAGTTCGAAAATCCCGAGGAATTCCAGCTGGACCGCAAGAACGCCCGCTTGCATGTGGCGTTCGGCGCCGGCCGCCATGCGTGTCCCGGCGCGCCTCTGGCGCGGGCCGAGGCGGTTGTCAGCCTCAATCGCATGTTCGACCGGACCAGCGACATCCGCATCTCCGAAAAGGTCCACGGACCAGCCGACGCGCGACGCTATGGCTATCTGCCGACCTTCATCCTGCGTGGATTGACGCACATCGCCTTGGAGTTCGATCCCGTGGAGGCCGGTTCGCGGTGAAGGTTCATATCAATCAGGATGTGTGCGCGGGTTTCGGGATCTGCGTGGGGGTTTGCCCCGAGGTGTTCGAACTGCACGACGACGGCTACGCCACCGTGCGGGTCGACGAGGTGCCGCCGGAGCTCGAGGCTCTGGTGCGCACGGCGGAGAGCCAGTGCCCGGCGCGAGCGATTTCCGTGAGTGACGACTTTCCCGCTGACTGAAATCGAAGCGATCCGGACATTCGGCCGCAGGGATGCCCGGCCAATATTCACGGCTCCTTACCCATAAGCGCGCCTTCCTGGGTCATGAACCTCGGGCGGCCATGATGCGTTTCAACAGACCCTGGAACCTGGGATCGAAGGTCGGGACGGTGTTCCTGACAGTCTTCGTTCTGGCCGCCGCTTGCGTGCTGGCGCCGCGCGCCGTGGGCCGGGTGTCCCCGATCTGGTTCGCCAACGCCGTCGTCCTCTGTTTCTATCTGCGCTCGCCGCGACGCGAGTGGCCCTGGATCGGCGTCGCGGGGCTGGCGGGCAACCTGCTGGCCTTCCTGTGGATGGGTGACAAGGCCAGCGTCGGCCTGACCCTTTGCCTGGCCAATCTTCTGGAAACCCTGGCCTGCGCTCTGCTGATCCGTCACGTGATCGGACAGCGTTTCGATATCAGCCGAACCGCCCACCTGATGCAGTTCATCATGGCGGCGACCGCCAGCGCCGGCGTCGCGGCGGTGATCGCCTCGGCGGGCCTGGGTCTCTTCAATGGCGATCAGATCCTGCAGAGCCTGACGGTGTGGATCATGTCCCACATCCTGGGCTTCATGACCCTGACGCCCTGCCTGCTTCTCCTCACCCAGAAACGTGGCGAGGACGAACCGAAGTTTAGACAGCATGGCTGGACCCTGATCGTGCTGATCGCGGTCGTCGGCTTCACGTTCGGCCAATCGCGCTATCCGCTGCTGTTCCTGGTCCCACCCGCCCTGATGCTGGTGACCTGGCGCCTGGAGTTGTTCGGGGCCGCGCTGGGCGTGATGATCACCGCCCTGATCGGCATCGCCCTCAGCCTGGCCGGACATGGTCCCATCGGCTTGATCCACGGCGACCCCACCGAGCGCATCTTGGTGCTGCAAGCGTTCCTGACGATCTCCATCCTCGCCAGCCTGCCCCTCGCCAATCAACGCGCCGCGGCCCGCGAGCTGCAAGCCTCGCTCGCCCACACCCTGCGCGCCGCCGAAGGCCACGCGCTGAAACTGGACACCGCCACCCGCGTCGCCCGGCTGGGTCACTGGACCCTGGACATCCCCACCGGCGCCTTCACCTGGTCGCGGCAGATGTACGAGATCTTCGGCGTCGATCCGGACGCCGACGCCGACCTGGCGGCGGCCATGGCCATGGTCCATCCCGATGACGCCCCCGAATGCCAACGCCTGGTCGATCGGGCGATCGCCCATGGCGAGGACTATTCCCAGGAGCAGATCCGCGTCTTCCGCTCCACGGGCGAGATGCGGCTGACGGGCGGACATGTCGCCTGCCAGCGAGACGAGAGCGGCGCGGTCGTGGCGCTTTTCGGCACCCTCACCGACCACACCGACGCCAAGCTCGCCGAGATACAGCGCACCCACCTGGAGAGCCGCTATGCCGAGATCGCGGCCAAGGCCCGCGACATAGTGCTGCGCCTGGATCCCGAAGGAACATGCCTATCCGTAAATCCCGCCTGCAAATCCATCCTCGGCTACGAGCCCGAGGAACTGGTGGGCCAGACCATGGGCGGGCTGATCCACCCCGACGATTACGCGAAAATGCGCGCGGCGTTGGTCAGATTGCGGGAGGGCGCGACCGTGGACGGCCGCCTTCTTTACAGGGCCCGCCACAAGGACGGGCGCTGGATCTGGCTGGAATCTCAACCGCAAGGCGTTCACGCGCCCTTCGGCGGCGGGTTGCTGGAGACTTCGGACGTCATCCGCGACGTCACCGAGCGCATGGAGCACGAGGCGGCCCTGACCGCCGCGCAACAGGCGGCCGAGGCGGCTGAACAGGCCGCGCTGCAGGCCAACACCCTGATGCGGTCAGCCGAGAAGATGGCCCACATGGGCTACATGACCTTCGACATCGCCACCCAGGAGATGACGTGGTCGGACGAGGTCTGGGCGATCCTGGACTTCGACCCCCTCGAACATCACCCGAACTACGACCTGCTGGTCTCGCGGCGCCATCCCGAGGATCGCGAACAGGTTCGTGCCGACTTCGAGGCGGCGCTGGTCGCGGGCTCTGACGTCTTCGACTCCAGCTATCGCCTTTTGCTGCCCGGTGACCAGGTGCGTCACACCGTGTTGCGTGGGCATATCCGCTGGCAGGCCGGCCAGGCTGTCAGCGTGTTCGCCGTGCTTTTCGACGTCACCGACCTCAGGGCCGCCGAAGACGCCGCCCGAGAGAGTGACCGGCGCTACAAGCTGATGGCCCACAACGCCACGGACGTCATCGTCACCAGCGACCCGCGGGGCCTGATCACCTTCGTCTCGCCGGCTATCGAGACCCTGGCCGGCTATGACGTCGAGGGCCTGATCGGCCAGAAGGCCAGCGCATTCGCGCATCCAGACGACCAGCCGGACCTGGAAGCGACCTTCCACGCCCTGATGCGGGGCGAGCCCCCTCGCCGGGTGCGCTGGCGCGGCAGGCACCAGACCGACGAGCGCTGGCTCTGGCTGGAATCCAGCCCCGCCCTCCTACGGGACGCGGCCGGTCAGCCCACCGGCTATCTCGACGTCGTGCGGGACGTCACCGCTCAAAAGGAACAGGAAGACGCCCTGGCCCAGGCTCGCCAGGACGCCGAGATCGCCATGCGCTCCAAGGCTGATTTCCTGGCCAATATGAGCCACGAGCTGCGGACCCCGCTCAACAGCATCATCGGCTTTTCGCGCCTGCTCACCGAAAGCGCGGCTCTGGGGGACGAGGACCGCCGGCGCATCGGCCTGGTGCACAACGCCGCCCAGGCGCTGCACGCGGTGATCGACAATGTCCTGGATTTCTCCAAGCTGGAAGCTGATGCGCTGGAGCTGCACCGCGCGCCCTTTGACCTCACGGCCTTCGTCGGCCAGACGCTGGCGATGCTCGAGCCGCAGGCCGCGGCCAAGGACGTCACGCTGCGGGCGCTTCTTCCGGCATCGGCGCCGTCAATGGTGGTCGGCGACCTGGGCCGCCTGCGCCAGGTGCTGCTCAACCTGCTGTCCAACGCCGTGAAGTTCACCTCGAAGGGCGGCGTCGTCGCGCGGCTGACCTGCGATCCGGCCGGTTCGGACGCCGTGCGGATCCGGGTCGAGGTCTCCGACACGGGGGCCGGCATCGCCGTCGACAAGATCGACGGCCTGTTCAACCGCTTCGCCCAGGCCGAGACCTCGATCGCGGCCCACTATGGCGGCACCGGCCTGGGGTTGGTCATCTCCAAGCAGCTGATCGAGCTGATGGACGGCCAGATCGGCGTCACCAGCGCGCTCGGGACCGGCTCGACCTTCTGGTTCGAGCTGTGCCTGCCGATTGCCGAGGCCGCCGCCGGTCCGGCGGCGGTGGCCCACACCGGCCCCGCCTTCGCCGGCGCCCGGGTGCTGGTGGTCGACGATGTCGAGCTCAACCGCGAACTGATGATGGCCCTGCTGTCGAACGCGGGCTGCTCGGTGACGCTGGCCGCCGACGGCGCGGCGGCGCTCGAGGCGGTCGTCACCCAGCCGTTCGACCTGGTGCTGATGGACTGCCAGATGCCGGTGATGGACGGCTTCATGGCGACGCGCCAAATCCGCGCGGCCGGCCAGCCCTATTCGAACCTGCCGATCATCGCCCTCACCGCCAGCGCCACGCCCGAACACCTGGCGCGATGCGAGGCGGCGGGCATGGACGGCCATCTGACCAAGCCGCTCAATCCCGGCGCGCTCGAGGCCGTGCTGAGGCGTTATGCACCCTCGGCTGACGACGCCGCGCCCTCCGGCGCCCTGTCTAACGGCGGCGGACGTCGCGACCTGGAGCAGACGTTTGGCGCGCCAGGTGTCGCCAGCTTGTTGAACACGCTGCTCGGCCAGCTTCAGGGCAAATTGTCGCCCGAGACCGACCTCGATCGCCTGCGGGAGGAAGCCCATGCTCTGCATGGAGGCGTCGGCATGTTAGGCTACGACGAATTGTCCGAGGCGTGCGGCGAGCTGGAGCGGAGGCTCGAGGAAGGCCTCGACCACGATCTGGCCCTCGCTCGCGCTCGCGCCCTGGCGCAGGCGACCGAAGCGGACGCGCGCGACTGGCTCGCCGATCTGGCGCGGGCCGGCGCGCGGGAACAGGTGGCGTAAGGAAGGCTCATGCCGACAACCATTCTGGTGATCGACGACGATCCGCTGATCCGTCAGGTCGCCGATCTGGTGCTGACCCAGGCCGGCTACACCGTGGCCAGCGCCAGCACGGGTGAATCCGGGCTGCGCATGATCGCTCACACGCGCGCGCAGCTGGTCCTGCTGGACATCCAGATGCCCGACATGTCCGGCCTCGCCGTGCTGAAGATGCTGCGCCGCCATCGCCGCAACAAGGTGCCGGTGATGATGCTGACCGCCAAGGGCGACATCGAGACGGTCAAGGCCGCGCTGAGCGCGGGGGCGAACGGCTATATGGTCAAGCCCTTCAAGGCCGACGACCTCATACGCAGGGTCCAGGCGGCCCTGAAGCCGTCAGGCGAGACGTCCTCGCCGCCGCGATCAGCGCCCGACAGTTTCATGCTCGACTAGAATTGTCGGCGCGGGCGGGCTTCCGCGCCTCGGGGCCGGCGTCTGGGATCAGTCCGAAAACGGCCTATAGTCCGGACGACAACCGGGCAGCGTTGGTATCTTGCGGCCGAACGGCCACGCGGCTTCGAGTCATTGGTGAACGCGTCCGTTCCCAGTCCGCGCCTGGAGGGCAGCCATGCTCGTGGCGATCTATCTGCCGGCCGAGAACGCTCACGCGCTGGAGCTCGCGGGGGTCCAAGATATCCTGCTGGAGGCCAACCGCCAGTTGGGTCGGCAGGCCTATCAGCTGCCGCTGCTGTCCGAGCGCGCCGGGCCGGTGACCTGCGCGTCCGGCATGCGGATCGTGCCGGACGCGACGATCGACGCCTTCGACGGGCCCATCGACACGCTGATTGTTTCGGGAACCCATGGCTTGCCGCCGCCGAGCTTGGCGGCGTCCGAGTGGATCCGACGTCAGGCGCCGACCTGCCGCCGCTTCGGCTCGGTCTGCACCGGAGCCTTCGCGCTCGGCGCGGCCGGGCTGCTGGACGGCCGGCGGGTGACCACCCACTGGGAATATGCGGCGGATCTCGCCGCCGCCTATCCCACGGCGCGGGTCGAGCCGGACAAGATTTTCGTACGCGACGGACCGATGTTCAGCTCGGCCGGCACCACGGCGGCGCTCGACCTGGCCCTCGCGTTGATCGAGGAGGACCATGGCCCCGCCCTTTCCCTAGCCGTGGCCCGCCGGCTGGTGATGTTCCTCAAGCGGCCGGGGGGGCAATCGCAATACAGCGTCCATCTCGCCAGCCAGGTCAGCGCGCTGTCGCCGATCGCCCGGATCCAGGCCTGGATTCTCGACAATTCGCGCGAGGACCTCTCGGTGGCCGCGCTGGCCAGGCGGGCGGCCATGAGCGAGCGCAATTTCGCCCGGGCCTTTGTCCAGGAAACCCGGCTGACGCCCGCTGAGTTCGTCGAGCTGACCCGGATCGACGCCGCGCGCCGATTGTTGGAGGGTTCGGGCCTGTCACTCCAGCGGGTCGCCATGCAGAGCGGTTTTTCGAGCACCCAGGCGATGCGCAGGGCCTTCTCCCGTCGGCTCGAAGTCATTCCCAGCCAATACCGGGAGCGGTTTCACTCCGCCGGCGGACAACCTTAACCCTCTCGATCTGGTTTGGCCGATACTGTCCGCCAATTGGCGGAAACTGAGCCGTCCAAGCGCTTGAAGCACCCGCTCGCCTGGGGATGCTGACGCTCGTATTTGGCGCGCGCGGTTTAGTGAATGTCCGATTGTATGTGCCCGGTTTGCGGCGGTGATCTTGCTACTCTTGGATCGAGCCTCGACGACGGCCAGGCGGGCGCGCGAGCCTTGGCCGTCGCCCGTCATCTCGTCGCCCTTCTGGAGCGATCTGAATGCCGACCTCGACCGGATCGCCGACCGGAATCGCCGTCAGACGCCCGCGAACCCATTGTCGAGGCGCAGCGGTGGATTCGCGACCACCTGCGGGCCGACCTGTCCGTCGCGGAGCTCGCCCGCCGGGCCGGAATGAGCCAGCGCAATTTCGCTCGCGCCTTCGTCCAGGACACCCATCAGACCCCGGCGCGGTTCGTTGAGCTGCTGCGCGTCGACGCTGCTCGCCGCCTGCTCGAAGACTCCGCCTTGCCGTTGCAGCGCATCGCCTTCGAAAGCGGCTTTTCCGGCGCTCAGGCGCTGCGCCGGGCCTTCCGCCGCCGGCTGGGAGTCACGCCCCGCGAGCACCGCTCCAGATCTCGACAACGAATTTAGGTAAACAGCTCAACGAGAATTGGCAGATATTGCCTTTCATTTGGCAGAAAGTGTTTATCATTCTCGGTTGTGTCGCTCAAGTATTATGGAAATAATACACGCAACATTCCGCGTTGTTTGATAGAACGCCATTTACGCAATGAACAACACGTTCAAGAAGTCTGAAAAAGCTGATGACTGCATAACGGCGGACAAGCCGCCCAAATCTCGAAAACTCGACCTCGTTCGCCAGGCGGCGGTCCTGCGCGAGGGCGCAATGCTCGCCAAACTCGGGGCGTGGGAATACGACGCCAACGCTCGGACGGTGGATTTCTCGTCCGAGCTGTGGGCGCTTCTGGGCCTTCCGGAACGGACGGACTGGCCTCTGGACGAAGCGCTTGCGCTGTGGAGCCAGGCCGATCGCGCGATCTTCGCGGCGAGCCTTGAAGACGCGATCCGCGACGGTCAACGCCTGGAGTTCGAAGGGCGCCTGGACCTCGCCAATGCCTCGGAGACCTGGCTTCGGGTGGTCGGCGAACCGACCTTCAGGCGCGGCAAGTGCGTGGCCATGCGCGGCGCCACTCAAGACGTCAGCGAACAGCGACTTGCGCGCGAGCTGATCGAAGCCTCGGCCGCCGAGGCAAACGCCGCCAGCGCCGCGAAATCAGCCTTTCTCTCAGTGCTCAGCCACGAGATGCGGACGCCACTGAACGCCATGCTGGGCATGGCCCAGGTCGTGAAGTGCAAGGCGCGCTCACGGCGCGAAGGCGAGCGGGCCGACGTCATTCTGCGATCGGGCGAGGCGCTGTTGGGCCTGCTCGACGATCTGCTGGCCTATTGCGACCTCGAGGCAAGCCGCATTGAACTGCGGGACACGCGGGTCGACCTCGCCGACCTCGCCGACTCGGTACGCAAAGCCTTCGAAGCCCAGGCTCAAGGCAAGGGCATAGGCCTGGGCGTGCAGGTCAGCCCAGCGATCCGCGGCGCCTGGCGTTGCGACGCCTTGCGCGTGCGCCAGGTGATCAACGGCCTCGTCGACAATGCGCTGAAGTTCACCTTGCACGGCGAGGTGCGCATCATCCTCGACCGAGAGCCGGACGGCGTGGCCATTTCGGTGGTCGACACAGGCCCCGGCGTTGCGCCCGCTTTGCAGGCGCGGCTGTTCGAGCCGTTTTTCCAAGGCGATTCCAGTCTGACGCGTCGCCATGGCGGCGTCGGCCTGGGCCTGGCGATCTGCCGAGAACTCACCCGGCTCATGGACGGCGCCATCACGGTCGAAAGCGTGGTCGGCCAAGGCGCGACGTTCACGGTGCGGCTGCCACTGCGGTTCATCGAGCCGAAGGTCGAGGCCGAAGCCGGCTCGCCGCCCGCCTTTGAAACGCTGAGGGTCCTTGTCGCCGAGGACAATCCGACAAACCAGCTCGTGATCACCTGCCTGCTCGAGGTGCTCGGGATCCGACCGCGCATGGTCCGCGACGGTCGCGAATTGGTCGAGGCTTGGCGCGCCGACGACTGGGACGTGATTTTGACCGACATCCAGATGCCGGTGATGGACGGCGTCGCCGCGGCGCGTCAAATCCGGCGTGAGGAGCGCGAACGCGGCCTGGCGTCGACGCCGATCGTGGCGCTTACCGCCAACGCCTTGTCTCACCACGCCCAGGCCTATGTCGCGGCGGGCATGAATGGGCTGGTCGCCAAGCCCGTCGCGTTCGACACCCTGGTGGAGGCGATCACCCGAGCCGCGGCTGAACGCGGGCTCGCCTAGGATGACGCCGGCAGGCCAGGTCCGACCCGCGACGTCCCGGCCAGCGGGGCCAAAGGCCGAGTCCACGGCCCGGGGAGACGATGGTTTAGCCTCCGGCCCTGAACCCGCGCGCTTCAACGGCGCGGGCTTCGAGGTCGTTGTCGAGCAATTCCAGGCGTCCCCCCTTTTGGCCGAGGGCAAGGTCAATGTCATCGCGCTGGACGCGATCGCCGAGCGCCTCGGCGGGCGATGGGCCGCGCGGCAGGCGCTCGTCCACGACCACGCGGAGAAAGTCCTCCGCCGCGAGTTGGGACCAAACGCGACGGTCCAACGCCTCAACGATACGGAATATCTCATCGTTCAGCCGGACGGCGCCCGCCTGGCCGGTCAGGCGCGATGCCTCAATGGCCTGCGCCAGATCCTGCACCATTTCCTGGGCGTGGCCGCGGTCGCGGACATCAGGGTTCATTCGGTGACCCGCATCACCCATGACGGCGTTTTCGGCGAGCGTCTCGACGTGGGCGCCGTCGAGGCTGAACAGGCCGCCGCGAGCGCGAGGGGCCATGAGGACAACCCGCGTTCGTCCGGGCTCGACCGATGGACCCCGTTCGTTACCTCGACCGGTCGGCGGGTAGGGGTAGACTGCTCGCTCGAGCCCGTCATACAGCTGAAGAGCTACCGCCACATAGGCTACCGGGTCGCGCGCCGGGTGGTGCTGCTTCCCGACGGAACGCCGCTTTCTCGACGCGAATTCGAGAACCTTTCGCAGCGGGACCTTGAAAAGATCGACCTCGCGACGATGGCGCGCGGGATCGAGCAGGTGCGTTCGGCAAGTCCCAACAGCAAGCCGTCCGTGCTGGTTCTGCCGGTTTCGCACGCCACCGTGCAGAACCGGCGCGGGCGCGCCATGGTCGCCGCTCTGCTGCGTCAAGGTCGCAACGACGTCCAACACGGGCTGATCTGCGAGCTGTTCGGATTCAACGGCGCTTCGATCGCGGCCCTGCTCGACACCATCGCGACGCTTCGGCCCTTCTGTCTCCACGTCATCGGCCATCTGGACGCCTATCCCGCCCAGGATATCCGCGGCCTCGACGCCACCCGGCTGAACGGCGTGTCGGTTCAATGTCCGCCGCTCATCGGCGACGCCGAGTTCATCGGCTGGACCAGGAGCTTTGCGGTCCTGGGACGCCGCGTCTCCAAGGTGCTGTTCATCGATCAGGTCCCCAGCCTGGGTCATGCCCAGTTGGCCGGCTCGCTCGGCTTCTCTCACGCCACCCTCGCCGAACGATAGCCAAGGCCCTACCCGCCGAACGTTCGGCTTGGGTTCGCCTTAACCCGCGGGATTCGACCGGTCGCCTGTTGATGATCGGCAATCCCATCTACCTGCGCCCCTGAGGCCTGCGTCACGTCGGCTTGGCGGACAGACGACATCGAGGACGCCGCTCGCGGCGTCCTCGACCTGTTGGCGGTCAATGGGCCCCGCTGGTGTCGATCGGCCCCTTGGGACGCGGTCCGATCCAGATCAGCGTCGCGGCGAACAAGAACACGACCGCCAGGACCCCGAACATGTGCAGCGTCGCGAGCATCAGGCTCTGACCTTCGACGACCTGCGACAGGCCGGCGACGGCGACCTCACGGGGCACGCCCTTGCCGACCAGGCCGTCGATGACATGACCGCCGTTGGTCATCGCGCCGGCCAGCTCGGTCTGGTTGGCCCGCGCGGCGTTGAACCATCCGGTCTGGACCAACGAGGTGGCGAAGGCGCCGGCCAGGGTCCGCATGAAGTTCGACAACCCCGCGGCGTTGGCCTGTTCGTCCGGGGCGACGCTGGCCATGGCCAGGCCGGTGACGGGCACGAAGAACATCACCATGAACGGGCCGGTCAGCAGGGTCGGCCAGGCCATCTGCGGGAAGGTGGTCTCCGGCGTGAAGCTCATGCGCCACAGGGTGGTGAAGGCCAGGCCGACGATGCCGATGCAGACGATCAGACGTGGGTCATGGCGCTCGACCAACTTGCCGACCATCGGCGCCGAGACCACGGCGAAGATGCCCATGATGCCGGTCGCGTAGCCCGCCCAGGTGGCGGTGTAGCCCATGTTCGACTGCAGCCAGAGCGGCAGGATGACGATGGTGCCGAAGAAGGCCCCAAAGCCGGCCGCATAGGTGATCGCCGCCGAGGTGAAGCCTCGATGTCGAAAGATCTTCAGGTCGACGATCGGGTTTTCCGCCGTCAGCTCCCAGATCAGGAAGGCCAGGAAGCCGAAAGCGGCCACCGCCGCCAGGACGCGGATCTCGGGCGAGGCGAACCAGTCCTGGTTGCGCCCTTCGTCGAGCAGGATCTGCAGCGCGCCGACCCAGACGATCAGCAGGGCCAGGCCGACCTTGTCGATCACCGCCTTGACCCTGGGGTCGGGCTGCCCGCGCAGAAGGGTCATCACGGCGAAGCCGCCAAGCAGGGCGATGGGCACCTTGATGTGGAAGATCCACTGCCAACCATAGTTGTCGCAGATGATGCCGCCCAGGATCGGCCCAGCCACGGGTCCCACCAGGGTGGTCATCGCCCATAGGACGGTGGCGGTCGTCGCGTGCTTCTTGGGGAAGATCCGCAGCAGCAACATCTGGGACAGCGGCATGATCGGGCCGCCGGCGAGGCCCAGCAGGACCCGGCCCGCGATGAGCGCGCCCAGGCTGTTGGCCAGGCCGCACAGCAGGGACAGCACCGCGAAGGCGATATAGCAGGTGATGAACACCCGCTGCGCCCCGAACTTGCGGCTGAGCCAGCCGGTCAGCGGCACCGTGATCGCCTCGGCCACCGCGTAGGAGGTGATCACCCAGGTCCCCTGGGACGACGAGACCCCCAGCGATCCGGCGATGGTGGGAATGGAAACGTTGGCGATGGTGGTGTCGAGCACCACCAGGAAGTTGCCAAGGCCGATCGCCAGGGCGGCGATCAGCAGCGCCGCCCCCGTCAGGGGCGGCGCCTCGGCCATTTGCTTTGTGGACATGGGTGTTCTCCCCGCGCGCGGCGTCAGTGGGCGACGGCGATGTCGACGTCCATCGACAGGCCGACCCGCAGCGGGTTGCGACGCAGTTCGGTCGGATCCAGCGCTATGCGAACCGGCAGACGCTGCACGACCTTGATCCAGTTGCCGGTGGCGTTCTGGGCCGGCACGACCGCGAAGGCCGCGCCGGTGCCGCCGGAGAAGCCGGCGACACGCCCGTGATAGACCACCTTCTTGCCGTAGAGATCGGAGGTCAGCTCCACGGCCTGGCCGGGCTGCACCTTGGCCAGCTGGATCTCCTTGAAGTTGGCGTCGACATAGGCGTGTTCGACCGGGACCACGACCATCAGGCCCATGCCCGGCTGGACGCGTTGGCCCACCTGCACCTGGCGCTTGGACACCACGCCGTCGATCGGCGCGCGGATGAGGGTGCGTTCGAGATCGACGCGGGCCTGGTCGCGCGCGGCGCGGGCGGCGGCGACTTCCGGGTTATCCAGGACGGAGGCGCCCGAGATCAGCGCCTGATTGGCGCCGCGCGAACCGAGGGCGGCGTCGCGATCGGCGGCGGCGACCGCCTGGCCGGCCAGCGCCGCTTGCAGGGCCGCAGCGGCGTTGGCGTAGGCGTTCTGGGCCGAGGTCAGCTCTTCGCCCGAGACCGAGCCGTCGGCGGCCAGGGCCTTGCGGCGATCCAGGTCGATCCGAGCGCGCTGAAGGTTGGACTGGGCGGCGGCGACCTGGGCGCTGGCCTGGGCCTGGCCGGCCGCGCGGGCCGAGACCTGTGCGCCGAGACCCTCGTCATTGGCCATGTAGCCGCGCACCTTGCGCTCGGCCATTTGCAGGGCGGCCTCGGCGTTGGCCAGGGCCAGGCGGGCGTCGGTGTCGTCCAGCCGGACCAGGACCTGGCCCTTGCGGACCGCCTGGGTGTCGGCGACCTCGACAGTGGCCACCGGTCCGCCGACCAGCGGGGTGATCTCGGCCGAATAGGCGCCGACATAGGCGTTGTCGGTCGAGACGTGATGGGAGGCGACCAGCGTGTCGTAGGCGTAGTAGCCGCCGCCGGCCAGCACCGCCGCCGCCGCGAGGCCGGCGAACAGCCGCTTGCGCTGGGTGGTCTTGGCGGCCGAGGAGACGGCTTGTTCGAGGGTGTCGTGTTCGATGGTGATCGCGTTCATGGCGAGAGATCCTTTTTAGGCTTGAAACCGCTTAGGCGTGGAAGCCGCCGCCGAGGGCGCGGACGAGGGCGACGTGAAGGGTGAAGGCGCGCGATTGGAGCTGGGCGACCGACCGGCGTGACGCGACGAAAGCGTCTTCGGCGGAAAGGACGTCGAGATAGGTCGCCAGACCGCCGGCATAGCGGTTGTTGGCGACCTTCCAGGCCGCTTCGGCGTGCGCCTCCGCGGCCAGGGCACGCTCCAGCCGCGCGTCCAGGGCCCGCACGCTGGTGGACACGTCGGCCACCTCGCGCAGCGCCTGGGTGAGCGTGCCGTCATAGTGGGCGACCGCGGCGGCGTAGTCGGCCTCGGCGCCGCGATGCTCGGCCTTCAGACGGCCGCCATTGAAGATCGGCAGGCTGATCGCCGGGCCGACGGCGCCTTGGTCCGATCCCGAACTGAACAGGTTGCCCAAGCCCAGGGCTTGGGCGCCGATCATCCCGACCAGGTTGATGTTGGGATAGAAGCCGGCCTTGGCCTGCTTGATGCGGCTGGCGGCGGCTTCGGTGCGCAGGCGCGCGGCCGCCACGTCGGCGCGGCGGCCCAGCAGACCGGCCGGAACATTGGCCGGCAGGCCCAGATTGTCGGTCAGGACGATCATGGGCCGGCTGATCGCCAGGCCGCGATCGGGGCCCGCGCCCATCAGGGCGGCGATGCGGTTCCTGGTCAGGCCGATCAGTTCGTTGACCGCCGCGCGCTCGGATTGGGCGGCGGCCTGGCTGGCCTCGGCCCGCTCGACCGCGCCGACATTCTCCAGGCCTTGTGCGTTGCGCTTGGCCATGACCTCGGCGGTGCGTCCGCGAACGGAGATCGCGTCATCAAGGGTGTCGAGTTCAGCGTAAAGGCTGGCCAGATCCGCATAGGCGGCGGCGATGCCGGTCGACACCGCCAGGCGCGCGGAGGCGGCTTCGGCGCCGGCGGCCCGGGCGTCCAACTTGGCCGCCTGAAGCGCGGCGCGGTTTTTGCCCCAGAAATCCAGTTCCCAGGCGAAGTTCAGGCCGACGCGACCGGCGTCGTTCCAGCCGTGGGGCACGGCCTCGCTGGGCATCAGATAGTTGTAGGTCTGCTTTTCGTAGCCCCCCTGGGCCTGGCCCTCGACCGTCGGCAGCAGGCGGCTGCGGGCGCTGCCCGCCACGGCCTGGGCGTGATCAAAGCGCGCCGCGGCCGCACGGATGTCCGAGGCTCCGGCCAGGCCCTCCTTCATCAGTTGGTCGAGCTGGGTATCGCCCAATTCCGTCCACCAGCCGTCCGAGGGCCAGGCGGCCAGCGGGGCCTGAAAGACTTCGCTGGTCGCATAGCTTTCCGGCGGCAGGATCGCCGCCGCGTCGCGCGATGCGGCCCATGCGCCGTTAGCGCCCATGATCAGGGCCAGGCCGGCGCTCGTCGCCAGCGCCAGGCGTGAGCGCCTGGGGTCTCTATCGGTGTTTGACATATCGTTTCGCCTATAAGTGAACCGTCCAGTACGGTTTACTTAGTCGCCGCACTTGCGATCGTCAATACGGAACCGTACATTACGGTTCAGTTAAAGGGATATCGATGCGTATGAAAACCGACGAACGGCGCAAGGGCATTCTGCACGCGGCCGGAATCATGTTCCGCGAGCTCGGCTTTAGCCGGGCGAGCATGGCCGCGATCTCGGCGAAGGTGGGCGGCTCCAAGGCCACGCTTTACAGCTACTTCAAGTCCAAGGACGAACTGTTCGCCGCCGTCATGTTCGAGGCGATGGAAGAGCAGGGCCAGCAGGTTCTGGACTTGCTCGACCCATTTGACCTTGATGTGCGCGGCGTGCTCGAACGCTTCGGCGTGGCCTATCTGGGCATGTTGCTCGGCGCCGAGGCGTTGGCCAACACGCGGATCGCGATCGCCGAGGCGAAAAGCTCCAAACTGGGCGCCAAGCTCTACGACCTTGGGCCCCGTCCGTTCTGGGAGGCCGTGGCCGCCTACATCGACACCCAGATGAGCCGCGGGACGCTGGCCGCCGCCCCTCCACCGTTGGCGGCGCTCCATCTCCAGGGCCTGCTGGAGGCGGGAGTCATGGAGCCGGCGCTGTTCGGCGTGGAGCCGCTGGTAGAGCGCCGCCGGGGCGTCAAGGCGGCGGTGGACTTGTTCCTGGTCCGTTACGGATCTGCTCCGCCCGGATTTGAGCGGTGGTAATGGGCGCTTTTAATTGAACCGTACTTTACAGTCTTGGTGACTGTCGGAATCATTCCCGGCAGAGACAATGCGGAGCATTTCGAGTGCGCGTGAAGACGGACGAGCGGCGCAGAGGGATCGTCGATGCGGCTTGGGAACTGTTCAAGGCCAACGGCTTCGAGCGCACGACGATGTCGGAGATCTCCGAACGGGTCGGCGGCTCCAAGGCCACGCTCTACAGCTATTTCAAATCCAAGGATGAGCTGTTCGCGGCGGCCATGGAGCAGGCGGTTCTGGAACGGACCGACGAAGCCTTCGCCCTGGTGGGATTGTCCGGCGACCTTGAACAGCGCCTCCTGACCTTCGCCCTGAGCTATATGGAGATGCGCCTGGCCCCGGACATGATCGGCGCCGACCGCGCCCTCATCGCCCAGGCCGACCAGTCGGATCTGGGCGTGAGCCTGCTGCGCAGGCTTGTCGTGCCACAATGGGAAAAGCTGGCCGCCGTGCTGAAGCACGAAATGAGCGCGGGTCGCCTGCGCCAAGCGGACCCCTATCTGGCCGCCATGCACTTTCGGGGCCTGACGGAATCCGACCTGCTCGAGCGCCGCCTGCACGGCGACCAAACCGTCACCGCGCGTGACATCGAGGCCGCCGCCACGTCCGGGATCGAAGCCTTCCTACGCGCCTATTCGGCGTGACGGCGAGTCAATCCGACAACGCCTTGCCACGACATGCTGGGTTCAGACCAGGGCCTTGAGGATGCTCAACATGACTTCGATGTCGGGCATCGGAGCGACGGCGGCGATCTGGGCCGGCATGCGACCGGCGATCATCGGATCGGTCTCGGCCCCGACCGCGCCGAGCGGCCCGCGGAAGCCGTGGTCGCGCCAGCCGATCTCCTGCAGCGGCCGCGACATCAGGGTGTCGATCAACGGCAGGGCGTGCGGGTCCAGGGCGATCAGGGGGTGGGCGGAATAGACCGTCGGCTTGGGATAGAGGGCCACCGGCTTGGCCGGCCCGGCGGCGCCGGCGATCCGCTTCCAGCGCTCCTTGTCGGCCAGGATCCATTCGACCAGCTGGTTCTCGTAGCCGACCACCATCGGCTGGGCGCCCGGACCGCCGGCCACGTAGTCGTCGAACACCTTGCCGGAGGAGCTGGACTTGAAGCCCATGCCCCGGAACAGGTCGACCAGCTTGGGCAGCACCGTCGGCAGGGTGTCGGCGGTGGCCACGTCGCCCGCCAGCAGGTTGGCGGCCAGGCCCGCGAACATGAAGCCGGAATTGGACTTGTTGGGGTCGGACGCGATCAGCCGCACCCGGCCGTAGAGGTCCGGCTGGCCCAGCTCGCTCCAGGACCGGCGGGCCAGGACCGCGTCGATCAGGCCCCTGGCGTCGATATAATAGTGGGCGCCTTCCTTGGTCGCCAGGCCGGCGCGGACCAGGCCATCGGCGATCGGGGCCCAGGAATAGATGACGATGGGCGAGTTGAAGATCACCTCGTCCTTGAGAACCTTGACCTGGCGACGGGCCAGGTCGACCAGCGGGCTGGAGCTGGGCCACAGGAACTGAGGCTTGGTGGCCAGCAGGGTCGGGTCGCGGACCTGCTCCACCGAGCCGGCGCGCTCGGCCGCCAGGGCCAGGCCGTGCTGCTTGAGGGCGGCGATGGTGCGGGGGTTCTGGATGAAGCCGATCTTCTCGCCGCCGGCATAGCCCTTGATCAGATCGACGTCGCCCAGGGCCCCGCGAACCTCGGGCCGGTCGCGAAACAGCACGACCCCGCCGGTGACCGCCGCGCTAACTCCCAGGACGCCCAGTCCCGCCAGCGCCCGCCTGCTCATGGCCATGCCTCAGGTCTCCATCAGGGGGTGTTGCTCAGATCGGCCTTGAGGGCGTCCTTCAACACCTTCAAATCCAGGTCGAGCGTCCGCAGTTCAGGTTCGGCGACGTCGTCGGCATATTTGGCGAAGGCCTGGGACAGTCCGCCCATCACCTCGCGGGTCTGGGTCATGCGGGCGGCGGAGGGCGTCGCCCGGGCTTCCAGCGTGCGCCAGCCGTCGGCGACGCTGGCGGCGTTGGGCAGGTAGAAGGTCAGCAGGCGGCGCACGGCCATGGCGCGGTTGGGGTCCTCGCGCACCTCCCGCACCACCTTGTCGCCGACCTCCAGCAGGTGGGCGATCTCGGCGCGCATCGGCGCGTCCTGGATCTCGCGATAGGCCTTGCGTAGGCGTTCCATGGCGTTGGCGGCTTCGAGCAACAAGCCCTTGGCCGTGGCGCTCCGCGCGTCCAGGACGGCCTCGTCGGTGAGTCCGGCGCCCAGGTCGCCGCCTGGCTGCAGCACCAGCCAGACCCCGCCGAACACCGCCAGGGCGACGACCACCGCCAGCCACCACGGCAGGTTCAGGCCAAGCGCCAGCAGCGGCAGGGTCAGGGCCGCGGCCACCGCCGCCAGCAGGGTCGCGGCGCCGCGCCCCATCAGCGAGCCTTCGTCGGAAGGCAAGGCTGTTCAACCCATCGCGCATTCGCCCGCAAGGTCCCCGCGCCCTTCATTGAAACCGGGCTCAGTTGTAGCCCCTGGCGGACCGGAAGGCTTCCGTCAGATTCTTGCCGCCGTCGAACACGCGCGCCCGGGTCAGTTTCGCCACCTTGTCCAACTGGTCCTTGTCGGCGTCGCCGAAGGTCACGCCGAACACCGGCAATTCGTGGCCGTCTCGGCGCCAGGCGGCGTCAAAGCCGTCGGCGTTTTCCGACTCGCCGTCGGTCATCAGCACCACGGCCGGCAGATAGCCCTTGTCCAGGTAAGGTTTCATGGCGACGAAGGCGGCGTCGGCGCAGGCGTACATGTCGGTCCCGCCGCCAGAGCTTTCGGCCTCGACGGCGGCGAGCAGCTGGGCCTGGGACGCGGGGCTGCCGTCGCCCTGAAGAGTGGTTCGCGGGCCGTCATCGAAGGGGATGACGATGATGCGATCGGCCGAAGACCATTGGATCAACGCCTTGGACGCCTCGGCGGGCGTGAGCAGGGTGCGCATGGCGGTCTTGAGCTGCGCCTCCCCGTCACCTTGCATCGACCCCGAGAAATCCAGGCACAGGGCGGTGAGGGAGGGGCGGCGCAACACCTCCTGATAGAGGGTCAGCGCCCGGGAGATCACCGCCGGCTCCGGCAGGGCGACGGACGGCACGACGCGCGAAGGGTCGAAGTTCCAGTCCGGTTCGGGGCGAGCCGGCGCGGCCATCCCCGGGGCGGTGCGACGCCCATCGGCGGCGATGCGGGCCTGGGCCTCGGCGCTCAGCAGATAGGTTTGCAGGCCGTCGAAGAAGGTCCGAGTCTTCTTGTCCTGACCGCGCTCGACATAGCCCAGCGGCGCGTCGGCATAGGCGGCGCCTTCGGCCGGGTAGACGGCGTAGAGCAGCTCGCCGCCCGTCTGGCGCAGGGCGTCGTTGGTCTCCTTCAGCACCGCCTCATAGTTCCACATGGCGTCGTAGGGCCTGCCGGCCTGGGCGGTCTCCAGATAGAGGTCCTTCAGCCAGCCCGAGGAGCCCGAGGACCGCGCCACGCCCTTCAGCAGGGCCTTGACCTTGGCCCGCGCCGCATTGTCGTCAAGCGCCGCCGGATCCAGTCGCGAGCCGTCGCCGAAGGCCGCCGCCAGCATGGCCAGATAGGCCGCCGCGCCGGAGTTGGACTGGGTGGCCGAGGTCATCAGGAACGACAGCTTGCCGGCCTGCACCGCCTGGAGGATGTCGTCCATCCGCACCGGCTTGCCCACCCAGCCGAGTTCGCGTGCCTTGCTGGCCCGCACCCCGAGGATCACCGGGGTGGTGTCGATGGACTTCAGGTCCTTGACCCGGCGGTGAGTGTCGTAGAGCTCGATCCACAGGCTGGAGGCCGGCCAGACCGCATCGACCTCGGGCGGCGCGTCATTGGCCAGCATCAGGCCTATATCGAGCGAACCCTTGTAGTCGATCTGGCATTTGACGTGCTGGCGTTTGCAGTACGCCTGAACGAGGGGCTCCAGAGACTTCTGCTCCGAGCCGGCGACGATGCGAAAATCAGGGGCCCGCGCCCCGCAGCCGGCCAGTAGCCCGGCCAGAACGGCGACCGCCAGGACGGCCAGCCGCCTCACCGGGCGGGGCCCTGCGACAGCGCCTTCTTCAGGGCGTCGGTCTGGCGATCCATCTCGATCTCGACCAGCTCCCGCTTCTTGCGGCCCTCGGCCTGGACCTGCAGCACGCCGGAAATGGTGTCGATCAGGTCCTGGTTGGTCTTCTGCAGGGTCTCGATATCGACGATGCCGCGCTGGGACTGGGTTTCGATCTCGATGGCCTGGGTCTTCATCATGTCGGAGGCCTGGCGCAGCATCTCGTTGGTGGTGTCGGTGACCGTCTTCTGCAGGGCCAGGGCCTCGCGCTGGCGGGTCAGGCCCAGCAGCAACACCATCTTCTGCTTCCAGGCCGGAACGGTGAGGTTGATCGAGGCCGCGAGGCTCTCGATCAGGGTGGCGTCGCCGTTCTGGACGATGCGGATCTGCGGCAGCTGCTGGATGGCGATCTGCCGGGCCTGCTGCAGATAGAGCACGCGCTTTTCCAGCCGGTCCAGCGACTGGACGGCGTCCTGATAGGTCTGGGCGGCCATCAGGTCCTGGCTGCCGCCGTCGGAACCCGTGGCCTTGGCCTTGGCTTCCAGCTCGGCCAACGGCCCCTTCTGGAACGCCTGGGCGAAGGCCTTGCCGGCCGCGATATAGGCGTCGAGGTCGCCGATCGAATCGCGGGTCTGGTCGTGCAGGCCGTCCAGCATGGTGACGTCGCGGCGCAACCGGTCGATCCGCTTCTCGAGTTCGACGATGATGCGGTCGATCTGGGCCGCCACCGTTTCGAACTTCGAGGTGAAGCGGTGCAGGCGCCGGCGCAGGCCGCCGAACAGCTTGGTGACAAAGCCGGCGTTCTGCAGGTCGGCCGGGTCGAGGCCCTTGGCCTTGGCGATGATGTCGCTGAGCAGTTCGCCCGTATCGCCCAGCTCGCGATTGCGGGTCTGTTCCAGGATCCGGTCGGCGAAGCCCGCCACCTGCTGTTGGGCCCGCTCGCCGAAGGCGGTGATCTGGGCGGTGTCGGCGATGTCGATGGTCGACTGGATCGTCGCCACCTTGCCGCTGTCGGCCGGCGCGACGACCGGCGTCGCCGCCTGAACCGTCTTGTCGATCTCGCTCATGCCTGCCTCCCAAACCCAGTGGGAAGTATGCGGAGCGTCGCACGCAAGACGAGTGACAGTTTTATTACAATTCGGGGGCGCGGGGACGGTGAGCGTCCAGAAGCGGAAATGCCGTGCGGCGAGTTCTGGCGCTGTTGCCCATCGCCCTCAGCCGGGAGTCGCGGCGGCTATCGGTGGGGAGGCGGCTGTCAAAAACACTTCACATAAAAGCCGGTCCCCGATCGCGCGGCCGGGACCTCTCCCCTCCCGACGGCGGCCTCGGGACGATCCCCGGAGGCGACCGATCGGGGACAGACCATGGGCAATCTCGCGAAATCAAACTGGATGACCACCACGATGCTGGCGACCGGGCTGTTGGCCCTGACCGCCGCCTCCGCCCACGCGGCGGACGCCCCGCCGCCGCCCACGCCCGCCGCCGACGCGGTCGAAGCCGTCATCGTCACCGGCTTCCGCGGCAGCCTGGCCCACGCCCGCGACCTGAAGCGCCAGGCGGTCGGCGCGTCCGACGTCATCGTGTCGGAAGATATCGCCGCCTTCCCCGACCTGAACCTGGCGGAGTCGCTGCAACGCATCCCCGGCGTGACCATCTCGCGGGACTCCGGCGAAGGCCGCCAGATCACGCTGCGGGGCCTGGGTCCGGACTTCACCCGCACCCAGCTGAACGGCATGGAAGTTCTGGGCAACACCGCCTCGGGCATGGACAACCACGGCGGCGTCAGCCGGACCCGCAGCTTCGACTACAGTCTGTTCGCCTCGGAACTGTTCAACCGCGTTACCGTGCAGAAGTCACTGGCGGCCGAGCAGGACGAAGGCGGCATCGGCGGCACGGTCCAGCTCACCACGGCCAAGCCGTTCGACTATCCGGGCTTCAAGGCCGTGCTGTCGGCCAAGGCCCAGCGGAACAGCAACGCCGACGACAAGGTCACGCCCCGCGTGGTCGGCCTGATCTCCAACCGCTGGGGTGATTTCGGGGCCCTGGCCTCGGTGGCCTACGGCGTCAATGACTCCAACGAGTTCGGCTATCGCAGCTTCAACTGGGGTCCGATCCGCGCCAACGCCGCCAATATCGGCGCGGGCGTCAGCGCCGCCGACGCGGCCAAGCTGACGGCCGCCACCCCGACCATCTACGCACCGCAGGCCGACACCTATTCCACCTGGTACGACCGCCGCAAACGCCTGGGCGCCACCCTGTCGCTGCAATACGAGCCCGGCGACAAGCTGAAGTTGGGCTTCGACGCCCTCTACAGCCAGCTGGAAAACAGCCGCCAGAACTTCGCCCTGGCCGCCTCGGGCATCAACAGCCTGACCGGCAACATCACCGGCGCCCAGGTGATGCAGAGCGCCGTGATCCAGGGCAACACCTTGGTCGCCTCCAGCTACACCGGCGTGGATCTGCGCAGCGAGTTCAACCGCGAGGAAGACAAGACCAAGTTCTACCAGACCTCGCTGAACGGCTCCTACCAGGCGACCGACAAGCTGCTGATCAAGGGTCTGGTCGGCTATTCGAAGTCGGACTACAGCCTGCCGGTGTTCGACAAGGTGTTCCTGGAATCCAAGAACCACGCCTTCAGCTTCGACGACCGTCCGGAAATGCCGGTCAACACCTATGACGCCGGCCTCACCGATCCCAGCAAGTGGGACCTGATGCGGATGGACACCCAGGAAAACCGCATCTCCTCGGAATACACCGACGCCCAGTTCGACGTCGCCTTCGCCGCCAACGAAACCTCCACCTTCAAGGGCGGGGCCGAGTACAAGAAGTTCGTCAACAGCGGCGCGCAATGGGGCGACAAGGAATTCAAGAACGTCCCGGCCAACATCGTCATCCCGAACAACATCAAGCTGACCGTGCCGTTCAAGACCCTGGGCAGCTACGTCGTCGGCGACGTCGACCAAGTCTACGCCCTGATCGGCCAGGTTCGCGATCTCCAGGCCCAAGGCTCCAAATTCGCCACCCCCGGCGCCAACTACACGGTCACCGAGGAGACCTCGGCGGCGTATCTGCAATACGACCTGAACACCACGATCCTGGGCAAGGGCGTACGGGCCAACGCCGGCCTGCGCTACTATTCGACAGACCTGACCTCGGAAGGCTTCCTGAACACCGGCACGAGCCTCCAACCGGTGTCGATCAAGCACAAGTACGACGGCGTCCTGCCGGCCCTGAACGTGGCCGTCGATGTCAATGACGGCATGGTGGCCCGGTTCAGCGCCAACCGCGACATCAGCCGCCCGGCCCTGGGCGACCTGGCCGCCGCCGGCTCCCTGACCACCGCCCCGTTCGGCGGCACGATCAGCACCGGCAATCCGAACCTGACGCCGTTCACCTCGGACTCGATGGAAGGCTCGCTGGAATTCTATGACGGCCGCGTCGGATTCTTCTCGGTCGGCGTGTTCTACAAGAAGCTGAAGTCGTTCATCACCTCGCAGACCAGCATCATGCCCTACTCGCAGACGGGCTTCCCACTGTCGTTCCTGCTGCCCGGCCAAGATGGCTCGATCCTGTACAACGTCAGCCATCCGGTGAACGGGCCCGGCGCCGACATCCAGGGCCTCGAGATCGCCTTCCAGCGTGATTTCGACTTCCTGCCCGCTCCGTTCGATCATCTGGGCGTGGTGGCCAACGGCACCTATGCCGACGGGTCCTCCCCGGTGCTGATCAGCGGGACCTGGGTGACCCTGCCGCTGTTCAACCTGTCGAAGTACAGCGCCAACGCCACGATCTATTACGAGACCGACACCTGGGGCATGCGGCTCTCCAGCGCCTACCGCGACAAGTACCTGAGCGGCGCCGGCGGCAACGGCAATATCGGCGACGGCTACAAGGCGACGAACAACATCGACTTCTCCGCCCACTACAATGTCATGCCGAACCTGAAGGTGACGCTGGAGGGCATCAACCTCTCTAACCAGCACAGCATCCAGTACACCGACGTGACGACCCAGCGCACCACGGTCAACACCAGCAGCGGCCGAACCATCCTGATCGGCGCGACCTACGAGTTCTAGGTCAGCCGCCGAAGGACCCGTCCGGCGCGTCGCCCCCCGCGCGCCGGACGGGATTTCGCATCCAGATATCGGAGACCGCCTTGGCCCGACCCCTTCTCGACCGGCGCGCCTTCCTGGCCTCGGCTCTGGCCCTGTCGGCGCCCGCCGCCCTCGCCGCGTCTCCTCTTGCCGGCTCGGGGCTCCTTCGGATCGGCGCCATCGCCGACTGTCAGTATACGGATCAGGACGACAACGGCGCGCGGATGTATCGCCGGTCACCGGCCAAGCTGCGAGCCGCCGTCGATCATTTCAACACCCTGGACCTGGACCACGTCGTCCACCTGGGCGACTTCATCGATCGCGGCTGGGCCAGCTTCGACGCCCAGCAGCCGACGCTCGACGCCCTGCGTCATCCCTGGCGCTTCGTGCTGGGCAATCACGACTTCGCGGTCGACGACGACAAGAAGGCCCTGGTGGCCAAGCGCCTGGGCATGCCAGGTCGCTATTACGGTTTCGAGACCGGCGACTGGGTGTTCCTGGCCCTCGACGGCAACGACCTCAGCGAATACGGCTGGCCGGCCGGCAGCCCCGAACTGGCGCTCAGCCAACGCCTGCACAAGGAACTCTATGCCGGCGCGCCCGACTGGGACGGCGGGATCGGTCCGACCCAGCTGCGGTGGATCGACCAGGTGCTGGCCTCGGCCGAGCGGCGCGGCAAGAAGGCGGTGATCTACTGTCACTTCCCGATCTTTCCTCGGAACCCGCACAATCTCTGGAACGCGGCCGAGGTCATGGCGCTGATCGAACCCCGTTCGGCGGTGAAGGCCTGGATCAACGGCCACAATCACGACGGCAACTACGGCGAGCACGCCGGAATCCACTGCATCAACCTCAAGGGCATGCTGGACACCGAGCAGACGTCCTACGCCGTGGTCGAACTGAGCCGCGACCGTCTGGAGCTCCAGGGTTTCGGCCGCCAGCAGAGCCTGTCCCTGCCGCTTCGGCGCTAGACCTTTAAATTTGTGACACGCGAGCTTCGTAAGAACGGCGCGAACGCAATCGCGGTTGATCGACAGTCCAGATGGTCAGGGAAAAGCCGGCATCGTTCATCCGGCCCGGCCTTCTGACGCTCGTCCTGTGTACGGCGGCGCTTCCCGGAACGGCGCTGGCCCAGGCTCCGTCGCCGCCGGCCTCCTCGCCCAAGGTCTTCGACATCGAAAAGGGCGATCTCGGCCGGTCGCTGAACCTGTTCTCGCAACAGGCCGACGCGCCCGTCATGACCTTGGTCGACCTCAGCGGCCGCACCGCGCGGCGGATCAGCGGACGTCTGCCGCCCGAACGCGCGCTGGCCTTGCTGATCGCCGGTCAAAACCTGAAGGTCCAGCCGGTCGCCGGGGGCTATGTCCTCAAGGAAGCCACCCCGCTCGCGCCCGTCGCCGGTCCGATCGCGTCGCCGACCATCGACGGCCCGCCCACCGAAGTCGACAGCGTGATCGTCACCGGCTTTCGCGCCGGCCTGTCGCACGCCCGCGACCTCAAGCGCGCGGCGATCGACATCCGCGACGTCATCCTGGCCGAGGATATCGCCGCCTTTCCCGATCTCAACCTGGCGGAATCCCTGCAGCGCTTGCCCGGAGTGACGATCTCGCGTGACGCCGGCGAAGGTCGGCAGATCGCCTTGCGGGGCCTGGGTCCCGACTTCACCCGCACCCAGCTGAACGGCATGGAGGTGCTCAGCAACACCTCGTCCGGCTTCGACAACCGCGGCTCGGTCAGCCGCACGCGGGCGTTCGACTACAGCATCTTCGCCTCGGAACTGTTCAACCGGGTGACCGTCCGCAAATCCTACGCCGTCGACCAGGACGAGGGCGGGATCGGCGGCACGGTCGAGCTGCGCACCGCCAAGCCCTTCGACTATCCGGGCTTCAAGGCCAGCGTCTCGGCCAAGGCGCTGAACAACGGCAACACCCGCACGACCACGCCGCGCCTGGCGGCGCTCATTTCCAACACCTGGGGTGACTTCGGCGTCCTGGTCTCGGCAGCCTACAGCCAGAACGACATCAATGAGTACGGCTACCGCAACTGGGGCTGGGCTCCGATCCATGTGGGCGCGGCCAATATCGGGCCGGGCGTTTCGGCCGCCGATCGCGACCGCCTGGTCAACGCCACCGGCGATAATCGGATCATGGCGCCGCAGGCCGAAACCTACTCCACCTGGCTGGACCACCGCGAGCGGCTGGGCGGCACGGTGAGCGTGCAATACCATCCGGGCGACCGCCTGAAGCTGGATCTGGATCTGCTCTACGGCCGCCTAGGCAATGACCGCGACGAATATGCCCTGGCCGCCGGCGGACTGAACGCCCTGACCGGCGACGTGATCGGGACCCAGAGGTTACAGAGCGTCACCCTGCGCGGCGGCGACATGATCCAGGCGGCCTATACGGGCGTCGACCTGCGCACCGAACACAAGCGTTCGCTCGACACCACCCGGTTCGTCCACGCCGGACTGAGCGGAGCCTACCAGGTCACCGACCGCCTCGGGCTCAGCGGCATGATCGGCTATTCGAACTCCGACTTCAGCGAGCCGGTGTTCGACAAGATTTTCCTGCAAGCGCCCAACAAGGCCTTCGCCTTCGATTTCCGGGGCGACTCCGCGAAAGCCAACACCTACGGCTTCAACATCGCCGACCCGGCGCAATGGAACCTGATGCGCGCCGACACGCGTGAGGATTCCATCATCAACGCCTATACGACCGGCAAGCTGGACCTGGTCTACGACGTGGCCGCGCGCTCGAAACTGCGGGCAGGCGCGCAGTACAAGACCTTCCGCAATGACGGCTACCAGCGCCGCGGTCGCGTGGACTACGACCCCGCCGTCGCGCCGTCGCCGGTGATCTACGTCTTTGGCGACAAGTCGATCGCGCCCTATGCGGTCGGCGACGTCGAGGCGACCTTCGCCCGCCTGGGCCAGAACCGCGACCTCACCCAAGCCGACGACCAGCCGGGCTCGGACTATTCAGTGACGGAAAAGACCCTCGCGGCCTATCTCGACTGGCAGACCGAGGGCCAGATCGCTGGACACCGGCTTAGGATCGAGACCGGTGTGCGCTATTACGCCACCGACCTGGCCTCGGCGGGTATGGTGACGGTGGGCGCCGCTCTGAAACCGGCGGTGATTCAGCATCACTATGACGGCGTGCTGCCCGCGCTGAACCTATCCCTGGACCTCAACAACGGCGCGGTGGCTCGCTTCAGCGCCAACCGCGACATCAGTCGGCCCAGCCTTTCGGACCTGCGCGCGGCCGGCAATGTCGACGCCAACCCGTTCGGCGGCACGATCTCGGCGGGCAATCCCAACCTGCGGCCGTTCATGGCCGACTCCGTGGAGGCGGCGTTGGAATTCCATAACGGGGGCGCCGGTTCCCTCGCCATCAGCGTCTTCTACAAGAACATGGCCTCGTTCATCACCGTCGAGACAGCGCCCGTGGCCTATGGCGCGACCGGATATCCGTTGCAGTTTCTCAACCCGGGCCAGACCGCCGCCAGCATCTACAACTTCAACCGGCCGGTGAATGGCGACGGCGCGTCGATCCAGGGCGTCGAACTGGCGCTGCAAAAGGACTTCGACGCCCTGCCCGCCCCGTTCGACAAGCTCGGCGTGCTGGCCAACCTGACCTACGCCGAAGGCAAGTCCGCCGTCTCGATCGAGGGCGAGGCGGTGTCGCTGAGCTTGCCGCAGTTGTCGCGATGGACCTCGAACGCCACCCTCTACTACGAGACTCCACGCTGGGGCGCGCGAATCTCCAGCGCCTATCGCGACGGCTACCTGGATGGGCCCGGGGGAGCCGGTAACATCGGTTCGGGCTATCGCGCCGCCAACAACATCGATTTCGCAGCCCACTACAACGCCGCCGGCGGGCTGAAACTGGTGATCGAGGGCATCAACCTGACCGACGCGGCCATCGACCAATATACCGACGCCGCCGCCAAGCGGTTGATCGCCCATACCCGTAGCGGCCGGACCTTCACCCTGGGCGCGACCTACGAATTCTAAACTCCGGTGAATTCCAAGCTCCGGAGTCTGGGCGGCCAGACTTTGGCCGGCCCGGGGGCCGGCACGCCTGTCACATTGCCGAGGCAAGGACGAGGTTCGCGAAAATAATGTGACGGCGTTCCAAGTTTCGATGTCCCCGAAGAGCCTGCCTGGAACTCTACCCTTTGCGCAAAGGCGACCCGACGTGGCCGTTCCGCCCGATGGAAATCCGATGAACGACGCCCTGGCGGAGTTGAGGCCCCATGAACGCCGACTGTTCAGCTATATCGCGCGACGGCACGGCGATCCTTCCCGGGCGGAAGATATCCTGCAGCAAACCTTGCTGACCGTGATGGAACAGAGCCGAAAACAGCCTATCGCTCAGCCGGTCGCCTACGCCTATCGGGTGGCGGATTCTCTGATCTATGCTCAGGCGCGCAAGGATCGTCGCGAGACGGCGTTGGGCGACGAGGACCATGGCTGCGATCTGCCCCTGGCCGACGAGGTGCTGGAGCACAAGCAGCGGGTGGCGATCTTCGAGGCGGGCTTGCGCCGCCTCTCGCCGCTCCGGCGCGACATTTTCATTCGGCGACATGTGGACGGGCAATCGCGTCAACAGATCGCCGACGAACTGCAGGTGGGTTTGGAAGCGGTGAAGAAGCATTTGGTCCGGGCCATGGCCGACCTGGCCGAGGTCATGGGTGACACGACCGGCAATGCCGTCGCGCGACGGGAGACGAGCCGGTGAGCGCCAACGACAACGATCAACGTCCCGATCTGGAGACCCTTGAAACGGCGGCCGACTGGGTGGACCGGTTGGACGAATTGTCGGCGGCTGAGCGCCTGGAACTGACCGACTGGCTGAAAGCCGCGCCGACCCACGCGGCGGCGTTCGCGTCGCTGCGCCGGACCCTTCGCGATCCGGCCCTGCTGGCCGCCATCGAGACGGTCCGCGACGCGGCGCCCGTCAAGCCCGTGCGCGCGGCGCGGCGTCACCGACATTGGGGACTGATCGCCGCGGGCCTGATCGCGCTGGTGGGAGGTTTAGGGCTCACCTTGCGCCTGCTGCCCGTCGATCCCAGGGCGGAGCCCATCATTCTGGCGACCGCCATCGGCGCACGATCCGACCACGCGCTTAGCGACGCCTCGGTAATCCATCTAAACGCCGACACCCAGGCCAGTGTCCTCTACGGCAAGGCCTCGCGGGACGTTCAGTTGCACAAGGGCGACGCCGTGTTCGACGTGGCCAAGAACCCGCGTCGTCCGTTCAGTGTGACGGCCGGCGACGCGACCGTGACGGCGGTGGGCACCAGCTTCGAGGTCGAGCGGGTCAGCGACGCCGTCGAGGTGCGGGTGTTCGAAGGAACGGTGCGGGTCTCGCGCGCCAACGCCGAGCCGCGCCTGGTCGCCAAGGGCGAATGGCTGCTGCTGGCCGCGGACAAGACGACGGCGGGCCATTTCTCACCCGAGACCTACCAGGGCTGGCGCTCCGACTGGCTGGACGCCAAGGCCATGCCCCTGAAATACGTCGTCGCCCGATTGAACCGCTACACGGTCGATCAGGTCGCGCTGAGCAACGCGGCGATGGGCGAGCTCAAGGTAACGGGCCGGTTCCGACTGGATCGGACCAACGACGCCCTGGCCATGATCTCCACGCTTCTAGGGGTCGACGCCGCCAAGCAGGGCCCCCACATCTACCTCTCGCCCCGCCACCCCACGCCGGAGCCCATGGCGACCCGGCGACCGGAGAGGATCGCGTCCTGAAGGCTTACGCGGTCGATGATGTAAGCGTGCCGCCGACCATCCACGGTAAATTCCATGCGGAACGGCTGAGCGCGGCAGTCGATAACGTCGGTGCGGGCGCGGCATGGCGTTGGGCCCGCCCGATCTAGCGCGACCTCAAAACCCCGGCGATCAACCGCGGCGCTTGCGCCACTCCTAACTGGGATTGCGCCAGTTCTAACTGGTTTCGACAAGTTTTTTGGCGGCCCGGAAGGGACTCGAACCCCTGACCTTCGCTTTAGGAAAGCGCTGCTCTATCCTGCTGAGCTACCGGGCCGCGTTGCGCGTGCTCCGGGTCCATAGCGCAAGTTTCCGGGTGTGCGAACCCCGGGGACGAAAAGCACGACCAGGGGAATGGAATGGGTTTTCTTCGGCCTTTGAAGACGCTGTATGTCCAGGTGCTGATCGGCATCGCCCTGGGGGTTCTGGTCGGGGCGCTTTGGCCCGACGTGGGGGTGGCGCTGAAGCCGCTGGGCGATGCGTTCATCAAGCTGGTCAAGCTGGTGATCGCCCCGGTGATCTTCCTGACCGTGGCCAGCGGCATCGCCCACATGGGCGACATCAAGGCGTTCGGCCGGGTGGGCTTGAAGGCCCTGCTCTATTTCGAGGTGGTCTCGACCCTGGCCTTGCTGGTCGGCCTGCTGGTCGGCCACGTCCTGCAGCCGGGCCATGGCTTCAACATCGATCCCGCCGCGCTGGATCCCAAGATCGCCGCCGGCTACCTGGACAAGGCCCATCACGGCGAGAAGCTTGTCGATTATCTGCTGCACCTGATCCCCGACACCTTCTTCGGGGCCTTCGCCGAGGGCAACCTCTTGCAGGTGCTGGTGATCGCCGTGCTGACGGGGTTTGCCTGCACCCGCCTGGGTGAGTTCGGCGACCGGATGGCCGCCGGGATGAGCGACCTGGCCAAGCTGTTCTTCGGCATCATCCACGTGGTGGTCAAGCTGGCCCCGCTGGGCGCGTTCGGGGCCATGGGCTTCACCATCGGCAAGTACGGCGTGGCCAGCCTGATCCAGCTGGGCGCGCTGGTGGCCACCTTCTACATCACCGCCATCCTGTTCGTGCTGGTGGTGCTGGGGACGATCGCCTGGGCCTGCGGCTTCTCGATCCTGAAGTTCCTGGCCTATATCCGCGAGGAGCTGCTGATCGTGCTGGGCACCAGCTCGTCGGAAAGCGCCCTGCCCCAGCTGATCGAGAAGCTGGAGCGGCTGGGGGCGCGCAAGTCGGTCGTCGGCCTGGTGGTGCCCACCGGCTACAGCTTCAACCTCGACGGCACCAACATCTACATGACCCTGGCCACCCTGTTCCTGGCCCAGGCCACCAACACCCATCTGAGCTGGCTGCAGATGGCCAGCCTGCTGGGCGTGGCCATGCTGACCTCCAAGGGGGCCAGCGGCGTGACCGGGGCCGGCTTCATCACCCTGGCCGCCACCCTCGCGGTCGTACCCGACATTCCGATCGCCGCCCTGGCGGTGCTGGTCGGGGTCGACCGGTTCATGAGCGAGTGCCG
>FTJN01003208.1_pt1 | contig 40939 bp, 44 predicted proteins | sample 1658361 | NCBI WGS metagenome assembly FTJN01 (sample SAMEA3914819, study PRJEB12502) | metagenome | biome: forest; material: soil | place: Canada | collected 2010-06-26 | depth 0.3 m
GTGTCGGGCGCGGTCGAGGCCAGCAGCCCGCCGCGGGGGCTGAGGCGATAGATCCACAGCAGCACCGCGAAGCTGAACAGCAGCAGCGCCGCGGCGAGCCGATGCGCCGCGGGGTATTCGAGCGCCTCGACGTGGCTGTACAGCTGCGTGGAGATCACGCGCGTCGCGCCGGGAATGTTGCCGCCGATCATCAGCACCACGCCGAACTCGCCGATGGTGTGCGCGAAGCCCAGCACCGCGGCGGTGACGACGCCGCGGCGCGCGAGCGGCAGCGCGACGTGCACGAAGCGGTCCCAGGGGCCGGCCCGCAACGTGGCCGCGGCCTCCAGCGGACGCGCGCCGACGGCCTCGAACGCGGTCTGCAGCGGCTGCACGACGAAAGGCATCGAGTACAGCATCGAGGCGATCACGAGGCCCGCGAAGCTGAACGGCAGCAGCCCGAGGCCGAGCGCCTGCGTGGCCTGGCCGACGGGGCCGTGCGGGCCCATCAGCATCAGCAGGTAGAAGCCCAGCACCGTGGGCGGCAGCACCAGCGGCAGCGCGACGAGCGCCGCGAGCGGCGCCTTCCAGCGCGAGCGCGTGTGCGCGAGCCACCACGCGAGCGGGGTGCCGAGGGCCAGCAGCAGCGCGGTGACGACGAACGCGAGCTTGAGCGTCAGCGCCACCGCTTGCAGGTCGGCGGCCAGTTCGGCATCCACGGCGTTCGAGGCCTTACCAGCTGTAGCCGTAGGCCTTGATCACGACGCGCGCCTTGTCGCTCGCGAGGTAGTCGACGAAGTCGGTGGCCGCCTTGCCGACCTTGGTGGCGGCGATGACGACCGCGTCCTGCTTGATCGGCGTGTAGAGCGAGTCCGGCACCACCCACAGCGAACCGGCCGGCCTGGAGCCGTCCGGCGGCTGCACCTGGCCCAGCGCGACGAAACCGAGCTCGGCGTTGCCCGTCTGCACGAATTGATACGCCTGGCCGATGTTCTCGGCGGTGACGACGCGCGCCTGCACCGCGTCGGTGAGCTTGAGCGCCGCCAGCGTCTCCCTGGCCGCCTGGCCGTAGGGCGCGAGCTTGGCGTCGGCCACGGACAGGTGCTTCCACTTGTCGGACTTCAGCACCTCGCCCTTGCCGTCGACCAGCGCCGGATCGGCCGACCACAGCACCAGCTTGCCGATCGCGTACGTATGCAGCGTGGCCGGCACCGCCTTGCCTTCGGTCACGAGCTTGCCGGGCGTGATCTGGTCGGCGGCCAGCAGCACGTCGAACGGCGCGCCGGCCTCGATCTGCGCGTAGAACTTGCCGGTGGCGCCGAACGACAGCTTCACCACGTGGCCGGTGTCGTGCTCGAACTGCGCGGCGATCTTCTGCGCGGCGGCCGAGAAGTTGGCGGCCACCGCCACCTGGATCTCGTCGGCCTGGGCTGAGACGGCGAAGGCGGTGAAGGAAAGGGCGAACAGGCCGCGGGCGAGCGCTTGATTCATGAATGATCCTCGGGGTCGTGGCAGACGGCCTCGATGTTGTGGCCGTCCAGGTCGTGCACGAAGGCACCATAGTAATTCGGGTGGTAATGGGCGCGGATTCCGGGCGGGCCGTTGTCCTGGCCGCCGGCCGCCAGGGCCGCGGCATGGAACGCGCGCACCTGCGCCCGGGTCGCCACGCGGAAGGCGACGTGGATCGCGGGGCGGTTCGGTGCGCCCGCGTAGATCCAGAAGTCGGGCTTGGGCGGTTCGCCGAAGCCGGCCACCGCCACCGAGCCGGTGACCTCGGGGCCGAACTCGAGCAGCTTCGCGTAGCCGATGGCGGCCAGGGCGGCGGTGTAGAAGGCCTTGCTCGCCGCGAAATCGCGGACGCTGACGCCGGTGTGGTCGATCATGGCGGGTCTCCGGTGGGGTCGGGGGGACGGATCATTTTGCCGCCCGGCGCGGCCATCCCCCCAGGACGACGAGTGCGGACGGCGCCGCGCGATCGTAGACTGCCCGCCACGACAACAAGCCCTGCCCGGAGATGCCCATGCCGAACCGCCCGAACGCCACGTGGCCGCTGGCCGCGATCGCGTTGTCCCTGATGGCAGGCTGCGCCACGCAGATGCAGCCGGTCGCCGACTTCGGCGGCGCGGCCAACCACCTCGCGACGATCTACCTGCCGTTCGCCTCCGGCATGGCAGGCAGCTGCGAGCAGCGCGAACGCTACGTGGCCCTCGGCAACCCCGGCGTGTTCGACGACGCCGTCGCGCAGCGCGAGGCCGCGGCCAAGTGCAAGGCGCTGCGCGAGGCCGGCGAGACGGCGGCCCTGTTCGGGCAGGCGCTGGCCGACTACGCCACGGCGCTGACCAAGGTGTCGGACGCCAAGCCGACGGCCTTCGACAGTGACATCAAGGGCGTCTCCGGCGCCGCCACCAAGCTCGCGACGCGCGACGGCACGCCGCTGTTCGACAGCGACAAGCTCAAGGCCGCCACCAAGATCGCGCGCGCCGCCGCGGCCCTGGTGCTCGAAGCGAAGATCCAGGTCCTCACGCGGGCCACGCTGGAGGACAACCAGGACGCGCTGCGCGTCGTGGTCGAGGCGATGAAGACGTATGCGCAGAAGGTGTACGGCGGCCAGCTCGCCGATACCCACGACATCATGGCGGGTGAGCTCGGCCGTCTCGTCGTCGCCTCCAATGCGCCGACGCAGGCCGAGGTCGAGGGCCGCCTGCCGTGGCGATTCGCGCAGACCGCCGCGCGCGCCGACATCGCCGCCAACGAGCTCGAGGCGCGTCGCGTGCGCGCGTTCGCGAAGACAGCCGACGCGTTGCTGGCCGCGCATGCCGACCTGATCGCCAACTTCGACAAGATCGGCGGCGCCCGCCGGCTGGAGCTGGTGGCCGCGTTCGTCGCCCAGGTGCAGGCGATCAACGACGACGTCGAGACGCTTTGAACCGAAGGACTGCCATGACCGATCCCACCGCCGCCGACATCGCCGCCGCCGCGCTCGCCGCCACCGCCGCGCCCACCGAATCCGACACCGCCGACGCGCTGGCCCAGCTCGCCGACGCGGCCGGCCACATGTCGACCGTGCTGTTCAACTACCGGCGCAACAACCCCGGCGCGACCGATCTCGATCGCGCGGTCAATCTCGAGATGACGCTGGACCAACGCGCGATCGACCTGCGCGTGAAAGCGGTCAAGCTGCTGGGCGAGCAGGCGGCCGATGCGATCGCGCAGATCAAGGACGCGTCCGCGAAGGTCGACGACTTCCTGGCCGGCGTCAAGAAGGCCGAGGGCCGGCTGGTGATCGCCAGCGCGGTCGTCGGCCTGGCGAGCGCGACGCTCGTGGGCGATGCCGGCGGCGTGCTCACGGCCGTCGTGGGCGTGCACGATGCGTTGAAGGCCGCCAAGGCCTAAGGCGCGACCGTCGGCTGCGTGTTGGGCGGCGGGGCGCGTTCCGGCTCCATGTCGGCGGCCAGGTGCTCCGGGCCGACGATGTCGAGGATCTCGCCCATCCACAGCGCGTGCACCAGGTGGTCGCGCCGCTCGTCGCGGGTGTTGGTGTGCACCAGCACCGTCAAACCTTGCCGGTTGAGCATCAGCCACGGGACGAAGTTGCCGAACAGCGGGACGTCGAACGCCACCTGGTACATGGCGCGCGCATGCGGCCCCACCAGGCCCTCGTGCACGCGCCCCAGCGTCACCGCGAAGCGTTCCGCGATCTGCGCGCGCAGCGCCAGGGCGGTCTCGCGCTGCGCGGGGCCGTCGAAATAGACGTGGGCGTGGAAGCTGCCGATGGCGGCGAGGGGCTGGGGCGAAGGGATGGTCATGCGCCCACTTTACACATTGCCCACGGCATGCGGCCCCGGCCGCATCGCTGCAGCCGGGGCCGGCTGTCCGTCCCGACGGACGGTCAGATCCCGCGCCCGCTGATCAGGCGGAACAGCACCGCGATGATCGCGATGACGAGCAGGATGTGGATCAGGCCACCCATGGTCACCGAAGTGAGCATGCCGATGAGCCAGAGGATGACGAGAACGACGGCGATGGTGTAGAGCATGGTTTTCTCCGATTTCCTACTTCTTGATGCTGGTGTCGTTGACGACGCTCTGGACGCCTTCGACGTTGCGTGCGACGGACGTCGCGCGTGCTTGCTCATCGGCGCTGTCGACAAAGCCGCTCAGCTGCACGACGCCCTTGTTGGTGGTGACCGCGATCTCGGTTCCACGGGTGGCCTGGTCGGTCATCAGGGCCGACTTCACCTTGACGGTCACGACGGAGTCGTCCAGCACCGCGCCGGCGGTGCTCTTGCCGTCCTTGATCATCAATTTGTTCTGTACCGACTGGACGCCCTCGACGCCCTTGGCGAGCTGGACCTCGCGGTCGGCCTGCGCCTGGTTGTCGACGAAGCCGCTCAGCAACACCTCGCCCTTGCGGGTCTCGACGCTGGTGTCGCCGCCCTTGCCGACGTTGTCGGTCAGCAGCGCCGACTTCACCTTGGTGGTGATGACGGAGTCGTCGAGCTCGGTGCCCGCGGTCACCTTCTTGTCGGCAGGCGTGTCGGGCCGGTTGCAACCGGCCAGCGCCAGGCCGGCGAGCGCGGCCGCGACGGCGATGCCCATTTGTAACGGTCTTGCGTGCTTGGTCATGTGGGGGGTCTCCTGCTTGGCCTCGCGGCCCGTGGAACCCATTCGGCAAGCACCGTGCCCGACAGTGGACGCCAACCGGCCGCCGCGCTCCAGGCCGCGGCCGCTCGCACGCCGATCTCCCTAGCTCATCAGGTGAGCGCGGCTGGCGTCACACTCGTCGGAGGGATTCAATGACGCAGGCTCCGGCCTAGGCTCGATCTCCCGCCCTCACTTGTTGGAGTTGCACCATGACGGAAACCAGATTCATCGCGGTCCCCGGCAGCGAACGCACGCCGGCCTTCGGCGCCACCGCCACGCGCGCGGCCGACGCCGAGGCGTGGCTGGAGGTCACGCTCAAGCTCGCGCGCAAGGCGCCGCTGCCCGCGCTCGACACGCGCCCGCAGGCCACGCTGTCGTCGTCCGAGGTCGGCACCCGCTATGGCGCCTCCGACGACGCGGTCAAGCGCGTCACCGACACCTTCACCGGCCTGGGCCTGACCCTGCTGGCGAGCGACACCGCCACCCGCACCGTGAAGCTGGGCGGCCCGGTGCACCTGATGGAGCAGGCGTTCCAGGTCAAGCTGATGCAGTTCGACGGCATTCGCGGGCCGTATCGCGGGCGCGTCGGCGCACTGCATGTGCCGGTCGACCTGCGCGACGACATCGTCGGCGTGTTCGGCCTCGACAACCGGCGCGCCGTGCGGCGGCGCCCGGACGGCGCCCACAAGCGCCATGCGATCGACCAGACCGCCAGCGCCGCCAAGAAGCGGCCCTGGTTCTTCCCGGCCGAACTCGCGGCGGCCTACGACTTCCCCGACGGCGACGGCAGCGGCCAGACCATCGGCCTGCTCGAGTTCGGCGGCGGCTACTTCGCCGACGACCTGGCCGCGTTCGGCAAGGCGGCCGGCCTCGCGAGCCTGCCCACGGTGGTGCCGATCAGCGTCGACAAGATGCCCACCAACACCAACGACGAGGCCACCGGCGAGGTGATGCTGGACGTCGAGGTCGTGGCGGGCATCTGCCCGAAGGCGACCATCCCCGTCTGGTTCAGCCAGTTCAGCGAGAAGGGCTGGGTCGACGCGCTGGACGCCGCGATGCACGACCCGAAGTACAAGCCGCAGGTGCTGTCGATCAGCTGGGGCTACGCCGAGGACGTGTCGGTGTGGACCGCGGCGGCCGTCGGCCAGGTCAACGAGGCGCTGCAGGAGGCCGCGCTGATGGGCATCACCGTCTGCGTGGCGGCGGGCGACGACGGCTCGTCCGACGGCATCAACGACGGCCACGCGCACGTCGACTTCCCGTGCGCCAGCCCGTACGTGCTGGCCGTGGGCGGCACGCTGCTGCGCACGGGCGCCAAGCGCAGCGAGCGCGCCTGGAAGGACGGCGACGGCCTGCGTTCCGACAACGGCGGTTCCACCGGCGGCGGCGTCAGCCTGCGCATCGCGCGTCCGGCCTGGCAGGCCGGACTGGACATCGCGCCGGTGAACCCGGGCCAGGCGGCCGGCCGCATCGTGCCCGACGTCGCCGCGAACGCCAGCGCCAACACCGGCTACTTCGTCGTCGCCGGCGGGCAACAGGAGATCAGCGGCGGCACCAGCGCCTCGGCGCCGCTGTGGGCCGCGCTGGTGGCCCGCATGAACCAACAACTGGCGGCCAGCGGCAAGCGGGTCGGCTACCTCACGCCGCTGCTCTACGCCGCGGCGCCGGACGGCACCGGCACGCTCGGCCGACTGGGCTGCAACGACATCGTGTCGGGCGACAACGTCACGGCGCACGTCGGCGGCTTCAAGTCGGCCTCGGGCTTCGACGCGGTGACCGGCTGGGGCTCGCCCAAGGGCAAGGACCTGCTCGCGGCGCTGGCCCGGCAGCTGTAGGCCCGCGCGGGCGCGCGCCACCGTAGACTGCGTGTCCGCGCGCGCAGGTCCGTCGAGGACGTGCGTGCGCACGTTGTCGATTCGACGGAGACCCCATGAGCCGCGACGGCCGCCCGATCGCCCCGCAAACCCTGAACGTGCTCGCGCTGTGCGGCAGCCTGCGCCGCGCCTCGATCAACGCCGCGTTGCTGCGCGCGGCGGCGCGGCTCGCGGCGCCGGCGGCCGACATCGAGGTCGCCGACTGGCTGGGCCGCCTGCCCCTGTTCAACCCGGACCTCGAGGCCGAATTGCCGCTGCCCGTGCAGGCGCTGCACCTGGCGGTGGCGCATGCCGACGCCATCGTCATCGCCACGCCCGAGTACGCGCACGGCGTCAGCGGCGCGATCAAGAACGCGCTGGACTGGCTCGTGAGCTTCGAGCCCTTCATCCACAAGCCCGTGGCCGTGATCAACGCCTCGCCGCGCGCGCACCATGCGGACGACGCCCTGCGCGAGACGCTTCGCACGATGTCGGCGGGGCTGGTGGGCGAGCGTTCCTTCGCGGTCGAGTTGCTGGGCGCGCGGATGGACGAGGACGCGATGGTCGCAGCGCCGGGCGTCGCGGCGGTCGTCGCCGAGGCCCTGGACGCGCTGCGCGCCGAGATCGCGCGGCAGGCGGCCGGCGGCATCCCGGTGTTTCCCCTGCGATAGAACCGCCCGGAGCGCATTGCCTGCGGGCCGCCGGAGTCGGATACTGCCGCATGGCCATCTCCCACGCACGTTCCGGACAGGTCGTCGACATCCTGTCCGCCGACGGCACCCTGCCGTCGGTCAAGTCGTTCGCCCTCTTCAAGAGCGACCAGCTCGAGGTGATGCGGGTCGTCCTGCCGGCCGGCAAGGCGTTTCCGCCGCATCGCGTGGCCGGCGAGATCACCGTGCAGTGCCTGGAGGGCCGCATCGATCTGAGCGTGGACGGCGTGTCGCAGATCCTGCGCGCCGGCCAGTTGCTGTACCTGGAGGGCGGCGTGCTGCATGGCCTGGTCGGCATCGAGGATTCGTCGGCGCTGGTGACGATCGTCCTCTGCAAGCCATAAGAGCCCGCCCTGGCGCGTTCTTCTCTTTGCCGCCGCCAGCGCGTATAACGTCCGGGTCGAGCGGACGGCCGTTCCGCCGCGAGCCGTCTTTCAAAGGGGAGTTGACATGAAGCAATATGGCGCCGAATTCCTCGGCACGTTCTGGCTGGTGCTGGGGGGCTGCGGCAGCGCCGTCCTGGCGGCCGCGTTTCCCGGCGTGGGCATCGGCCTGCTGGGCGTCTCGCTGGCCTTCGGCCTCACCGTGCTGACGATGGCCTACGCGATCGGACCGATCTCCGGCTGCCACCTGAACCCCGCCGTGTCGGTGGGCCTGTGGGCCGCCGGCCGCTTCCCGGGCGACAAGCTGCTGCCCTACATCGTCGCCCAGGTCTTCGGCGCGATCGTCGCCGGCGGCGTGCTGTACGTGATCGCCAGCGGCGGCCCCGGCTTCGACGTCACCAAGGGCTTCGCGTCCAACGGCTACGGCCTGCGCTCGCCGGGCGGCTACTCGATGACGTCCGCGCTGGTCTGCGAAGTCGTGATGACGATGTTCTTCCTGATCGTCATCCTCGGCGCCACCGATTCGAAGGCGCCCGGCCAGTTCGCGCCGATCCCCATCGGCTTCGCGCTGACGCTGATCCACCTGGTCAGCATCCCGGTCACGAACACGTCGGTCAACCCGGCGCGCAGCACCGGGGTCGCGATCTACGTGGGCGCGCCGGCGCTGGAGCAGCTGTGGCTGTTCTGGGTCGCCCCCATCGTCGGTGCGGTGATCGGCGCCTACGCGTTCCGGGCAATCCGCGGCAAGGACGAATGAGGCGCCGATGACGCCGCGCCCGGGGTCACGCGGGCACGTTGTCAGTGTGAACAGGCCCTAGTGGACGGGCGAACCCGCCAATGCGCATTCGAAGCGCAGCAGGCGTTCCGGGTTCGCCTTGCGCACCAGGCGGTTGAGGAAGCCCTGGCCGCCGCTGCTCCAGCGTTCGATCACCTTGCGGGCAGCATCCGGTGAGGTGGCACTGATGCCCAGCACGTGGCTCTCGGGCCAGGCCGCCGCCTCCTCCACGTCGTGGTGGGCGTGCGGCGAGCCCTCGCTGCACTGCTTGCAGAGCGTGCGGACGCTGGTGGTCCAGACCTCGTGGTCGATGTCCGCCGATTCGAGCGCGGCGGTCAGGGCCTTCAGGTCGGCCGCGTCACGCGCGCGCACTTCGGCCTCGAACGTGCTGTTGGGCGAGGCTTCGAACAGTTCCAGGACGTTGAACACCGAGTAGGTCCGTCCCTGGGCTTCGCGTTCGCCGACGGGCGCGCCGTCGTGCAGCACGACGTCGCCGGCGCGAAAGCCCGAGTTCGCGTAGGGGATGTTGCCGATGACAACGCGCACGGGGTCGATGCGCGTGCCCCAGACCACCTCGCCTCGTTCCTGCGGATTCAGCCGTACCGGCGTCATGCCGAAGTCCGCCTCGATCGGGCCGTCGCCGTCGCCGATCGGCAGGCCGGCGCGGCGCCAGGCCTCCCGGGCTGCGGTCCAGTCCCGCAACGCCGTCGCCGCGATGCCCATGTTCCAGTTGGCCGCCTCGTACCCGTCGCACAGGTCGGAGGCGCGGCGATTGTGGTGCAGCGACTCGGCCCAGGCGCCGCGGTACTTGTGGACCAGGCCGATGTTGTAGTGCGTCGCGGCGCGATCCGGATCGAGCGCCAGCGCGCGCTCGTAGAGCGGCATCGCGCTTTCCAGATCGGCCAGGGCCTCGGCCTCGTCGAGCAATCGGTCGACGGCGTCGCCGGGTTTCGGATCGTCGGATTCAGTCAAGCAGCACTCCTCGCCATGATCGTCGTGATCCAGACGAATACGGCCATGTTCACGATCACGGACAACCAGAATCGTATGCGAAACGACCGCTTGGCCGTCTTGTGCCGGAACACCTGCTGCGCCACGATCGCGCCCGGCCACCCGCCGATGAAGCCCAGCGACAGCAGCGTCGATTCGGAGATGCGGTCGCGGCCGGCGCGTGCGGCGGCCTTGTCGACGGCGTAGAGCACGAAGCACAGCGTGCTCGCGCCGGCGTACAGCAGGGCGACCCACGACGGCACGCCGCGGGTGGCCGCGACGATCGCGCAGACGATCGCGAATGCCGCCAGGACGGCGAGGCTGGGGCGATCGAAGCGCCTTGACGAGGCGCGAAGACAGGGTTGCATGGGGTCGATGATCGGGGCGGAACGTCAATGTACGATGGTGCGCCGAGCCCCCTGGTTTCGCCATGCAAGTCCGCCCCTTCCTGGATTCCGACGAACCCGCCGTGATCGCCTTGTGGGAGGCCGCCGGCCTCACCCGATCGTGGAACGATCCGCGCAAGGACATCGAGCGCAAGCGAGCGGTGCAGCGCGAGTGGTTCCTGGTGGGCACGCACGACGATACCGTGATCGCCTCGATCATGATCGGCTACGACGGCCACCGCGGCTGGATCAACTACCTGGCCGTCTCGCCCGCGCATCGCCTGCGCGGGCACGCGCGCACGCTCATGCGCGAGGCCGAGCGCCTGCTCGCGGCCGCGGGCTGCCCGAAGATCAACCTGCAGATCCGCACCAGCAACGCGTCGGTGATCGAGTTCTACAAGTCGATCGGGTATGGGCAGGACGACGTGGTGTCGTATGGGCGGCGGCTGATCGCGGACGAATAGGCCAACGCGAGGGGCAGGCCGAGGGGTCTGGCACCGCCTCGGATCGCGCCGCGTTGCTGCCATCGCCGAGTCGCTCGCCGCGATTCGAGGGGGAGCCTGACCTCGATCCCCGCCGAGGATCGAGGTCAGGCACCTCATCGTCCGCGAACCGCACCGTCTCGATTGCCGGCAACGATCGCGCGGACGACGAGGTGCCAGACCCCTCCCGGCTCGGCGTGCCGACGTCTCGCGCTTCGCTTACTCGGTGATGCCCTCGATCCGCCGCGCCCGCACGCGCTTGCCCTTCACGAGGCCCGAGTTCAGCTTGGACAACGCCTTGTCGGCAATCGAGCGTTCGACCGCCACGTAGGTCGACATGTCGGTCACGTTGATCTTGCCGATCTGCGTGCCGGGAAAGCCCATGTCCTTGGTCAGCGCGCCCAGCACGTCGCCCGGACGGATCTTTTCCTTGCGGCCGCCGAGGATCTGCAACGTCACCATGGGCGCGACCAGTGGCTGGTCGGAGCCCTTGTCCAGCTCCGCGAGCTTGTGCCACTTCGTCGCGGCGCCCTGCAACACCTCGATCTGGCCGACGCGGCCCATCTCGTCCATGCTGGCCAGGTTCAGCGCGAGGCCTTCCTCGCCGGCGCGGCCGGTGCGGCCGATGCGGTGGATGTGCTGTTCGGTCTCGTAGGTGACGTCGACGTTGATCACGCATTCGAGCTTGTCGATGTCGAGCCCGCGTGCGGCCACGTCGGTGGCCACGAGCACGGAGCAACTGCGGTTGGAGAACTGGATCAGCACCTGGTCGCGGTCGCGCTGCTCGAGGTCGCCGTGCAGCGCGATGGCCTGGATGCCTTCGGCGGTGAGCACGTCCACGAGGTCGCGGCACTGCTGCCGGGTGTTGCAGAACGCGATGGTCGAAGCGGGCTGGTAGTGGCGCAGCAGCTTGCCGACGGCGTGCAGCTTCTCGTTGGGCGACGCCTCGTACCAGAGCTGGCGGATCTGCGCGGCGTCGTGGCGCGACTCCACCTTCACCGTCTGCGGATCGCGCATGAACTGCTGGCTCAGCTTCGCGATGCCCTCGGGGTAGGTGGCCGAGAAGAGCAGCGTCTGGCGCGTCTTCGGACAGGCGCTGGCGACCGTCTTGATGTCGTCGACGAAGCCCATGTCCAGCATGCGATCGGCCTCGTCCAGCACGAGCGTCTTCAGGCCCGACAGGTCGAGCGCCTCGCGCTCCAGCAGGTCCATCACGCGGCCCGGCGTGCCCACGATCACGTGGGCGCCGTGTTCCAGGCTGGCGAGCTGGTTGCGCACCGGCACGCCGCCCACCACCGTCAGCACCTTGATGTTCTCTTCCGCGCGCGCCAGGCGGCGCGTCTCGACGGCCACCTGCTCGGCCAGCTCGCGCGTGGGGCACAGCACCAGGCACTGGACGCCGAAGTGGCGCGGGTTGAGCTTGTCCAGCATCGCGAGCGCGAACGCGGCCGTCTTGCCGCTGCCCGTCTTGGCCTGCGCCAGCAGGTCGTGGCCGGCGAGCGCCACCGGCAGGGCTGCGGCCTGGATCGGCGTCATCTCCAGGTAGCCCAGCTGCGCCAGGTTGGCGAGGACGGCGGGCGGCAGCGCGAGAGTGCTGAAGGAGGAGGCGGGTGCAGGCGAAGTCATCCCGCATTGTCCCAGCTAAGCCCGGGTTTGTACCGAGTCCGGGAGGTACGATTGCCCGCCACGCTGCCCGAACCGCGCATTCCTGCGCGCCGCGACGTCCCATGACCGATCCTTTTCGCCTGTCCAGCCCCGCCGCCGAGCGCAACCGCCAGCCCATCCTGGAGGTGCTGCGCCGCGTGCTGCCGGCGTCCGGCCGCGCGCTGGAGATCGCCAGCGGCAGCGGCCAGCACGTGTCGTGGTTCGCGCGCCACCTCACCGCCTGGACCTGGCAGCCCACCGAATTCGCCGCCGAGTCGCTGACGTCGATCGCCGCGTGGAGCGTCCTCGGGGCCGGCGACGTCGCCGAGTCGCCGTCGGCGCACGCCACCGAGGGCCCGCTGGCCAACGTGCTGCCGCCCTTGCAACTGGACGTCTGCGCGCCCGAGTGGCCCGTGGCCGGCACCTTCGACGCGATCACCTGCGCCAACATGATCCACGCCTCGCCGCCGGCGACGCTGCCCGGCCTGATGCGGGGCGCCGGCCGCCACCTGGCGCCGGCCGGCCTGCTGGTGACCTACGGGCCCTACATCCTCGACGACGAACCGCTCGTCGCCAGCAACGTCGAATTCGACGCCTGGCTCAAGACGCGCGACCCGAGCTGGGGCATCCGCCGCCTGGCCGACGTCCTCGCGCACGCGCGCGACGCGGGCTTGCGCCTGCGCGAACGCGTCGCGATGCCTGCCAACAACCTGATGCTGGTCTTCCACCGCGAAGGAGCCGCAACTTGACGGACTCGATCAACACCGCCGACGCCTCGCCCGACGGCGTGCCCGCCGCCCTGGCGATCGCCGAGACGCGCGCGTGGGTGCGGCGCGCCGTGATCGGCCTGAACCTGTGCCCGTTCGCCCGCGCCGTCGACGCCAAGGACCAGATCCGCTACGTCTTCAGCGACGCCACCGACGCCGAGACCCTGCTCGCGACGCTGGTCGTCGAACTGCAACGCCTGGCCGACACCGACCCCGAGGTCGTCGACACCACGATGGTGATACACCCCAGGGTATTCTCCGACTTCGAGGACTTCAACGACTTCCTCGAGCTCGCCGACGCGGCCGTGGAAGACCTGGAACTCGATGGCGTGCTGCAGGTGGCCAGCTTCCACCCCCGGTTCCAGTTCGCCGACACCGAGCCCGACGACGTCACCAATGCCACCAACCGCTCGCCGTACCCCACGCTGCACCTGCTGCGCGAGGAAAGCGTCGACCGCGCCGTGGCCGCGTTCCCCGAGGCCGAGGCGATCTTCGAGCGCAACATGGCCACGCTGGAGAAGCTGGGGCCGCAAGGCTGGGCGGCGGTGCGCAAGAGCTGGGAAGACGACGCCGCGGCGGAATTCGGCGGCTGACGCGCGGCGTCCGGTCCGGCGAGCCGTCAAGATCCCCCGGCTTGCAAGTTCCCAAACGGGGCGCAAACTGGGCGCATGGCGCCCACCGCCCCCCAAGCGGCCATCGGATCCCTGATGGTCGTCGACGACAACATCGTGCAGCGCATGCAAGTGGTCGCGTTGTGCCGCGAGCTGGGCGTCGGGATGGTCTACGAGGCCGCCAGCGGCGCCGAGGCGCTGGAGCTGCTGGCGCTTCTCGTGCTGCCGCCGGACCTGCTGGTGATCGATCTCGAGATGCCGGTGATGGACGGGGTCGAACTGATCGAGCAACTGAACGAGCGCCAGCTGTCGATTCCGCTGATCGTCGCCTCCAGCCGCGAGGTGGTGCTGATCGACACCGTAGAGACGATGGCGCGCAACCTCGGGATGCCGGTGGTGGCGGGCATTCGCAAGCCGCTGCAGCGCGAGTCGCTGGCGGCGGCCTTCACGGCCTGGAGCAACCGGCAGGCGGAGCCCGGCGTGCTGGCGAGCCCCGTGCCGCCGGAGCCCATCGCGCCGCGGGACCTGGCCGAGGCCATCGAGTCCGGCGAGATCTTCGTCCACTACCAGCCCAAGCTGGACATGGCCAAGGGCGCGGTCTGCGGCGTCGAGGCGCTGGCGCGCTGGACGCATCCGACGCTCGGCGAGATCCGGCCCGACCGCTTCGTCGCGCTGGCCGAGCGCGAGGGCCTGATCCACGGCTTGACGATGGCGGTGCTGCGCCAGGCCTTCGGCGTCGCCGCGCGCTGGAACGCGAGCGGCCTGCGCCTGTCGATGGCCGTCAACCTCTCGCCGCGCCTGCTCGTGGAGCCGGCGCTGGTGGGCGAGCTCTCCACGCTGCTCGAGCGCCACGGGCTGGAGGCGCGCCAGATCGTCCTGGAGATCACCGAGAGTTCGGTGGTCGACTGCCTGGGCGTCGCCCTCGGGGTGCTCGTGCGCCTGCGCCTGAAGGGCTTCGGCCTGTCGATCGACGACTACGGCACCGGCTTCTCGTCGATGCAGCAGCTCGCGCGCATCCCGTTCACCGAACTCAAGGTCGACCGCGCCTTCGTGCACGGCGCCCACCAGCGCACCAACCTGCGGGTGATCCTGCAGTCGGCCCTCGACATGTCGCGCCAGTTGGGCCTCGTGACGGTCGCGGAGGGCATCGAGACGCTGCCCGACTGGCAACTGGTGCGCGACTGCGGCTGCGGCGTCGGCCAGGGCTTCCTGGTCGCGCCGGCGATGGCGGCCGAGGACGTGCCGGACTGGATCGAGCGGCAGCAGTCGCGCTTGCAGGCGCTGGGGGCGCCGGACTCCGGCTAGCGCGCGTTGTCCAGGTGGCTGGCCCAGAACGCGGCGCCCGTGGCCTCCGGCCCGGCGTATTCCGATCCGGCGGGCACCTCGAAGCGCCGCTTGTAGCCGCGCGGATCGTCCAGCAGCCAGGTGTTGAGGTCGGCCACGCACGTGGCCCGGCCCATCGGCAGGATGATGCCCATGGCGTCGTACTGCTTCCAGTGCGCGACGAATTCGTCGGGATAGACCGACGCGGCGGGAATCGAGCCCCGGGTGAGGTGATGGTGGTACTCGTGCACCAGGATGCCGACCGGCACGTACTCGCCGCGCGTGTAGACCTTGAACGTGGTCGCGAAGAAGTTCGGCACGTGGATCGCCAGCTTCCGGTCGCTCGTGACCTGCGCGTTGATCCGGTTGTCGCTAGCGATCACCAGCTTGTAGACGTCGCGCGAAAGAAGGTCTATCCAGCCCGCCATCGAGTTGCGGATCAGGTCGCTGTTGCCGCCATGGGGGTGGCTGGCCAGGGTCGAATAGGTGTTGAGCAGCCGCGAGATCCTGCGCACCGGCTCCAGGTCGGCCAGCGCGTCGCGCAGCTCCTTGACGGCATCGACCTCCTTGGTCTTCTTGCCGTCCATCTTGCTGCCGCCCGGATGGCGCACGTCGACGAACTCCTTGATCAGGCCCTCGAGCTTGACCAGCAGCGCCTCTCCGGCGGGCGTGATGTAGTTCTCCGCCTTCTTCTTGTTCGTGGTCACCTCGTACGCCGCCAGGGTCGTGCAGATGGAGGAGTAGGTGCTGCGGGACGACCCGGACGGCTTGCCGCCGCCGTTGCCGAATTCGGACACCAGGTCTTCATGCATGAACTTCATGGCAGGCGCTCGCTCGCGTTTTCGGGTGCGTGGATTCTGTCAGTCGCGGCGTGCAGCCGGGAGTGTCGCAAGCCCTTGCTTCAGGCGCGCTGGGGCCGTCGAATCGCGGCGCAGCGGCTGAATTGCGACGCGCCGCGGTCCGGCCGTTGAAAATAAATCGCGCGGCGATGTCGATTCCCGCCGCGCCCATTCGTCGCTTCCCTGACCGGCCGGCCCGGCCGGGCTTCGGAAAGGCATCATGAAACTCCTCCTCACTTCCGCGGGCATCCGCAACGCGCGCATCCACGATGCGCTGCTCGAGCTCCTGGGCAAGCCCATCTCCGAATGCAATGCCTTGTGCATTCCCACGGCGGGATACGGACACCCGCACGGCAGCCCGGGCGGCGCGTGGCGTTTCGTCGCCGGCAAGGAATCCGCCACGCCGATGTGCGAGCTGGGGTGGAAATCGGTGGGCCTGCTCGAACTCACCGCGCTGCCCAGCATTCGCAGGGAGCGCTGGGAGTCCTGGGTCCGGGCGGCGGACGTCCTGTTGGTCAACGGCGGCGATGCCGTGTACCTGGCCCACTGGATGCGGCAGTCCGGGCTCGCGGACCTGTTGCCGTCGCTGCGCGACACCGTCTGGGTGGGCCTCAGCGCCGGGAGCATGGTGATGACCCCCCGGGTCGGAGAGGCTTTCGTCGAAGCGAAGCCGTCCATCACCGGCGACGACCTCGCGCTGGGCGTCGTCGACTTCTCGATCTTCCCCCACCTGGACTACCCGACTTTCCCGGACAACACGATGGCCTGCGCGCAAAGATGGGCGGCCGACCTCGGGTGCGCGGCCTACGCCATCGACGACGAGACCGCCATCAAGGTGGTGGACGGCGAGGTGGAGGTCGTCTCCGAGGGGCACTGGAGGTTCTTCGCCCACTGACGGGCGCTGGGCTATCCTGCGCCCATGAAACACGCCGGCCCCGCCACCCTCCAGGCCCTCGAGCCGCTGCTCGCGCGCGTGCGGGCGCTCCCGGGCCTGGTCGAACGCACGCCGGGCTGCTTCTACCAGGGCGCCAAGGCCTTCCTGCATTTCCACGAGGATCCGGCGGGCACGCACGCGGACGTGAAGCTGGCGGCGGACGGATTCACCCGGGTTCGGGCCGAGACCGCGCAGGAGCAGGACGCGCTCGTCTCCCTCGCCGCCAAGGCCCTGGCGGCCGCGCGCCGATGACGGGATCGTTCGACGCCGACGGCTTCGCCGTGCTGCCGGCGCTGCTGTCGGACGCGGAGCTGGCGCGCATCGCGGTGGCGATGGCCCGGCGATCCGGGGTCGGCGCGCGCGACCTGCTGGACGAGCCCTGGTGCGCCGCCCTGGCGGGCCGCATCCAGGACGACGCCTGCCTGGCCGACGCGCTCCCGGTCACGCACGCGGTGGTGCAGTGCACCTCGTTCGAGAAGTCCGTGGAGCGCAACTGGCTCGTGCCGGTGCATCAGGACGTGGCGATCCCGGTGGCGGCGCGCGTGGAGCATTCCGCGTTGACCGGCTGGTCGAACAAGGCGGGCACGTGGTACGTCCAGCCCCCGGTCGAGGTGCTCGACCAGCTCGTCGCCGTGCGCCTGCACATCGACGAGTGCGGTGTCGACGACGGGGCGTTGAAGGTCGTCGCCGGCAGTCATCGCCACGGACGGCTGGCCGACGCCGAGGCGGTCGCGCTGCGCGACGCCCGGGGCGTCGTGACCTGCCCCGTGCCGCGGGGCGGGGCGATGCTGATGCGGCCATTGCTGCTGCACGCGTCGTCGAAGGCGACGGGCGCAAGCCGGCGCCGCGTGCTGCACTTCCTGTTCGGCCCGCGGCGCCTGCCTCTGGGCCTCGGCTGGGCGCATGCACCCGTGCGCTAGCGCGTCACGCGTGCCCGCGCGCGCGCGGCCGGCGCGGCGCGGACGACGGGTCGATGACGGAACTGGCTGGGATTCGCGCGCAATTCGAACGCTCGCCGTTCCCGGTATTGACGAGAATTCAAGATGCTTGCGCTTCGAAAACGGCGCTGCGGGACCGGTCTTTCGGTGCATCGAGACGTTGCGCTCGCGCACTCGCCATCGACCCGCGAACGGATCATCAATCTTCACTGGGCTGCACGGGGTCCATGGACACGACGCTGCGAGAAAGGCGAGCCCGGGATCATGAGAGTGCCACGCCGCGCAGCAAGCAGGCAGGTCTTCGTCCAATGGGCGATCTACGGCCTGGCACTGGGCATACTGGGCGCTTTCATCGCCATGTCGCTGGTGCAGGAGCACCAACGCATCGATGCCGAGGAGCGTGATCGGCTCGCCAACCAGACGGCCGTCATCGAGAAGAACCTCAAGCCGCAGCTGCTCCTGGCCAACCGGGTGATCGAGGACATCCTCAAGAACCTGCCGGCCTGGCAGGCCGAGAACGACGACTTCCAGCGGGGCAATCGCGAACTCCAGGTCATCAACGACACGTTGATCGGGATTCGTCCGATCCTGGTCATCCGGGCGGACGGCGTGGTCAGCGCCTCCAGCAACGAGAAGCTGATCGGGATGAACTTCGCCTATCGCGAGTATTTCAAGACCGCGCAGCGCAACCCCGACCCCGCCGTCCTGCACATCAGCGAGCCCTTCAAGACGGTGCTCGATACCTACGTCATCAGCATCTTCCGGGCGATACGAGCGCCTGACGGCGGCTTCGGCGGCATCGTCATCGTGAGCGTCGTGCCCGAGTATTTCTCGATCCTGCTCGAGTCGGTCCGCTATGCGCCGGACATGACGACGTCCCTCGCGCACGGCGACGGCAAGCTCTTCCTCACCTCGCCGATCCGGCCGGATTCGAACGGCAAGAACCTGGCGCGGCCGGGCACCTTCTTCACGCAGCATCGGGAAAGCGGCCATGCGGTCGATGTCTACGACGGCATCCCGTACGCGACGCACACCCATCGCCTGATCGCCCTGCGCACCCTGCGTCTCGCCGACCCGCCGGTCGACAAGCCCATGGTGATCGCCGCGAGCCGGGATGCCGACGCGCTGTTCGCGCCCTGGTACCGCGGACTCTTCATGCAGGCCAGCCTGTTCATCGTGATCTCGATCGTGAGCGCGGCAGGGCTGTGGCTGCTCCAGCGGCGGCACCGCGACCAGTTCAAGGAGCGCCAGAACGCGGACCGGCAGATCCGCAAGCTGGCCTTCTTCGACCAGCTGACGAGCCTGCCCAACCGGATCCTGCTCATGGATCGCCTGCGCCAGGCCGCGGCGTCCAGCGACCGCAGCGGCAGCCATGGCGCCATCCTGTTCATCGACCTCGACAACTTCAAGGTGCTCAACGACACCCTCGGCCACGACATGGGCGACCTGCTCCTGAAGCTCGTCGGCGAGCGGCTCGGCGCCTGCCTGCGCGCGGTCGACACGGTGGCACGCCTGGGGGGCGACGAATTCGTCGTCATGCTGACCGAGCTCAGCGCGGATGAACGCGAGGCGGCGGTCCAGGTACAGGCGGTGGGCAACAAGCTCCTGGGCGCGCTGTCCCAGGCCTACGAACTCAACGGCGCACCGTACCGCAGCACGTCGAGCATCGGCGCCACCCTGTTCAAGGGCACCGGCACCACCACCGACGACCTGTTGAAGCAAGCCGACCTGGCCATGTACAAGGCCAAGTCCGACGGCCGCAACGCGTTCCGCTTCTTCGACCCGAGCATGCTGGCGGTCATGATGGAACGCACCGCCCTCGAATCGGACCTGCGCGAAGCCGTCCGCGGCGGACAGTTCCTGCTCCACTACCAGGCCCAGGTGGTGGGCGACGGGCGCATCACCGGCGTCGAGGCCCTGGCGCGCTGGCCCCATCCGAGCCGGGGCATGGTGTCGCCCGCGCAATTCATTCCGCTGGCGGAAGAGACCGGCATCATCCTGCCGCTGGGCCAATGGGTCCTCCGGACCGCCTGTACCCAGCTTGCCGACTGGGCGGATCGCCCGGAGACGGCGCACCTGACGATCGCGGTCAACGTCAGCGCCCATCAATTCAGCCAGCCCGACTTCGTGGACCAGGTCCTGGCCACCCTGCGGGAGACCGGCGCCAGCCCCCGGCACCTGAAGCTGGAGCTGACCGAGAGCCTGCTGGTCGCCAACGTCGGCCAGCTCATCGAGAAGATGTCCGCGTTGAAGGCGCAGGGCGTCGGCTTTTCGCTCGACGACTTCGGCACGGGATATTCGTCGCTGGCCTACCTGAAGCGGCTGCCGCTCGACCAGTTGAAGATCGACCAGTCCTTCGTCCGCGACGTGCTCACCGATCCCAACGACGCGTCGATCGCCCGCACCATCATCGCGCTGGCGCAGAGCCTCAACCTGGGGGTCATCGCCGAGGGGGTGGAAACGGCGGCGCAGCGAGACTTCCTCGCCGCGTCGGGTTGCCACTCCTGGCAGGGCTATTTCTTCAGCCGGCCGCTGCCGCTGAAGGACTTCGAGCGCCTCCTGCTCGAAGCCCTGCCCGTGGCCTGACGCGACGCCGGGCGGGCCGATCGCCGCCCGTCCTCGCGCCGGCGCGTCACGCGACGCCCTGCGCGCCCATGCGCGCGCGCAGGCGCCGCAGTTCGGCCTGCAGGTCGAGGATCAACGCCGCGGTGTCGAGGTTCGCGCCGAAGTCGCGCTCGAGGCGGCGGGCGGCGAGGGCGCGCTGCAGGTCGGCGCTGCGGAAGTGCCAGCGCTCGGGCGGCGCCTCGGGCTCGTCGACGTGCAGGATCTCCACCTCGACGAGACGGAGCACCCATTGATCCTCGGCACCGACGGCGCGCGCGAGCTCGCGCACGGTCAGCGGGGACGATTCGATGACGGTGGTGACGGCGCGCATGTCAGGCTCCCAGGTGGCGGCGCGGGTTGAACGACGGCGCCGCCTTGGCGAGCTGCTCGTAGGCGGCGCGGACCGCGTCGGAATCGGCCGGCGGCAGCACGATCTCGAGCAGCAGGTACAGATGCCCCGGCGTCTTGCCCGGCAGCCCGCGCTCCTTGATCCGCAGCTTCATGCCGTTGCGCGCGCCCTTCGGGATGGTCACGTCGACCTGGCCGCCGGCCGGCGTCGGCACCGTCACCTGCGCGCCGAGCGCGGCCTCGGTGGGCGTGACGGGCAGCGTCAGGTACAGGTCGTGGCCCTCGAGGCGGTACAGCTTGTGCGGCGCGATCCGCACCTCCAGGTACAGGTCGCCCGCGGCCTCGCCGCCGTGACCGGGCAGGCCCTGGCCGGCGAGCCGGATGTACTGGCCGGGGCGCACGCCGGCGGGGATCTTCACGTCCAGCGTGCGGTTGACCAGGTGCGGCCGGCCCTGGGCGTCGATCTCCTGCGCGCGCAGGGAGATCTGGCGCTCGGCGCCGTGCAGCGCGTCCTCCAGCGAGATCTCGATCGCCGCGTGGTGGTCCTCGCCGCGCTCGCGATAGGGCGCACGCTGGCCGCCGCCTGCAGCGCCCGGCCCGCCCCGGTTGCCGAAGATCGACGAGAAGAACTCGCTGAAGTCGGCGTGGTCGGCCGGGCCCTGGGCCGGGCCGCGGCGAAATTCGAAGCCCTCGTCCCATCCCGGCGGCGGCTGGCGGAAGCCGCCGTCGGGGCTGCCGCCGCGCGCGACGTGGTCGGCAAGCTGGTCGTAGGCGGCGCGCTTCTCCTTGTCCTGGAGCACGTCGCGCGCTTCGTTGATCTCGCGCATCTTCGCGTCGGCGTCGGCTTCCTTGCTGACGTCGGGGTGGTACTTGCGGGCCAGCTTGCGGTAGGCCTTGCGGATGTCGTCGTCGCCGGCGTCGCGGGCGACGCCGAGAGCGCTGTAGTAGTCCTTGAAGTCCATGGTGGTGGCGGGTGAGGTTGGCGGCGGCTCGTCGTCGCCTTCAGGGGCTTCGCGTCGGCGGCGGCCATCGCGGCGCCCGGGCGGCGCTGCGGGCCGGAACTTCGGGAGCAAGCGACAAACCCGATATGCGGGCGGCCTGTAAGGATTCAACCACGGCGCCGACGAAACGATGCCGACGTGCCACGATGCGGCACGTTTCCCGCCGTCGCGCGGGCTGCCGCGCCCGTCGCGGCGCGGCCCGAACCGATATTCCCGGAGCTTTCCCATGATCTCGATCCGCTGCCCCTCGTTCGCCCGCCTGGCGCTCGCCGCGCCGCTGCTGCTGGCCGCGACGCTGTCCCACGCGCTGACGGTGACGCCCTACACGCCGGCCGCGCTGGCCGCGGCGCAGAAGGCGGGCGAGCCGCTGGTGCTGCATTTCCACGCGAGCTGGTGCCCGACCTGCCGGGCGCAGGACAAGGCGTTCGAAGCGCTGAAGGCCGACCCGTCGCTGAAGCTGACGCTGATGGAGGTCGACTACGACGCCGAGAAGGCGCTCGAGAAGCAGATGAAGGTCACGGCGCAGTCGACGCTGATCGTGTTCCATGGCGCGGCCGAACGCGGCCGGTCGACCGGCGAGACCGATCCGGCCAGGCTCAAGAGCACGCTGCAAGGCGCTCTCTGACCGTGCCGGGCTTTGCCGAACCCGCGCTGAGCGTCGCCGCCGGCGCGCTGACCACGCTGTCGCCCTGTGTCTTCCCGCTGCTGCCGGTGATCGTCGGCGGCGCGGTGCAACGCCATCGCGCCGCCCCCGTGGCGATGGGGCTGGGCATGGCGATCACGTTCACGGTGATCGGGCTGCTGGTGGGCGGCCTCGGCGGCGCGTTGTCGCTCGCGCCCGACGACGTGCGCCGGGTCGGCGCCTGGCTGCTGCTGGTGTTCGGCGCCGTGATGCTCGTGCCGCCGCTCGAACGCCGCTTCTCGAACCTGATGACGCCGCTGGCGTCGTCCGCCGACGCGGCGAGCGCGCGGCTGGACGGCGGTGCCCTGGTCAGCGCGTTCGCGCTCGGCGGCCTGCTGGGCCTGGTGTGGAGCCCCTGCGCCGGCCCCTTGCTGGGCTCGACGCTGGCCCTCGTGGCCACCGCCGGCGGGGCGCCGCGCGGGGCCTTGCTGCTGGGCCTGTTCGGCCTCGGCGCGGCGCTGCCGCTGGTGGGCGCCGCGTACGCGTCGCGCGCGGGCTTCGGGCGCGTGCGCGCGTGGGTGCTCGCGCACGCGGGCGCCGCCAAGCGGATGATGGGCGGACTGCTGCTGGGGGTCGGCCTGCTGATCCTGACCGGTGGCGATCACGCGGCCGAGGCCTGGGTCAACGAGCGCCTGCCCGACGCCTGGCTGGCGCTGACGACGCGCCTTTGAGGCCTCACTTCTTGATCGTGATCTTGAGGTTGCTCACCTGCTCGGTGTGATCCTTGTCGCCGTACGCGGTGTCGTGGTCGATCGTGTTGGGTGTGGTCTGTTCCTTGATGGCGCGCGCCGCGTCGTCGCCCTTCAGGTTCTGGCGCTGCACCTGCAGGTGACGGCCCTTGGGCCGCGCGTTGCGGCTGGCGATGTCGGCATCGGCCTTCGCCTTCACGTCCACCGGCGCGGTCTTGACCGAGGGCACGTCGGCTTGCTGCAACTGGCTGTTGGCCGTCGCGGCCAGGGAAGGCTTCTTCGGCGTGCTCGACGAGCCGTCGAGGTTGACGTCCTGGCCCTCGCCGGCATGGGCCGCGGCGCCGATGGCGATCAACGTGGCCGCCACGAAATACGGGATCCTGTTCATCGAGAGCTCCTTGCGGCCGGAAGCCGCCTGCTCATCGTGAGGCAAATCGCAGTCCCGCGCTCAGCCGCCGGCGGGTGGCAACGGCAGCGTGGTGGTGATTTCCAGGCCCGGATGCGCGTTGCGCAACGTCAGCGTGCCGCCGTGCGCCTCGGCCACGAGCTTGCACAGGTACAGCCCCAGGCCGACACCGCCGGTGCTGCGCAGGCGCGCCGCGTCGGCACGGTAGAACGCCTCGGCGGCGTGCTGGAGCTGGCTCTCGTCCATGCCCGGCCCGAAGTCGCGCACGACCAGTTGCACCGCCTGCGGCGTGGCCGACGTGGACACGACCGGGGCCTGCCCCGCCTCGCTGCCGTGGCGCAGCGCGTTGTCGACCAGGTTGCGCAGCAGCAGGCGCATGCGGGCGCGGTCGAGCGGCAGCGCCGGCAGCGTCGTGTCGAGCTGCAGCGCGAGCGTGCCGGCCGCGGCCTGCGCGTCGCACTGCTCGTGGACGATGTCCGACAGCGTCAGGGCCTCGGTCTGCAGCGCGGCGTGGCCGCCGGCCTGGACGTCGGCCAGGCGTTCGCTTTCCAGCAGGTCGGTGATCAGGTCGCGCATCTCGCCGAGGTCGCGCAGCAAGGCGTCGCGTTCGCCGCTCTCCTCGAGCAGCTCGGTGTTCATGCGGGCACGCGCCAGCGGCGAGCGGAGCTCGTGGCTGATGGCCAGCAGCAACTGGCGCTTCGCGTCGAGCATGTGGTGCAGGCGCGCGGCCATGCCGTTGATCTGCTCGGCCAGGTCGCCGAGCTCGTCGCGGTTGCGCGGCTCGATGGGGCGCGAGAAGTCGCCCTGGCCGTAGCGCACCGCGCCCTCGCGCAGCGCCACCAGCGGGCGCAGCATGTGGCGTATCCAGGCGTAGGCCAGCGCGGTGAACAGCAGCAGCAGGGCCAGCGTGGCCCAGCCGACGTGCTCGGCGCGCGTCTCGTGCGACATGTCGGCCAGGCTGAAGATGATGCGGTGTCCGTCGGGCAGGCGCCGCACCACGCGCCAGAGGCTGGGATCGATGTCCGTGTTGAGCGACAGCCGGTAGGGCGCGCCGTGCGGGCCCAGGCGCGGCGCGGCCTCCGGCGCCACGTGGTCGAAGCTGGTGTGCGGCGGCGAATGCCGCGGCTCGGGCACGACCAGCGGCAACGGGTCGCCGTTGGGCAGCGTCACCACCGGATGGCGCGGCGGGCGCACCGGCCCGACGCCGCCGGGCGGCGGGGGCGGCGGCGGCGGTTCGTCGGCCGAATCCCAGTTGATGTCCGGTCCCTCGATGCGAATGTGCAGCGGCAGGCGCTGGGTCAGTACGCGGGCGCGGTCGACGTCGGGCGGCGACCCGATCTCGGACACCAGCGTGTCGGTGTAGTTCGAGATCAAGGGACGCAGGTACTCGTGCCAGCCCACGCGCTGCAGCGCGTGCATGCCCAGCATGAACGTGACCGCCACGGCGATCGCCAGGATGACGAACAGGCTCACCAGGCGCGCGCCCAGCGACGGAAACCGTACCCGCCAGCGCGCGGGCGTCGACGGCAGTTTCATGCCTGCCCGCCCGCGAACGCGTAGCCCGCGTTGCGCAGCGTCTTGATGCAGTCGAGCGGCTCGAGCTTCTTGCGCAACCGGCTCACCAGGATGTCGACGGCGCGCGTGTAGAGGTCCGCGTCCTGGCCGCGCAGCCGGTTGAGGATCTCGTCGCGGTGGAACACCTTGCGCGGCGACCTGGCCAGCATCGCGAGGAGCTCGAACTCGGTGCCGGTGAGCTCCACCGGTTCGCCCTGGCGCAGGACCTGGCGCCGCTCCAGGTCGATCTCGATGCCGTCGAAGACGAGCTTCTGCGGCGTGGCCACCGGCGCGCGGGCACGGCGCAGGATGGTCTGGATGCGCGTGAGCAGCTCGCGCGGCTCGAACGGCTTGGGGATGTAGTCGTCCGCGCCGATCTCCAGGCCGACGATGCGATCCATGACGTCGCCGCGCGCGGTGAGCATCACGATGGGGATGTCGGAGTCGCGCCGGATCGTGCGGCACAGCTCGAAGCCGTCCATCTCGGGCAGCATCACGTCGAGGATGGCCGCGTCGTAGTCGCGCGCGCCCAGCTTCGCCAGCCCTTCGCTGGGCGTGGTGGCGCTGTCGAGCTCGAAGTCGAAGCGGCGGAAGTAGGTGGCGAGCGGCGCGGCGAGCAGCGCGTCGTCGTCGATCATCAGGATGCGGCGCATGCGGGCAATGGTAGGGCCGAAATGACGACGAGGCAGGGCCGGGCGGCGCCGCCTCGTCGGGGACGGGCGGGACTTGGGCGTCCCGCCGCGCGGGGCCTTATTGGCCGGCCGGTGCCGAGGCGCCGTGCGGGCCGTGGTGGCCGTGCGGGCCGAAGCCGTGGTGCTTCGCGGCGAAGTCGCGCACCTGCTGTTGCTGGGTGGCGTTGAGGCTGTCGAAGAAGTCGCCGGCGGCGGTGATCAGCGCCGGGCTGTTCGCCTGGATCGCCGCGACCTTCTCGTTGACCAGCTGCTGCGCGCCGGCGCGGTCGAAGGTGTTGCCGGCGATCAGCGCCTTCATGCGGTCGTGCGGGTTGACGGCGCCGCCGGCGAGCGCCGCGTGGCCGGCGTGCAGCGTGTTGGCCAGCACCTGCAGCTTGGCGGCCTGGTTGGCGTCCAGGTTCAGCGTCTTGCCGATGTGGGCCAGCATGGCGGCCTGGTGCTGGGCCATGTCCTCGGCGGACGGCGGGCCGTGGTGGAAGCCGCCGCCTTCGGCGGAATAGGCGGCGAGGCTGCCCAGCAGGGCGGTGGAGACGGCGACGCCCAGCAGGGTGCGCTTCAGCCAGGTCTTCTTCATGATCTTGTCCTTGGGGTTGGGGTGTCGTGGCGCTTTTCTTTTCGCCACGTCCTCATTACGCGTCATCGCGGCGCCCGCATGCTTTCAGCGCCGTATCGCCGTGTTTCGTTTTGTCTCGTGCAGCGCAAACACGACGATTGCCGAATGCTGCCGCGATACTTCGCGTTCGGGCAGAGCAAATCCCAGGGGTCCGGCCAGCTTTTCCAAACGGAAACATTAGACTGGCGCAACGAGGGCAAATTGCGCCGGGTTGACACAATCCCCGGCGACGACGAGACCAGAGTCTGGAGAGAGGACACCGTGACCAAGCGAGCGGGCGCACCGCCCACCATCATCGACGTGGCCCGCCAGGCCGGCGTGTCGATCAAGACCGTCTCGCGCGTGATGAACAAGGAACCCACGGTGCACGCCGACACGCGGGCCCGCGTGCAGGAAGCCGTCGCCGCGCTGAACTACCGCCCGCAACTGTCGGCGCGCAGCCTGGCCGGCGCGAAGTCGTTTCTCATCGGCCTGCTGTACTACGACCCGAGCGCCGCGTTCGTCGCCGGCGTGCAGCAGGGCGCGACGCTGGGCTGCCGCGAGGCCGGCCGCCACCTGGTCGTCGAATCCCTGCACGAGAACGGCGACGGCGTGCAGCCCCAGATCGAGTCCATGCTCGCCGCGCTGCGCCCCGACGGCATGATCCTGACGCCGCCGCTGTGCGACAACCCCGTCATCCTCGAGACGCTGCGCGCCAACCGCACGCCCTGCGTGCTGATCTCGCCGGCCGCGGACGGCCACGGCATGGCCCGCGTGGGCATGGACGACGCCCTCGCGGCCGAGGAGCTCACCAACCTGCTGATCAGCCTCGGCCACACGGCCATCGCGTTCATCGAGGGCGACCAGTCGGCGAGCGACCGCCGCCGCCACGGCTACGAGCGCGCGCTGAAGGCGCATCGCATCCCGGCCGATCCCGCGCTCGTGGTGCCCGGTTCGTTCGACTTCGACTCCGGCGTCGCCGCGGCGCAGCAGCTGTTCGCGCGCGCCCACCCCCCGACGGCCATCTTCGCGGCCAACGACGACATGGCGCTCGGCGCGCTCACCGCGGCGCAACGCCTGGGCATCGCGGTGCCGCACGACGTGGCGATCGTGGGCTTCGACGATTCGCGCGCGGCCACGCTGGTGTGGCCCGAGTTGACCACCGTGCGCCAGCCGCTGGCCGAGATGGCGATGGCGGCAGTGGACATGCTGCTCTCCGGCGCGGCCGCGTCCGTGCCCGTCCAGCCCGCGCCGGTGCGCGTGCTGCCGCACGAGGTCATCGTGCGCGGCTCCACGGCCGCGCCGGCGAAGGGGCGCGCGTGAGCATGGTGGCCTGTCGCCGGGCGACCGTCGCCGACATCCCGGCGATGAGCCGCATCCGCCTGGCCGTCACCGAGAACGCGCTGTCGAACCCGGCGCGCATCACCGAGGCGATGTACCGCGACTACCTCGACGCGCTGGGCCGCGGCTGGGTCGCGGAGGAGGACGGCGAGATCATCGGCTTCTCGTACGCCGACCGCACGGATTCGTCGATCTGGGCCTTGTTCGTCGATCCCGTGCGCGAAGGACGGGGCGCGGGCAAGCGCTTGTTGCGCCTGGCGGTGGACTGGCTGTTCGAACTCGGCCACCCGGAAGTTCGCCTCGGCACCGCGGCGCATACGCGCGCCGACCGCTTCTACGCCGCGCAGGGCTGGACGCGCGAGGACATGAAGGACGACATCGAAGTCTGGTACCGGCTGCGCCGGCCCGGCCTGCGGGGCCAGGCCGTCACCGGCTGATGGCGGACTCGATCCCGCCGACGATCTCCGCCACGGGGATCGTGAACACACCCGCCTGCCCCTGGTCGAAGGCGCGCTTCCATTCGGCGTAGCCGGCCAGGTACGCCGGATTCGGTTCGGCGTGTCCCACGATCCTGATGCAGCTCTGTTCCAGCGTCTGCGTGGAGACCGGAAAGTGCGGCAGGTCCGTCGTGAGGCCGGAGGCCGCCTTCGGGTTCTTGACGCGCACGCCGGACACGCTGACGTGAAAGATCTTGCCAAGCTTGGGGTCGGATTCGACCTTGTCGATCAGCAGCGTGGAGGCCGCCTCGCCATCGCGCGTCTTGTAGGCCCAGACCTGGCCCGCCTGGAAGTCGTGCGCACTGGCGAAGCCGAAGAACGATGCGAGTGACATGGCGAGGACGAGTTGACGCATGCCTTGATGATATCCGTGCACATCGGCGTTCCTCAGGCCGGCGGCGCGACGCCGTCGTCCTCGACAATCCCGAGATGCAACGCGACGGGCAGGCGCATACTCGAGCCCGCCGGGACACGCACAATGCGGCCCGGCCGGATTCAACCAAGAGGAGAGGAATCGACATGGCAGGACGTTTTTCCCGCAGCTGGAGCCTGGCGAGCGCCAGTTGGCAGGTGCTCAAGCAGGACACGCAGTTGATGGTGTTCCCGTTCGTCTCGGCGATCGCCTCGATCCTGGTCGCGGGCGCGTTCGCGCTCGGCGCCTTCGGGATCGCGGGCTTCGACGGATTGTCCAACCTGGATCGCCACAACGTCCCCAACCTGTACTACGTGGGGGCGTTCGCGTTCTACGTGTGCCTGTACTTCGTGATGTTCTTCTGCAATGCGGCGCTCGTCGGCGCGGCGATGATCCGCTTCGACGGCGGCACGCCCACGGTGGCCGACGGCTGGCGCATCGCGTCGGCGCGCTCGGGGCGCATCCTCGGCTACGCGCTGATCGCCGCCACGGTGGGCATGATCCTGCGCGCGATCCAGGAACGCGTCGGCTTCCTGGGCCGCTTCGTCGTCGGCCTGCTGGGCGTGGGCTGGACGGTGGCCACGGCCATGGTCGTGCCGGTGCTGGTGAGCCACGACGTGGGTCCGGTCGACGCCGTCAAGGAAAGCGCGGGACTGCTGAAGAAGACCTGGGGCGAGAATGTGATCGGCAAGAGCGGCTTGAGCCTGGCCTTCCTGGTCGTCTACCTCGCCGTGATCCTCGGCGCCGTGGCCCTCGTGGTCGCCGGCGCCTGGCTGCACAGCGTCGCGCTGCTGGTGATGGTGGGCGTCGCGACGGTCGTGGCGCTGATCTTCACCGCGCTGGCCCACGCCGCGCTCTCGGGCATCTACTCCGCGGCGCTGTATCGCTATGCCACGACCGGCTCGGCCGGCGCGGGCTTCGACTCGGGCGTGCTGCAGGCGGCGTTCGGGGCGAAGTGAAGCACGACTGATTCCGGACCTGGGCGAGCCCAGGCGGGAGGGGTCTGGCACCGCCTCGGATCCGAAGGGGTTTGGGTCGCCGCACGCCTGGTCCCGGAGGGGTCTGGCACCGCCTCGGATCGCGCCAGCTCGCTGGTGGAGCTGACAACGCTGATCGCGATTCGAGGGGGTGCCTGACCTCGATCCCCAGAGACTCTGGGCCAGCGCCCCACGTCAGGTCGTCTCCTGCCTGATCACCGCGCCGAAGGCTTCGTCGCCCAGGCACCGCCCGTGGCGCGGCGACGTCTTCCACAACGGCTTGCCGCGGCCGTCCTCCACCCACTGAGCGTAGCTCCGACAAGCGACTGCGCGTTGCGCGTCGTTCTGCGGCGCCATGCCCGTCAATGCGCCGAGCACTTCGCGCGTTGCCAACCATCGCGGGGACGCGATGGCGCCGGTATTCGAGCGATAGCTGGACCACCGCCATTGCCCAGGCTCCCCGACCATGCCAGCCCGCACCGGGTTGAGCTCCACGTACCGGCAAACCTCGAGCAGGTAGGCGTCACGATCGATGTGCCGAGCCTTGAATCGCCCTTCGAAGAGATGACCGCGGCGGCCATGTCGTCGATTGAAGGCCGAGCTGTAGACGCTGTTGACGCGGTGCATCAGGGCCGAGAGGTTTGCCTGGCTGGTCTGGAGGACAAAGTGGTAATGGTTGTCCATCAAACAGAAGGCGAAGACCTTGGCGTCGCAAGCGCGCACTGCACGGGCGACGTTGGAGAGCAGCGAGACCCGATCCTGGTCGTCGATGAAGATGGCCGCTTGCTGGACGCCGCGGGCCGTCACGTGATACAGGGCGCCTGGGTATTCGAAGCGGAGAGCGCGCGGCATGGAGACAAGGCTAGTGCGAAGTGCAGCCATGTCTCCTCGCCTCGTCGTCGGTTTTCGGAGGATTTGCGCGGGTAAGAGGTTTCTGGGGATCGAGGTCAGGCACCGCCTCGAATCGAGGCGATCGACTCGGCGATGGCGGCAATGCGGCGCGATTCGAGGCGGTGCCAGACCCCTCTGGCTGCGAACGACACCACGTCGGCGCGCCGAGACTGGAGGGGTCTGGCACCTCGTCGTCCGCGCCGCTATCGACGGCGTTCGAGGGAATGCGATTCGCGGACGATGAGGAGCCTGACCTCGATCCTCTGCGGGGGATCGACGTCAGGCTCCACCTCGAATCGCGGCGAGCGACTCGGCGATGGCGGCAATGCGGCGCGATTCGAGGCGGTGCCAGACCCCTCGGACCGACCTTCGCCGTGGCCCATTCGTCGGCGATCAACCGCCGTCCGAACGACACGACGTCGGCGCGCCAAGACTGGAGGTGCCAGACCCCTCGGGCTGACCCCTGCGGATCGACCCTTTCGGAATCACGCGCGCGGAGTGCGCCGCGCCGCGCGCGCGGGCGCCGCCGTCGAATCGCGCACGACCAGCTCGTGCGGCAGCACGCGTTGCACCGCCGACGACGTGCGCGCGCCCGGCGTGCCTTCGACGGTGGGCGGGCCGATCAGGAGGTCGACGGCCGCGGCGGCCATCGCGAGGGTCGGCTGGCGCATGGTGGTCAGCGGTGGCCACACGAGGCTGCTGGCGGGCGAATCGTCGAAGCCGGCGATGGCGAGGTCGCCGGGAATGGCCAGGCCCTGGCGCTGCGCCGCGGCCAGCACGCCGAGGGCCATGTCGTCGTTGCTGGCGAAGACGGCCGTCGGATGGTGGCGCAGCTTCAGCAATTGATGCGTGGCGGCGACCCCGGCGTCGAAGGTGAAGTCGCCGTCGATGATCAGCTCCGGCGCGACGTCCACGCGGGCCGCCTTCATCGCGTTGACGAAGCCCTGCTCGCGCAGCGCCGACGCGGCCTGGTCGGCCGCGCCGCGGATGAACGCGATGCGGCGGTGGCCCAGGCTCAGCAGCAGGTTCGTGATCTCCTCGGCCGCGTGCACGTCGTCCATGCGCACGCTGGGCATGTCCTTGCGCTGCTTCGCGGGCGACACCAGCACGGTGGGCGTGCCGCTGTCGTGCAGGGCCTTGAGCACGTGCGGGTTGTCGCACAGCGGCGGGGTCAGGATCATGCCGTCGGGGCGCAGCGTCGACACCATGCGGTGCACCTGCTCGCCGAGGTCGTGCGCGTCGTTGTCCATCGACTCGACGACCAGGTGGTAGCCGGCCTCGCGGCAGCGCATGGTCGCGCCCTGCTGCACGCCGGAGACGAAGGCCGCGCTGGGGTCGAAGTACAGCAGGCCGATGAGGAACGAGCGCGCGCCGGCGAGGCTGCGGGCCGACTGGCTGGGCCGGTAGCGCAGGTCCGCCATCACCTGCAGCACCTTGGCGCGGGTGTCGGCGCGCACTCCGGGCTCGTTGTTCATCACGCGCGACACCGTCTTGATCGACACGCCGGCCTGCCGGGCGACGTCGCTGATGGTCGTGCTGGCCGCCGGCGGCAGCACCGACGGCGTACGGACCGTCCCCATCAGGCGCCGCCGGCCATCGGCTGCAGCTCGCGCCGCGCGGGCGTCGCGCCACGCGCGGGCGCGTGCGGACCCGCGAGTGCGTCCCCGGCGGCGCGCGCGCACATCGCCTCCACGAGCGCGCGGTGGTCGGGCAGGTCGGCGATCGCGCGCTGCGCGACCTGCGCGATCATCGCGAACTCCTGGCGGGCTTCCGCCCCGCGCGGCCACGCCGGGCGGGCGTGCGAGAGATCCGTCGGATACCCCATGCCGTACAGGACGTACTGCCAGCTCGAGGGCGGGTACATCTCCAGGTCGGCGACGAAGTCGAGCCGGTGCGGCGGCCGGCAGCGCCAGCGCGCGAGCATGTCGCGCAGCGTGGGCGTCCACGTGGCGGGGTCGGCGTTGTCGCGCCAGAAGGCGTTGTCCTCGCGCCGCGTCAGCGCGTAGTGCAGCTTCAGGAAGTCGACGATGCGTTCGAAGCGCGCCTTCATCTGCGCGTTGAACTGGCGCGCCGCGGGCTCGAAGTCGCCGTCGGCGGGCAGCAGGTAGCCGATCAGGTAGGCGGCCGCCTCGATGAGCCCGATGCCCGAGGACTCGAGCGGCTCGAGGAAGCCGGCCGACAGCCCCACGGCCACGCAGTTGCCGATCCACTGCGTCTCGCGGTAGCCCGTGTCGAGCTTCAGGAAGCGCGGCGTCAACGCGTCCGCCGCGGCGCCGGCGTAGCGGCGCAGCACGCGCTCGGCCTGCTCGTCGCTGCTGTGGCGGCTCGAGTAGACGTAGCCCACGCCCCGGCGGCGGTGCAGGCCGATGTCCCAGGTCCAGCCCGCCTCGTGCGCGGTGGAGATCGTGTACGACGGGATGGGCGTGTCGGCGGCCGGGTAGGGCACCTGCACGGCCAGCGCGCGGTCGACGAACAGGACGTCGGACAAAGGCTTGCGCGGCGACGCCAGCGCGCCGCCGATCAGGGTGGCGCGAAAGCCCGTGCAGTCCACGTAGAGGTCGGCCGTCAGCGTGCCGTGGTCGCGCGTGACGACGGCACCGATGTGGCCGTCCTCGCGCAGGTCGACGCGCTCCACCGTCGCGATCACGCGCTCGACGCCCAGCGTCTGCGCGTGCGCGGCCAGCAAGGTGGCGAACTTGCCGGCATCGAAGTGGTAGGCGTAGTTCATCGGTCCGAGCCAGTCGCCGTCGCTCGCGCGCTTGGGCGCGCGACGGGCGTCGGCCACGCGCTTCTGCATCGACACCGCGTCGGCGAACGCGCGCGGCGCGCCGTCGACGCTGCCCGCCTCGCCGAGCAGCCAGTAAGGCATGAGCTCCGGCGCGCCCGGGCGTTGGCTGGGCGGGTTGAACGGATGGAAATAGTGTTCGCCGAGGCCGCTCCAGTCGACGAAGTTGACGCCTTGCTTGAAGGTGGCGTCGCACTCGCGGACGAAACGCGCCTCGTCCAGGCCGATCGCGTGCAGCGTGCCGCGGATCGACGGGAACGTGCCCTCGCCGACGCCGATGATGCCGATCTCGCTGGACTCGACGAGCGTCACGCGCACGCCGCCGGCGGCGGTGCCGAGCGTGCGCGCGAGAAAGGCCGCGGTGAGCCAGCCGGCCGTGCCGCCGCCGACGATGAGGATGTGCTGGATGGGTTTCATGAGTCTTGTCTCCGGCGTCGCCGACGCGTATCGCGTTCGGCGGTTTTCGTGAGCACCGTGCCGCATCTCGTTTTCCCGTAGACGCATCCGGTGCTTCTTATAGGGGATCATATCGACAAATAGACAACGCTGTCATTTGTTTGTTGACAGCGTTGTCATCGACCCGCATCATGCGATCCATTCCAGGGGTTCGCGTGGCCGGAAACGGCGGGCGGACATGACGAGGGGACTCCGCACTCGACAGTGCGGGGTGCGTCGCCCGGGATGTGCGCGAGCCGTGAACCGGCGGCCTGCGGCACGACGACGAAGACGACAGGTAATCGCCGCCAAGACGGTCGATGACGCACCACCAAAATATTGGAGACAACGTGACCATTCGCGCTCAGAAAACCCGGGCCTCGCTCGCATCCCCCATCCACCTGGCCGTCCTGGCCCTGCTCGCCGGCACCGCCGGCGCGCAGGCGCAGAACGCCCAGTCTCCCGCGGCCGCCGCCAGCGCGCCGGTGTCGGACACCGCCTTGCAGGAGGTCACCGTCACGGCGACCAAGCGCACGACGTCGCTGCAGAACACGCCGCTGGCCGTCACGCCGATCAGCGCCGCCGAGCTGGACAAGGCCCACGTCCAGACCATCGCCGACGTGGTGCACCTGGTGCCCAGCTTCCAGGCCACCACCGAAGGCGACCACGGCGTCATCACCATGACCCTGCGCGGCATCGGCAACGATAGCGCCAAGACCGAATACGCCGACCCCGAGGTCGCGCTGTTCGTCAACGGCATCTACGCGCCGCGCGCCGAAGGCGCCGCCTCGCTGCTGTTCGACATGGACAACATCGAGGTGCTGCGCGGGCCCCAGGGCACGCTGTGGGGCCGCAACTCCACGGTCGGCGCCGTCAACATGCAGACGGCCAAGGCCGACACCTCGGGCAACTACGGCAACGTCGAAGGCGGCCTGGGCAGCTACGACCGCTACGGCGCCCGCGCCGCGTTCAACTTCGCGCTCAGCGACACCTTCGCCCTGCGCGCCGCGTTCGTGCACGAGCAGCACGACGGCTACGTCGACTACCAGAAGCCGCCCACGATCTCGCTGGCCGACCAGCACGCCGCGGCCGACCCCGTGATCGCCGCGTTCAACGCCGCGCACCCGGCCAACCCGATCGCGTTCCGCCCGCTCGACCCCAACACCTTCGTGCAGGCCGGCCCGAAATACAACGCGCAGGACCAGAGCGCGGCCCGGCTGAGCATGCTGTGGAAGCCCACGCACGACATCACCTGGAACGCGTCGTACGAGAAGTTCATCGACCGCGGCACGCCCAACATGAACCTGATGCAGACGCCGCGCGCCGGGGAGAAGTTCTGGTCGGCGCTGATCAGCGTCGCCCCGTACCTCGACCGCAACGTCAACACCTTCCGCAGCCGCGTGGACTGGAGCCTGGGCGACAACCTGTCGCTGTCCTACATCGCCGGCTACTCCGACTTCAAGGGCTCCGGCGACTTCGACCAGTCCGGCGGCGCGACCGTGCCGACCAGCTTCACCACCGGCGCCACGGTGCAGGAAGACCGCACCAACTGGTCGCACTACAAGAACTACAGCCACGAAGTGGAGCTGCAGTCGGTCGGCAAGCACGAGATCGACTGGATCCTGGGCGCGTACTACGCCGCCGAGGACAACGGCATCCGCTTCGACATCCCCATCTCCGCCGGCACGCAGCAAGGCACCATCAACTGGCAAGGCTCGTTCATCCAGCCCAAGGAAACGGTGCGCTCCGAGGCCGTCTTCGGCCAGGCGACCTGGAACCTGACCGATGCCGTGCACCTGACGGGCGGCGCCCGCTTCACCTGGGACGACCGCAAGAACGAAGGCGGCATCAACTGGGGCTGGGACGGCTCGAACCCGAACCAGCTGCCGATCGATCCGGGCACCAATCCGGCCACGCCGGGCGCGGGCTTCAGCCCCGGCCACAACGACGGCCACTACACCGGCACCAAGGCCACGTGGCTCGGCCGCGCGAACTGGGACCTCTCGAAGAACTTCCTGGCCTACGCCAGCGTGTCGACCGGCTACAAGTCCGGCGGCCTGCAGGACGGCGGGCTGCACTACGGCCCGGAGACGCTGATCAACTACGAGCTCGGCACCAAGAACACGCTGTTCGACGGCTCCGTGCACTTCAACAACTCGATCTACTACGAGAACTTCAAGGACTTCCAGTTCAGCGCGCCGGTGACCAATCCGGACGGCACGCACTCGCTGGCCACGTCCAACGCGCAGGGTGCCAAGGTGTACGGCGCCGAGTCCGAGATCGCCGCCAAGATCACCAAGGACGACACGGTGCAGCTGAGCCTGGCCTACACGCACACGAAGCTGGGCTACCTGCTGGCCGGCAGCAACGACTATTCGTTGCCGACCTGCCCGGATCCCAAGATCACGAGCTGCCTGAACGTCGATGGCCATCGCATGCCGCACTCGCCCACGGGATCGATGCAGTTCCAGTACGAGCACACCTTCCACTTCGCGGACGGCAGCAAGCTGGAGCCGCGCATCAACCTGCACTACGAGTCGGCCAGCTATCTCAGCGTGTTCAACCTGGGCGAAGGCGACACGCAGAAGGCCTACGCACGCACCGACCTGGGCCTGCGCTACCAGGCGGCCAAGCAGTGGTACGTCGACGCCTACGTGCAGAACGTGAGCGACGTCCGGGTGAAGACGAACGCGCAGAACTCGTTCGGCACCTGGCAGTCGCAGTACATGCCGCCGCGCACGTTCGGCGTCAACGCGGGCTACGAGTTCTGATGCCCCGCGGCGCTCCCGGCTCCGGCGAGCGCCGCACCGCCTTCCTGTCCGGCCGCGCGGCGCGCGGCCGGCGCTCCACCTGAACCCATGTCCTCCATCCTCCGGGCGCTCGCGCTCGTGGCCGCTGCATTGACCGCCACCGGCGCCGGCGCCGCCACGACGATCACCCTCGCCACGTTCCCCGATCTCGATCGCGCCGCCCGGGCCGCGCTGCCGCGCTGGCACGCCGCGCACCCCGACATCGACGTCAAGATCGTCTCGCGGCAATACGTCGACCACCACGACGCGATGACCACCGCGCTGGCCACCGGCTCGGGCCTGCCCGACGTGATGGCCATCGACTTCAAGTTCATCGGCAAGTTCACCGGCTCGGGCGGCTTCGAGGACCTGGTCCAGCCGCCCTACGGCGCGGGCGCCCTGCGCGCGGCGTTCGTTCCCTTCACGCTGGCGCAGGCCACCAACGCCAAGGGCGAGCTGAGCGCGCTGCCGGCCGACATCGGCCCCGGCACCTTCCTCTACCGCGCCGACCTCGTTGCCAAGGCCGGACTCACGGAAGCCGACTTCACCCGGGACTGGGACTCGTTCATCGCCGCCGGCGTCAAGCTGAAGGCCGCCACCGGCGCCTGCATCCTGGCCAGCAGCAACGACGTCGTCGACATCGTGCTGCGCTCCAACCTGCCCGCGGGCGAGGGCATCTACTTCGACCGCGACGGCAAGGTGCTCGTGGCCGGCGCCCGCTTCGTGCGCGCGTTCGAGCTGGGCCGCGCGGCGCACCGGGCCGGCATCGACGCCGGCACCACGATGTGGACCAACGAATGGGTCGCGGGCTTTCGCTCCGGCAGGATCGCCGGCCAGATGATGGGCTCGTGGCTGGCCGGCCACCTGAAGAACTGGCTCGCGCCCGACACCGCCGGCAAGTGGCGCTCGGCGCCGCTGCCCGGCGGCGTCTACGCCTCCTACGGCGGCTCCTTCTACGCGATCCCGCGGCGCGCCGAGCACAAGGCCGAGGCGTGGGCGTTCATCCGCTTCCTGGCGGCCGACCGCGAGACCCAGCTCGACGCGCTGCGCGCGTTCGGCAACTTCCCGTCGCTGCTGGCCGCCCAGCAGGACCCCGTGGTGTCCGAGCCCGTCGCCTTCCTGGGCGGCCAGCCGGCCGGCGCGCTGTGGCGCGACATCGCCGCCAAGGTGCCTTCCATCCCCGTCGACAAGTACGACGCCATGGCCACCGATGCCGTGCGCGCCGAGTACCAGAACGTGATCACCGAGGGCAAGGACATCCACGCCGCCCTGGCCGACGCCAAGTGGCTGATCGAGCATCGTGCCCGCCGCTGAAGTTCCGCACCCTCCATGAACAACCAGCTCACCAGCGACTCCGCCATCGCCGCATCCGTGGCCGCGCCGGCGCGCGCGGCCGCGTCCCGCGCGCGCCGGCGCAGGCTCGCGCGCAAGCTCGCCCCCTACGCGTTCATCGCGCCGTTCTTCGTCCTGTTCGGCGTGTTCGGCCTGTTCCCGCTGCTGTTCTCCGTCTGGCTGTCGCTGCACCAATGGGACGCCGCCTCGGGCCTGGCCGCGATGCACTGGGTCGGCCTGGAGAACTACCGGTTCGCGCTCACCGACCCGTGGTTCGCCAAGTCGCTGCTCAACACCTTGTGGTTCGCGGTGGCCTCGGGCGTGCCGCAGCACCTGGTCGCGCTGCCGCTCGCGTTCCTGATCCACATGACGCTCAAGCGCAGCCGCAACGTCGTCGTCGGCGCTTACTTCGTGCCCTACGTGACGTCGAGCGTCGCGATCGCGCTGATCTTCACGACGCTGTTCTCCAAGGACTTCGGCGTGATCAACGCGATGCTGCCCGGCCCGCCGATCGACTGGCTGGGCGACGCGTTCTGGGCCCGCATCACGATCGCGTTCGTCGTGTTCTGGCGCTACCTCGGCTGGAACGTCGTGCTGTACCTGTCGGCGCTGCAGGTGATCTCGGGCGACCTGTACGAGGCCGCGACGCTGGACGGCGCCTCGCGCTGGCAGCAGTTCCGCTACGTGGCGCTGCCGCTGCTCAAGCCCATGATGTTCTTCGCGATCACCCTGACGCTGATCGGCAACCTGCAGCTGTTCGAGGAGCCGTTCATCCTGATCCCGCCGGACTCGGGCGTGGCCACGAGCGTGATGACCACGGCGACCTTCATGTACCGGATGGCGTTCTCCGACGGCGACTTCGGCACCGCCTCGGCCGTCTCGTGGCTGCTGTTCTTCATCATCGCGGCGCTGACCTGGGGCAACGCGCGCCTGTTCGGCAAGGAAGGAGCCAGCGATGTCGCGCGCTGAGCGGCTCACGCCCGCGCGCGTGGCGACGCTCGCGCTCGTGGGCGCCGGCATCCTCCTGTTCGCCGCGCCGTTCTGGTTCACCTTCGTGTTCGCCACGCAGTCGCGCGCCGACATCTTCGCGTCGCCGCCGCCGTTCTGGTTCGGCACCCACTTCCTGTCCAACCTTCAGCTGCTGCTGGAACGCCTGCCGTTCTGGCGCAACCTGGGCCTGAGCCTGTACGTGGCGACGCTGACGACGGCGCTGAACCTGCTGCTGTGCGCGCTGGCCGGCTATGCGTTCGCGGTGCACGAGTTCGCCGGCAAGAGGATCCTGTTCGCGCTGGTGGTCGGCTCGATGATGCTGCCCAGCTTCCTCAACATGATCCCCACCTTCATGGTGATGGACCTGATCGGCTGGATCGACCAGCCGCGCGCGCTGTACGTGCCGGGCGCCGCCGGCGCGCTGGGCATCTTCCTGATGCGCCAGTACATCGGCTCGGCGATTCCGCGCGACCTGATCGACGCGGCGCGCATGGACGGCTGCGGCGAGCTGCGCACGTTCTGGAGCGTCGTGCTGCCGCTGTGCGGTCCCGCGCTCGGCACGCTGGGCCTGATCACGTTCATCAACGCCTGGAACAACTTCGTCGGGCCGCTGGTGGTGATGCGCAGCGTCGAGAACTACACCGTTCCGCTGGCCCTGCGCAGCATGCAGAGCCCCAACAACACCGAGTGGGGCGCGTTGATGGCCGGCAGCGCCATCGCGATGCTGCCGCTGCTCGTCGCCTTCGTCTTCTCCGCACGCCGCCTGGTCGCGGGCCTCACCGCCGGCGCCGTCAAAAGCTGACTCCCATGAGCTCCTCACAGTTTCCCTTCCCCACGCTGCCGGCCGACTTCACGCTCGGCGTCGCCACCAGCGCCGCGCAGATCGAGGGCAGCGCGCCCGGCGACGGCAAGGGCCCGTCGATCTGGGACGCGTTCTGCGCCACGCCCGGCAAGATCAAGGACGGCTCCGACATCGCCGTCGCCTGCGACCACCTGCACCGCATGCCGCAGGACGTCGAGCGCATGACCTGGCTGGGCCTGGACGCCTACCGGTTCTCGTTCGCCTGGCCGCGCGTGCAGCCGCTGGGGCAGGGCGCGTGGAACGAGACCGGCTTCGCGTTCTACGACCGGCTGATCGACACGCTGCTCGAGGCCGGCATCGCGCCGCACGCGACGCTGCACCACTGGGACCTGCCGCAGGCGCTGCAGGAGGCCGTGGGCGGCTGGCAGTCGCGCGAGACGGCGCACCACTTCGCCGACTACGCCGCCGAGGTCGTGCGCCGCTTCGGTGACCGGCTGGCCGCCGTCGCCACGCTCAACGAGCCGTGGTGCGTCGCCACGCTGGGCTACGAGCGCGGCCAGTTCGCGCCGGGCCTGAAGAACCGCAAGGCGGCGATGCAGGTGTCGCACCACCTGCTGCTGGGCCACGGTCTCGCGCTGCAGGCCATGCGTGCGGTGGCGCGCGACAACGCCGGCGGACGCAATCCGCAGCTGGGCATCGTGCTGAACCACACGCCCGCGGTCGCTGCCGAGAAGACGCACGCCGACCAGCAGGCCGCGCGCATCCACGACGGCCTGGACGTGCGCTGGTACATGGATCCGCTGTTCCGCGGCGCCTACCCGGCCGACGCTTGTCAGCACCTGGGCGACGACGCGCCGGTGGTGCAGCCGGGCGACTTCGACCTCATCCGCCAGCCGATGGACTTCCTCGGCATCAACCTCTACACGCGCCAGTGGATCAGCACGCGCGTGCCGCCCATTCCCACCCCCGCGCCGCACGGGGTCAACGACATGGGCTGGGAGATCGTGCCCGAGATCCTCACGCAGCACCTGGTGCGCCTCACGCGCGACTACATGCCGCCGCCGATCCTGATCACCGAGAACGGCATGGCCAACGCCGACGTCGTGGCCGGCGGCGAGGTCATCGACACGCCGCGCGTGGCCTACGTCCAGGGCCACCTCGCCGCGGTGCAGAAGGCCATCGAGCTGGGGGCCGACGTGCGCGGCTATTTCTACTGGAGCCTGCTCGACAACTTCGAGTGGGACTCGGGCTACGCCAAGCGCTTCGGCCTGTTTCGCGTCGACTACGACACGCAGGTGCGCACGCCCAAGGCCAGCGCGCACTGGTACCGCGAGTTCATCGCGAACCACAAAAGGAGCCGCTGATGGCCGAACTCCAGTTGCAGGGCCTGCGCCGCACCTACGCGAACGGCGTGACGGCCGTCGACGGCATCGACCTCACGGTGGCCGAGGGCGAGTTCATGGTGCTGGTCGGGCCGTCGGGCTGCGGCAAGTCGACGACGCTGCGCATGATCGCGGGACTCGAGGAGATGAGCGCCGGGCGCATGCTGATCGGCGGCGTCGACGTCACCGACACGGCGCCCGCCGAACGCGGCGTGGCGATGGTGTTCCAGAGCTATGCGCTGTACCCGCACATGACGGTGGCGGAGAACATGGGCTTCGCGCTGAAGATCGCGGGCCGCTCGAAGCGCGACGTCGACGCCGCCGTGCGCCGCGCCGCCGAGTCCCTGCAGCTCGAGGCGCTGCTGGATCGCAAGCCGCGCGCCCTGTCGGGCGGCCAGCGCCAGCGCGTGGCCATCGGGCGCGCGATCGTGCGCGAGCCCAAGGTGTTCCTGTTCGACGAGCCGCTGTCCAACCTCGACGC
>FTJN01000080.1_pt3 | contig 40627 bp, 41 predicted proteins | sample 1658361 | NCBI WGS metagenome assembly FTJN01 (sample SAMEA3914819, study PRJEB12502) | metagenome | biome: forest; material: soil | place: Canada | collected 2010-06-26 | depth 0.3 m
GTCGCCGGCCAGCGCCTGCAGCACCTGCAGGCCGGTCAGCACGGGCATCTGGATGTCCATCAGCACCAGGTCGGGTTGCAGCGCGCGGATCTGCGCGAGCGCGCTGGCGCCGTCGCCGCAGGTGGCCACGAGTTGCAGCGAGGGCATTTGCGCGACCCAGTCGGCCAGGGCCTCGGCGGCGAGCGGTTCGTCCTCGGCGATGAGGACTTTGGTGAGGTCGGTCATTGCGGTATCCAGAGATCGACGCGGAAGCCCGCGCCAGGTTGAGTGCGGATCTGCAGCCGCGCGCGGCCGTCGTAGTCGAGCGCGAAGCGGCGGCGCAGGGCCGTCAGGCCGATGCCCGAGCGCGCGGGCGCCGGGTCGTCGAGGCGGGCGGGCTCGCAGCCGGCGCCGTCGTCCTCGACGCTCAGCTCCAGGCCCTGGTTCATCAGGTTGCGGGCGCTGCGGATGCCCACGCGCCCGCCCTCCACGCGCGGCGCGATGCCGTGCTGGATGGCGTTCTCCACCAGGGGCTGCAGGCTCAGCGGCGGAATCTCGTCGGCGAAGGTCGCCGGATCGAGCTCCCAGTCGACCTGCAGCCGCTTGCCCAGGCGCAGGCTTTCGAGCGCCAGGTAGTCGCGCACGAACTCGATCTCGTCGCCCAGCGCCACGCGATCGGCGGCGCTGCGCTTGGTGTCGAGCACATAGCGCAGCATGTTGGAGAAGCGCATCAGCGCGGCTTCGGCGGCCTGGGCATCCTTGCGCGTCAGCGCGATCAGCGAGTTGAGCGTGTTGAACAGGAAGTGCGGATTGAGCTTGCCGCTGATCACCGCCAGCTCGGCCCGCGCCAGCGCGGACTCGGCCTGGGCGGCGGCCAGCAAGGCCGTGCGGGCGCGGCGCGCCTGCAGCCAGGCGGTGAAGGCGGTGGCGATCGCCGCGTACGCGATCACGCCCCAGATCGCCCGCCACAACACCGTCTGCACCAGCATTCCGTTGGCGTAGCCGCGCCCGTACAGCAGCGCGGAGACGGTGTAGTCACAGGCCTGCCACGCGGCGCCGAACGCGATCGCGCCGACGACGTGCAGCACGACCTCGAGGACGGAGCCGCCCTGCCCGGCCTGGATCCGGCGCACCCAGGGGAACACCGCGACGCCCAGCAGCATCGGCGGCCACAGCGCCAGCGTCGCCTGGTAGACGGCTTGCCAGAGCTGCCACAACCCGCGCTGGAACTCGGCGCCGGCGAGCACGTAGAGCAGCCACGCGACCGCGCAGGCGCAGCCGTAGGCGATCCACAGCGGACGGCGGCTTGCGGCATCGGCCGGGGGGGTCGGGGGAATGTTTTCGGACATGGCGCCATGGTACGCAAGCACCCTGGCGGCGCCGCACCCGGGAGACGGATTGCGGAAATCAGCGCCCGGGATGCGACTGGCCGCGCCGGAGGCTACTGCTTCCTGCCCTCGAGCACGTGCCCGTTCTGCTGCAGCTTCACGCCGACGACCGCGCCGTCGCCGTCGCCGTCGCGTTCGAACTGCAGCACGGCACCGGCGACGGCGATTTCGGCACGATCCGGGCCCGCCGGAACCGCCTCGATCGCGGCTTGGCCGGTGGCCCGCACCTTCAACCGGCCGTCCTCCTGGAAGAGACGCAGGCCGAACTGCGGCGTGATCGCGTAGTCGCCGAGCCAGTCCTTCCAGCGCGGATCGGCCGGCGCTCCGCCAGCGCGGCCTTCGGCCGTCGCCTGTTCGCGACGCGCCTCGACGAGCCCGCCGCCCTGGCGCCAGAAGAAGCGGTCGATGCGACCGTCCTCCATCTCGGGCGTCAGCAGCGCGCTCATGCCAGCGGGATACAGGTCGCCTTCGCTGTCGTGGAACAGCTCGATCGCGGGTTGTCCGGCCGCCTGCGCCAGCAGGTGGCCCGCTTCGTCGCGTACCGTCATCTTCAGCGTCCCGAAGTCGAATCGCCCCTGCATCGCTGCACGCAATGGCGCAGGGATCGGCGTGGCGACGCGGGGCCGCCCGGGCGACGCCGCACTCCCCATCAGCGAAAGCGCCAGGCGCTGCAGGCCGCCAACGTCGACGAGCGAGGTGTCGGCCAGGATCACGACCGCGCGCTGGCGTGCGGGCTCCAGCACGACGATGGACGTGAATCCGCCGGTGCCGCCTTCATGCAGCACCAGTTGGCGTCCGTCCAGGGGCGCCAGCATCCAGTTCATGCCGATCCCGTCGGCCAGCGGCGCCTGGGTCATGCGCATCTTGCGCACGATGTCCGGCGGCGCGTCGCCCAGCTCGGCTTGCGCGTAGCGCACCATGTCGTCGAGGCTCGCGTGCACCATGCCGAAACCCGCGAGGTCGGTGGCGATCGTCCACGGTGCCGTCGCCGCGCCCGTCGACAGGTGGCCGATCGCGCGGTGCGCCGACGGCGCCGCGATGCCCGCGCCGCCCATGCGCAGCGGCTCGAACAACTGGTTGCGCAGGACACGCTCCAGGTCGCCGCCTTCGGCGCGCGCCACCGCGAGCGACAGCACCATCATCGCGAAGTTCGAATACTCGTACGCGCTGCCGATGGGGCGGGCCAGTCGGGCGTCCGCCAACGATTGCAGCAGGTCGGCCTCGGTCAGCGTCGCGTAGGGATCGGCCCCGTCGGCGGGGTGCATGCGAGACGGCAAGGTCGGCAGGCCGGAGCGATGGGTCACCAGGTCGCGCACGAGGATCTGGCGCTCGCCCTGGCGCGGCACGACCGTGCCGCGTGGCAGGTGCGCGGCGATCGGGTCGTCCAGCGTCCACAGGTGCCGATCCACGAGGTCGGCGACCAGGAACGCGGTCATCGTCTTGGTGACCGATCCGATCTCGAACCCGTCGTCGAAGCCCGGCGCCGGATCGCCGCCGCTGCGCGCGCAATAGCGTGCGCGGGCGACGGTGTCGCCGGCGATGGTCGCGGCGACCACGCAGGCGCCGGTGCGATCGCCGTGGAAGCGCGCCTCCAGCAAGGTCGCGAGCGAGGCATCGGCCGCGCGCGCGTGGCCGCATGCCAGCGCGAGCCCCATGGCGAGCAGGCCGCCACACAGGACGGCTTGAAGCGGTGTGCTTTTCATGGGGCTCGATCATGCCTCGGCCGCCCGTCGCCAGTTCGGGGACAACGCTCGACCATCGGGGTCGCGCGACACGGCCGGAGAACGGGTTTGCGCGATCTCCGGCAAAACCGATCTCCATTGAAACACCATTCCACTTTTTACCCTTATCGAGGTATCGTTTACCTTGAGGCCATCAATAGGATAGATACCCATGCCTTCGGGCACCCTCTCGAGCCCCGACGCCATGGAAATCTATCTCGACGCCAACGCCACCACCCCCGTGCTTCCGCTGGCCCGCCAGGCGGCGCTCGCGGCCATGGCCGAGGACTACGGCAACCCCAGCAGCATCCACAGCACCGGATTGCGCGCGCGCTCGCTCATCGACGAGGTGCGCGCCCGTGCGCGCCGGGTGCTGGGCGCGCCCACCGGCCGCCTGTTGTTTACCAGCGGCGCGACCGAGGGGATCCAGACGGCGGTGCTGTCGGCGCTGGTTGCGCTGCGCGATCGGCGCGACCGCGGCGAGGCCATTCCCGGGCTCCTGCTCTACGGCGCCACCGAGCACAAGGCCGTGCCCGAGTCGCTGCGCCACTGGAACGTCCTGCTGGAACTCGGACTGGAGATCGAGGCCATCCCGGTCGGTGCCGACGGTCGCCACGACCTCGCGTGGCTGCGCGGGCGCGCTCCGCGCGCGGGCCTGGTCTGCACCATGGCCGCCAACAACGAGACGGGCGTCGTCAGCGATCTCGACGGTATCGCCGCCGTCCTCGCGTCCAGCCCGGCACTGTGGCTCGTCGACGGCGTGCAGGCGCTCGGCAAGCTGGCGCTGCGGCTGGCCGAACGCCGCATCGACTTCGCGCCGTTCTCCGGCCACAAGCTCTACGCGCCCAAGGGCATCGGGTTGCTCTACGTGCGCGAGGGCGCCCCGTTCACGCCGCTGATGGCCGGCGGCGGCCAGGAGGCGGCACAGCGGTCCGGCACCGAGAACATGGCCGGCGTGGCCGCGCTCGGGGCGGTGCTGGCGGCCCTGGAGGACGGCGGCACCTTCCACGACGCCGCCACGCTGCGCGAGTGGCGCGACCGCCTGGCCGGCGCGCTCGTGGACGCGTTCCCCACGCTGGTGTTCAACGCGCCGCTGGCGCTGTGCCTGCCGACGACGCTCAACTTCTCCGTGCCGGGCCTGCCCTCCAAGATGCTGCTGGACCTGTTCGACGCCGCCGACGTCCGCGTCAGCGGCGGTTCGGCCTGCAGCGCGGCGAAGGCGCAACCCAGCTACGTGCTCGAGGCCATGGGCCTGGCCGCGTGGCAGACGGCCTCGGCCGTGCGCCTGTCGTTCGGGCCCGCCTCCGACACCGCCTTCATCGCCGAGGCCTGCGAGCGCATCCGCGCCTGCGGGCGCTCGCTGCGCGAGAGCTGCCTGCTGCCCGACGGGCCGCGCCACCTGCCCGCCGAAGGCCTGACCCGCTTCGTCGTCGACGGCGCCTGCTGCTACCTGCTGGCGGACGCCGCGAGCCGGCGCTGCGTCGTCGTCGATCCGTTGCCCGAACTCACCGGGCGGCTGGCCGACCTGCTGCACTGCCAGGCCTACGCGGTCGCCGCGGTGCTCGACACCCACAGCCACGGCGACCACGCGTCGTCCGCCGGCGACCTGCGCGCCGCGCTGGCCGACCTGATGGACGACGCGGGCCCGCTCGACCCGCTCGGCTGGCCGACGGACGCGCGCGAGATCGCGCTCGGCGCGCTGGCGCTCGCACGCCTGGCCATCCCCGGCCACACGCTCGATTCCACGGCCTACCTGCTGCACGACGCCCGCGGGCTGCGCGCGGCCTTCGTCGGCGACACCGTGATGCCCGGCGCGCTCGGGCGCAGCGACTTCGAACAGAGCGCGCCGCTCGCCTTCGGCACGTCGCTGGTCAAGCTCGCGCAGGTCGTCGGCCCGGCGACGCTGCTGCTGCCCGGCCACGACTACGACGACCGCCTCGCCAGCACGCTGGGCACCGAGCGGCGCGTGCAACCGCTGCTGGCGCGCGTGCTCGGCGGCGGGCTGGACGCGGCCGGCTTCGCCGCCGCCAAGGCCGATCTCGAGCGCGACCTGGGCCTGACCGCCTACCGCACGCTGGCCTGCGGCGCCCGGGTCGATGCGCGCAGCGAGTCGCTGGCGCAGGAACTGGCGCCGGCGCAGCTGCACGCGCTGCTGCAGGCGCATCCCGACCTGCTGTTCGTCGATGTCCGCGAAGCCTACGAGCAGCGCCTGGGCCATGCGCCGGAGCTGGGCGCGCCCGAGGTACGCCACCAGGCCGTCGGCCTGTCCCAGCTGCTGCAGGCGCTGCCCGACTGGCTCGCGCTGCCGGCACCGACGCCGGTGGTCTTCTATTGCCGCAGCGGCAATCGCAGCGCGCAGGCGGCCGACGTGCTGCGCCGCCTGGGGCACGACCGGGCCTGGAGCCTGGCCGGCGGACTGGCCCTGTGGCGGTCCGAAGCCGTCGAGCCCGCCGGCGATCGGCAGCCGGCCGCGGCGATCGCCTGAGCCTTGCACATCCGGCGCCTCCCGCGCGCCGTCTGCCTTGAACGCCGGCCTCGCGCCGGCGTCGTCATTTTCCTGTCGAAACCCTTTCTTTTTGATGGAACGTGAATGAGAATGAGTCGCATCTAGTTTATTATCCGACCGTCTTGCAAGCACCGGATCGCCCAGATGAGACCCCATCGCCTGTCGTACGAAATTGCCGGCGCCGCCACATTGCCCCGCGGCGACGCGCCGGCCGCCCCCCGCGCAGTCCCCCTCGCCCGCGTGCCGGCCGGTCTCGCGGCGCCGCTGCCCTATGGCCGCTCACCCGCGCAGGCGCGCCAGCGCCGCATCGCCATCGCCACGATGCTGGTCGCGCACGGCGTCGCCGTCATCGGCCTGGTGAACGCCAGCCGGCTGCGCGACGCCGTCGTCGACGCCAGGCCGATCTTCCTGGCGGTGGTCGACACGCCGGCACCGGTCGCGCCACCCAAGCCCTTGCCGCCACCGCCCGCCAGCAAGGCGCCGCCGCCCGCGCAGCTGACCCTCCCGCTGATCGTGCCCGAACAGCCGCCGGCACCCTCGCCCGTCGTGGCCCAGGTGTTGCCGCCGCCCCCACCGCCCGCGCCCGCCGCGCCGGTGGACGCGCCGCCGGCACCCGCGCCGTCCCTCCTGCCCAAGACGATTCCGCCTTCGGCCGTGCAGTACATCGTGCCGCCGGCCCCGCTGTATTCGCGCATCTCCGCCAAGATGCGCGAGTCCGGCAAGGCCGTGGTGCGCGTCTTCATCGACGAGGCCGGCCTGCCCCGCAACGTCCAGCTCGCCGTGTCCACCGGCTTCGCCCGCCTGGACGATGCGGCCCTCGCCGCCGTTCGCAACTGCCGCTTCAAGCCCTACCTGGAGAACGGCGCCGCCGTCGCCGGCTGGGCCGCCATTCCCATCGAATTCGAGCTGCCGACATGAACAACGCCATGAACACTTCCGACCCCCTCGCCGCGCGCGCCGCGCCTGTCGCCGGCGACGACGCCGACGCGTTCGAACGCCGCTTCGTGACGGCCGCGCCGGCGCGCATGGCCAACGTGCGCAGCATCACCAGCGAGCAGCTGTTCGCCGAGTTCCCCGAAGTGCAGATCGCCCACGGCGACGCGGTCTATCGGCTGCGCCAGACCTCGCTCGGCAAGCTGATCCTGACCAAATGAGCGCTGCGGCCGCGCAACCCGCGCGCGCGTGGTGGCTGAAGACGCTCTATCGCTGGCACTGGATCAGCTCGGCCATCGCGCTGCTGGGCATGCTCCTGTTCGCGGCCACGGGCCTGACGCTGAACCACGCCGCGCGCATCGAGGCCCATCCCGTCGTCGTCGACCACAAGGCCGTCGTGCCCGCGCCGCTGCTGGCCGCGCATGCGCCGTCCGCCGGCGAGCGCAAGCACGACGCGGCGCTGCCCGCCGACCTGGCCGACTGGATCGCCGGCGCGCTGCAGGTGGACGTGCGCGACCGCTCCGCGGAGTGGTCCGCCGACGAGATCTACGTGGCCATGCCGCGGCCGGGCGGTGACGCCTGGGTGCGCATCGACCGCGCCAGCGGCGAGGCCGAGATGGAGGACACGAGCCGTGGCTGGGTCTCCTACCTCAACGACCTGCACAAGGGACGCAACGCCGGCACGGCCTGGAGCTGGTTCATCGACGCCTTCGCCGTCGCCTGCCTCGTGTTCACCCTCACCGGGCTCGTGATCCTGAAGATGCATGCCGGCAACCGGCCCGGCACCTGGCCGCTGGTGGGCCTGGGCGTTGTGCTGCCGCTGCTGCTGGCCCTGCTCTTCATCCACTGACTCCTCGACCCTCTGACCTTCCCACTGGATTTCCGATGCTGATCCGCTATTCGTTCGCCCTCACCGCCGCCGTGGCGTCCGTCCCGGCCCTGTCCGCCGAGCTCACGCTGAAGCTGCAGTTGCCGCGCATGGACATCGCCGAATACCACCGCCCGTATGTGGCCGCGTGGATCGAGAAGGCCGCCGACCAGTCGTACGCGGGCAACGTCGCGCTCTGGTACGACCTGAAGAAGCGCGACAACGGCGGCGCCAAATGGCTCAAGGACATGCGCTCGTGGTGGCGCAAGAGCGGCCACGACACCGCGGTGGTGGACGGCGTCACGGGCGCCACGCGCACCGCGGGCGACCACACCTTGAACCTGCTCGACTCCAGGGCGGTCACCGCGCTGGCGCCGGGCCAGTACGAGGTGGTCGTGGAGGCCGCGCGCGAGAACGGCGGCCGCGAGGTGCTGCGGGTGCCGTTCGACTGGCCCGTGAAGAAGGCGCAGGCCGCGAAGGCCCAGGGCCAGGGCGAACTGGGCACCGTCTCCATCGACGCGAAGCCCTGAACGACACCGCGAGATCCCCATGCGAAACATCCTCCGCCTCTCCCTCGTCGCCTGCGGCGCGCTGCTGGCCCTGTCCGCGCAGGCGCACCGTCCCTGGCTGCTGCCCTCTGCCACGCTCGTCGACGGCCCTGCGCCGCTCGTCAGCATCGACGCCGCGATCTCCGAAGACCTGTTCGAGTTCGACTCGTTCCCGCTCGCGCTCGACGCCCTGCGCGTGACCGCGCCGGACGGCAGCGCGGTCGCCGCCGACACGCGCACCGAGGCGAAGCGCCGCGTCAGCTTCGACGTCAAGCTCGCCCAGAAGGGCACGTACCGCATCGCCGGCGTGACCGACACGGCGATGGCGTCATGGAAGGTCGGCGGCGAGACCAAGCGCTGGCGTGGCGCGCCGGCGGCGCTGGCTAAGGAGGTGCCGGCCGACGCACAGGACCTGCAGGTGTCGCGCCAGCTCGCCCGCTCCGAGACCTTCGTCACCAACGAGACGCCCAGCGCCCTGCCGGCCGCGGTCACCGGCGAGGGCCTGGAGCTGCTGCCCCTGACCAACCCCACCGACCTCAGCGTCGGCGACGCCACGCGCTTTCGCATGCTGCTGGACGGCAAGCCCTACGCCGGCGCCGACGTGACCGTGATCCGCGGCGGCAACCGCTACCGCTACAAGATGGGCGAGATCGCGCTCAAGACCGATGCCGCCGGCGAATTCAGCGTCGCCTGGCCCGAGGCCGGCCGCTACTGGCTGGGCGTGAACCACGGCGCCCGCGGCCCGGGTGCCGCCGCGGCGGCACCGGGCGCCGCGCCGGCGCGGCGCGAGTCCTACACCGCCACCTTCGAAGTGTTGCCGAAATGATCCTGGCGCCCGCGGCCCGGCCGACCCGGCGCGTGCTGCTGCCCGCGACGCTCGACCCCGCGCCGCCGCCGCTCGGCGGCCGGGTGCACGAGTTCAGCGGCCGCACGATGGGCACGACCTGGAACGTGCGGCTGGTCGCTGCCGTGCAGTTGCGGCGCGAACCCGTGCTGGAGGCGATCCAGTCGGCGCTGGACGAGGTCGTCGCGCAGATGAGCACCTGGGAGCCGGCGTCGGACCTGTGCCGCTTCAACCGCGCCGCGCCCGGCACCTGGCAGGCATTGCCCGACGCCTTTGCCGAGGTGCTCGCCTGCGCGCGCGAGGTCGCCGAGCGCAGCGAGGGCGCGTTCGATCCGACCGCCGGTCCGCTCGTCGATGCCTGGGGCTTCGGGCCCGCGGCACCGCTGGGCAGGCCGGGCGGCGCGGGCCTGTCGGAGGCCCTCGGCCGGACGGGCTGGCGGCGGATCGACCTCGACCCGGTGCGGCGCTCGGTGCTGCAACCGGGCCGCCTCGCGCTGGACCTGTCGGCGATCGCCAAGGGCTTCGGCGTCGACCTCGTCGCACGCCGGCTGGCCGCGCTCGGCATCGCGAGCCACCTGGTGGAAGTGGGCGGCGAGCTGCGCGGCAGCGGCGTCAAGCCCGATGGCCAACCCTGGTGGGTGCAGCTGGAAGATCCCGATCCGGCGTCGCCGGGATGCGGCACCGTGCTCGCGCTGCACGGCCTGTCGGTGGCCACCTCCGGCGACTACCGGCGCTGGTTCGAGCACGACGGCACGCGCTACGGCCACACGATCGATCCGCGCGACGGCCTGCCGATCCGCCACGGGCTCGCGTCCGTCACGGTGATCCACGCGTCGTGCATGCAGGCCGACGCGTGGTCGACCGCGCTGGGCGTGCTGGGGCCGGACGCCGGGCCGGCGCTGGCGAACCGGCTGGGCCTCGCGGCGCGCTTCGTCGTGCGCCGCGGCACGCGCTTCGAAGAACGCACCAGCGCCGCCTTCGAGCGGCTCCTGGACTGACGATGAACGCGTTCGGCGTCGACGGCGTCCGGCTGCTCGCCGCGGCGGCCACTCTCGCGCTCTATGGCGCGCTGTGCGCGGGCGTCGTCGTCGACCAGCGCCGCAAGCGTTCGCGCGCGACCGTGCGCGCCCAGGCGTTCGCGGGCGCGGGAGACGCGCAGGCGCGCCCGCTGCTGATCGTGCACGCGAGCCAGACCGGCGCCGCCGAGCAGCTCGCCTGGCAGACCGCGCAGGCGCTGCACGGCGCCGCGCTGCCCTTGCGCGTCGCGTCGCTGGGCGCGCTGGCGCCGGCCGACTTCGCGTCCGCGTCCTCGGTGCTCTTCATCGCCAGCACCTGCGGGGAAGGCGACGCACCCGACAGCGCCGTCCCGTTCGAGCGCCGCTTCATGGGCGATGCGCCGGGCCCTGCGTTGCAAGGCGTGCACTACGGCCTGCTCGCGCTGGGTGACCGCGAGTTCGCGAACTTCTGCGCGTTCGGCCGCCGCCTCGACACGTGGCTTGCCGGCCACGGCGCCCGGCCGCTGTTCGAGCGCATCGACATCGATGGCATGGCGCCGCGCGACCTCGCGCGCTGGAAGCACGAGCTGGGCCGGCTGGCCAGCGTCGGCGACACGCTGGCCTGGAGCGAGCCGGCGCGCGAGACGTGGCGGCTCGCGCGCCGCACGCACGTCAACCCGGGCAGCAGCGGCGCGCCGGTGTTCCACCTCGAGCTCGAGCCGCCCGTCGGCGTCGAACCCGCGTGGGAGCCCGGCGACCTCGTGCAGATCCGGGTGCCGCACGCGCCCGACCAGCCGCGCGAGTACTCCATCGCCTCGATTCCCGCCGAGGGCCGCGCCCACCTGCTGGTGCGCCAGGAGCGCCGCGCCGACGGCAGCCTGGGCCTCGCCTCGGGCTGGCTCACGCGCGACGCGGAGATCGGCGGCGACGTCTTGCTCAACACGCTGGCGCATCGCAATTTCCGGCTCGGCGACAACGCCGACCGGCCGCTGATCCTCGTGGGCAACGGCACGGGCATCGCCGGCCTGCGCGCGCACCTCAGCGCGCGGGCGTCCCGCACGGGCACGCGCCTGCGCAACTGGCTCGTGTTCGGCGAACGCCAGGCCGCGCACGACTTCCATTTCCGCGGCGATCTCGAGGGCTGGCGCGACGACGGGACGATCACGCGCCTGGATCTCGCGTTCTCGCGCGACCAGGCCGCCAGGACCTACGTGCAGGATCGCCTGCGCGCCCAGCCCGAGGCCGTGCGCGAATGGCTCGACGACGGCGCCGCCGTCTATGTCTGCGGCAGCCTGCAGGGCATGGCCACGGGCGTGGAAGAGGCGTTGGTCGACATCGTCGGCAGCGCGCGGTTGGAGACGTTGATCGACGAGGGTCGCTATCGGCGCGACGTGTACTGAAGGGACGGGCGGCGCATCGGCAGGCGTGGATCCTGCGACTGCGCGCAGGATGACAGCGCATGGTCCCTCCTGGACGGAGCGAAGCGTGGACGCAAGATCCCGAAGCGCGGACGCAAGGTCCCGAAGCGCGAACGCAAGGTCCCGAAGCGCGGACGCAAGGCCCCGTCATCCTGCGCGCAGTCGCAGGATCCACGCCTGCCGCAACGCCGCCCGGCGTCAGACCTCCGACCAGGCCCTCACCAGGTTGTGATAGTGCCCGGTGAGGCCCACCACCGCCTCGTTGTCGCCCACCTGTCCGCGCAGCGACTGGATGTTCTGGTCCAGCTCGAACAGCATCTGGCGTTGCGCCGTGTCGCGCACCAGGCTCTGCACCCAGAAGAACGACGCCACGCGCGCCCCGCGCGTCACGGGGTGGACGCGGTGCAGGCTGCTCGACGGATACAGCACCAGGTCGCCGGCGGGCAGCTTGACCTCGTGCGTGCCGTAGGTGTCGACGATCTCCAGCTCGCCGCCGTCGTAGTCGTCGGGGCCGGCCAGGAACAGCGTGCACGAGAGATCGCTGCGCATCTGCAGCGTGGTGCCCGGCACCGACCGGATCGCGCCGTCCACGTGCAGCCCGTAGTGCTCGCCGCCTTCATAGCGGTTGAACAGCGGCGGCATGTGGCGCAGCGGGAGAGCCGCGGACATGTACAGCGGGTGGGCCAGCAAGGCCTTCAGCACGACCCGGCCCAGCTCCTGGCCCACCGGCGAGAACTCGTCGAGCTGGCGGTTGCGCTTGACCAGCGCGCCCTGCTCGCCCACCGTGGCGCGGCCGTCGACCCACTCCGTCGCGTCGAGGCGGCGGCGCAGGTCGGCCACCTGGTCCGAGGACAGGATGTCGGGAATGTGAAGCAGCATGGGCGAAGGCCTGGAATGACGAAGGACGCCCCCGAAGGGGCGCCTGGAGCTGGCAGATTATCGGGCGATCAGAACTTCGCGTTGACCGACACCAGGCCGTTGCGTTCCTGGCCCGGCGTGTAGCGCGACCCGCCGTTGTTCAGCGATTGCATGTACTTGCGGTCGAACAGGTTGTACACGTTGACCTGCACCTGCCAGTTCTTCGTGACGTCGTACGAGGCCATCGCGTCGCCGACCCAGTAGGCCGGGGCCTGCAGCAGGTTCGACGTCGGCGCCGCGATGTTGCTGCTGCGGGCCGAGGTGTCGGCGTAGCGCATGCCGCCGCCCACGGTGATGCCCAGCGGCAGCTTGTACGTGACCCACGAGGTGAACGTGTTCTTCGGCGAGAACACGATGACGCCGCCCTGCTGCGTCGGCGCGCCGTGCACGATCTTCGAATCCATGTTCGAGTAGCCGACGCTGACGCTCAGGTCCTTCGTGACGTTGCCCACCAGGCCCAGCTCGACGCCCTGCACGCGGCGCTTGCCGACCTGCGAATACGTCGGCACCGCGGCGCCGTCCGAGACCAGCTCGTTCTTGTTCTCGCTGCGGTAGATCGCCGCCGTGGCCAGCAGGTCGCCACCCAGCAGGTCCCACTTCGTGCCGAACTCGATGTTGGTGCCTTCCTGCGGATCCAGTCCGGCCTGGGCGGCGCTGTTGGCCTGCGAGGACAACGCGAAGTTGCTGCCGCCTGGCGGATTCCTGGAGTCCGAGTACGTGACGTAGACGCTTCCGTTGCGCGCCGGCTTGAAGACGGCGCCGATCTTGTAGCTCCACAGCGTGTCGGTCAGGCCCAGCGGCGCGTTGTTGGCCAGCGACGCCGCGGTCGTGCCCGAGGCGGCGGTGTAGGTCGAGCCGCTGGTGTCGGTGTGGAACTTGTCGACGCGCACGCCGCCGTTGATCAGGAAGTCCTTCGTGACGTTGAGCGTCTCGAACGCATAGGCCGACGCCGTCAGCGTGCTGCCGATGGTCTGCGTACCCATGTACCGGGGGAGCGCCATCGTGTCGCCCGGATTCGGGTCGTAGAGGCTGGCCGTGCCGGCCACCGTGACCGGCGTGGCGGTCTTCTGGCGCTCGTAGGTCAGCTCGAAGCCCGTCGACAGCGAGTTGGTCAGGCCGAAGGTCTCGAAGGTCGAGGCCAGATTGGTCTGGTTGGTCAGGATCTCGTTGTCCTGGTGGCGACCCTGGCGTGACCGGGCCACGGTATAGCCCGACGGCGTCGCCGCGGTCGCGGTGACGGCGTTGACGCCGGTCACGACCACGTCCTCCACCGTGCGGCCGATGCGCGTGGTGTTGCGCAGCGTGACGCCCTTGGCGAGGTCGCTCTCGAGCTTGGACGTGAACATGTCGATCCTGACGTGGTCGAAGTCGCTGCCCAGGCCGTAGAAGTTGCTCGGATCGACCGCCGGGCCGGGCTTTTGCGCGGGCGCGGTGGCCGTCGCCGCGGCGAAGACGTAGCCCTTCAGGCCGAACGTGGACACCCCGCCGTCGGGCACGTTGTCCTGCGTCACGTGCAGGAAGCTGACCGTCTCGCGCACGCTCGAGCCCAGGCCGAAGGTGGCCGTCGGGGCGAAGCCGAAGCGCTTGGACTTGACCTCGTCGCGACCCGGGACGCCGTAGTCCTGCGCCATCAGGTTCAGGCGCACGGCGCTGCCCGGGAGCGCCGCCAGCGGCGTGTTGAAGTCGGCGACGACGCGCTTGCGGTCGTCGGTGCCCGCTATCAGGCTGCCGGTGGCGAAGGCGCCGTCGGCCTGGGCCTGTTTCGAGACGAGGTTGATGTAGGCCGAGGACGCGCCGCGGCCGATGTCGGAACCCGACGGGCCCTTCACGACCTCCACCTGGTCGATGTTGAAGACGTCGCGCGAGACCGCGCCGAGATCGCGGATGCCGTCGACGAAGATGCTCTGCGAGCTGTCGAAGCCGCGCAGGTTGATCGAGTCGCCGGTCTGCGTGCTGCCGTTCTCGCCGAGCTGCATCGTCACGCCCGGGGTGTTGCGCAGCGCCTCCGACAGCGACGTGGCGGCCTGCTGCTGCAGCAGTTCCTTCTTGATGACCGTGATCGTCTGGGGCGTGTCGACGATGGGTTGCGTGAACTTCGGCGAGGAGACGACGTCCGCCTTGTAGTCGTTGTCCTGGGCGGCCTGCACTTTCACCGTGGGCAGCGTGGTTTCGCTGCGGGCCTGCGAGGCGGCGGCGGCGGGCGCCGCGGCGGCCTGTGCCAGGACGGCGCCCGGAAGCGCGAAGGCGGCCGCGGCGAGGGCGACGGTCGTGCGATGACGCGGTTGGCGGGCGGCCGCGTGCTTGCGGCTCTGGATGTAGCGCATGGATCTGCTCCGAAAGAGGGCTTGAGGACGGGTGCGGCTGGCGTCCTGCGGCCTCGTTTCGGCGAGATCCTTCCGGAGATGCTGGCTGGGTTCGGGGTGAACCGATCAATCGCGAATGCTAACGATTCTCATTACATAAGTCAACAATGGGAGAGGTTCGGCTACGAAACGCCGCCTTGCTACCACAGGTTGGTCGCCCCTCCCGCCACACCAGGGCCTCCGAGACGGCGTATGCTCGCGCCCTTTCCCCGTTACCAAGAGGACTACGAATGGCCACCGCAGCACCCGCCAAGACTTCCGCCTTCATGAAGGCCCTCAAGCCGAGCCCCGCGCTCGCCGCGATCGTCGGCGCCGAGCCGCTTCCCCGCACCGCGGTCACGAAGGCGCTCTGGGACTACATCAAGGCCCACAACCTGCAGAACCCGGCCAACAAGCGCAACATCCTGTGCGATGCCAAGCTCAAGGCCGTGATGGGCAAGGACGAGGTCACGATGTTCGAGATGACCGGCCTGGTCGGCAAGCACCTGAGCTGATCCCGGCGCCCGGCCTCGCGACGCGCGCGCTCCCGCGCGCGGTCGCGAGCGCCCCGCCTCAGCGCACGGGCGCCCTGCCCGCGCCCAGCAGCTTCACGGTCAGGCGCTCGAAGCGCCCCACGTCGACGTCCTGCACGACCTCGACCTCGCGCTCGCCCAGGCCCGGACCGCGCCCCGGCGGCCAGCTGAGCGTGCTGCCGTAGTCGGCGCCGTCGCCGGCCGCCACGTCCACCAGCATCTTCTGGCTGCGCCTGACCAGCGACGGATCGAGCCACACCGCGGCCGCCAGTTCGTCCCACATCGGAAAACCCTCTCCGAAGCGCGCCACGTACGCGGCCACCGGCGTGGCGGATCGGCCGATCTCGGCGTACAGCGCCTTGCCGAAGAAGGTCTTCGTCGTCGGATCCACCGGGATCTGGACGACCCGCGGCCAGGCCTCGTGCAGCACCGCGGTCGCCGCCTCGGCGTCCCACAGCATGTTGAACTCGCGCCGCGGCGAATGCGCGTACTCCTCGGCGAAGTTGTTGTCGGCGGCGACCGGATTGAAGCTGCCGCCCATGAACACGAGCTCGCGCGCGGCCGCGGCGAAGCCGGGATCCTGGCGCGCGGCCAGCGCGAGGTCGGTCAACGCGCCGCCCGCCCACAGGGTCACCTGGCCCGGGTGCGCACGCACCGTCCTGATCATGAAGCCGATGCCGCTCTCGGCCTGCACCTTCAGCGTGGGCGTGCCCGCGGCCAGCGGGGGCACCAGGAACGCATCGGCGTGGTACGCGGCGCGCGGCTGCCCGCCGAAGGACTCGGTCCACGCCCCTTTCCAGACCAGCGGTCCGTAGCGCCGCTCCCACGCCTTCATGCGCGCCGCGCTGTTCACGAGCGGGAACGCGGCACCGGCATAGACCGGGACCTCGGGGCGTCCGACGAGCTCCAGCATGCGCAGGGTCTGCGCGATCTCCTCGTCGCGCCAGCCGTCGCCGCTGGAGACGACGATGCCCAGCACGTCGACGTCGGGCGCCTGCAACAGCATCAGCACCGAGTTCATGTTGCTGCCGCCGGGTCCGAACAGGTCCTGGTCGATGATGACCTGGCGCCGGCCGTCGGCGGCCTGCGCGGTGGCCAGCGCGGCGGACAGCGAGAGCGCGGCCAACAGGGGGCGGCAGGCAGCGAGCGGAAATTTCATCAGGGGCCTTTCGATGGCGGGCAAGAGACGGAAGCGGTATGCAAGTCCCGTACCGCCGAGTATCAGGCACGCCGATTGCCATTTCACCCGATTGGACGCAGGTGAATATCACAAGCCCACGGATCGCCGCGCATCAGGTCGTCATTTCCATACTCGACGGAAGTATTTTCAGACATAGTCGTGCAGCGTCACCCTGAGTTGATCCATGCTCTCGATGGCGCCGCGCCAACCCCGTCCGAATACCGCATGATCACGCTGACCCTCCTCGCGCTCTATCTGGCCTGCATACTCGTCGTGCACGTGCGGGGGCGCGTCCGCCACAGCTTCTGGGGCCAGGTGTTCGACCATTCCGGGTTCCTGGCGCCGGTCAACGTGTTTCTGTACGCGTTCTCGGCCATCCCCAACAAGCCCTACACGCCCGTCGCGCGGTTCCCCGAGCTCGAGAAACTGCGCGCGAACGCGGCCGTGATCCGCGAGGAAGGCCTCGCGCTGATGGCCCATGCCCGGATGAAGTCGCCCGACCAGAAGGACGACGCCGGCTTCAACTCGTTCGCCAAGTCGGGCTGGAAGCGCTTCTACCTGAAGTGGTACGGCGACGCGCATCCATCGGCGCTCCGCCTGTGCCCGCGCACCACGGAACTGCTGCGAGACATTCCCAACGTCAGCGGCGCGATGTTCGCGACGCTTCCGCCCGGGGCCGTGCTCAATCCCCACCGGGATCCGTACGCCGGATCCATGCGATACCACCTGGGCCTCGTCACGCCGAACGACGATGCCTGCCGCATCGAGGTCGACGGCGAGGCCTACAGCTGGCGCGACGGTGAAGGCGTGATATTCGACGAAACCTTCATCCATCGGGCCCAGAATGAAACCGACGTGGAGCGGCTGATACTGTTCTGCGACGTCACTCGGCCGATGCGCTTCGGTTTCGCGCGCAGTTTCAACGACTGGTTCGGGCGCCACGTGGTGGCGGCGGCCAGTTCGCCCAACGATGCGGGCGATCGCACCGGCCTGATCAACCGGCTGTTCTTCGTGTCCGACCGCGCCGGCCAGCTGCGGCGCCGCTTCAAGGCGTGGAACCGCGGCGTCTACAAGGTGACCAAGGCCGCCCTCGTCGTCGGCCTGGCGGCGGCGCTGATCCTGCCCGGGACGATGCGGACGTATCACTACGTGACGCAGGTCAAGGCCGGCGCGCACGCCGCCGACGATCGCGGCAGGACAACGGCGGCGAACTGACGGCGCAAGCGGCACGACGTCACGATCTCCGGTGGCTGCGCGAGCGGCCGTTTCCGCTACGATCCGGCTCAGCGCCCGCTTCCATCGCCCGCCGCGACGAACGCCTCTTGAGCACCGAAAACGCCCTCGCCGAACTGCGCCTGACGACCCGCGCCGAGCACGATCGGCTCGAGGCCATGCTGCGCCTGTCCGAGCCGATGCCGCTGGAGCGTTACGGCGCGATCCTGTGCGGCTTCGACGCGTTCCTGCGGATCTGGGAGCCGCGCATCCACGCCGCGTTGCCCGAGCGCCTGCAGGCCTGGTTCCGCGCGCGCCGGCGTGGCGGCTTCGCCAGCGCCGACGTCGAATGGCTGCGCGCCGTCGAAGGCATCGAGCCCGTGGCCACGGCGTCCCACCTGGCGGCGACCTTGCCGCTCGGCGACCTGGCCGAAGTGCTGGGCTCGCTCTATGTCGTCGAGGCCTCGGCCCTCGGCGGCCGCGTGATCGCGCCGCACCTCAAGCGCACGCTGGGCCTGGGGCAAGGTCGCGGCGCGAGTTATTTCCATGGCTTCGGCGGGGAGACGAGCGTGATGTGGGACAACTTCCGGGTGCTGACATCGCTGGAGATCGGCGAGTCCTCGCGCAACACCGTGCGCGCGTGCCAGAGCGCCAGGCGCAGCTATGCGGCACTGATCGAACTGTTCGCGCCGCTGGCGCCCGCCGCCGAGCCGGCCGCGCCGCGCGAGGAGGTTGCGCAGCGGATCGCGCCGGCGTTGCTGGTCGCGTTCGGCGGCGACGCCGAGTTCCCCGAACCGGCGCCGGCGGACGGCACCCACGTCGACCTCGAGGTGGACGACGAGCCCACCGACGGCGACACCGTCGTGGAGTTGCCGTTGGAAGACCTCGAAGAGGGCGGCGGCGACACGGAGCGAATGCCGTTGTGACGGCAGGCCGGCCCGGCACCGGACCGCGCGGCTAGCCCGCGTTGCCGCAGCCCGGCCCGTCGAAGGTGTAGCTGCTGACCTTGCCGTTCTCGACCAGGAAGCGCGTCGTGCAGGTGACCGGCGTGGGCTGGCCCACCGGCGCGGTGACGCCCACGCCGCCGCCCACCGACGTGCGGCCGCCCCCGCCGAAACCGAATCCGCCGATGCTGAAGCTCATCGTCGGCGCCGGCGTCGCGCCGTTGTTGACGACGTACGTCAGCCACTTGCCGTGGCCGATCTGCTCCTCGGCCACCGGCGTGCCCCAGCGCGCGCGCAGCGTGTCCTCGGGCGCGCCCTGCCACTGGCTCAAGGCCTGCTCGTAGGCGGCGCTGCCGGATCGGGGCGTGGCGCAGCCGCCGGCCAGGGCGGCCAGTCCCAAGGCGGCGCAGGCAACAACGGTCGGTTTCATCGCACGCATCGCGGTCTCCTTGTCGGGTTGTGCTGCCAGGATCATGCACCCTGCCCGGCAATGCGCTTGCCCGAGCGCGCCCGGCACTGGATGACCGTGCGCGGCGCAGGTTTTATTCATGACGATTGACATCCATTAATCATGATGACTAAACTTTATAAATCGAATCCATCCCGGAGTCCGCCATGCCGCGCGTCTCGAGAGCCGAAGCCGAAAGCCATCGCGAACAGATCACCGACGCGTCTGCGCGCCTGTTCAAGGAGCGCGGCCTCAAGGGCGTCAGCGTCGCCGACCTGATGGGCGCCGCCGGCCTCACGCACGGCGGCTTCTACGGCCACTTCGAGTCCAAGGACGCGCTGGCCGGGGTCGCCGTGGCCCGCGCGTTCGAGCAGTCGGCCGGGCGCTGGCACAAGCGCGTCGGGGCCGCGCCGGACGCCGCCGCGGGACGCGCCGTGTTGATCGACAAGTTCCTGGCGCACAGGAACCTGAAGGACATCGGCCTGGGCTGCCCGTCGGTGTCGCTGGCCGTGGACGTGGCGCGCGAGCCCGCTTCGGCGCCGATCCGCGGCGCCTTCGTCGGGGGACTGGAGGACCTCGTACGGATCCTGGCCAGCGTCGAGAGCGGCCCGGACGCCGCCGCCCGGCGCAGCGCCGCATTGGCCGACTACGCGACGATGGCCGGCGCCCTGCTGCTGGCCCGCGCCGCCGAGGGCACGCCGCTCGCGAGCGAGTTGCTCGCGGCCGCGCGCGAACGCCTGCTCGACACCCTTCCCCGCAACAAGACCAAGGCCGCCTGAGCATGTTCGCCACCCCTGTCGCCCATTGGTTCGGCCGTCGCGGCGTCCACTTCTCGTGGGTCGTGATGGGCATCGCCTTCCTCACGATGCTCACGTCGTCCGCCGCGCTGGGGCTGCCCGGCGCGTTCCTGCTGCCGCTCAGCAAGGAGTTCGGCTGGAGCACCGACCAGATCTCCGGCGCGATCGCGCTGCGCTTCGCGCTCTACGGCCTGATCGGTCCGTTCGCCGCCGTGCTGATGGAGCGCTACGGCCTGCGCCGCATCATCTGCAGCGCGCTGCTGCTCATCGCCACCGGCATGGTCCTCGCCACCCGCATGACGGCGCTGTGGCAGCTCGTCGTGCTGTGGGGCTTGGTCCTGGGCGTCGGCTCGGGGCTCACCGCGCTGGTGCTGGGCGCCACCGTGGCCAACCGCTGGTTCGAGCAGCGGCGCGGCCTGGTGATGGGCATGCTCACCGCGAGCTCGGCGACGGGTCAGCTGATCTTCCTGCCGATCGCCGCGTCGCTGATCCAGAGCCACGGCTGGCGCATGGCCGTGATCCCGGTGTTCACGAGCTGCGTGGTCGTCGCCGGCCTGGCGTTCTGCCTGCTGCGCGACCGTCCGAAGGAACTGGGCCTGCTGCCGTTCGGCGCCGATCCGTCCCAGGTCGACCCGGCGCCCGCCGCGTGGCGCCCGAACTTCCTCGAGCCGATCCGGACCTTGTTCCTCGCCTCGCGCAGCGGCACCTTCTGGGTGCTGTTCGGAACCTTCTTCGTCTGCGGCCTGAGCACCAGCGGCCTGATCCAGACCCATTTCATCACGCTGTGCGGCGACTACGGCCTGGGCCCGGTGCCGGCCGCCTCGGTCCTGGCCACGATCGGCGCGTGCGACTTCGTCGGCACGATCGCCTCGGGCTGGCTGTCCGACCGCTACGACGTGCGCAAGCTGCTGTTCTGGTACTACGGGCTGCGCGGCCTGTCGCTGCTGTGGCTGCCGCACTCGACGTTCACGATCGTCGGCCTGTCGCTGTTCGCCGTGTTCTACGGGCTCGACTGGGTGGCCACCGTGCCGCCGACGGTGCGCCTGACCGGCGCGGCGTTCGACAAGCAACGCGCGCCGATGATCTTCGGCTGGATCTTCGCGGGCCACCAGCTGGGCGGCGCCGTGGCCGCGTACGGCGCGGGCCTCACGCGCACCGTGATGCAGTCGTACAGCCCGGCGCTGTACGCCGCCGGCGCCACCTGCATCCTGGCCGCGTTCGCGATCTTCCTGGTGAAGAAGCCGCCCGCGACCCGGTCGGGCTGAGCCGCGCTTCGGCGGCATGGGTACGCGGGTTGCCGAAACAAGCGGACACATCAACCCGCCAGGAGCCCACCATGTCAGCCACCCAGCCCACCTCGCACACCGCGGCAGCCTCGCACGATGCGGCCCAGGACGCCCTTGCGCTGCTGATGGCGGAACACCGCGAGGTCAAGGCGCTGTTCCAGCGCTACCAGAAGCTCGCCGACGCCGGCGGACGGGGCGACGAGCGCATGCTGCTCGCGAGCCAGATCTGCGTCGCGCTGACCGTGCACACTCAGATGGAGGAAGAGATCCTCTATCCGGCCGCGCGCGAAGCGCTGACCAAGGACGAGGACATCGTCGACGAGGCCTACGTCGAGCATGCGGGCGCCAAGTCGCTGATCGCGCAGATCAAGACGATGACCAGCGACCAGCCGCTGTACGACGCCAAGGTGAAGGTGCTCGGCGAGTACATCGACCACCACGTCAGGGAAGAGGAAACCGAGTTCTTCCCCAAGCTGCGCAAGACGGCGCTGGATCTCCACGCGATGGGCGAGCGGCTCGCCACGCGCAAGAAGCAGCTGATGGCGCTGCCGGAACCTTCCTGAAGCTGAAGCGATCGCGTCGGGCAGCATACCCAAAACACGGTACAGGGTATGCGCGAAGGCGCGCGTTGCGGCGGCGCCGCCTCACAGGAGGAATGCGTCGCCGCAACGCGACGGGACTGGCGACCGGGGTCGCCGTTTCCCTCTGTGAGTTGTCATGTTCGCGTGCTGGAATCCGGGCCGATCGGGCGCCACGAGCGTTCGATCCAATCACAAACCCCTGGAGATCCCGCGCATGAATCAGTCCCTCCGAATCCTTGCCTGCGGCGCCCTTGCCGCCTTCTCGGCCGTCGCCGCTCCCGTCGCGCACGCCGCCTCCCCCGTCGAGAACTACGCCCTGGCCATCAGCTGGGAGCCGGCGTTCTGCCTGACCGTGTCGGGCAAGCCCGAATGCGCCAGCGAGACGCCCAGCCGCCACGATGCGCACGCGTTCTCGCTGCACGGCCTGTGGCCGCAGAGCGGCTCGTACTGCGGCGCGACGGCGGCGCAGAAGTCCAACGACCAGGCCGGCAAGTGGTCGCTGCTGCCCGCGGTCACGCTGTCGGCCGCCACCGAGGCCGAACTGCAGATCGACGAACCGGGCACGCAGTCCTACCTCGAGCGCCATGAATGGATCGAGCACGGCACCTGTTCCGGCTACTCGCAGCAGAACTTCTTCGCGCCCACGCTCTCGATGCTCGACGGCATCAACGCGAGCAACCTGGGCTCCACGGTCGCCGCCAACGTCGGCGGCCACGTGACGCTGGCGCAGCTGCAGAGCGCCGCGGCGCTCGACTACGGCACCTACGCGAAGATCGACATCGAGTACCTGTGCATCAGCTCGGGCGGCAAGTCCTACCTGGAGGAGGTGCGTTTCCACATGCGCCTGCCCAGCCCGCTGCCGTCGACGGTGCAGTCGTCGTACATGGCCAAGCCGATCAACCCCGCCTCCTCGGGCCAGCTGTGCAAGAGCGGCACGTCGATCTACATCAAGGCCGTGACGAACTGATGCCTGCACGGGCCGGCGCACATGCGCGCCGGCCTGCTTGACTTTGTCACCGCGCGGACAGGAATCGCACGCAACGCGCGCAACATGCGGGCGCGACCATGGAACTGTGTTCAAACCAGCTCCGTCCTTCATGACTCCGACCCGACACCTCCTGGGCGCCACCGCCCTGTTCCTGGCCATGCCCTTCGCCGCCCTGGCGCAATCCACTGCCGCCAGCGGGCCGCCGCCGGACCAGGGCGGCAGGCATCACGGCCCGCCGCCCGAAGCCGTCGCCGCCTGCAAGGGCAAGGCGATCGGCGCGCAAGCCAGCTTCACCGATCGCGGCGGCCGCACCATCTCCGGCGCATGCACGCAGATGGGCGACGTCGTGGCCGTGCCCCCGCCGCACGGGCCGCATGGCGGCAACGAAGGCGCGCCGCCGCAGGAAAAATGACACGGCCCGTCCTGTCGGGAGATGTCGAAACGTGGCTCGCGCCACGCCGGCGGCCACCCACCGGCCTCGAGATGCCGGCCAGGGATCCTGGCTAAGCGGCCTCGCGCAAGGCGTACCGCCGGCAATGGTGGAGATAGCCGGCCTCGTGGCTGGCCACGAGGTCGACGATGCTGCTCCACAGCCACCCCGGCGCGTCGAGCGTCTTCGAGCGGCCCTTGCGCAGCTCGCCGCGCCAGGCCTTCGCGCTCGGCACGTCCATCTGGCGCGCGTGGGCCTTGCCCACCACGCCGCCCAGGAACGCGGCCACCTCCGTCGCCTCGGCGCGCGTGAGCTGCTCGATCTCCAGCTTCAGGTCCTGCGGCAGCAACTCGCGCAGGAACACCGGCCTGCCCAGCAGGTCGGCGGCGAGCATGCGGTCGCCCAGGTGCGGCGACAGGTGGCGCGCGCCGTCGACGACGCGCATCGCGTGGTCGTTGGGCATGCGCGCGTCCGCGTAGGCGGGCGCGGCCGCGGGAACGGCCTCCTTGATGTCGACCAGGCAGTACTGCAGGTCGTCGCTGCCGGGCTCGCCGACGCCCAGCACCACGGCGTAGCGCAACAGGCCCAGCGAGCTGCAGCCCTTCATCCAGTAGGCGGCGTCCAGCACCGCGACCGGCGCGTCGTCGTCGCGCGAACCCAGCAACGTGGCCAGGCGCGACACCGACTTCTTCTCGAACAGGCGCGCGATCGCGTCCTTCTCGTCCGGCGCCAGTTTCCAGAAGCGCTTGCCGATGGGGACGGTGGGCACGACGGCGTCGAAGCGATCGCGCGCGAGGTGCTTCCACGAGCGCCGCAAGGCATCCTTCATCACGAGGTGGACCGGCGCGGGCAGCGCGGCGTCGGGCTCGCCGGGCGTGCCGGCCAGTCCCGCGCAATAGCCCTCCATCAGTTGCTCCAGCATCACGGCCGTCGTCACGCCGGGCAGGTCGGAGCCGCGCGCGGCCATCGCCAGCGACAGGCCGATGCGGATCAGGTCGTGCGCCGGGTTGCCGACGACGGTCTGGTCGAGGTCGCGGATCTGGATCTCGACGCCCCCGTGCACGTTGGCGATGGGGCCCAGGTTGCCCAGGTGGCAGTCGCCGCAGATCCAGATCGCCGGCCCCGCGGGCAGCGAGTCGGGCGCCTGGGCCTGCAGCCATTCGTAGAACCGCTTCGTGTTGCCGCGCACGTAGGCATGCGCCGAGCGCGCCATCTTCAGGTTGCGGTTGTCGGCCAGCACCGTCGCGCGGTCGTCGGGCCGGATGGCCTTGATCTTGGGCGTCGTCATGGCGGGCTCAGTTGGCCGCGATCGTGCCGCTGCCGTTCTCGCCGGGCCTGTCGCTGCCGCCCAGGAGTTCGCCGATCGGCTTGAGGTCGTCGACGCGGTCGCAGATCGCCTTCAAGGCCATCAGGATCGGCGTGCCCAGCAGCAGCCCCCACACGCCCCACAGCCAGCCCCAGGCCAGCACGCCGACGAAGACGACGACGGCGTTGAGCCGGCTGGTTCGGCTGGTCAGCCACGGCGTGATGATGTAGCCGGAGATCACATGCAGGACGATGGACACGCTGCCCACGGCCGCGGCCATCTGCGGCGTTCCGAACTGCAGCAGCGCGACCACCGCCGACGTCGCGCAGATCACCATGGTGCCCACGTAGGGCACCAGGTTCATCACGCCCGCGAGCACGCCCCAGACGGCGGCGTTGTTGAACTTCAGCGCCCAGAACGCCAGTGCGGTCGCGATCCCCACGACGACGCTGGTGAGGAGCTGCACCAGCAGGTAGCGCTGGATCTGCTCGGTGATCTCGTCGAGCGCCTGCACGGTGATCTTGCGCTTGGCGAAGTTGGGCCCCGCGATGCGCGCGAGCTTGCGCCGGAAGGTGTCGCCGGCGGCGAGCAGGAAATAGGTGATGAACGCGACGACGATCACCTGCGCCGCGGCCTCCGCCGCCCGCATCGTGCCGGTGAACAGGTAGTCCTGGATGTTGAACGACGCCTTGACGATCTGCACCTTGGCCACGCCCGGCGTCGTCTTGGCGTTGCTGTCGGTGGCCTGCGCCAGCGTGGCCGCGGCCTTCTGCACCTGGTCCATCGTCGACGGCGCCGGATCGCGCAGCTTCGGATGCAGGGTGTCGCGCAGCTTCTGCGCCGCGCTGGGCAGCGACTCGATCAGGCTGTTGGCCTGGTCGCTCAGGGACCAGGTGCCCCAGGCCAGCCCGCCCACCAGCGCGATCATCACCGCCGCGGCGCCGAGCGCGCGCGGGATGCCCGCGCGCACGAGGCGGTCGACCACGGGCGTGAGCGCGTAGCTGAACAGCAGGCCCATGAGCACGGGAATCACGATCTCGGCGGCCCAGCGCAGCGCGTAGAGCCCCAGCAGGGAAGCCACGACGATCATCGCGACGCTGCGCACGTCGACGGGCATGTGCAGCAGCACGCGTTCCTTCTCGCGCGCAGGCGCGTCGGCCGTGGCCGGCGTCTCGACCGGCAGTTCCAGCGTCTCGTCGCTGGACGGGATGACGTGCACGGCGCCGCTCATCGCGCCGCCCGGGTCGTCGCGAGGAAGTCGCCTGCGCCGCTGTCTGCCATCGTCGTCTCCGTCATCATTGTCGAGTCGCCCCCAGTGTGAATCGCGTGTGAAGCGGCGCCGGTAGGTCGAGTCCACGGTCGCGTGTAGGACAGCCTGCCGCCACGCGTCACGCCAGCATCCGGCCGCTGCCATAATCCGCGCCAAGGCCACCCCACCGATATCCCCCCTCCCATGTCCACCCTCCCCGATCCGTCAAGCCCCCGGCGCGTGCTGCTGGTCGACGACAACGCCGACGCCGTGGAGTCGATGGAGATCCTGCTGCAGGCGTTCGGATATGAAGTGGCCACGGCGCTCCATCCGGATCTCGCGCTCGCGCAGCTCGAGACCTTCGCCCCGGCCGCGGCCGTGATCGACATCGGCCTGCCGGGCATGGACGGCTACCAGCTCGCCACCGAGATCCGCCGCCGCCTGGCCGGCAAGCCGATGCGCCTGATCGCCTTCACGGGCTACGGCGGCGCCGACGACATCGCCCGCGCGACGGTCGCGGGCTTCGACGCGCACCTGGTCAAGCCGGTCGAGATCGACCGGCTGCTGGCGGCGCTCGCCGCCTGAGCCTCCGGTTCGAAGAAATATCGCGCGCGGACTCGACAGAGCGGCGACGTCCTGTCGGACAATGGTGAGCGAAGAGGTCCCACCGCTTGGAGGCGTCGGCCGACCTTTCGACCGAACACGATTCGCAGAAGTCGTCGAGGGGCCGCATGTCTAGCGGCAGTCATGAAGGAGCGCCGCGGCATGGCAACCGGGTCGCGGCAGTCAGGGAGAGCCTGGAGCGATGGCAAGAATCTATCTGATCGACGATCACCCGATCGTGCGCGCCGGACTCAGCGCGCTGCTGCAAGGCGCCGGCCACTCGATCGTCGGCGAAGGCCATGACATCACGCAGTCGCTGTCGGAGGTCAACCGGCTCGCGCCCGACGTGGTGATGCTGGACCTGCACCTGGACGGCCGGTCGGGCTTCGAGGTGCTGGCCGAGATGCAGCGGCGGCAGTTGCCGACCAAGGTCGTGGTGCTGTCGATGTCCGACCAGCCGCGCAACGTCGCCGAGGCGCTGCGCATGGGCGCATCGGGCTACGTGCTCAAGGGTTCGGCCAGCGTCGAGCTGGTGGCCGCCGTCGACGCCGTCATGCAGGGACGCCGCTACCTCGGCGAGGGCCTCACCGACATCGCCGTGCAGGGCCTGACCACCGACGCCGACCGCGGCAGCACGCTGTCGCCGCGCGAACGCCAGATCCTGGTCATGGTGGCCAGCGGCAAGTCCAGCGCCGCCATCGGCGAGGAGCTGCACCTGTCGCCGAAGACGGTGGACACCTACCGCAGCCGCCTCATGGCCAAGCTCGAACTACCCGACGTGCCCGCACTCGTGCGCTGGGCCATCCGCGAGAAGCTGATCGACCTCTGACGCGCGACGTGTCCGTGCGTCGCAATCCTGACGGGCCGGATCGAGACATCCCCACAGCCGCGTGCTCGACCACGGTCGGCGGCGTCCGAAATCGGGTGTGAGGGAGACGCGCATCCGTGCGCCCCCGGGGACGAGCTCCGACGAACCGAGCCAAGAGGAAACGCCATGAACGACGAGAACACCGCGCCGTCCGCCTGCGCCGACGACGGCTACGCCTGGCTTCGCGACGGCAGCGTGCCCCACACGCGCGAAGACCTCGTCGCCGAGGTGCTCGCGTTGATCGCGTTGATCTTCTCCGTGGGCATCGGCCTCGTCATCGCGCTGCTGCCGGTCTCGGCGAAGGCGGCCACCCCCGGAATCCGTGCCGCCCACGTCGCCGAACGGGTCGCCGCGCCACCCGGGCTGCGGCCGCCAGTGCGTGCGGGTGCGCCGAACGGACGTTGACGGCGTCTCGGGCCGGCGCGATCAGTAGTGCGGCGGCAGTTCGTCGCGCGGATCGCGCGGGGTGCCGCCGCCGGTGTCCGGCGCCCTGTCCTTGAGCTTGCCGACCTCGCGGATCAACAGCTCGATCTGTTCCTGCTGCCGTGCCACCAGGTCGTTCAGGTGGTCGACCAGGTCTTCTGAGAAGCTCGCCTTGACCTCCAGGTCGGTAAGGCGCTTTTCGATGTCGGCGTCGTCGGGATGGGGCATGCCGCCATTGGAACAGCGTTTTTCCACGCGTCGCGAAACATCTCCTTGCCGTGTTGCTGCGGCGTCAAGCGCATGCATCTCCAGGTGATGTTGCCGTGTCAGGGTCAACTCGTGGCGGCGAGCGCTCGTTGAACCGGCACGAACGACACAACCCCGTTCGCGACCGAAAGACGACACACACACCAGGAGCAAGACCATGAACCGCACTCTTCTCGTGACCGCCCTGATCGCCGGCGCCGCCTTCGGCAGCAGCTTCGCCGCCTCGGCGCAGGCCAATGCCGCCAACACCACGCAGCGTGACGTCAACCAGGAACAACGCATCGAGAACGGCCTGCAGAACGGCACGATCACGACGCGCGAGAACGCCGAGCTGCAACGCGACGAGGCCCATGTGGACCGCCTGCAGGCCAAGGACTTGAAGAACGGCTCGCTGTCGCCCGCCGAGAAGGCCCAGTTGACGGCCGCGCAGAACAAGGCCAGCCGCGACATCCACACGGCCACGACCAATGGCGTCAACGGCAACCCGCTGTCGGCGTCGTCGCAGCGTGCGCAGGCCGACACGCAGCGCAACATCAACCAGCAGCAGCGCATCAACAACGGCGTCAAGGACGGCAGCCTGACCAACCACGAAGCGTCCAGGCTGGAACGCGGCCAGTCGCACGTGGATTCGCGCGAAGCCCGCGCGGGCGCCAACGGCAACGTCAGCGCCGGTGAGCAGCGCCGCATCGCGCGCGCCGACAACCGCCAGAGCGCGCGCATCCATCGCCAGCGCCACGACGCGCAAGTCAAGGGCTGAACCGGGCCGCGCCGCATCCGGGCCCGGCGGGCCCGCGCGGCATGCGGACGAAAAAAGGGCCGCAAACTGCGGCCCCTAAAATTTCACCCCGGAACATCACCTCAGGAAGTACTTCGGGCTCCTGGCGTCGCGAGACGTCCGGAGCTCGATCGCATCCGACCCTGCCCTCCAGCGCGTCGGAAAGCGAATGTTCCGCAGGTATTGTTGACGACGGGCACGGCGACGGGGTGCGGTGTTTTCCCTGTCGCGATGGCGTCGCCGCCGCCGCGGATCGGAACTATTTCACGGCACGCCGGTTGCTCCGTCGCGAGGCTGCTCGACGGGCATTCCGTCGCGACCCGGTGCTCCTCCCATGCCGAACCCCGTCAACCCGGACACGCCACCCCGTTCGCCCGCCGAAGGCCCCGCGGCCACCGTCGCGCCGCAAGCGACTGCGCTGGTGCGCGACGGCTTCGCGCGCGCCGTGCGCATGGAGGCGGCGCCCGGCCGGGTGCTGATGCCCGACACGCAAGACCGGCAGGCGCAGGCCACGCTGGAGCGCCTGGCGGACCCCGATCGCTCGCGGACGGTCCTGCGCCGTGCGACGCCCACGGACGGCTCCCTGAGATCGACGCTCCAACCTTCCGGCTGGGATGCCTTCGAACACGCCTGGCAGGCGCGCGGCGCCGCGCGCGCGGGCGCGACGCTGCGCGTGCTGACCGGCCCCGTCACCTCGCCGACCGAACGCGGCCTGATCGCCGCGCTGCTGGCGCGCCACCCCGGCGCCCGCTGGCACGTGCACGCCCCGTGGCGCGACCTGGCGGCCGAGGACGGCGCGCGCTTCGCGTTCGGCCGCGCGGCGACGGCGCTCGCGCACGTCGACAAGGCGCGCTGCGTGCTCGTGCTCGGCTCCGCTCCGTTCGCCGATGCGCCCGACAAGCCGGCCTCGACGCCGGACGCCGCTCCCGCGCTGTTCGCGGTCGAAGCCACGCCGGGTCGTCCCGACGCGCGCACGGTGGACCGCATCGCGCTTTCGCCGGCACGCATCGAGGCCTGGCTGTGGCGGCTCGCCGCGCACTGGATGCCGGAGATCGCCGACCTCGACCCGGAGCCGGCGTGGGCCGCCGCCGCACCGGTGAAGGCGTTCGAGCGCCGCGTGGTGGCCGCGCTGCGCGCCGCCGGCGACGCGGCGTTGATCCTCCCGGGCCAGGGGCTGTCGCCCGAGACGCACGCCCTCGCGCTCGCGCTCGACCAGCGCCTGGGTGCGATCGGCCGCACGCTGACCTTGATCGAGCCGCCCGACGCCGCCCAGGGCGTGGGAACCCTGGCCGACCTGGTGCACGCGCTGCAGGACGACGCCGTCGACACGCTGATCGTGATCGGCGCCAATCCCGTGCACGACGCGCCCGCGGCGTTCGGCCTGCCGCTGGCGTTGAGCCGTGCCCGGCTGCTGGTGCACGCCGGCACGCGCGTCGACGAGACAGCCGCGCAAGCGGACTGGCACCTCCCGCTGTCGCAGCCGCTGGAACTCTGGGGCGACGCGCTCGGTGCCGACGGCAGCGCCGCGCTGCTGCAGCCCGTGATCGCGGCGCCGCCCGAGGCCCGCTCCGCCGCCGAACTGCTGGCCCTGCTGGCGGGCGACGAATTGCGGGACGGCTGGTCGCTGCTGCGCCGCCAATGGCAAGGGCTGTGGTCGCGCGAGGCCGGCGAGACGCTTTGGCGCGACAGCCTGCGCCATGGCGTCGTGCGCGCCAGCGCGTCCAGGCCGATCGCCCCCGTCGAGGCGCGCTTGCCGGCACGGCGCACGTTGCAAGCCTGTTCGGACGCACCGGCGTTGGTCGCCTTGTTCGTGCCGGCGCGCGCCTGTCTCGTCGACGACGCGCTGTCGCTCAGCCCGGCGACGGCCGCTCGCCTGGGACTCGCGACCGGCGACCGTGTGCGCGCCCACGTGGACGCCGGCGCCATCGAGGCGCCCGTGCGGGTGCTGGAGGGACAGGCCGACGACGTCGTGACCTTGCCGATCGGCGGCGGCCGGCGCCACGGCGGCGGTGCCGCGGTCTTCAATGCCAACAGCGTGCGGCCCGCGACGGCGCTGAGCGCGCCCATCACGATCGAGCGCGTCGGACCCCGCGAGGACGATCGCATCGGCGCCGGCGGCTGAGAGGCGCGACGGCGTCGTGCCGGCCGGGCAGCAGGCCGGCGCTGGCCCTATCATCGGCCCTCGCCAACCCTGAACCGAACCTGAATGCTCACGCTCTTCCGCCACGAATGGTCGCTGCTCGTCGCGGCCCTCGCCCTGTGCGTGGCCCTGCCGCTGGAACACGCGATCGTCGCCGCCGGACAGGCGCCGTCCCTGGTGGCCTCGGTGCTGCTGATCACCGCGATCCTGTTCGCCTCGGTGCGCGTCGCCCACCATGCCGAGACGCTGGCCGAACGGCTGGGCGAGCCCTACGGCACGATGGTGCTCACGCTCAGCGCCGTGCTGGTGGAAGTGGTGATCCTGGCGATCATCATGAACGAGTCGCCCTCGCCCACGCTGGCGCGCGACACGATCTATTCCGCGGTGATGCTCGACATCAACGCGCTGCTGGGCCTGTCGGCGCTGCTGGGCGGCCTGCGCCACGGCGAACAGCCGTACAACGTCGACTCCGGCAACACCTACATCGTGATGATCCTCACCGGCATCGGCGTGTCCATGGTGCTGCCCGCATTCGTGCCGGCTGCGCACTGGGTGGGCTACTCGCTGTTCACGATCATCGTGATGGTGCTGCTGTACGGCCTGTTCCTGCGCCTGCAGACGGGCCGCCACAGCTACTTCTTCAGCTACACCTATGCGCAGAAACCGCAGAGCGCCGACGCGCTGGCCCGGCACGAGGCCTCCCACGACGACGCGCACCCGACCGGCAGCCTTGCGCTGCCCCTGCTGGGCATCGCCGTGGGCATCGCGTTGATCGGCATGCTGTCGGAAGTGATGGCCAAGACGCTGGACACCGGGCTCGCCGGCACCGGCGCGCCGCCCATCCTGGCGCCGCTGGTCGTGGCGACGATCTCCGCCAGTCCCGAGATCCTCACGGCGCTGCGCGCCGCGCTGGCCAACCGCATGCAGCCGGTGGTCAACATCGCGCTCGGCGCGTCCCTGTCCACGGTGGTGCTGACCGTGCCGGTGATCGAGGCGCTGGCGCTGTGGACGCACCATCCGATCGCCATGGCGCTGACGGTGCCGCAGATGGTCATGACGCTGCTGACGCTGCTCGTGGCCACGATCAACATCCACGACGGCGAGACCAACGCCATCGAGGGGCTGACGCACTTCGTGCTGTTCGCGGCGTTCCTGATGCTGTCGGCGATCGGGGTCTGAGCGGAGGCGTCGCGACAGGTGACCTGGAAGGGCCTGGCACTCGTCCGCGGGGAAATCGCAAGCACGGAGCCGCTGTTCAGTCATGACGCGCCGGCGGCCCGGCAACCCGCCACCGGCGCGGACTCGCGACTTCGGATACGCTGCCCCGTACCGATGAAGGTTCCCGCACTGACCCCGCCCGCCCCGCCCGATCCGCATGCCGACCGAGACATCGACGTCGCGACCCTGATCGATCGCGCCCAGCAGCGTTCGTTCGGCTACTTCGAGGCGACGACCGATCCGGCCAGCGGCCTCGTGCTGGATTCGACCCAACCCGACAGCCCCTGCAGCATCACGGGCGTCGGCATGGCGCTGACCGCTTACCCGATCGCCGTCGAACGCGGTTGGCTGACGCGCACCCAGGCGGTGGGGATCACGCTGAAGACCCTGCGCTTCTTCGCCGGGGCCGACATGTCGGGCTCGCCGCAGTCCACCGGGCATCGCGGCTTCTACTTCCATTTCCTCGACATGCGCACCGGCACGCGGGCCTGGAAGAGCGAGCTTTCCAGCATCGACACCTCGTTCCTGATCGCGGGCGTGCTGGCCGCGGCCAGCTATTTCGACCGCGACACGACGCACGAGACCGAGATCCGCGCCACCGCCCGGATGCTCGAGGAGCGCGTCGACTGGGCCTGGATGCGCAACTGCGACGGCGCGATCTGCCACGGCTGGAAGCCCGAGCGCGGCTTCCTGCGCTACCACTGGCGCGGCTACTGCGAGGGCCTGCTGATGATGGCACTGGCGCTGGGCTCGCGCACCCATCCGGTGCCCGTCTCGACCTGGGACGACTGGTTGACGGGCTACCGCTGGCGCCGCATCTACGGGCACGAGCATCTGGCGGCCGGCCCGCTGTTCATCCACCAGTACTCGCACATGTGGGTGGACTTCCGCGGCATCCAGGACGCCTTCATGCGCGAGCGCGGCATCGACTATTTCGAGAACAGCCGCCGTGCGACCCTGGTGCAGCGCGAGTACGCGATCCGCAACCCCAAGCACTTCAAGGACTACTGCCAGAACTGCTGGGGCCTGACCGCCTGCGACGGCCCCGGCCCGCGCGAGATCGACGACAACGGCCGCAAGCGCCGCCTTCTCGGCTACGCCGCGCGCGGCGCGCCCTACGGCCCGGACGACGGCACCGTGGCGCCGTGGGCCTCGGTGGCCTCGCTGCCGTTCGCGCCCGACGTCGTCATCCCGACCATGCAGCACATCGCCCGCATGATGCGCAAGCACCCGAGCTACACGCCGGGCACCTCGTTCAACCCGACCTGGCGCGACGGCAAGGATTCGCACGGCTGGGTCTCGCCGTGGCGCTTCGCCCTCAACAGCGGGCCCGTGGCGGTGATGATCGAGAACTACCGCAGCGGGCTGCCCTGGGAGCTGATCAAGCGCGACCCGACGGTGCGGCGCGGCCTGGAGCGGGCCGACTTCCGCGGCGGCTGGCTGTCCGCCCCGCCGGCCTGATCACCGGACATGCTCCGGCCGCACGCCCACGCCGATGAACCAGGCCGGGATGCGCCGCAGCAGCGCGAAGCGGCCGAACAGGCGCAGGAACGCCGGCATGCGCACCGGCCCGCTCGCGGCCAGCACCGGCGCGATCAGCCGGTCCTGCATCGTGATCTGCATGCGCTGCACCACCCGCACCGGCCATTCGCGCCGACGTTGCACGCGTTGCAGCGCGGCCAGGTCGACCGCGTGCTCGCGCAACGGGCGGGCCAGCAGCCGCGCTGCCGCGACCGCGTCCTGCACCGCCAGGTTGATGCCCACGCCGCCGATCGGCGACATCGCATGGGCGGCATCGCCGATGCACAGCAGCCCGGGCTTGGCCCATTCGCGCAGCCGGTCGACCGTCACCGCCAGGAGCTTGACCTGGTCCCAGTCGACCAGTTCCCGCACGCGCTCGCCCAGCCACGGCGACAGCGCCCGCATCGAGTCGTGCAGCGCCGCCATGCCGCGGCCACGCACCGCGCCGAAGCCGCCCTTGGGAATCAGCAGCGCGCATTGCCAGTAGTCGCCGCGCGCGATCATCACCAGCATCCGGCCGGCGTCGATCTGGCCGAACAGGTCGGGCGGATCCTCGGGCCGGCGCGACACGCGCAGCCACAGCACGTCCATCGGGGCGCCGAAGTCGTCCGGCTGCAGGCCGGCCTGGGCGCGGATCGTCGAGTGGCGGCCGTCGGCGCCGACCACCAGCGCGGCGTGTACCTCCAGGTCGCCTTCGGGCGTGCGCGCCACCAGCCCGGTCACGCGGCCGTCGCCGGACAGCAGCGTGCGCGCCTCGGCCTGCATCACCAGGTGGAAGTTCGGGAGACGGCGGGCGTGATCGGCCAGGAAGTCGAGGAAGTCCCATTGCGGCATCATCATCAGGAACTTGCAGTGCGTCGGGACGTGGCGGAAGTCGGCGAGCTTGGCCTGCTCGTCGCCGACACGGATCTCCACTTCGTGGAGCTCGTCGTGCGGGCGCCGCAGGAACTCCTCCAGCAGCCCGAGCTCGTGCATCACCTCCAGCGTCGACGGATGGATGGTGTCGCCGCGGAAGTCGCGCAGGAAGTCGGCGTGCTTCTCCAGCACGACGACGTCCACGCCGGCGCGGGCGAGCAGGAAGCCCATGAGCATGCCGGCCGGTCCGCCGCCCGCGATGACGCAATCCGTTTTCATGCGATTCACGGAACAAATCCTTTCGACCCGTCTCCAACCCCGCAAGCAGGGGCGACAGGGCCACTGCAAAGGCCGCACCCGGTGCCGGATCGGCAAGCGATTGAAGGCCAATCGCAAGCCCCGCGCAAGACCTTTACAACATTTGTACAAATGCACATGTTATCGTCGAGCTGTCATCGTCAACCGCCGCACACCGGCCAGCCCGCCATGCAACTCGAATCCCTTTCCGCCGCCGTCGCCCGCATCGCCACCGTCGCCGTTCCGGTCGCCGCGGCGCTCGCGCTCGCCGCCTGCGCCAGCAAGCCCCTCCCCGCCGCCGCTCCGGCGCCCGCGCCGGTCGTCACCGCCACGCCCACTCCGGTGGCCGCCGCGCCGCAGGCGCCCGCCCCGACCGCGGCCTCGGTCGCGACGCCGCTGGCCGCCTACCTCGACCCGAACAATCCGGTCTCGCAACAGCGCAGCGTCTATTTCGCGTTCGACAACGACGCGCTGCGCGCGCAGGACAAGGCCGTCGTCGAACTTCAGGGCCGCTACCTGTCGCAGCATCCGGACGTCCACGTGACCGTCGCCGGCAACACCGACGAGCGCGGCGGCAGCGAATACAACCTGGCGCTGGGTCAGCGCCGCGCGCAGTCGGTCAAGACGGCGCTGGGCCTGCTGGGCGTCAAGGACGCGCAGGTCGAGGCCACCAGCTTCGGCAAGGAAAAACCCAAGGCCGCCGGCCACGACGAAGCCGCATGGCAACAGAACCGCCGGGCCGATTTCATGTATCCGTCGTCCTGACGGCGTAGCGAGTGTGTGTCGGCCGGCGTGTGGTGCGCCGGCCGTTTTCGGGAGCGCTGGGTTCACCTCAGCTTCGGACGCCTTCAGGGGCGTCCGCTTTTTTGTGCGCGGCCCACTGCGTCGTTAGCACGTCCGGCTACCCGCCCGGGTACCCGAAACGGGTGACGGCCACCGTCGAGTCGCCACTTATCATCGTTCGCATGGTCAACCGCTCCAAGCCTGCCCCGGACGCCGCCCCGCCCGTCGACAACGAGCAGGCCGCGATCGCCGTGCTGCGCCAGTTCCGCCAGGTCTTCAACGCCGTCAAGTCGCATTTCCAGCAAGTGGAGAAGACGGTGGGCATGGGCGGCGCGCAGGTGTGGGCATTGAGCGTGGTGCGCGAGCAGCCCGGCATCGGCGTGGGCGCGCTGGCCAGGGCGATGTCCATCCACCAGTCCACTGCCAGCAACCTCGTGCGCACGCTGATCGACCGCGAGATGGTGGTCGCGGTCAAGCAAGGCGCCGATCGCCGTGCGGTGCAGCTCAACCTGCTGCCGGCCGGCGCCAAGGTGCTCAAGAACGCGCCGGGGCCGTTCGCCGGCGTCCTGCCCGATGCACTGAAGGCCCTCCCGCCCGACGCGCTCGCGCGCATGCAGGCCGACCTGTCGCGCTTGATCCAGCTGCTCGACGCGGACGAACGAGGCGCCTCGGTCCTGCTGTCCGACAACGTCTAGATTCGGGCGCCCAGGCCGGACAGCCGCGGGCCCGTCGCTTCGCCTGCAGCGCGCCACCGAAAGCGGCGACCGGGCACGGCGAGCAGTCGAAATTCGGGGGTCGTGGCCGGCTGTTCGAGCGACGGCTCGACGGCCCGGCGGCGACACGCTCCTTCGAAGGCCACGATGGCCTTCGCGGCGATCAGGCCAGGTCGGTGCCCAGCGCGTCCAGGACTTCGTCCTCGATCGCGGAGTCGATCTCGCTGTCGAACGCGGCCAGGTCCTTCGCGCCGACCTTCGGGATCAACGGGCGATCCAGCGGGCGGTAGACCTTGCGGCTCAGGCGGTTCAGGCGCTCCGAGCGTTCGACGGCCAACAAGATCGTCTCCGGGTCGGTCATCATGACGAACGGGTTCGCGAGGGTCGTGGTCTGCATGGAAATGCTCCTGGGTGTTTCGTGGAGAAGACCGCGAAGCGGCCCTCTGTCCATGGAGCGAACTTTAGGACCCACCCCCTCGAATCTGTAGTCGGCCCGGCGCCAGACCGTGTGTCGGCGAAACTCCTACAAGAGCGTCGGGACTCGCGCCGTGAATCCCGTCTTTTTCAGGCCTTCGCTCCTCGCCAGGCGCGTCAGGAGTTCTCGATCCGGCTCACGCCAGCGCGCGCCGGATCCGCACGACGCAGGCCGCCGCCCACGCGAAGCCGACGACGGGAATGAACATCGCCAGCGCGCCGAGCAACGCCGCCGAGGCCGGACGCTCCTGCGCGCGCTCCAGCACGACCACGCCCCAGGCCGCCAGCGCCGCGCCGGCCAGCAGGGGCAGCACGGCGAGCATGTCGCGGTCGAAGGCGAGGGCCGCCGCCGTGGCCAGCCACACGACCAGCGCCGCGACCAGCGCCGACCGCGCCCTGACGAGACGGGCCGCGAGCGCCTCCCGGCGCAGCGCGGTCTCGGCGAGCTGGCGGCGCTCCTCTTCCTCTTCGTCCAGGAACGACGGCGGCGGCGGCGACGCGGGTGCGGTTCGCGGACGCGCCGCCGGCACGGGCGCCGGCCGTGCCGGCCGCTTGCTCGTGGCGATCCAGGATGGCGCCGGCGCCGGCGCCGCCTTGGCCAGCACCGCACTGACGTCGCCGCCCGCGTTGCGCACGCTCTCGAGCTCGTCGACGAGCTGGCGCACGGCATACGGGTCGACCTGGTCGATGCCGATGAACGCGTTGCGCGTGTTGCCCACGCGCGCCGCCAGCACGTTGAGCGCCTGCGCCTTGACCAGGTCGACGGCCGCGGCCAGGCCCTCGCCGCGCCGGAACTGCTCGGCGAAGGCCGCCAGGCGCGTGCCGCTCGCGGTCTCGCCCTCGGTCAACGGGGCGTCCAGGATCTCCAGGTTGCGGCGCGCCATCGCGCGCAGTTCGGCGGTCGAGGCGGTGCGCGCCGCGTTCAGCAGGTACTTGCGTGCCCGCGGCTCGTCGCGCGGCATCAGCACGCCCTCGGCCAGCAGCAGGCCCATGCGCAGGCGCACGACGTCGTCGCCCTGCCGGGCCGCCTCCAGCGTCCAGCCCAGTTCCTCGGCGGCGTTGTCGGGCTCGGCCTGGCGCCGGGCCCACAGTCGCGCCATCGCGCGCTGGGCCGGCTCGTGGAACAGGCGCGCCACGCCGTACATCTGTTCCGCGCAGCCGACGAGATCGCCCGCGTCGGCCATCTCCAGGGCCTTCGCATACGCCCGCTCGCGCGTCGTGAAGGCCTGCAGCAGTTCGGCCTTGAAGTGCCCGGGCGCCAACAGCCCCGGCAGCATGCTGTCGGCCATGGATCGCGCCTGCCCGTCGAGCGCCGTGCGCAGCTTGCGCGCGAAGACGAGGCTGGTGTCGTCCGCGGCGACGCCGGCGGGTTCGTGCACGGCCCCGTCGACCACGCGCCAGCGCCCCGCCGCCATGAACAGCGCGCACGCGACATAGGGCTTGCGCGAGACGAACTGCCCGCGGTGGTACATGCGGGCCAGGTACTCGACGGCGATGCGGTTGCCGACATCCGCGAGCGCGATGAACTGCCACCACGCCGCGCGGTGGTCGCCCTGGCGCAGCGCCGAGACGGCTGGCAGGCAGCGGTCGATCTCGAGCTGCTCCTCGTCGAGCGCGAACACGTCGCCGTCGGCCATCCAGATCGATCCCGACTGGAAGTTCGTGACGTTGAGGCCGAAGCGGTTGGCCGTGACGACGACGAAGGGCAGGACGACGTCGATGTGCTCGGTGACGATCGCCAGCGCCGTCGCCGGCCCGGCGCAGTCCCGGCTGAGGCTGTCGTCAAGCCAGACGCTGGTGGTGTCCTCGGGGTCGGCCGGCGCGTCGGGATAGCGATCCAGCATCCGCTGCGTGAACGCGTTCCAGCGCTCGCTGGCCGCCCCGGCCCGGCCGCGCAGGCTCTCCTGCAGCGCGTCCGCTTGCTGGCGAGTCGTCGGCTTGGCCGACCCCGGCGGGGACTCCCAGATCTGGACGATGAAACTCATGCAACTCTCGTGAAGCGCGGCGCTGCAGGATTGTCGGCGACCCCACCCGCCTCCCCCCGGCCGTAGTCGGGCCGCGCGTGACATGCGGCACGCAATGCGCTCCCCAGGTTCGGCGTTTCGCTATATTGCAACGCACAAGCAAAAAACTCCGGGCGTTCCTGATGCCTCGCACCGCAAGATTCTCCGCCGGCCTCGCCGCCGCGCGCGCGCAGATCGCCTCTCCCAATAGCCCGGCGATCGCGACGCGAATGCGCGACGTCGACCTCCTCTCCCACCACCCGGTACAGAGAACCTGATGACCCAGCTGACCACCCCTCGCCTTCGCCTCGAACCGTACACGGACGCCCATCTCGATGCCCTGAACGCGCTGAACTCGGATCCGGACGTGTACCGATACCTGTCGGGCAAGCCCGAGACGCGTGACGAGACGCAGGCCGTCATCGAGCGCGTCAAGGCGCGCTGGATCGAGATCGGCTATTCGTGGTGGGCGCTGATGGATCGCACCAGCGGCGAGCTGGTCGGTGCGGGCTGCCTGCAGAACCTGCGGCGCGAGAAGACGCCGCTGCCGGATCCGGCCTGCCCGCTCGAGATCGGCTGGCGGCTGCGCCAGGATCGGTGGGGACGCGGCCTGGCGAGCGAGGCGGCGGCGGCCATCGCCGACTTCGGGTTCGAGACCCGCGGGGCGAACGAACTGCTCGCGGTCTGCATTCCCGAGAACGCGGCGTCCGCGCGCGTCATGGCGCGCATCGGCATGCAGTCCCAGGGCCTCGAACATTGGTATGGCCGCGACATGACCACGTACCGGATCACCGCGGCGCAGTGGCGTGCGACCGCGCCGGCGCGCGACGCGAAGCCGGCGCGCTGAGGGCACGGGCCTGCCACTTCGCGAGCCGCAGGTCAACGCGCCACGTCGACGACCTTCGTTCCGGCCACGTAGTCCCCCAGGCGTCGCCGCGCCGGTCCCGCGATGAACGCGGCATCGAGGACGCCCAGCAGAAGCAGCGGAATTCGCCGAAGCACCGACCGCCACCAGGTGCACGGACGTTCCGTCTCGACCTGCACCACCGCGATGCCGGTGCATCGCTTGCCGATGCTTCGCCCGTCGGGCAGCGCGTCGCACATCAGCAGGTAGGCGAGCCAGGCCCAGACGGCGAGCTGCAACGGGGCACCGGTCGCCCGGGCGACGCAGTAGCACGCGGCGCCGATGGCGAGCGAGGCGATGCCGTCGATGAAGTTGGCGGTGAATCGATCACCGACGGAGGCGAGTCGTCTTGTCATGGGGCCGCGTGGCGCGAGGTGCGCGCGCCCCGATTCTCGCCTACTTGGCCGCCACGGCCGGCTTCAACCGCGCCGCCAGCTGGTCCCGCCCCCCGCTCGCCGCGAATGCCGACGCGTCCATGCCGAGGTCGTTCTTCGCCGTCCGATCGGCGCCGGCGGCGAGCAAGGCGTCCACCGCCTCCTCGTTGCCGTAGCGCGCTGCCATCATCAGCGGCGTCGAGCCGTTGGGCGAGCGTGCCTCGAGCGCGGCGCCCTTGCCCAGCAGCAGCTTGATGATCGTCGCGCTGCCGCCGGTGGCGGCGTAGTGCAGCGGCGACCAGCCGTCCTTCTGCACCGCGGCGCCGTGGGCGATCAGCGCGTTGGCGGCGTCGGTCTCGGCCTTGAGCGCGGCCATCATCAGCGGCGTCTCGCCGGCGCGGTTGCGGATGTCGACCTGGATGCCCTTGGCGTCCCACAGGACCTTGGCGACCTTCAGCGACTCGGTCTGCAGCGCCACCATCAGCGCCGGCTGGCCGTGCGGGTCGAGCTGGTTCGGGTCGACGCCGGCGGCCAGCATGCGCGAGACGGCGTCGGCGTTGTCGATGCCGACGGCGCGGAAGAAATCGACGCTGTCGTAGGTGGCGGCGCAGGCGGCGCCGGCCGACAGGGCGATCGCGGCGACGAGGGCCGCGGGGCGAAGACGAAAAGACATGGGGTGTGAACTCTCAGGTGACGTGCGCGACAATCTGAAGTCTTGGGGTCAGGTCTCGCCTTTTGCGCGACGCCGTCTCGGCTACCGGGTTCGCGCAGACGCGCAAAAGGCGAGACCTGACCCCAACATTTCAGACTCTAGGCCGGCTCAGGAATGGTCACACGGAATAGTTGCTCGAAGTTTAAGCGCGTCGCATCGGCGACCGCCGCGGTGGAGACGCCCTTGAGCTCGGCGATCAGGTGCGCCACGTGGGGCACCCAGGCGGGCGTGTTGGTCTTGCCGCGGTGCGGCACCGGCGCCAGGTAGGGGCTGTCGGTCTCGA
>FTJN01000096.1_pt2 | contig 40414 bp, 33 predicted proteins | sample 1658361 | NCBI WGS metagenome assembly FTJN01 (sample SAMEA3914819, study PRJEB12502) | metagenome | biome: forest; material: soil | place: Canada | collected 2010-06-26 | depth 0.3 m
AGCAGCAGCACGACGGGCAGGGTGGCGGCGTCGATGTCGGCCAGCGCGGCGCGCTGCAGCTTGGTCGCCATGCCCGCCCGCGCGGCCGCGCGTTCGGCGAGGTTGAGCGTGAGCCGGCCGTGGGTCAGCGGCAGTCCGGCCGACAGCGAGGCGCGCGTGGCGTGCTGGCCGTGGAGGCGGCAGATCTCGACCAGGCAGTCGAGCAGGGGATCGGGATGGACGAGGTCCTGCCGGACGGCGCCGCCGGCCACCGTCGTCGGCGCGGGCGTGACGGGCGGGGGGGCGGGCGTGGCCGCGGGCGGGACGGCGGAGGAGGGGACGCTCATCGAGTGGTGGTCTTTTGATGGACGCTCACCGGGGAGAGCGTCTCGTCATGCGATATCGGCGCAATGCACCCCATATTGACCCACACGCCGATCCTCGAAGAAGTGCTCCAGCGTGACCTTGACCGTCTTGAATGCCAATTCGTTCCAGGGAATGTCGGCTTCGTCGAACAGTCGCGCCTCGATCGTCTCCGGGCCCGGGTCCAGCGCGGCGCTGGTCATCTCGGCCCGGTAATAGAGGTGGACCTGGCCGACATGCGGCACGTTGAGCAGGGTGAACAGCGGGCCGAGCACGATCTTCGCGCCGGCTTCCTCCACCGTTTCGCGCACCGCGCCCTGCTCGGTGGTCTCGTTGAGCTCCATGAAACCGGCCGGAAGTGTCCAGAACCCCCTACGCGGCTCGATGTTGCGCAGGCATAGCAGCACCTTGCCCTCGAACACCGGCACGGTGCCGACGACGTTGAGCGGGTTCTCGTAGTGGATCGTCGCGCAGACCGTGCAGACCGCGCGCTCCCGGTTGTCGTCGGGCGGCTCGCGGTAGACGGTCGGCGCACCGCAGGCGCGGCAATGGCGGATCGATCGGGGGCTGAACATGGGTGGGGCTCGCGGGTTCGGGCCAGTGTAGCCGGGCGTCCCCACGCCCCGGTCGTGTAGCCCCTGCGTGGCATAGTGCTCGGCTTGCCGGCTGGCCTTTCCCGGGTCGGCCGCTTGCCTTGGAAAGCCTGCCATGACCGATGTCATCACCGTTCCCGTCGTCCCGCGCGTGCACGTGCAGGGCGGCGGCGAGTTTCCCGTCCACCGCATCTATTGCGTCGGCCGCAACTACGCCGAGCACGCCGCCGAGATGGGGCACGACACGCGCGAGTCGCCGTTCTTCTTCATGAAGCCGGCCGACGCCGTGCTGCCGGTGCGCGCCGGCGAGACCGGCACGATGGATTACCCGACCCTCACCGGCGACCTGCACCACGAGGTCGAACTGGTCGTCGCGATCGGCGACGCCGCGGCGGGCAACGGCCGCGACGTGGCCGAGGAGGACGCGACCCGCCTGATCTTCGGCTACGCCGTGGGCCTGGACATGACGCGGCGCGACCTGCAGGCCGTGGCCAAGAAGGCCGGGCGCCCGTGGTCCATCGCCAAGGGCTTCGACCAGTCGGCACCGATCGGCGCGATCCGCCGCGTCGAGGAGACGGGCGAGCTGACCTCGGGTTCCATCACGCTGGACGTCGACGGCGCGCCGCGCCAGCGCGGCGACCTGTCCGACCTGATCTGGAACGTGCGCGAGACGATCGCCTGGCTCAGCCGCGCCTGGACGCTCAAGCCCGGCGACCTGATCTACACCGGCACGCCGGCGGGCGTCGCCGCCGTCGGTCGCGGCCAGACGCTGACCGGGCGCATCGCCGGGCTGAGCGACCTGGTGGTCACGCTACGCTGAGGCCATGGAGCTCTACAACTACTTCCGCTCCTCGGCCAGCTGGCGCGTGCGCATCGCGTTGGCGCTCAAGGGGCTGGACTACGACTACCTGCCCATCCACCTGGTCCGGCGCGAGCAATCGACGCCGGAGTTCGTCGCGGCCTCGGGCACGGGCCTCGTGCCCCTGCTGGCGACCGACGACGGCGAGCGCCTGCACCAGTCGCTGGCCATCATCGAGTACCTCGACGAGACCGTGCCCGAGCCGCCGCTGCTCCCGCGCGACGCGCTCGGCCGCGCCCGCGTGCGCGCCCTGGCGCAGGACATCGCCTGCGAGATCCATCCGCTCAACAACCTGCGCGTGCTGCAGTACCTGACCGGCCCGCTGGGCGCCGGCGAGGACGCCAAGAGCGCCTGGATCCGCCACTGGGTCGAGGGTGGACTCGAGGTCGTCGAGCGCCAGCTCGCGGCGCGGCCCGCCACGTTCTGCCATGGCGAGACGCCCGGCCTGGCCGACTGCGCGCTCGTGCCCCAGGTCTTCAACGCGCAACGCTTCAAGTGCCGCCTCGATCACGTGCCGAACGTCATGCGCGTGCACGAGACGTGCATGGCGCACGCGGCTTTTTCAAGCACCCAACCGTCGGCCTGCCCCGACGCCGAGTAAATGACGCCCCCACGCTCACTTTGTTCGCTGCCCCCCGCGGGGGCCGCTCAGCGCCTTCGGGCGGCCGGGCGGCGCTGAGATGCCCGTCGAGATCGTCGAACCGCTGCCGCTGGACGCCTTCTTCAAGCCAGCCAGTTGGCCCAAGGGCACCGGCGCCCTGATGACGACCCGCGTCGGCGGCGTCAGCGTGGCGCCGTACGACTCGCTCAACCTCAAGGCGCAGACCAGCGACCCGCTCGACCAGATCGCCGTCGCCGAGAACCGCCGCCGCTTCGCGACCACGCTCGGCGCGACGCCGGTCTTCCTCGACCAGGTGCACGGCACCCGCGTCGTGCGCCTGAGCGCCGCGCACACCGGCCCGGACGCCCCGACCGAGCGCGCCGACGCCAGCATCACCACGCAGGCCGGCATCGCCTGCACGGTGATGGTGGCCGACTGCCTGCCGGTGCTGTTCGCCACGCGCGACGGCCGCGCGGTGGGCGCGGCGCATGCGGGCTGGCGCGGGCTGGCCGGCGGCGTGCTCGAGGCCACCGTCGATGCGATCCGCGCGGCGGTGCCCGTGGCCGCGGGCGACATCGTCGCGTGGCTGGGCGCATCCATCGGGCCCGCGGCGTTCGAGGTGGGCGCCGACGTGCTCGAGGCCTTCCACGACGCCGAGTCGCGGCACTTCGCGCCGGCGCCCGCGCGCGACGGCGTGCCGAAATGGACGGCCGACCTGCCCGCGCTGGCCGAGGGTCGCCTGCGCCGACTCGGGCTGACGGAGGTCACCGGCTGCGGCCAGTGCACCGTCGCCGATGCGTCACGCTTCTTCTCGTACCGTCGCGACCGCGTCACCGGCCGCCTCGCCGCCGCCGCCTGGATCGACGTGGCCTGAGGCGGCACGTTCGGCGAGCTCCGCCTGGCGCCGTGCGCGCGCCCGGCCGCGGGCCCCGCCCACGTAGAGCACGATGGCGATCGGCAGCACGCCGTAAAGCAGCAGCGTAACGAGGGCGCCGAGCACGGTTCCGCCGGGTCCGAGGGCCTCGGCGAGCACCATCATCAGCACCACGTAGGCCCAGCCGATCGCCACTATCTGCACGGCCGTGCTTCTTCGAGAGAGGTCATCGTTCGTCGTTCGCCAAGTCGGCCGGTAAGCAATTCTGCGCAATGGTAGTTTGTATTGTTCGTGCGGTAAGCTCGGGACGCTGATGAAGCGACACGAAGACCACGCCTGATCCGACCGGCGACCACCAAATGTCAGGTGGCGCCCGAGTCCTGGGGCCCGAGGCGTGGCGAAGGAGACATGACGATGGCCCGCAACCCCGCCGGCAAGCCGGCCGCAAAGACGGCTGCCAAGACGGCCTCCCCCGCGCGCAAGCGCGCGCCGCGCGCGACGCCGGCAGCGGCTTCGTCGGACAGGGCGGCCGAGGCCTCGGTCTCCCGCACCGCCGAGCGCGCGCAGGCCGCGTCCGCCTCGCACCCGCACGGCCCCGAGGCCTTCGGCGCCGCGATCGGCGGCTTCCTGCAGTCGCTCAGCGGGCTGCAGCTGCCGCAGGGCAGGCTGTCCGAGCTGCAGGAGCAGTATGTGAACCAGGCGACGGCGCTGTGGAACGGCGCGGTCGACCAGATTCCCGTCGGCGGTGCCGAAGGCCCCGCCGTCGCGCCCAAGCCGATCGGCGATCGCCGCTTCGCGGCGGAAGACTGGATCAAGAACCCGGCGTCGGCCTTCACCGCGCAGCTGTACCTGCTCAACGCGCGCACGCTCACGCAGATGGCCGACGGCCTGCAGGGCGACGAGAAGACCAAGGCGCGGGTCAAGTTCGCCGTGCAGCAGTTCGTGGACGCGGCGAGCCCGTCCAACTACCTCGCGCTCAACCCCGAGGCGCAGCGCAAGGCCATCGCGACGCAGGGCGAGAGCCTCACGCAAGGCCTGCAGCACCTGTGGAGCGACGTGCAGCAGGGCCACCTGTCGCAGACCGACGAGTCCGTGTTCGAGGTCGGCCGCAACGTCGCCACGACCGAGGGCGCGGTCGTGTTCGAGAACGAGTACCTGCAGCTGATCGAATACAAGCCGCTGACGCCCAAGGTGCATTCGCGGCCGATGCTGTTCGTGCCGCCGTGCATCAACAAGTACTACATCCTGGACCTGCAGCCCGAGAACTCGCTGATCCGCCACACGGTGTCCGAAGGCCACCGCACGTTCGTGATCAGCTGGCGCAACCCGGACGATTCGATGCAGGACCGCACCTGGGACGACTACATCGAGAACGCGGTCATCCGCGCGATCGAGGTCGTGCAGGAGATCACCGGCGCCAGGACGATCAACACGCTGGGCTTCTGCGTGGGCGGCACGCTGCTGGCCACCGGCCTGGGCGTGCTCGCGGCGCGGGGCCGGCATCCGGCCGAGAGCGTCACGCTGCTCACCACCTTCCTCGACTTCTCCAACACCGGCATCCTCGACATCTTCGTCGACGAGGCCTCGGTGCAGCTGCGCGAGATGACCATCGGCGCCGAGGCGCCCAACGGCCCCCGGCTGCTCAAGGGCGGCGAGCTGGCCAGCACCTTCAGCTTCCTGCGGCCCAACGACCTGGTCTGGAACTACGTGGTGGGCAACTACCTGAAGGGCGACAAGCCGCCGGCGTTCGACCTGCTGTACTGGAACAGCGACGCCACCAACATGCCGGGGCCGATGTACTGCTGGTACCTGCGCAACACCTACCTCGACAACGCGCTGCGCCAGCCCGGTGCGCTGACGGTTTGCGGTGAAAAGCTTGATCTGTCGCAAATCAAGGCGCCCGCGTTCATCTATGGTTCACGCGAAGACCATATCGTGCCGTGGAAGGGCGCCTGGGAGTCGACGAAGATCCTCGGCGGAAAGAACCGGTTCGTGCTCGGCGCGTCGGGCCACATCGCCGGCGTCATCAATCCGCCCAGGGCCAACAAGCGCAGCCACTGGACCAACGAGAAGCCCGCCGTGTCGGCCGACACCTGGCTGGCCGGCGCCACCGAGCACCCGGGCAGCTGGTGGAGCGGCTGGTCGAAGTGGCTGGCCGGCTTCGGCGGCGGCGAGCTCGCCGCGCCGAAGGGCGCCGGCGGGCACGGCCACAAGGCGATCGAGCCCGCCCCCGGTCGCTACGTGCAGCAGAAAGCCTGACCGATCCCTTGATCAGGGTAGAGACCGACATACCCCATACCGTATCATCTCGACAGGAGAAGAAAGCATGACCACAGACATCGTCATCGTCGCCGCCGCCCGCACCGCCGTCGGCAAGTTCGGCGGCAGCCTCGCGAAGGTTCCCGCCTCCGAGCTCGGCGCCACGGTGCTCAAGGCGCTGCTGGAGCGTTCGAAGCTCACCGGCGAGCAGATCAGCGAAGTGATCCTGGGCCAGGTGCTGCAGGCGGGCACCGGCCAGAACCCGGCGCGCCAGGCCGTCATCAAGGGCGGACTGGGCAACGGCGTGCCCGCGATGACCATCAACAAGGTCTGCGGCTCGGGCCTGAAGGCCGTGATGCTGGCGGCCCAGGCGATCCGCGACGGCGACGCCGAGATCGTGATCGCCGGCGGCCAGGAAAGCATGAGCATGTCGCCCCACGTGCTGCCCAACTCGCGCGACGGCCAGCGCATGGGCGACTGGAAGCTGGTCGACACGATGATCAACGACGGCCTGTGGGACGTCTACAACCAGTACCACATGGGCATCACGGCCGAGAACGTGGCCAAGAAGTACGGCATCTCGCGCGAGCAGCAGGACGCGCTGGCCTACGCCTCGCAATCGAAGGCCGCCGCGGCACAGGACGCCGGCTTCTTCAAGGACGAGATCGTCGGCGTGTCGATTCCGCAGAAGAAGGGCGATCCCATCGTCTTCGACGCGGACGAGTTCATCAACCGCAAGTCGACCCAGGAAGCGCTGGCGGGCCTGCGCCCCGCGTTCGACAAGGCCGGCTCCGTCACGGCGGGCAACGCGTCGGGCCTCAACGACGGCGCCGCCGGCGTGGTGGTGATGTCGGCCGCGAAGGCCGACGCGCTGGGCCTGAAGCCGCTCGGCCGCATCGCGTCGTACGCCAGCGCCGGCCTCGACCCGGCCTTCATGGGCATGGGCCCGGTGCCCGCCGCCCGCAAGGCGCTCGAGCGCGCCGGCTGGAAGCCCGCCGACCTGGACCTGCTCGAGATCAACGAGGCCTTCGCGGCCCAGGCCTGCGCCGTGCACCAGGAAATGGGCTGGGACACGAGCAAGGTCAACGTCAACGGCGGCGCGATCGCCATCGGGCACCCGATCGGTGCATCCGGCGCGCGCATCCTTGTCACGCTGCTGCACGAGATGCAGCGCCGCAACGCGAAGAAGGGCATCGCCTCGCTGTGCATCGGCGGTGGCATGGGCGTTGCATTGACGATCGAGCGTCCTTGAACCGCGCCGCCGCTGCATGGGGTAGGCCCTGAGTAGCGGCGGCACCGACAAAGCGCGATAGTGGACCAGCTCCCCAATACTCAGACAGGAGACATGACATGACACAGAAAGTAGCCTACGTGACCGGGGGCATGGGCGGCATCGGCACCTCGATCTGCCAGCGCCTGCACGACGACGGATACAAGGTGATCGCCGGCTGCGGCCCGAGCCGCGACCACGCCAAGTGGCTCGCCGAGCAGAAGGCGCTGGGCTACACGTTCTACGCCTCGGTGGGCAACGTCGCCGACTGGGATTCCACGGTCGAGGCGTTCAAGCACGCCAAGGAAGAGCACGGCCCGATCGACATCCTCGTCAACAACGCCGGCATCACGCGCGACCGCATGTTCCTGAAGATGTCGCGCGAGGACTGGGACGCGGTCATCGGCACCAACCTGACGTCGATGTTCAACGTCACCAAGCAGGTCGTGGCCGACATGGTCGAGCGCGGCTGGGGCCGCATCATCCAGATCTCGTCGGTCAACGGCGCCAAGGGCCAGGCCGGCCAGACCAACTATTCCGCGGCCAAGGCCGGCATGCACGGCTTCTCGATGGCGCTGGCCCTCGAGATGGCCAGCAAGGGCGTCACCGTCAACACGGTCAGCCCGGGCTACATCGGCACGGACATGGTCAAGGCGATCAAGCCCGAAGTGCTCGAGAAGATCGTCGCCACGATTCCCGTCAAGCGCCTGGGCACGCCGGAGGAGATCGCCTCCATCGTCAGCTGGCTGGCCTGCGACACCTCCGGCTTCACGACCGGCGCGGAGTTCGCGGTCAACGGCGGCTTGCACATGGGCTGATCGGCCGCGCGGCCCGTCTCGACGACCTCGAAGCGACCGCGTTTCGAGGTCGTTTCATTTTCGGGCTTCAACGATGCGGTTCGAAGGCAGCCTGGTGCAATGGAGCGAGGATCGCGGATTCGGCTTCATTGAAGTTGCCGAGACGCGCGAACGCGTATTCGTCCACAAGTCGGCTCTCGAGCGGGGACGTGTCCGGCCGCCACTGGGGGCCCGGCTCGCCTTCGACGTGGAGCGCGATGCGCAGCGGCGCAAGCGGGCGGTCAACGTGACGATGTCGGGTGACCTGCACGTGCAACCTGCCGGCGAACGGGCCTTGCGGCCGGGCCTGCGTCGCGCGCGGACGCGTCCCGCGCGGTCGCCCGCGTGGGTTCTCGTCGCGATCGCTTGCGTGGTCGTCGCGGTCGGCTTGCGCTTCGCGCGCCAGTTGCATCCCCAGGAGCCTGCGGGCCAGACCCTGCGCGGAAACGCGCCCGACGCGTCCGTCGTTCCGCCGAACGCGACCTACGTCTGCGATGGGCGCACGCGCTGCAACCAGATGCATTCGTGCGCGGAGGCGACCTGGTTCCTCAACCACTGCCCTGGCGTGCAGATGGACGGCAACCACGACGGCGTGGCCTGCGAGCAGCAATGGTGCGGCAGCCGCTAGTGTCGTGAATCGGAAATTCGTTGAAGAACTGGGCATCGTTCCTTGGTCGCTCCTGACCTGTTCAACGAATTTCCAGATCACGACACTGGAAACGGCGACGCGCATGCGCGTCGATAATCCACGGCACGACAAGATCGCTCCCGGGGAGGACAGACCATGAACGAACACGGCGTCGTGCCGTCCGGAGAAGCGGCCGCGCATGCGCGAGGCCGCAACCCCGGCATCGACCTCCTGCGCGGCCTTTCCATCCTGCTGGTCGTGATTCACCACACGGCCATCCGCATTCCGCTGGAGAAGGGCCAACTGGCCGGCTGGCTGCCCGAGCGCTTCCTCGACGGCATCCAGTACAACGGCTTCGAATCTGTCTTCCTGTTCTTCGTGATCTCGGGCTTCCTGATCACGTCGAACTCGCTCGCACGCTGGGGCGCGCTGGCGGCGATCGACGCGAAGGCGTTCTACCGGCGGCGGGCGGCGCGCATCCTGCCGGGCCTGCTGGTCCTCGTGGCAGTGCTGAGCGCGTTGGCGCTTGCCGGTGCACCGCACTACACGATGGAGCAGCCGGCGCAGACGCTGGCGGGCGCCATCGTGTCGGTGCTGGGCCTGCACGTGAACGTCTACCAGGCTCGCACCGGCTGGCTGCCCGCAGGCTGGGGCGTGCTGTGGTCGTTGTCGATCGAGGAGGTGTTCTACCTGGCCTTTCCGGTCGCATGCCTGCTGCTGGGACGCACGCGGCTGCTGGTGCCGGCGCTGCTCGTGCTGGCGTTGTCGATTCCCGTGGTGCGCGCCGGCATTCATCACGACCAGATCTGGTCGGAACAGAACTATCTGCAAGGAACGGCGGGCATCGCAACCGGCGTGCTCGCGGCGCTGCTCGTGCATCGCTGGCCGGCCGTGCGTCCCTCGACCCTGCGCTGGGTCACTGCCATGGGCGTGGTCGGCCTGCTGGCGGTCTGGTTCGCCGGCCGCGAGCTGTGGCAGGTGCTTCGCTTCGGCTGCATGCTGGTGCTGACCTTCTCTGCGGCCGCGCTCGTGGTCGCCGCGCGGTGGCGCGCCGCGGCCGGCGCCATGGCACCGTCTCGCGCGTTCGGTTGGCTGCGCTCGTTCGGACGCCTCAGCTACGAGGTCTACCTGACGCACATGTTCGTCGTGTGGCTGGTCGTCGACTGGTTCACCGCGACCGGCGGCGACCTCCGCACGGGGTGGATCTGGTATCCGCCGATCCTGGCCGGCGCGTGGGCGCTCGGGTGGGTCGTGGCGAGGATCGTCTCGAATCCGCTGGAGCGGTTGCTCCTGCGCACGCGCGTGCCACGCGCGGACGCGCCCGCGACGGCCATGAAGCAGGCGTCCGCATGAAGGCGAGGATGATCGTCGCGACGGCGGCCCTGCTCGTGGTGGCTCTGGCCGCGGCCACCGGGTTCCTGCGCGACTCGCCGGTCCTGGCGACCGCGAGGCGCGCGATCGGGCTGTCGCCCGACACCCCGGCCACGCTGCAGGCAGCCGGCGTGCACAAGTGCGTGGGCGCCGAGGGCACCAGCTACGTCGACGGCCCGTGCCCGAGCGGGACGCGCGAGGCGGCCGCCAACGGCGGGACGATGACGATCGCGTCGTTTCCGAAGCCGGCGCCGCCGCCCGCGGCGCTGGCGTCCGGCGTGCTCGGCGGGCCGCTCGTCAAGCCCATGGACGCCGAGGAGCGCGACCGCCTGCGCGACAAGGCGATCGACGCCGCGGCGAACCGGCGATGATCGAGCTGCGCGAATTCCAGCCAGGCGACGGGCCGGCGCTGCGCGCCGTGTTCGAGTCGGCGATCCATGGGGTCGCGATCCGCGACTACACGCCGCGGCAGGTCGACGCGTGGGCGCCGCGCGAGCACGACGCGGCGGACTGGGCCGACCACATGCAGGATCTGGCGCCGTTCGTGGCCGAGCGCGACGGCGAGATCGTCGGCTACGCGGATCTCCAGGCCAACGGCTACATCGACCACTTCTTCGTGAGCGCCGCGGCGGGCGGGCAGGGCGTCGGCGGCTCGTTGATGCGGCGTCTCCTGGCGCGCGCCGAGGAGCTGGGCCTGGCGGAACTGACGTCGAACGTGAGCCTGACGGCGCAGCCGTTCTTCGCGCACTTCGGCTTCGAGATCGTCGAGCACCGCGTCGTCGACATGGGCGGCGTCGAACTGCGCAATGCGGCGATGCGCCTGGTGCGGCGTCAGGCGAGTTCAGTGGCGAAGACGTAGCGGAACAGGTCCGCCAGCATGCCGGCCATTTCCGTGTCCGACCGGCCTTGGCTGATCAGCCAGCGCTCGCCGTTGGGGGCGAAGACGTAGATCTTGTCGGCCGAGAACTTGTAGGCCGCCTGCTCGCCGTGCTGCACCATCTCGCAGCCGATCGCGGCGTTGAGCTGCTCCTGCACGTCGTGCGTGCGGCTCGTGAACAGGTTCTTGATGTCGAACAGCATCTCGCTGTGCACGTGCTGCGTGTTCGTCCCGCGTCGGCGATCGATGGAGGCCACGTCGACGACGCCGTACAGGTCGTAGTCGCCATGCACATAGCTCATGTGCTGCTGCATCCAGGCGCGGGTGTGGCTGGCCGTCGGGTCGAAGTTGGACGGCACCTCCTGGCGCGAGAACATCAGGCAGCCATGATGGCGGCAAATCGTGGACGGCCTGGCCGAATCGACCGCGTAGAAGCCCTTGCCGCCGCTGCGCAGGAACACCTCCGCGCCGCTGCTCGTCCTGGCGACGCGATGGTCGTGCACGAACTGCTGCCAGCAATCGACCGCCTTGGCCTCGCCGCCGTCGAAGACCTTGGGGCTCAGCATCCTGGGGTCGGCGACGAGGCCGGCACATTCGACGGCGTAGCCGTCCACCAGGTCGTCCGACTTGGCGGTCTTCGCCTTGCAGTCGATCGCCTTGGGCGTGTAGCCCTTGATGCCGATGTACGCCAGCGATCGAGGATTGGTCGATCTCAGGAGAATGACGGTCTCGGTCGCGGCGGCGACCTCGGAGAACGCCACGGCGTCGGCAGGCCGGATCCCGAGGCCGGGTTCGGCGAAGCTGAAGGGCTGGAGCTTGTCGAGAAGCTTGCGCGGAGGGGTGATCAGTCGCCCCCGCTCGCTCGCGGCGTTGCGCTGCTGGATCCTGCCCGGGCTGGGGACGGTCATGATCGACGCTCCGAAGACAACGACAAGACCAGGATCTTGCCTCCTTGGGAGCGCAGGGCAACACCTAGGTCGCCGAGATCGCGTCCAGCAGCTCCGTCTCCACCTGGATCTGCAGCCGGTTGTTCTGCAGCGCCGCGCCGTCCACGAGGAAGGTGTCTTCCACGCGCTCGCCCAGCGTGGAGACCTTGGCGAGCTGCAGGTTGATGCGGTACTGCGCCAGCACGCGGGCCACGGAATAGAGCAGGCCGGAGCGGTCGCTGGCGCTGATCGACAGCAGCCATCTCTGGGCGCGCTCGTCCGGACGCAGCGACACGCGCGGCACCACCGGGAACGACTTCACGCGGCGCGAGACGCGGCTGGAGCGCGGCGTGGGCAGCGGGCCGGTGGACGCCGCCGCGAGCGCGGCCTGGTGCTCCACCAGCGAGATCAGGTCGCGGTAGCCGGCCGGGCCGTCGTCCTCGTAGGCGGGATTGACCACCTGGAACGTGTCGAGCGCGAAGCCGGCGTTGGTCGTGTGGATCTTGGCGTCCTGGATGGAGAAGCCGGCGCCGTCGAAATAGCCGCAGATGCGCGCGAACAGGTCGGCCCGGTCGGGCGAGAACATCAGCACCTGCAGGCCCTCGCCGAGCGGCGACGGACGCGCGCGCACGACCGGGATCGCGGTCTCGATGTGGCGCCACAGCGAGCGCGCGTGCCAGGCCAGCTCGTTCGGGTCGTGGCGCGCGAAGTAGCTCATGTCGAGCGTCTTCCACAGCGGCGTCTCGGTGCCGGGCAGCGCCGAGTGCAGCGCGAGGATCTGGCGGGCCTCCTTCTTGCGCGCCTCGATCTCGGCGTCGATCGCCAGCACGTCGCCGCCGAGCTTGCGCATCGTCAGGCGGTACAGGTCCTCGAGCAGCTTGCCCTTCCACGCGTTCCACACCTTGGGGCTGGTGCCGCGGATGTCGGCCACGGTGAGCAGGTACAGCGCGGTCAGGCGGCGCGGGTTGGCCACCTTGGCGGCGAAGTCGGCGATGACGCTGGCGTCCGACAGGTCTTCCTTCTGCGCCGTGTGGCTCATGGTGAGGTGGTGGCGCACAAGGAACTCGACGAACTCGGCGTCCTCTTTCGCGACGCCGTGATCCTTGCAGAAGCGGCGCACCTCGCTGCCCCCCAGCTCGGAGTGGTCGCCGCCGCGGCCCTTGGCCACGTCGTGGAACAGCGCCGCGACATACAGCAGCCACGGCTTGTCGAAGGTCGCGGCGAGCGCGGTGCACTTCGGATACTCGTGGGCGTGTTCGGGGATGAAGAAGCGGCGCACGTTGCGCAGCACCATCAGGATGTGCTGGTCCACGGTGTAGACGTGGAACAGGTCGTGCTGCATGCGCCCGACGATGCGGCGGAACACCCACAGGTAGCGGCCCAGCACCGAGGTCTGGTTCATCAGGCGGAACACGTGCGTCTGGCGCACCGGCGCCTGCAGGATGGCCAGGAAGCAGGCGCGGTTGACCGGGTCGCGGCGGAACGCGCCGTTCATCTGGTTGCGCACGTTGTACAGCGCGCGCAGCGTGCGCGCCGACAGGCCCTGCAGCCCCTCGGTCGTCTGGTACAGCAGGAACGTCTCCAGGATCGCGTGCGGCTCGCGCAGGTACAGGTCGTCGGAGACGACCTCCAGCAGGCCGCCGCGGTCCAGGAAGCGCTCGTTGAGCGGACGCATCGGCAGGTCTTCCGAGCCGTTGATGCGTTCCTCCAGGTTGAGCAGCAGCACCTGGTTGAGCTGCGTCACTGCCTTGGCCGCCCAGTAGTAGCGCTGCATCAGCATCTCGGACGCGCGCATCGTGGTGTTGCCCTGGTAGCCGAAGGACTCGGCGACGGCCGTCTGCAGGTCGAACACCAGCCGATCCTCGCGCCGGCCCGCGATCAGGTGCAGGCGTGCGCGGATCAGCTTGAGCGTGCCTTCCTGGCGCTGCAACTGCTTGACCTCGAACGCGGTGAGCAGGCCGTTGGCCGCCATCTCGCCCCAGGTCTTGCCCAGGCCGGCGGCGCGCGAGATCCAGGTCAGCACCTGCAGGTCGCGCAGCCCGCCCGGGCTCTCCTTGCAATTGGGCTCGAGGGAGTAGGGCGTGTCCTCGTACTTGACCTGGCGCTGGCGCATTTCGAACGTCTTGGCGCGCAGGAACGCGCGGGCGTCCATGGCCTCGGTGTTGACGCGCCGGAACGCGTTGAACATGCGGCGCGAACCGGTGAGCAGGCGGCTCTCGAGCAGCGCCGTCTGCACCGTGACGTCGGCGCGTGCCTCGAGCAGGCATTCGTCGATCGTGCGCACCGACGAGCCGATCTCCAGGCCGATGTCCCAGCAGGCCGTGATGAAGGCCTCGATCGTGCCGCGGAACGCGTCGGAGGCGCCGTCATGGCCGTTGGGCAGCAGCACCAGGACGTCGACGTCGGAGTAGGGGAACAGTTCGCCGCGGCCGTAGCCGCCGACGGCCAGCAGCGCGGCGGCGGTGGGCATGCCCGCGTGCGACCAGAGGTCGTTGAGCGTCTGGTCGACGTGCCTGGCCAGCGCGCGCAACAGGCTCGCGGCAGCGGGCGCGGCGGCGCGCGACTCGCGGAAATGGGTCAGCAGCGCCGCCTTGCCCGAGCGGAAGCGCTCGCGCAGTTCGGCCACGGACGGGCGCTTGAGCTCCGGGTCGCCGATCGGCGAGGCGAGGGCCGACACGGACGCGGTCAGGCCGTGACGCCGCTGCCGGCCGCCGCGACCAGCCGGTTGAGCACCGGATTCTTCACGAACGCGGGCGGCGGCGGGCTGCCGGCCGACACGGTCAGCACTTCGTAGCCGGTCTCGGTGACGACGATCGTGTGTTCCCACTGGGCGGACAGCGAGCGGTCCTTCGTGACGATGGTCCAGCCGTCGCCGAATTCCTTGATGTCGCGCTTGCCGGCGTTGATCATCGGCTCGATCGTGAAGATCATGCCCGGCACCAGCTCCTCGAGCGTGCCCGGGCGGCCGTAGTGCAGCACCTGCGGCTCCTCGTGGAACTTCTGGCCGATGCCGTGGCCGCAGAACTCGCGCACGACGGAGAAGCCCGAGTTCTCGGCGAACACCTGGATGGCGTGGCCGATGTCGCCCAGGCGCACGCCCGGCCGCACCTTCTCGATGCCCTTCCACATGGCCTCGTAGGTGATCTGGCACAGGCGGTTGGCGGCGATCGAGCCCTTGCCGACCACGAACATGCGGCTGGTGTCGCCGTGCCAGCCGTCCTTGATGACCGTGACGTCGATGTTGACGATGTCGCCGTCCTTCAACGCGCGGTCGTTCGGGATGCCATGGCAGACCTGGTGGTTGATCGAGGTGCAGATCGACTTCGGGTACGGCGTGTAGCCCGGCGGGCAGTAGTTCAGCGGGGCGGGGATGCCTTGCTGGACGTTGAAGATGTAGTCGTGCGCGAGCTTGTCGAGCTGTTCGGTGGTCACGCCGGGCTTGACGTGCGGCGTGAGCATGTCCAGCACTTCGGAGCCCAGTCGGCCGGCGATGCGCATGCCTTCGATGTCGGATGCGGACTTCAAGGTAATCGTCATGGTCGCCAATTATCCCATCGCCGCTTAAAATCCGGGATTCCGCTGAGTTCGAACCCGCGCCACCCCTGTAGTTATGCGCGCGGGACGACCCCGGCGACGGCCCACGAAGCCGCCTCCATGCCCGATTCCTCCCCCTCCGCGAGCCCACACCGCATGTCCCCCACGCAAAAGCACCTGCTGCACTTCGAGGGCGGCAACGCCCTGTCCGCCTTCCGCGCCCAGGCGCTGTTGCCGAAGCTGCAGTCCGTTTCGCCGCGCATCACGGGGGTCGCCGCGCGCCACGTCCACTGGGTCTGGACCGACACCGTCGTCCAGCCCGACGCCGCCCGCAAGCTGGCCAGCCTGCTGCGCTACGGCGACGAGTACTCTGGCCCGACCACGGAGAGGGAGGACACGGCGCTGGTGGTGGTGATGCCGCGCCTGGGCACCGTCTCGCCGTGGGCCAGCAAGGCCACCGACATCGCCCACAACTGCGGCCTCGCGCTGCACCGCGTCGAGCGCGTCACCGAGTTTCGCCTCACGATCAAGACCGGCCTGCTGGGTGGCGTGAAAACGCTCACCGAGGAAGAGCTCCAGGCCGTGGCCATGCTGCTGCACGACCGCATGACCGAAAGCGTCGCCTTCGAGCGCCAGGCCGCGGTCCACCTGTTCGACAAGCAGCCGGCCGAGCCGCTGGTGCACGTCGACCTGCTGGGACAGGGGCGGGACGCCCTGGTCGTGGCCAACGGCGAGTTCGGCCTCGCGCTGTCGGATGACGAGATCGATTACCTGGTCGACGCGTTCAGGGGCCTCGATCGCAACCCGACGGACGTCGAGCTGATGATGTTCGCGCAGGCCAACAGCGAGCACTGCCGCCACAAGATCTTCAACGCCAGCTTCGTCATCGACGGCCGGGCGCAGGACATCTCGATGTTCGGCATGATCCGCAACACCGAGAAGCTCAACTCGCAGCACTCGATCGTCGCCTACTCCGACAACGCCGCCGTGATGGAAGGCCACGCGATCGAGCGCTGGGTGGCCGGGCCGATGTCCGCCGGCCAGGGCCCCGCGCAGTACGCCGGGCGCGCCGAGACCGCGCACGTGCTGATGAAGGTCGAGACGCACAACCACCCGACGGCCATCTCGCCGTTCCCGGGCGCGTCCACCGGCTCGGGCGGCGAGATCCGCGACGAGGGCGCCACCGGCCGCGGCTCCAAGCCCAAGGCCGGCCTGGCCGGTTTCTCGGTGGGCAACCTGAACCTGCCCGGCACGAACGAGCCGTGGGAGCGCTCGCCCATCGGCAAGCCCGAGCACATCGCCAGCGCTCTGCAGATCATGATCGACGGCCCGCTGGGCGGCGCCGCGTTCAACAACGAATTCGGCCGCCCGAACCTGGCCGGCTACTTCCGCGTGTTCGAGCAGGACGTCGCCGGCGTCACCCGCGGCTACCACAAGCCCATCATGATCGCCGGCGGCCTGGGCGCGATCCGCGACGACCTGACCCACAAGATCGAGTTCCCGGCCGGCACGCTGCTGGTGCAGCTGGGCGGCCCGGGCATGCGCATCGGCATGGGCGGCGGCGCCGCCAGCTCGATGGCGGCGGGCACCAACACCGCGGCGCTCGACTTCGACTCGGTGCAGCGCGGCAACCCCGAGATCCAGCGCCGCGCGCAGGAGGTCATCAACCAGTGCTGGCAGCTCGGCGCGGGCAACCCGATCCTGGCGATCCACGACGTGGGCGCCGGCGGCCTGTCCAACGCGTTCCCCGAGCTGGCCGAAGGCGCCGGCGTGGGCGCCACGTTCGACCTGCGCGAGGTGCCGCTGGAGGAGACGGGCCTGGCCCCCAAGGAGATCTGGTGCAACGAGAGCCAGGAGCGCTACGTCCTGGCGATCGCACCCGGGTCGCTGCCCATGCTGCAGGCGTTCGCCGAGCGCGAGCGCTGCCCGTTGTCGGTCGTCGGGCGAGCGACCGAGGCCAAGGCCCTGGTGCTGGAAGACGGCGCCGGCGGCGCGCGCGCCATCGACATGCCCATGGACGTGCTGTTCGGCAAGCCGCCCAAGATGCTGCGCGACGTCACGCGCGTCGAGCGCGTCGAGCAGGCGCTGGACCTCTCGAACGCGACGCTGGAGCAGGCCGCGCTCGACGTGCTGCGCCATCCGACCGTCGCCTCCAAGCGCTTCCTCGTCACCATCGGCGACCGCACCGTCGGCGGCCTGTCGCATCGCGACCAGATGGTGGGCCCGTGGCAGGTGCCGGTGGCCGACGTCGCCGTGACGCTGGCCGACTTCAAGGGCTTCGCGGGCGAGGCGATGAGCATGGGCGAGCGCACGCCGCTGGCCGCGCTGCACGCGCCGGCCTCGGGCCGCATGGCGGTGGCCGAGTCCATCACCAACCTGCTGGCCGCGCCGATCGAGCTGTCGCGCGTCAAGCTCAGCTGCAACTGGATGGCCGCCTGCGGCGAGCCCGGCGAAGACGCGGCGCTCTACGACACCGTGCGCGCGGTGGGCATGGAGCTGTGCCCGGCGCTGGGCATCAGCGTGCCGGTGGGCAAGGACAGCCTGTCGATGCGCACCCGGTGGAGCGACGACGGCAAGACGAAGCAGGTGGTCGCGCCGGTGTCGCTGATCGTGACCGCGTTCGCGAGCGTCGCGGACGTGCGCGGCACGCGCACCCCCGAGCTCGCGCGCGAGGACTCGGCGCTGATCCTGGTCGACCTGGGCCGGGGCCGCAACCGCATGGCCGGCTCGGTGTTCGCGCAGACGCTGCAGCAGTTCGGCGACGCGGTGCCCGACCTGGATGATCCGAAGCTGCTCGTGTCGCTGGTGGATGCCGTCAACGCGCTGCGCGCGCAAGGACTGCTGCTGGCGTACCACGACCGCAGCGACGGCGGCCTGTGGGCGGCCGCCTGCGAGATGGCCTTCGCCGGTCACACGGGGCTGAGCCTCAACGTGGACATGCTGGTGACCGAAAGCACCGGCGCCGACGTCGGCGACGCGAAGAACTGGGCCACGCAGGTGGGCGCGCGGCGCAACGAACTGACGCTCAAGGCGCTGTTCAACGAGGAGCTGGGCGCGGTGCTGCAGGTGCCGGCCGCGCAGCGCGACGCCGCCCTCGGCGTGCTGCGCACGCACGGCCTGTCGGCCTTCAGCCATGTCGTCGGCAAGCCCAACGACCGTGGCGTCGTCGAGGTCTGGCGCGACGCGAAGTCGGTGTTCGCCAAGCCGCTCGCCGAGCTCCAGCAAGCGTGGGACGATACGTCGTGGCGTATCGCGAAGCTGCGCGACAACCCCGCCTGCGCCGACAGCGAACACGCGCTGGCGGGCCAGGCCGACGATCCGGGCCTGCACGTCGCGCTCACCTTCGACCCGAAGCAGGACGTCGCCGCGCCGTTCCTGAACCTGGCACGTCCGAAGGTCGCGATCCTGCGCGAGCAGGGCGTCAACAGCCACGTCGAGATGAGCTACGCGATGTCGCTCGGCGGCTTCGACACCTACGACGTCCACATGAGCGACCTGCACTCGGGCCGCGTCACGCTGGACGAGTTCAAGGGCTTCGTCGCCTGCGGCGGCTTCAGCTACGGCGACACCCTGGGCGCTGGCGAGGGCTGGGCGCGTTCGGTGATGTTCAACCCGGTGCTGGCCGAGCAGTTCGAGGCCTTCTTCGGCAAGCCGGACACCTTCGCGCTGGGCGTGTGCAACGGCTGCCAGATGCTGGCCGCGCTGTCGCCCATCATTCCGGGCGCGCAGGACTGGCCCAAGTTCACGCGCAACCGCTCGGAACAGTTCGAGGCCCGCCTGTCGCAGGTGGAAGTGCTGGAGTCGCCCTCGATCTTCTTCCAGGGCATGGCCGGCAGCCGCCTGCCCATCGCCGTGGCGCACGGCGAAGGCTACGCCGACTTCTCGCAGCGTGGCGACGCGGCCAAGGTGAAGGCCGTGATGCGCTACGTCGACCACCATGGCAAGCCGACCGAGGCCTATCCGTTGAACCCGAACGGCAGCCCCGGCGGCCTGACCGCGGTGACCACCGCCGACGGCCGGTTCACCGCGATCATGCCGCACGCCGAGCGCGTGTTCCGCAACGTGCAGATGAGCTGGAACGGCGGGGATGTGTCGGCGCTGAGCCCGTGGGCGCGGATGTTCGGCAACGCCCGGAAGTGGATCGGCTGATCTCGGCAGGGGTGGATTCTGCGGCTGCGCTTCGCTCCGCGCAGAATGACAGTCTTTCGGTCATCCTGCGCACAGTCGCAGGATCCACCCCCGCCGGGCCGCTCCGAGAGGATCTCAATTTCCCCCGTGCCCGTAGCTGAAGGCGCGCGTGATCGTCCACGTGTCGCCCTGGTGCCGCCACAGGATCGTGAATTCGGCCTGGCCCTCGCAGGGATGCGTCGTGCCGTCCGGCTTGTAGTGACAGAAGCGGTGTTCGCCGCGGGCGAGCGCGCCGTAGTCCTTGATGGGCCACACCTTGAGCGTGCCCGGCACCAGCTCGCGCTGGAACTTGCCGCAGACGTTCTGCTTCGTCTGCGCGATCATGGCGTCGCGCGTCCAGGTGACGCCGCCGAGGTCGTGATAGAACTCGACGTCGGGAGCGAAGAAGCTCGCGTATTTCTCGAGCTTGCCGGGGGCCTCGCAGTGGTTGAAGGCGTCGAACGCCGCGGCGTCCAGTGCGGCGACGGTGGCCGCGAGGTCGTCCGGCGGCGCGGCGCGCACGGCGGCGCAGGCGAGCAACAGGGCGGGCAAGAGGCCGTGAAGGGCGCGCATGGCATCACCTGGCGGAGTGGAGATGCCGGACTGTGCTGGCTCGTGTTGCGCAACGCCAGCTCGATGTGACGGCCGGCGCTCGCGGCACGACGGAACGCCGTGCCGGCCGACGGTCGATCAGGCCGCGTCCGGCGCGCTCGCCTGGTCCAGCAGCGTCCGATCGTTCTCGCTGAGCTGGAGTTCGGCCGCCGCCGCGAAGCTCTTCAACTGCTCCAGGGTCGTCGCGCTCGCGATCGGCGCGGTCACACCCTCGCGCGCGATCAGCCAGGCCAGTGCGACGACGGCCGGCTGCGTGGCGTGGCGCTGCGATACCTGGTCCAGCGCGGCGAGGATGCGCAGGCCGCGCGGCGTCAGGTACTTCTTCACCCCGCCGCCGCGCGGGCTCTGGCCGAGATCCTTCTCCGTGCGGTACTTGCCCGTGAGAAAGCCGGATGCCAGGCTGTAGTACGGAATGACGCCCAGCCCCAGCTTGATCGCCAGGTCGCGCAGCGGGCCGTCGTAGCCGGCGCGGTCGACCAGGTTGTATTCGGGCTGCAGCGTCTGATACGCGGGCAGGGTATTGATGCGCGCCGAATCCTGGGCTTCGGCCAGCAGGCGGGCGTCGAAGTTGGAGCAGCCGAACGCGCGGATCTTGCCGGCCTTCATCAGCCGGTCGTAGGTGGCCAGCGTCTCCTCGTACGAGGTCTCGGGATCGGGGCGATGCGACTGGTACAGGTCGATCACGTCGGTGCCCAGGCGGCGCAACGAATCCTCCACCGCGCGCTCGATCCACAGCTTGCCCAGGCCCTTGTGCTCGTCGCCCATGTCCGAGCCGACCTTGGTGAACAGCAGCACCTGTTGCCGGCGCGCCGGATTCGCACGCAACCAGCGGCCGATCAGCGTTTCCGATTCGCCGCCTTCGTGGCCGGGCACCCAGCGCGAATAGACGTCGGCGGTGTCGATCGCATTGAAGCCGGCGTCGACGAACGCGTCCAGCAGCTCGAAGCTGCGCTTCTCGTCGGCCGTCCAGCCGAACACGTTGCCGCCGAAGACGATGGGCGCGATCTGCAGGCCGGTGCGGCCGAGGGGTCTGAGTTGCATTTGTTCACTCCTGAAACGGGGGCGCGTCGTCGCGCGGGCGCCGGCCCATGGCCGGCAACGTCAGGGGTGGCGAGCAAGTCGCGCGCCCGCGCGCCGCAGGTGCGTGGGCGGCGGCCTGTCGAGGGTGCGCGGCCGGTGGCGCGCTCGCATCGCCTGGCGGCGCGCGCACCGGGACCGCGCCGTCACCACCGCGCCGGCAGCGGCCGTTCGATCAGGATGCGGCGGCCCTCGGCGCGGATGTAGCCGCCTTCCTCGAGATCCTTCATGACCCGGCTCACCATCTCGCGCGAGCATCCCGCTCGATTGGCGAACTCGCGCTGCGTGAGGTGTTCGTCGATGCACCGGACGCCGCCGACGGGCGCGCCGGCCAGGGCGTCGAGCACGAGGCGAAGGCGCCCATAGACATCGTTCAAGGCCAGGTTCTTGGCGGAAAGCGTCGCCGCGCGGGCCCTGCGAATCACCTTGGTGAGCAGCTCGAACGCGAAATCGGGATGCTCGCCGATGAATTGGCGCAACGTCGGCCGGTCGACGACGGCGCAGGTGCTGGGCTCGATCGTCTGCACGCTGGCCGACCTGACGCCCCCGTCGAGGCTCATCTCGCCGAGGTATTCGCCCGGGCCGTAGGTGCCGAACGTGATCTCGCGCCCGTTGGCCGCCGCCGAATAGGCCCGAAGCCGGCCTTCGAGGATGACGTAGAGCGTGCTGCCGCGATCGCCCTCCTCGATGAGGATCGTGTCCCTGCGGTAGCGCCGGACCTCGCCGCGGGCGGCCAGCGCGCGCACCGCATCGGCGGAGGCTTCGATTCCGATGTCGGTTTCCTGGCGCTGGAGCGGGGGAAGGATCAAGGCGTCCGACCGGGCGGCGATGGGCCGGACGTTCGGTGCGTCATCGTAGCGGTCGGTGGCCCCGCTGTGAAGCACCGCGGAGCCGCAATCAATGCATGCTGGCCTGCAAGGCGTTGACCAACGGCGGCAGCACGGCGACTTCCCGCAAGAGCGAGGCGACCGTCGACGCGCCCGTCTTCGCCCGGATGCTGCCGATCTGCGTCCGAATGGTGGAGATCGCGACGCCCTGGAGCCGGGCGATCTCGCGCGGCAACCTGCCGCCGCACAGGAGGTTGAGCACCTGGGTTTCCGCGCTCGAAAGTCCGTGCGAGCGGGCATACCACTGGGCGGAGAGTTCTTCGCACACGGCCCGCTTGCCGATCACGAGCAGCGTTTCGTAGGCCTGCGGGTCGGCCGTCTTCAGCGGCACCACGGCCACGCAGCCGCGGCGTTGCCCGCTCCCCAGAATCAGCAGCGTACGCAGGCCGCGACGCGCCCCCGCAAGTGCGTTGCGCAGGCGGGCGCCGTCGCCCGGATCGCGTGCCGTCAGCTCCGTGCCGGCGACGCCCAGCGGATGTTCGTCCGCCAGCATCGCCTGGGCCGCCCGGTTCGCGTAGGCCACGCCCAGGTCGGGTCGCAGCAGCACCAGGCCGTAATCGAGCTGGTCGAGGAGATGGCCGAAGCGAACGTCCGGCAGCGACGCGATGCGCAAATCCGGTGCAAGCGGCGCTGCGTCGATGCGAACCGGGTTGCCGTCGGCGAGTTCGGGCGTTGCAATCAGCATGGTGGACTCCTTCGGCCTCTCGCCGGAATGACGGAAAGGGAGTACCCAGCTTAGGTTCGGCACCGCGCCGTGGGCGGTGATTGCGCCGCATCGCATCTGTGACTTATTCACCAGTCTCACGCACGCACGCGGCGTCTTTCCATTGCCTTGAGGAAGACGGCAGGCACGTGCCCGGACATCCTGGGTATCGCACGCGGCGCGGTGCGGCCGCGGCGACGTCCCCGGCTCCTGGCGCGGCGAACCTGCTATTCAAGCTGCCGCCGCAAGACCGGATCCGCAACAAGGCCCGGAGCATGCGAGCGTCCGACACCCCCTTCGCGACCCAGGAAATGGCTGCAGAAATACATCGAGACGCCGCGAACCGACCTCCGGAACCGGCAGCCAGGGCGCGCTCGTTCGCGGCCGGATTCTCCGTGCGGCCCGTGCCCGACCTGCCGAATCGATTCCGCGGCGCCAAAGGCCGGGTGGTCTCCTGCCGCCCCCCTAGAAGCGAGGCTGGCATGGTGTTCTCGCGCGCCTCCTCAAACGCTGGTAAGTCCTTCACAATGATGAGGCGGCCACTTTTCATCCGGGACAACATGGCATTCAACGACTCGCTCGCAGCGTCGGACCGAATGCCGGAACGACGCGAGCGGATCGCTGTGCTCGTCCTGGATGTCGTCGAATCCGTCCGATTGATGCAGGCAGACGAGTCCGGTCAGATTGATCGCTGGAGGCGTCTCGTCGATGACATCGCAAGCCGTATCCTGCCGCTGCAGCGGGGTCGCCTCGTCAAGAGCCTGGGCGACGGCCTGCTGCTCGAATTCGCGACGGTCGGCGACGCGGTGCGCGCCGCGCTCGACATCCACGACTCGCCGTTCTGCGGTCGCCGCGCGGGTCCGCCGGGCGCGCCCATGATGCTGCGCATCGGCATCCATGTCTGCGAGATCGTGCGCGACGCGCTCGACATCTACGGCAACGGCGTCAACCTCGCGGCGCGCCTGGCCGGCCTCGCGGGGCCGGGCGAGATCGTCACGTCGGCGTCGGCGCGGGACGAATTGCAGCACGGGCTGGACGCCGACATCCACGACCTCGGCGATTGCTATCTGAAGCACTACGACGGGCATGTGCGGGCCTATCGCATCGGCGCGCCCGGCCCCGCGCCGCTGATCCCGGACGGCCATGAGGGCTTGCGGCTGCAGCCCGGCGTGGCCGTGATTCCGTTCGACACGACGGCCGCCGACCCGGGCCACCGGATCGCCGGAGAGCTCATCGCCGACGGGGTGATTTCCCAGCTCGCGCTCACCCCCGAGTTGCTGGTGATCTCCCGCCTGTCCTGCCGCGCGTTCGCGGGACATCGAAGCGCCGATCCGGCCACGATCGGTGCGCATCTCAAGGCGAGCTACGCGGTCTCGGGGTCGGTGTTCGTCCAGGGCGACCGCTTGCTGGTCTCCGTCGAGCTGTGCGAGACGCAAGGCGGATCGGTCCTGTGGACGGACCGGATGACGGGTGCCACGAGCGACCTCCTGGACATCGACAACGCCCTGGTCGACCGCCTCGCGCAGGGCGTGCACCATGCGATCCTCGATCGGGAGGTGCGACGGGCGCGCATCCAGCCGCTGCCGTCGCTCGAGAGCCATGCGCTGCTGCTCGGCGCCGTCAACCTCATGCACCGGCAATCGCCGGCCGAATTCGACCGCGCCCACAACCTGCTGGAGCACCTGAGCGAACGCCATGCGTTCAACGCGACGCCGCGCGCATGGCTCGCCAAGTGGTATGCGCTGCATGTGGCTCAACACCTGGGCAGTCCGGGCACCGATGGCCGCAGCCGCGCGCGGCGCCACGTCGACCTGGCGCTGACCTACGAGCCGACCCACGCGCTGGCCTGGTCGATCAAGGGCCTGCTCGACGGCTACGTCGACGGCGACTTCGACGCGGCCGGAGCGTCGTACGACGCGGCGCTGCGCAACAACCCCAACGAGTCGCTGGCCTGGCTCTATCGCGCCGCGCTCATGGGCTGGCAAGGCCACGCGGACGAGGCGGCGGATGCCGGCGAGCGCGCGCTCCGGCTCTCGCCCCTCGACCCGATCCGCTACTACTACGACTCGCTGGCCGGCGCGGCGATGCTCGGGGCGCGCCGCTACGAGCGCGCCATCGAGTTGTCGAGACGCTCCCTGCAGCAGAACCGGATGCACCTGTCGACCTACCGCGTCCTGGCGATGGCCCAGGCGCTGTCGGGCGACGTCGTCGGTGCGCGCCTGACCGTGGCCGAACTGCTGGCCATGGACCCGTCCTTCAACGTCTCGGCCTTCCGGCGCGTCTCGCCCTGGCGCATCTCGCCGGACATCGCGCTGCTGGTCACCGCGCTTCACGAAGCCGGTGTTCCCGCCGACTGATCCCCCGCCACTCCTTCGGAGGAAATCAAATGAGCATGTTCTTTTCGCAGCAACCCGCCAACGGCTCCATGAACGGCTCGATGAACGGGTCGAACGGTTCTGCCCCCACGGCCGACACCGCCGCCGCCAACGGCTTTCCGGGCTATGCCGGTGGCCTGTCGAATGCGCTGCTCAATTACGGCCTGAACCTGAGCCGCGAGAACACCGTCAGTCCGGCGCAGACCGTGCCGGGCGCGTTCGGCTCGAAGACCGCGAAGCCGACGCCGATCGACGCGTGGGGCAAGGGCGACAATCTGCCGCCGTCCGACGTCGGCGACTATCTCGCGCGCTGGGATCCCGCGACCCGGTTCTACCTGCTGATCACCGAGATGGTGTCCGGCCTGGAGTTCAACGTGGAGGGGCCCAAGTTCACGCTCAGCTGCCGCGACGCCGCGGGCGAGTCCAAGGTCGTTCTCGAGATGACGCGCCCGCCGCGGCCCCTCTTCGACGCGCAGATGACGAAGGTGTTTTCCCGCGCCAGCGAGCGCAACGACCGCACGGCGGAAATCCTGACCCAGGTGCAGCCGCAGTTCGCGTACTGGAGCGCGATCTGCAACCTCCATCCCAGCCGAACCTCGTGGACGATCGAGCTGACGACGGCCGTGCTGCACTTCTCGATGCTGATCTGCCAGCGCATCAAGCACGCCCTGGCTTGTCCGCGCCCGATCGAGTATTCCGCGCTGGTCCAGCCGATCATCCTGACGCCCGCCTACGGCACCTTTCCCATGGGCCATGCGACGGAGGCCTACATGTTCGCGGGCATCATGAAGGTCATCCTCGGCAAGGCCGGGAATGCGCTGGACCAGTCCGGCACCGCCGAACAGCTTGCCCTGATCGCCCGGCGCATTTCGGACAATCGCGTCATCGCCGGCGTCCACTTTCCGATCGACGCGCCCGGCGGATTCGTGCTGGCGGACGCACTCTGCGCCTACCTGCGCGCCCGCCTGGACGGCTCGACCGCGACGGGTCGCGGCTTCGACGGGGCGGCGCTGCCGTCGGATTGGGATGCCGATCCGATGCTGGCCTGTTCGCGCCCGAAGGAGCCGGGCGCGATCGCGTGGAACACCGATCCCTATACGCCGCCGAAGTCGAAGATCCTGCGGTACATGCTCCAGCGCGCCGAGGCGGAATTCCTCTATCCCGCCGAGACCGGAGCGATCAAGTGATGGACTGGTTCGATGCGTCCGCGCCCGGCATGCTCAGCCGTTCGCTGAACGTGGACTGGAGCACCCTGGGCGATCGCCAGATCGACCCCTACCTGCTGTGGGCGGACCTGACCGCCTTCCAGAGCATCGCCCGCGAGGGCCCGCCCGGGCAACCCGGCACCGATCCGATCGGCGCGCTTCGCATCGCCGTGGAGTTTGCGGATCCGGCAGTCCTGCCGCTCGATCATGACGTCGTCTGGCGCAAGGTGTTGCCCATCGCCGATCCGGTCTTCGCCACGGCCTTCGTCCAGCCTGGCGCCCTGGCGGCATTGCTGGCGGACCGCCGCGTGCGCCGCATCGAGCTGGGCTTTCGTGCGCCGCTCGACTGGCCCGGCGAGGCGGGCGTGGCCCCGCCGGCGACGCCGACGCGCCCGCTGAATCCCACCAAACGGGCCACCGTGGCCGTCATCGACTTCGGATGCGCGTTCGCGCACGAGCGCTTTCGCCGGTGGGACGGCGATCGCTGGCGTTCGCGCATCGCCTACCTGTGGGATCAGGGACGCGCGCGTCGCCCATCCGCGGACGATCCGTGGCGCGACGTCCAGGGCCCCGGCTACGGGCGCGAACTCGACGCCGAAGCGATCGACCAGCTCCTGGCCGACCATCGTCGCGGCGTGGCCATCGACGAGGACATGCTCTATCAGGCCGCCGACTTCCACACCGTGCAGCCGACGCTGATGCATGGCACCCATGTGCTCGACCTGGCCGCGGGCGAAGATCCGCGCGCCCCGCTGGAGTCCGGCGCCGAGATCATCTTCGTCCAGTTGCCGGACTTCGCGATCGCCGACACCTCGGGCGGCTCGATGGTCACGCACGTGCTGGATGCACTGCGCTACATCTTCGATCGCACCGGCCCGACCGCTCTGCTGGTCATCAACCTGAGCTACGGTTCGATGGCCGGCCCGCATGACGGATCCACCTTGGTGGAAGCGGCGATGGACGCCATGATCGCCGAGGCAATGGGCCCGGTCGGCACGACAGCACTGCCGGACCGCCACCTGGCGATCGTGCTGCCCGCGGGCAACAGCTTCGAGGCCGATGCGCACGCCGAGCTGTCGCTGTCCGCCCGGCAGCGGTCGAAGCATCTGCTGTGGCAGGTGCAGTCGGACAACCCGACCGACGCCTTCCTCGAGATCTGGTATCCGCGCAGTTCGGCCGGGCAGGTCGTTGTCTTCGTGACGCCCCCGGGCGGCCCCCGCGAGTCGATTCCGATCGATCGCGTGACCGCGTTGCGCCGCTCGCCGGGCGGCGAGCCGATCGCCGCGGTGATCCACCGGCGCCACGCCTCGGCCGGCACCGACGATGCGCTGGTACTGGTCGCCCTGGCGCCCACGCGCACGCGTGACGACCGACGCGCGGTCGCGCCGGCGGGGATCTGGACCGTGGAGGTCGAACTGGTGGCTCCGGCGAGCGTGGCCAAGGCCGTTCGCCTGCATGCCTGGATCGAACGCGACGATCCCCCCATCGGTTCCGGCGCGCCGCCGCGCCAGTCCAGGTTCCTGACCGGACGGTTGCCGCTCGGGCCCAACAAGGACAGCCCGGCGAAGAGCCTGGTCCAGCGCCGGGGCACCTGCAACAGCATCGCCAACGGAACGCGGACGATCGTCGTCGGCGCATGTACCGGCAAGACGGATTTCGTCTCGATGGCCGCCTATTCATCCGCCGGGCCGACGCGCAACCCGGAGCGCAACAAGAAGGGCAGCTTCTGGCCCGACCTCGTGGCCCCTGCGGAGATCTCGTCGGCGCTGGCCGGCAAGCGGGCCGCGGGCACGCGCAGCGGCATCAACGCGCGCATGAACGGCACCAGCGTCGCCGCACCCCAGGTGGCCCGGGCCATCGCACAGACCGGCCTGAAGCCGCCAGGCGTGCCGACCATGCACAACCAATACGGCGAGGGCGGCAAGGAGCCGCCGCCTCGAATCGTCATCAAGCCGACGGGTGCGTCGCACGGAACGAAGCGGACCGGGCGCGGGTTTCTACCGCCGCTGTCCGGCGACTGAGGCTGTCGCGCCGACACCCGGGAGCGGGCGGCGGGCCGCGACGCCGCCGACCTTCGCCTAGCCCGCATACGTGTTCGCCGCGAGTCCGACCGCGTCGGTCTCCACCGCGAACAGCGCGCCCGCCAGCGGCTGCGCCGCGAGCTGCGCATCGCCCAGCTCGAACTTCGCGCTGCTGACGAACAGCGTCGTCATGTCCGGGCCGCCGAAGGCGACGTTGGTGATGTGGTCGGTGGGCAGCGCGACGCGCGCGAGCTCCGCGGCGGTGGCCGGGTCGTGGCAGGTGACGCAGGCGCCGCCCCAGTGAGCGATCCAGATGCGGCCGGCGGCGTCGGTGGTGATGCCGTCCGGGTGGCCGTCGGCGCCCCCCAGGCGCAGCCATTCGCGCGAGGCGCCGACCGCGCCGGTCTCCACGTCGACGGCGTAGGCGACGATGCGCCCGGGCACGGTGTCGTTGACCAGCATCGTGGCGCCGTCCAGCGTCCACGTGGGGCCGTTGGTGACGATCCAGCCGAGGTCGATGGCGCGGGTCGCCCGGCCGGCGCCGTCGAAGCGGTACAGGGCGCCGGTGGGCGCCCGGACGGCGAAGTCCATCGTGCCGCCCCAGAAGCGGCCGTGCGCGTCGCACTTGCCGTCGTTGAAGCGGTTGCCGGGGCGGTCGGGCTCGGGTTCGTCGCGGCGTTGCAGCGTGCCCGTCTCCGGATCGAACAGCGCCAGGCCGCGGCGCAGCGTCACCGCCAGTCCCGGCGCGTCGCGCCGTTCGGCCACGGCGGAGATCGTCTCGTCGAAGCGCCATTCGCGATGCGTCGCGGGGGCGACGGCGTCGCGGTAGAGGCGGTGCTCGAGGATGTCGACCGAGAAGATGGCCTGCTCGCGTGGCGACCAGCACAGTCCTTCGCCGAGCGTGGCGCGCACGTCGCTGACGACGCGCGGCGCGGAGAGGATGGACGGTGCGGTGGCGGAGACGGTCATCAATGCGAGTCGCGCGGGATGCCGGCGCCGCTCGCGCCGACCAGGAAGTCGAGGTCGGCGCCCAGGTGCGCCTGCTGCACGTGCTCGACGTAGAGCTTGGCCCAGCCGCGGTCGGGCGGGGTCAGCGGCTTCCATTGCGCGCGGCGGCGCGCGAGCTCCTCGTCGCTCACCTCGAGCTTGAGGCTGCGCGCGGGGACGTCGAGTTCGATCATGTCCCCATTCTGTACCAGCGCCAGCGGGCCGCCCGCGGCCGCCTCCGGCGAGGTGTGCAGGACCACGGTGCCGTAGGCGGTGCCGCTCATGCGCGCGTCGGAGATGCGGACCATGTCGGTGATGCCCTTGCGCAGCACCTTGGGCGGCAGCGGCATGTTGCCCACCTCGGCCATGCCGGGGTAGCCCTTCGGGCCGCAGTTCTTCAGCACCATGATGCAGTGCTCGTCCACGTCCAGCGCCTCGTCGTCGATGCGGGCGTGGAAGTCCTCGATCGTCTCGAAGACGACCGCGCGGCCGCGGTGCTTGAGCAGGTGCGCCGAGGCAGCCGAGGGCTTGATGACAGCGCCGTCCGGCGCCAGGTTGCCGCGCACCACGGCGATGCCGGCGTCGGCCATGAAGGGTTGGTCCAGCGGGCGGATCACCTCGCGGTTCCAGCACGGCGCGGCGGCGATGTTCTCGCCGATCGTCTTGCCGTTGACCGTCGGGGCCTCCAGGTGCAGCAGGTGCGAGATCTCGCGCAGCACGGCCGGCAGGCCGCCGGCGTAGAAGAAGTCCTCCATCAGGAACTTGCCGGAGGGCTGCAGGTCGACGAGGCAGGGCACCTGCCGGCCCAGTTCGTCCCAGTCGCCCAGCTTCAGGTCGATGCCGATGCGCCCCGCGATGGCCAGCAGGTGGATCACCGCGTTGGTGGAGCCCCCGATCGCGGCGTTGGTGCGGATCGCGTTCTCGAAGGCCTGGCGCGTGAGGATCTTGGTCATCGTCAGGTCGTCCTTGACCATGTCGACGATGCGCCGTCCCGTCATCTGCGCGAGCCGGTTGCGGCGCGTGTCGGCGGCGGGGATCGCGGCGTTCTCGGGCAAGGACATGCCCAGCGCCTCCACCATCGAGGCCATCGTCGACGCGGTGCCCATGGTCATGCAGTTGCCCTTGGAGCGGTGCATGCAGCTCTCGGCGGCGGTGAAGTCCTCCTGCGACATCTCGCCGGCGCGCACCATCTCGCTCATCTTCCACACGCCGGTGCCCGAGCCGATGTCCTGGCCGCGGAACTTGCCGTTGAGCATCGGGCCGCCGGACAGGCCGATGGTCGGCAGGTTGCAGCTGGCCGCGCCCATCATCAGCGCCGGCGTGGTCTTGTCGCAGCCCATCAGCAGCACGACGCCGTCGATCGGGTTGCCGCGGATCGACTCCTCGACGTCCATGCTCGCGAGGTTGCGGAACAGCATCGCCGTGGGACGCAGCTGCGTCTCGCCGAGCGACATGACCGGGAACTCCAGCGGAAACCCGCCGGCCTCGTAGACGCCGCGCTTGACGAACTCCGCGAGCTCGCGGAAGTGGCCGTTGCAAGGCGTCAGCTCGCTCCACGTGTTGCAGATGCCGATGACCGGACGGCCGTCGAGCTCGTCGTGGGGGTAGCCTTGGTTCTTGATCCAGCTCCGGTGGACAAACCCGTCGCGATCGTTCTTGCCGAACCAGGCCTGGCTGCGGCGGACGGGCTTCTTTGTCTCCATGAGTCTTCTCTTCTTCTCGACTTGACGGGGCGCATCGTATCGCCGCACACTGATATTGGAAAAATAACGATAAACGCATCTGACATTGCAAATAAGGTATCGATGACAAACGCTTCAAACTCTTCCGCCGCCATTTCGGCGTTCGAACACGGCGCAGGCCCGATGGCCGCGGCACGCTTTCCCAGCCTCGACGGCCGGCGCGTGTTCGTGACCGGCGGCGGCTCCGGCATCGGGGCGTCCATGGTGGAGGCCTTCGCCGCCCAGGGCGCGCTGGTCGCCTTCGTCGACGTGGCCGCCGAGGCCAGCGCGGCGCTCGTCGCCCGGCTGCAGGCGCGCGGGCTGCGCGCACCGTGGTGGCGCGCGTGCGACGTGCGCGACGTCGCCGCGTTGCAGCAGGCCGTCGCCGACGCCGGCGCGGCGCTCGGCGACTTCCACGTCCTCGTCAACAACGTGGCCAGCGACGACCGCCACACGCTCGAGTCGGTGACGCCCGAGTACTGGGACAACCGCATGGCGATCAACGAGCGCCCGGCGTTCTTCGCGATCCAGGCCGTGGTGCCGGGCATGAAGCGCCTCGGCCAGGGCTCGGTGATCAATCTCGGATCCACGGGCTGGCAGACCAAGGCGAGCGAATACCCCTGCTACGCCATCGCCAAGTCCTCGGCCAACGGCCTCACGCGCGGGCTGGCGAAGAGCCTCGGCGCGTTCCGCATCCGCATCAACACGGTGTCGCCCGGCTGGGTGATGACCGAGCGCCAGGTGCAGAAATGGCTCACGCCGGCCGGCGAGGAGGACATCGCGCGCAACCAGTGCCTGCCCGACAAGCTGCAAGGCGAGGACATCGCGCAGATGGTGCTGTTCCTCGCGGCGGACGACGGACGCATGTGCACGGCCCAGGAGTTCAAGGTGGACGCCGGCTGGGCATGAAAATGCGCGGATGAAGCTATTCGCGCGCCAGCCTGCTCCTCCGAACGTCACGCTGCTCAATGCGTGGTGTTCGCCGTTCGACGACATGATGCAGGTCGGCGCGATGCGGGACTTCGTCGATGCATTGCTCGCGTTCGTCGCACCCGCTGCCATCGCCAGTGAGATCAACTTCGGCAGTGCGCGGTCGATAGCCGGGTTGCTGCGCGGCCTCGGCACGATGCGACCGCGCGACGTGGAGAGCTTGATCGTCAGCGATGAGCGGGGTGCTGGCGTGCTGAACATCGTCCTCGTCACCAGTTCCCTTGGGTCAGCGCCCCCGGTGTTCAATGTCCTCGCGGTATTTCCGTGCGGCGCACCGGCCGCAGATGAAATGCTGGATGTCCTGGCGGCCTATCGCATCCACTACGCCTACATCCGTGAACTGTCCGGCGAGTTCTCCCCGCAGTCAGAGACCCGGATCCGCAGGTCGCTGTTCGGCGGCGTATCGGTCAAGGTCGACGGCAGCTTCAATCATTGGCTTGCGCCCGATCGCGACGTCCGCGGGGGCGCCGTGCGAGGCATCTATCCGGTCAACGTGCTGTCGGACGTCGCGCTGCAGCGGCTGGCGGCCACGGGCCTGGGACTGCCGGCGTCGCTGCCGCGCCGTGGCGGCACCGTCTGGCGTCTTTCTGCCGAGGACAAGGCCGAACTGCTGCGGCGCAACCCGACCCGGGGTGATGTGCTGCATCTTGACGAATCCTGAGGCCCACGAGTCGCCTTTGCCGGTGCTTACAGGCGAGGGTGCCGACTGCGTCGACAATGTGCGTTTTCGATTTCGGCTCGTCAGGGCGCTCAGATGAATTTCTTCGGCAGGAAGCGGGCCAGCGTCACGCTGGTCCGAGCCTGGTGTTCTCCGTTCGGCGAAGACGGCCCCGCAGGCGAGTTGCTGGCCCTGGTCGACCAGGTGCTCGCGAGCCTCGTGGCCAAGCCTCTGGAAGGCTCGATCAATTTCGGCTACACGCAGCCGATGTCCTCGCTGCGGCGCGCGCTGGCCAAGATGAAGCCGGTGCAGCTCGACGCGCTGGAGGTGCGCGACGAGTCGGGCGAGGTGATCTGCAGCTTCGGCGCCGAGGGCGCTTCGGTGGGCGACCGCGCGCGCGCGTTCGAGATCTTCGCGCTGCTGCCGCCGGCGTCCGACATGGCCCAGGACAGGCTGCTCCAGTTGCTGATGCGCCACCACATGCACTACGGCTACGCCCGCGCGCTGGGCCCCGACTTCAACCCGGTGTCCGAGGCGCCGCTCAAGCGCGGCTTCTTCGGCGCCGAGATCGAGGTCGACGGCGGCCGTGCGGACTGGCTGGTGCCCGAGGCGGACGTGCGCGCCGGCGCCGTGCGCGGCCTGTATCCCGCCAACGTGTTCTCGGCGATCGGCCTGGCGCGGCTGGCCGGGTCCGGCCTGCGCCTGCCGTCGTCGGCGCCCGCGCTCGGCGACCAGCTGTGGCGGCCGTCCGCCGCCGAGCGGGCCGAATTCGTGCGGCTGAACCCGGCGTACCTGGCCTACCTGCACTTCGGCGACGCCTGACCCGCGGAAAACTCGGGATGGCAGCGCGGCGCGCCTGCGGGCAAAGTGCGCCATCGAAGGGGAGGGCCCGACCATGAGCGCCGAGACTGCCAGCAGCACCACCGCCGAACCCGGGCCGCGCGCGGTCACCATGACGCTCGAGGAGGCGATCGCCTACGGCGTCAAGCACCACCAGGCGGGCGATCTGGACGAGGCCGAGGCGATCTACGAGGCGGTGCTCGCGCGCCAGCCCGAGCGGGCCGACGTGCTCAACACCCTGGGCATCCTCAAGCACCAGCGCGGCGATCTCGCGGCTGCCGCGGCGCTGATGCGGCGCGTCGTCGAGCTCCAGCCCGACGCCGACGGCGTCTGGAACAACCTGGGCAACGTGCTGCTGCGCCAGGACGAGGTCGAAGCGGCCGGCGAGGCGTTCAAGCGCAGCCTCGAGCTGGCGCCGTCGCCCGGGGCCTGGGCCAACCTCGCGCGCGTCTTCCGGCGCCGCAATGACCTGGAGCGCAGCGAACAGTGCTGTTACCAGGCGCTGGCGATGGATCCCGGCCACGGTCCCGCCACCCACAACCTGGCGTTGGCCTGCATCCTGCAACGCCGCTTCGACGAGGGCGTGGCGACGGCGCTGCGCGCGATGCAGCTGCTCGCGCCCCACGAGCAACGCCGCCAGGTCTATTCGCAGTTGCTGCTCGTCTACGGCAGGCAGGCCGAGGCCGCCGTCATCCTGCGCGCCTGGCTGGTGCAGGAGCCCGACAATCCCTACGTGCGCCACCACCTCGCGGCCTGCACGGGCGAGGGCGCCCCCGAGCGCGCGAGCGACGCCTATGTCGAGAAGGTGTTCGACAGCTTCGCCCCGGCCTTCGACGCCAAGCTGGCCCACCTGCACTACCGCGCGCCGCAGGTCGTCGTCGAGGCCGTCGCCGCCGCGCTCATGCCGCCCGCGCACCAGCTGGACGTGGCCGACATCGGCTGCGGTACCGGCCTGTGCGGCCCGCTGCTCGAGCCCTGGTCGCGCCGGCTCGTCGGCTGCGACCTGTCCGGCGGCATGCTGGAGCGGGCGAGCGCGCGCGGTGTCTACGACGAGCTGCACAAGGCCGAACTCACCGCCTTCCTGCGCGAACGGCCGTCCGCGTTCGACCTCATCGTTTCGGCGGACACGCTGATCTACTTCGGCGAGTTGCGCGTGGTCGCCGAGTCCGCGCACGCCGCGCTGCGCACGGGCGGCACCCTCGTCTTCACGCTGGAGGCCCTGGCAGCGGACGAGACCGGCCCCTACAAGCTGCGCGACAGCGGGCGCTACGCGCACGCAGGCACGTACGCGAGCGCGGTGTTCGAAGCGGCGGGACTGCGGGTCGATCCGCCCGTGGAGGCCGTGTTGCGCGAAGAGAACGAGGCACCGGTGCGCGGCTGGCTCGTGGTGGCGCGGCGCACTGACTGAGCCGCGCGGGGTCGGGCTACGAGGCCCGCTCCTCGATCGCCAGCGGCGTGCCGTACACCTCGTGCGCCACGGTCTTGACCGCCCGCAGCATCACCTGCGCGGCCGGCGCCAGCAGGCGGTCGGTGCGCGTGATCAGGCCGAACGCGTCCATCTTGCATGGCAACTCCACCGGCAGGATCGCGACCAGGCCGTGTTCCTGGTAGTACAGCGCGACGTCCGACGCCACGACCCCGATCAGGTCGCTCTGCTCCAGCATCTTGGTCATGAACAGCAGGGCGGTGGTCTCGATCAGGTCGTTGGGCGCGGGCAGGCCTTCTTCCTGGAACATCAGCTCGAAGCGATGGCGCAGCACGCTGCCCGGCGAGGGCACGATCCAGCCGTGGGCCGAGAGGTCGGCCAGCTTCAGGCTGGTGTGTTCCATCAGCGGGTGCCCCGGGCGCACCACGGCGGCGATCGGCTCCTCGACCAGCGCCTCGTAGCGCAGGTCGCTCTTGTCGTGGCGCGCGAACAGGCGGCCCACCACCATGTCGAGCTTGCCTTGCGCGAGGCGGTCGATCAGCACGTCGCTGGTCTCGATCTGCAGGCCCACCCGCAGCGACGGGTGCGCCGCCTTCACCCGGCTCACCGCCTCCGGCAGCAGCGTGATCGCCGGCGCGGTGATGGTGCCGATGCTCACGGAGCCGAAGCGGCCGGCCTTCAGCGCGTCGATTTCCTCGTGCGCCTGGCTCAGGCTGGCCAGCGCCATGCGCGCGTGGCGAATCATGGTTTCCCCGTACCACGTTGGGCGGACGCCACGCGGAAGCCGGTCGAACAGCTTCACTTCGAGCATGTCCTCGAGGTCTTTCAGCAGCTTGGAAGCCGCCGGCTGGGTCATGTTCAACACCTGCGCGGCGCCGTGGATATTGCCTTCTTCCTCCATCGCCACGAGGAGAAGCAGCTGCCGCGTCTTGAGGCGGGCGCGGATGAACCAGTGGGTGTCGGCCGTGGACATGTTTGCGGATGCACGAATTCGGGCGTTGATCGATGCCCGAATGTATATGGCAAGACGCCAAAAATCTATTAGGAAGTTATCTCAGCCATTCGTACCATCGCGGCCATCGAAGGCGGTGTGGCGGCCTCGTTCACGCTCGTGCGGGCGTTCAGAATGAGGTCAGCGAACGTGCCGAAGATGATCGAAAACCCGAGCCGATGACGGCCGACAATTGGAGACAAGACGTGAAATTCCTCAAGACAGTGCTGGCCGTGGTGGCCTTTGGCGTGGTTTCCCTCGGCGCCGCGCAAGCGCAGGACAAGGGCACCGTCGGGATCGCGATGCCGACCAAGTCGTCCGCCCGCTGGATCGCCGACGGCGACAACATGGTCAAGGTGCTGCAGGCGCGCGGCTACAAGACCGACCTGCAATACGCCGACGACGACATCCCGAACCAGCTGGCGCAGATCGAGAACATGGTCACCAAGGGCGACAAGGTGCTCGTGATCGCGTCCATCGACGGCACCACGCTGTCCAACGTGCTGCAGAAGGCGGCCGACAAGGGCGTCAAGATCATCGCCTACGACCGCCTGATCAAGGGCTCGAAGAACGTCGACTACTACGCCACGTTCGACAACTTCCAGGTCGGCGTGCTGCAGGCCGACTCGATCGTCGACAACCTGAAGTTGAAGACCGCCAAGGGCCCGTTCAACATCGAGCTGTTCGGCGGCTCGCCGGACGACAACAACGCGTTCTTCTTCTACAACGGCGCGATGTCGGTGCTCAAGCCCTACATCGACTCGGGCAAGCTGGTGGTCAAGAGCAAGCAGACGGGCATGGACAAGGTCTCCACGCTGCGCTGGGACGGCGCCGTGGCGCAGGCCCGCATGGACAACCTGCTGTCGGCCTACTACGCCGGCGCGCACGTCGACGCGGTGCTGTCGCCGTACGACGGCCTGTCGATCGGCATCCTGTCGTCGCTCAAGGGCGTCGGCTACGGCAAGGGCGGCGTCGCGATGCCGGTGGTCACCGGCCAGGACGCGGAAGTGCCGTCGGTCAAGTCCATCCTCGCGGGCGAGCAGACCACGACCATCTTCAAGGACACGCGCGAACTCGCCAAGGTCACGGCCGGCATGGTCGACGCGGTGCTGGGCGGCAAGTCGCCGGAGATCAACGACACCAAGACCTACAACAACGGCATCAAGATCGTGCCGTCGTACCTGCTCAAGCCGGTGCTGGTGGACAAGTCGAACTGGCACCACATCCTGATCGACTCGGGCTACTACAAGGAAGCCCAGATCAAGTAAAGCGACGCCTCCGGCCGCGGGGTACCGCGTCCACCTCCCGAGGAGGACGCGGCCTTGCTCCGGAGCGGCCGAGCGCGGCGGCCGCGTGCTTTCGCCCTTCGTACTACGTCTATCCCAGCCCAATGAACGAGACCTTGCAACGCGATGAGGGCGAGACGGCCGTGGCCGCCGGCGCCCCCATCCTGGAGATGCGCGGCATCCGCAAGACCTTTCCAGGCGTCGTCGCGCTCGACAACGTGGATCTGACGGTCAAGGCCGGCGAGATCCACGCCATCGTGGGCGAGAACGGCGCCGGCAAGTCGACGCTGATGAAGGTGCTCAGCGGCGTCTATCCGCACGGCAGCTTCGACGGCGAGATCCGCTTCGAAGGCACGGTGCGCCACTTCAAGGGCATCCACGACAGCGAAGCCGCCGGCGTCATCATCATCCACCAGGAGCTGGCGCTGGTGCCGCTGCTGTCGATCGCCGAGAACATCTTCCTCGGCAACGAACCGCAGCGCTTCGGCGTCATCGACTGGGCCGAGGGCACGCGCCGCACGCGCGAGCTGCTCGCCAAGGTGGGCCTGAAGGAATCGCCCGCCACGCTCATCACCAACCTGGGCGTGGGCAAGCAGCAGCTCGTGGAGATCGCCAAGGCGCTCGCCAAGCGCGTGCGGCTGCTGATCCTGGACGAGCCGACCGCCAGCCTGAACGAGCACGACAGCATGGCGCTGCTCGACCTGCTGCTGGAGTTCAAGGCGCAAGGCATCGCCTGCATCCTGATCTCGCACAAGCTCAACGAGATCTCGCGCGTGGCCGATGCGATCACGGTGCTGCGCGACGGGGCGTCGGTGCAGTCGCTCGACTGCAAGGCCGAAACGGTGAGCGAGGACCAGATCATCCGCGCGATGGTCGGCCGCGAGCTGGCCGACCGCTATCCGCCGCGCGCGCGTCTCGCGCCCGAGGCGGGCGAGACGGTGTTCGAGGTGCGCGACTGGCACGTGGCGCATCCGGTGCACGCCGACCGCGACGTGGTCAAGGGCGTGAACCTGAAGGTCAAGCGCGGCGAGATCGTCGGCATCGCGGGGCTGATGGGCGCCGGCCGCACCGAGCTCGCGATGAGCGTGTTCGGACGCGCGTACGGCCAGCGCATCCGCGGCGAGGTGCTGATGCACGGCCAGGTGATCGACGTGTCGACCATCGAGCGCGCGATCGGCCACGGCATCGCCTACGTGACCGAGGATCGCAAGAGCCTGGGGCTGCTGCTGGAAGACGACATCCGCCACAACATCAGCCTGGCCAACCTGAAGGCGGTGTCGTCGGCGGGGGTCATCGACGGCGGCGCCGAGTTCGCCGCGGCCGCCGAGTACAGGCGCAAGCTCAACATCCGCTGCGCCAACGTGATGCAGCAGACGGTCAACCTGTCGGGCGGCAACCAGCAGAAGGTGGTGCTGGGCAAGTGGCTGTTCTCGAAGCCCGAGCTGCTGATCCTGGACGAGCCCACGCGCGGCATCGACGTCGGCGCCAAGTTCGAGATCTATTCGATCATGGCGGCGCTCGCCGACGAGGGCAAATGCATCCTGATGATCTCTTCCGAGATGCCCGAGCTGCTGGGCATGTGCGATCGCATCTACGTGATGAACGAGGGCCGCTTCGTCGGCGAGTTCGCGTCGTCCGACGCGTCGCAGGAAAAGATCATGCGGGCGATCGTGAAGCAGGGGCTCGCATGATCACGTCGCCCGTTCGGCATGGGCGCCTGGGTCCGCGTGGATCCTGCGACTGCGCGCAGGATGACAAGTCGCGGCAGCGCCTGTCGGAACCGTCATCCTGCGCGCAGTCGCAGGATCCACCCCCGCGACGGCCTGGCCCGAGTGCGCGTGAACCGTTGCGCCATCCCCTGTTGAAGGCATGCGTGCGTCGCACGCACGCAGCATCATGACCATCATGGAAGAAAAGATGATTCCAAAAATCGCCGAGGCGCCCGTGCCCCCAGTGGCACGGACCTACGGTGGCTTCCTCAAGAACAACATCCGCGAGTACGGCATGCTGCTGTCGCTCGTCGTGATCATGGGGTTCTTCCAGTACATGACCGACGGCACGCTGCTCAAGCCGCTGAACCTCACCAACCTGATCCTGCAGAACAGCTACATCGTCATCATGGCGCTGGGCATGCTGCTGGTGATCGTGGCCGGCCACATCGACCTGTCGGTGGGATCGGTCTCCGGCTTCATCGGCGCGCTGGCGGCCGTGCTGATGGTCGACTACAACTGGAACTTCGTCGCCGCGTCGGCGTTGTGCCTGGTCGTCGGCGGCGTCATCGGGGGCGCGCAGGGCTGGTTCGTCGCCTGGCTGAAGATCCCGTCGTTCATCGTCACGCTGGCGGGCATGCTGGTGTTCAAGGGCCTCGCGTTGCGGGTGCTCGACGGTCGTTCGGTGGGCCCGTTCCCGGAAAGCTTCCAGCTGCTCAGCTCGGGTTTCATCCCCGACTTCTTCAACGGCGAGACGCTGCGCGTCAGCTCGCTGGTGTTGGGCGCCGTGGTCGCCGTCGCGCTGTTCGTGCTGAAGCTGCGCGAGCGCGCGGGCCACGTCAAGCACGAGATGGAAGAGGAGCCGGGCGCGTTCTTCCTCGCCAAGAACCTGGCGTTCGCCGCGGTGATCGTGTGGTTCTGCTGGATGCTCGCGTCGTACAAGGGCCTGCCCAACGTGCTGATCGTGATGTTCGCGCTGATGCTGGTCTACGACTTCGTGACCCGCCGCACCACCATCGGCCGGCGCATCTACGCGCTCGGCGGCAACGCCAAGGCGGCCCGGTTGTCCGGCATCAAGACGGAGCGCCTGGCGTTCCTGACCTTCGTCAACATGGGCGCGCTGGCCGCGCTCGCCGGCCTGGTCTTCGCGGCCCGTCTCAATACCGCAACGCCCAAGGCAGGTTTGGGTTTCGAACTGGACGTGATTGCGGCATGCTTCATCGGCGGCGCTTCGGCGTCGGGCGGTGTCGGCAAGGTTCTCGGCGCTGTCATCGGCGCATTCGTGATGGGCGTGATGAACAACGGCATGTCCATCCTCGGCATCGGCATCGATTACCAACAGGTGATCAAGGGCATCGTCCTGCTGGCCGCTGTTTGCGTCGACGTCTACAACAAGAACAAATAACGAGGAGCGCCCGGCATCGATCGGGCGCCGAGCCGGCCAGCACGCACGAAAGAACAGCGCGCGGCCGATTTTTCTGACTGTGGGTGCGCTCGTCGCAGCGCACACGTCGCGTCGGTTTTTCCCCGCGCAGGGCGGAGCTTTGCCCTGCGTTTCCCTAGCCTCTAGAGCCCGTTCAGGAGACAAGCAAATGAATTCCAAACTTCGCACCACGGCCGTCTTTCGCGCCACCACAGCCTGCGTGGCGACTCTCGTCGGAGCCTCGGCCGCCCACGCGGTCGACTGGACCGGCTACATGCGCGGCGGCCCCGCGGCCACCTCGGTGTCCGGCGAATCGCGCCAGTGCTACGGCCTGAACAGCCCGGGCCTGAAGTACCGCCTCGGCAA
>FTJN01929913.1_pt1 | contig 40097 bp, 43 predicted proteins | sample 1658361 | NCBI WGS metagenome assembly FTJN01 (sample SAMEA3914819, study PRJEB12502) | metagenome | biome: forest; material: soil | place: Canada | collected 2010-06-26 | depth 0.3 m
CCAAGGTGAAGGTTTGATCACGACAAGCCGCATCGCGAAGCGCGCGGCGCTGCGGATGGCCAAGACCGCGGCCTGAGCCGCGCCGGCGCCTAGCGGTGGTCGCCTTCGGGCCGGCCGCCGCGTTCGCCGCCGCCCTGCGGGCGCGGGCCTGCGCCCGGATTGCCGTGCGGCTCTCCGCGCGGTTCGCCGCGCGGCGCGGCGCCCGGGTTCGGCTGCCCTTCGGGTCGCATCCCCGGACCCGGACGCACCGGCTGCGTACGCATCTGCGGCGCGGGTCGCACGTGCTCCACCTGCGGGTCGCCGAAGCCGCCCGGACGTGGCGTGGCGGCCGTCGGCGGGGTGCCGTGGTTGTTGCCCATGCGTTGCTCGGGCATGCCGATCGCGCGATGCTCGTGGTCCATCTGCTCGGGCGTCGGATTGCCGTGCTGCGCGCCCTCGAAACGGCGCTCGTTCGCGGTCGGCGGCGTGCGGAAGTGCGAGTTGCCGCCGTTGAAGCTCTCCTGGTGCGCCGGACGCGCGGCCACGGGCTGGCGATAGACGTTGTGCGCGCGGCCCGAGGGGATGTTGTTGACGGCGCTGTTGTAGCGGAAATGGCCGCGATCCCAGCGTCCGCCCCAGTAGCCCGAGCCGGTGTAGCCGTAGCCGTAGTTCAGGCCGCCGTAGTAGCCCACGTGCGAGCCCCAGTAGCCGCGGTGCCAGAAGTAGCCGCCGCCGGTGAAGGCCCAGTAGCCCGGCGTCCACAGCAGCCCCGCGGAGGGCGGCATCACCCAGGTGCCCGGCACCCAGATGTAGTCGCCGCTGGCCGGGTCCCAGGCCCAGTAGCCGGGCGTCCAGAGGTAGCCGTCGCCGGGAATGGGCGGCTGGGCATAGAGCGGCAGCGGCGGCGGGGCGAGGGTGACGGACAGGGAGACCTGCGACCACGCGGACAGCGGCGCCAGCAGGGCGAGGCCGAGTGCGAGGGTCGTGCGCTTGAAGACGGTGGAGATCATCGGACACCCTTTGGAGTCGTGGACGGTCGCGCCGCGATATCTCGTGGTGCTCGGCAGTCAACGCAGCAATCGGCGAGCCCGACGACCGCGCCGCGCGGCCTTTACCTGTCTTGACGTCAGGCGCCGCTGCGTCGTCGCGGCATTCCCGCCTCAGGCCGGACTCACGGGCGCCTGGGCCGCGTCATCCTTCGCCTGCACCGCGGTCGCCAGCAGCACCGCGGCCGCGGCGCCGAACGCCGACACGCCGAACGGATTCTCCGCGACGGCGCCGGCGACCTGCTGCAGCGCGTCGGGGCTCACCTGCTCGACGAAGCGCGCCAGCTCGAACACCTGCTCGCGCGTGAAGTGCGCGAGCTCGTCGATGGGCAACGCGGCGCCCAGCGCGCTGACACGGTCCAGCAGCCCGGCGAACGCGCCCGAGGCCACGGCCACCAGCGCCAGCGGGCCCAGCGGCCGCACCAGGGTCGCGACGATGCGCGAGCGTTGCACGGCGCCGGCACCGACGTACAGGCGGGAGGCGAGGCGCGCGGCGCGCGAGCGCTCGCCCGGTTGACGGGTCCGGATGCCCAGGGCCGCGGCCCGTCGCGTGACCTCGGCCTCCAGGGCCGTGTCGATGTCGTTGTTCATGGGTTCTTGCTCCAGTCTGCAGGGATGGAGTGGCGCGCCGGGCCCGGGTTCCGCAACGATGCGTTTGCCGATGTAAAAGAACGAACGCCCCGATGGCCGTGTCGACGCACTGTCACGCCCGCTTCACGGATTGGTCACACCTCGTCTAGATGATCGCTCCCGGCACGCCGCTCCGCGTGCCTTGGAGACCCCATGGACGACCTCGCGATCGACGTGCGCCAGCTGCGCAAGACCTTTGGCACGGCCCCGGCCTTGCGCGACGTCTCGCTGCAGGTGCGTCGCGGCGAGATGGTGGCGCTGCTGGGGGCGTCGGGCTCGGGCAAGTCGACGCTGCTGCGCCACCTCAACGGACTGCATCACGCCGACGCCGGTACCGAGTCGAGCGTGGCGGTGCTCGGGCGCCGCGTGCAGCAGGGCGGGCGCATCGCGCGCGACGTCCGCGCCACGCGCTCGCGCGTGGCCGTCGTCTTCCAGCAGTTCAACCTGGTCGAACGCCTGCCGGTGATGGTCAACGTGCTGGCCGGCGCGCTGCATCGCCTGCCGCTGTGGCGCGGCTTGCTGCGCCGCTTCCCCGCCGCGGAGACCGCGCGGGCGCACGAGGCGATGACGCGCGTGGGCATCGCGCGCCTCGCCTGGCAGCGCGCGTCGACGCTGTCGGGCGGCCAGCAGCAGCGCGCCGCGATCTCGCGCGCGCTCGTGCAGGGCGCCGAGATCATCCTGGCCGACGAGCCGATCGCGTCGCTCGATCCCGAGGCGAGCCGCAAGGTCATGCAGTCGCTCGCCGACGTGAACCGCGATCTCGGCGTCACCGTGCTGGTGTCGCTGCACCAGGTCGAATTCGCCTTCGCGTTCTGCCCGCGCACGATCGCGCTCCACGAGGGCCGCGTCGTGTTCGACGGGCCCACGCGCGCGCTCACGCCGGCGCGCCTGCGCGAGCTGTACGGCGCGCAGATCGAGGAGCTGCTGCCCACGCATGCCCCGGCGCCCTCGGAGCCCCCGCCGGCGCTTGAACCCGCCTTCGCCGACGTCGCGCTGCGCGTCGCCTGACTTTTTTCGATTTTCGGACAACTCGAGGAGATTTCCATGATCCGTCGTCACGCCCTGGCCGTTGTCGCGGCCACCTCTGCCCTGTGGTTCACCGGCGCGCAAGCGCAGACCAGGGAGGTCAATTTCGGATTCATCTCGACCGAGTCGGCCGCCAACCTGAAGAGCGCCTGGCAGCCCCTGCTGGAGGACCTGCAGAAGTCCACCGGTCTCAAGGTCAATTCGTTCTTCGCCACCGACTACGCGGGCGTCATCGAGGCGATGCGCTTCAACAAGATCCAGGTGGCCTGGATGGGCAACAAGTCGGCGATGGAGGCCGTCGATCGCTCCAACGGCGAGATCTTCGGCAAGATCGTCGCCAAGGACGGCAGCGAGGGCTACTACGGCCTGATCATCGTCAACAAGGACAGTCCGATCAAGACGCTGGACGACGTGTGGAAGAACCACGCCAACCTCACGCTGGGCTTCGGCGACCCGAACTCCACCAGCGGCACCGCGGTGCCGTCCTTCTACGCCTTCGGCCCCGCCCACGTCGATCCGGTCAAGGACTTCAAGCGCACGGTGCGCGCCAGCCACGAGACCAACCTGCTGGCCGTCGTCAACAAGCAGGTGGACGTCGCCACCAACAACACCGAGAACATGCAGCGCTTCGAGCAGACGCATCCGGAGCAGGCCAGGCAGGTGCGCGAGATCTGGCGCTCGCCGCTGATCGCGAGCGACCCGCTGGTGTGGCGCAAGGATCTCGACGACGGCAGCAAGAAGCTGATCCGCGACTTCATGCTGGGCTACGGCAAGGACGCGCGCGAGAAGGCCATCCTGGCCAACATCGAGTACAGCGGCTTTCGCGCGTCGTCCAACGCGCAGCTGATCCCGATCCGCCAGATCGAGCTGGCCCGCGCCCGTGCGGCCGTCGAGGCCGACACGACGCTGGGCGCCGCCGACAAGGCGAAGAAGCTGGCCGACATCGACGCGCGCCTGGCCGACCTCGGTCGCCAGATCGCCAGCGCGCAGTAAGCCCGCAGCGTCGACGCGACCGTGAGCCCGCCGTCCCTCGCCGCGTCCGCCGGCACCGTGCCGCCGCCGCCGCGCCCGTCGCTGCAGCGCCTGCTGTTCTGGGGCCTGCTGGCGGCAATGCTGGCGGCCAGCTGGAAGGGCGCGGACATGCGCCCGGTCGAACTGGTTCGCTCCAGCGGCAACATCGCCCAGTTCGTGAACGGCTTCTTCCCGCCGCAGATCACCGACTGGGTCGACGACCTGAAGGAGCTGCTCGTCACCTTCGAGATCGCGTTGTGGGGAACGGCGCTGGCAGTGCTGTGCTCGATGCCGCTCGCGCTGCTGGCGTCGTCCAACCTGACGCCCTGGTGGGTCAACCAGCCGGTGCGCCGCGTGCTCGACTCGTTCCGCGCGATCAACGAGATGGTGTTCGCGCTGCTCTTCGTCTCGGCCGTCGGCCTGGGGCCGTTCGCCGGCGTGCTCGCGCTGTGGGTGCACACCACCGGGGTGCTGGCGAAGCTGTTCTCGGAGGCCGTGGAGGCCATCGATCCGCGGCCCGTCGAAGGCATCCGCGCCACCGGCGCGCATCCGCTCAACGTGATCCTGTACGGCGTGATCCCGCAGGTCGTGCCGCTCTGGGTGTCGTACACGCTCTACCGTTTCGAGTCCAACGTGCGTTCGGCCGCCGTCGTCGGCATGGTGGGCGCCGGCGGCATCGGCGCGGTGCTGTGGGACGTCATTCGCGGCTTCGAGTACGGCAAGACGGCCTTCGTGCTGATCCTGCTGGTGGTGTCGGTCGTCCTGATCGACACGGCCTCGGCGCAGATCCGCAAGCGCCTGATCTGAACCTCGCCAAGACATCCATGCCCTCCGACATCGTCGAACGGATCGACCACTGGTTCGCGCTGCACGGCGCGACCTCGTACGAAGGCAACCGGCGCGAGTCGGTCAGCGCGCTCAACCACGCGCTGCAGTGCGCGCAACTGGCCGAGGACGCGCGCGCCGACGCGACCCTGGTGGCCGCCGCGCTGCTGCACGACGTGGGCCACTTCGTGGCCATCGCCGAGGTCGGCGAGATGGCCGACGTCGACGACGTCCACGAGCTGCGCGGCGTGGCCGTGCTGGTGCACGACTTCCCGCCCGCGGTCATCGAGCCGATCCGCCTGCACGTGGCCGCCAAGCGCTACCTCACGGCCGTCGAGCCCAAGTACTTCCGCGGCCTGTCGCCGGCGTCGGTGCATTCGCTGGCGCAGCAGGGCGGCCCGATGGACGCCGTCGAGATCGCGCGCTTCGAGGCGCTGCCCTTCGCCGAGGACGCGGTGCGGCTGCGGCGCTGGGACGACCTGGCGAAGCTGCCGGGAATCGAGACGCCGAGCCTGGCGTACTACCTGGCGTTGGTGGACGAGGTGAGGGTGGCAGCGAGGGCGATGGCGGGGCGGTGAGGGGCGGGGAATGGGCCGATACGGCTTTCGACCCGAAGCGGAAATCCGCTCACACGAATTCGACGCCCGAAAGCAGTCGTTTCAGCTACACCAGCAGCCGACAAATCCCGAGGTTTCGGACTCGTTGTAAGCTGTGGGACATGACGCCTCTAGTCGCCGTTGCATCCCTATTTTTCGCAGTCGCTGTTTACGCATGCATAGGCTTTTGGCGATACAAGGCCATCGACATGGCCACGCTCGCTGACTACGAGCTATTGCCGGAAGCTGCAACCTCAGGTGGCGATGTTGCCGTCATCGCCGGGGTCGTTGTTTTGGCAGCAGTGATCTTCACTCTCGGCCACTTCGGGTATCCCGATCTTCAGGGGCTAGTTTGGGCGGGAACAGCAATCGCAGTGGTTGCGTTCCTGGCGGTGAAGAGCTTCCTGCCATCACGGTGCGAGACGTGCGCTGGGCCTGTCCGCAACTTTCGGAAGCCACAACGCGCATCAGTGCCAGCGATCGTCCACGTCAAGGTTTGCGACCACTGCAAGACCTACCGCGAGGATCGCGTTATCGGCCTCGCCGAAGGCTGACGAAGCGGCTGATACGGTTTCCTGAAGCGGTCGTTGGCGACCGCCCGCTTCTGGCCGGCATGAGACTCTGGCGCATCAGGCTGCAATCTAGACCGCGTCCGCGGCGCGGAGTAGTCATGAAGCCTGGTTCACCGCGCGCTGTAGCTGCTCGAGATATTCGCCCGCAGACACCTCGTGTAGTTCGACCGGATCGCCGAATGTGTTCATCGCGAGAACCATCACGGCGCCTGACTCCTCCCATGCCTCGACCAACTCTGTCGCAGATCGACTGTCTGGAGGCGTCACACAAAGCGCTGCGTGCAGGGTCTGCATGGCTTGCCGCGAAACGCCGAAGTCGACGACATAGTCCGCATCGGTGCGGCCGGCGGTTTGCCCAGCCGTCTCGACCGCCCGCTTGAGTGCCTCAAGTTCATCAATGGTGACCGACAGCAACGCTCTGCTCCCGTCATTGAGTACCGTGTGCATAGAGTTCCCGGATGGCGTCAGCCGACCATTTTGCCTCGGCAGCTTGTCGGAAAGCAGACCGCTGTAACCGTCGGCTCCTGGCCGCCATCTGATGCTCAAGGGGCGACGACCACGAGCTTGAACGTTTGGTGGCAACCGACGCAAGTTGCCATCGCGGTGCTGAGATCGTGCAAGGTACGAGCGGTCTCCGCCCGGCTTGCAATGTCCTGGGCGACCTGGTCGAAGCCGCGCATGCGGGCCTGCAGCATTCCCTTCCACGCCACTGGCAGCTTGGGGCCGAGCGTTGACGGGCGGGCCGGATCGGCATCGAGCGAGCGCGTGCCAGCGCTACGCGCGGCGCGGGCGGCGGCCTCGAGGTCGTTGTTCGCCAGACCGGCCAGCAGTGCCTGGACGTCGACCACGTGCTCGCGCATACCGGCACGTACATAGTCGGCCTCTGCGGCCGTCAGCAAGAGCCCCTGGCGGCCATCGGACTGCGCGTGCGCGAGGGCCACTGCGAACAAGGCAACTGGCAACCACCGTTGAAGGCGATGGCGACGAACATGCTTGCCGGGATCGGCTGACTGCGCGGCGAACAATGGCACGACGGGCTCCAATGCGATGACGACTTGGGCAATCTATCAGATGGCACTCGTCCCATTGCTTCAGGCGCTGGCTCGAAGGACATCCAGAAACCGGCCGTTGGCGAAAGTCCGTTTCTGGCCGACCAGCGACCTTAGCCCATGTTTGCGGCCGCGAACACGCTGTGCATCGATGGGGCAGCGAAAAAGAACTCGCTGTGTTCGGTCTCGTCCTCGAGCACGCACGCGCGGTGGCGCTGACCGGCGGCCACCATTTCGGCGGCTACGCGGCGCTGGCCACGCTGATCTTGGACGCGATGCCGCGCTGAGCCGCGGCCCGGCACGCCCTCAGAACGGCGCGTCGAGCTGGAACGGCACCTCCTCGTGACGCCTCGGCGGCTTCGGGGACGATTCGTCCGAGCTTGCGCCGTCCGGGAAACGCACCGGCAGTCCGAGGAGCGCACCGGGGCCGAACAGGCGCATGTTGACCCCCATCCGCGGCGGGTTCTCCGGCTCGCCGATCGCCGTCCATCCGAGGATGGCCCCACAACCGGGGCAGAACGGAACAGACAGGCACACCGGATCGATGTCCTTCCGCATGAACGACTTCGTCGTGCCTTCGATCTTGACCTCCGCCGGCCTGAAATACCCCCAGAGGGTACCCAGCCGGAAGCACAGCGAGCAGTTGCAGCTGTTGAGATAGTCGGGCCGCCGCGCGACGGTGACCGTGACGCCGCCGCACGGGCAGGAACCTCTCAGCATGGGCTGACCTCTTTTGGAAACGGGACGGAATCATCCACTAAATCGCCCACCCGGTGCTGCACGGGCGCGATTCAGCAGTTCAGCCACCAAGCGCCAGAGGCCGACATTTTCCGGATTTCCGGAATCGATCCTGCCGAAATCGGACGGCGCGGATCAGCAGGCGCACCTCCCCTGACGTCGCTGCGAAGCTTGCCCGCCACGGAGACGGCATGGCTAGCCTACCGGAAACCGGACGCTCGCCAACGACCGCCGCTGGCCGCGTGCGGCCCGAAAGCAGACAAGTCGATCGTAACTCTGCCGACCCACCTGCGCACAATCGAGGTGCGAATCTCGACGCCGGAAGGCCGGCGCCCAGCTGCTGCTGAACTGCTTTTCGTAGGCAGAGACGTGCGCCAGAAATGGTACGCCGTACAGCGGACAAGGTATGCAAGCGTCCTTGAGAACTACGGTTGTCGCGTTGGCATTGCCTCCGTGCACGCACCCAGCTGGAGCACGCTGGCCATCCCCCATGCATGGGATCTCTGCGGCAGTCACGCATGCGAGGATGCGGCAAGTCTCGGAACAACGGACTTGGGAGCAGAGGAATGGTGAACTCCTGGCATCGGTGTCATCGGCGGGCTCTGCTTAGCGGCGCAGGTGCTTTCGCACTCGCCGGATGGCGCGTCTCTCACGCCCGGGCGGCCCCGCCGCTCGCGGCGTCGGTGAGTGACGGTGTCCTGGAGGCAATCCTGGCCGCAGGGAACTGGAGCACGTCGGCGGACGACAGCGGCGGCAACGAGCGGATTCCCCAATCCGTCGCGGAAGCCCTGGTCCGGGCCGCTGCAGGCGCGTCCCCGCCCCAGCAGGCCCTTGTCGACCTCGGCGCGCTTGCGCTGACGCTGTCGGTCGCGGAATGGGGCGTTGCGTGGAAGGACGGGCCGCCCGCCGACCCAGCGAAGACGCAGTGGGCTGGGCCGCAGTCGATCAAGGCGGGCAAGCATCTCATGAGCTATGCCCTCGGAGGCATCGGCCTGCCCCACCTCGACACGGGCGACGGCGTCGCCTTCTTCAGGCAGCTCGCCACTCGGTTGCCGGACGACTCTCGGCTGGCCGACTACTTGCGTGGCTTTCCGGCGGACTTCCACTATGACCGCGTCCGGGCAGCGGGCGGACTGTGCGACGGCCATCACGACGTCTCGATGACCGATATCTTCGGCGAACCGTTTCATCACGACGCCGTCGACTTCGGCGGACCGAACTACTGCAATCGCTTCAATTCCGATCACATGCACCAACCCCAGCAATGGCAGGCGTTCCGGAGTTGGGCGCGGCTCGGGCTGCGGCGTCAGGACATGCAGCGTTGGATCGTCGACACTTGGATCAACCGCTACTGGCTGCCAGCCTATGACATGGTCATGAAGCAGCCGCGGGGCAGCCTCAGCGAGGCCTTCGTGATTGCGCGCATCTGGAATTCGGGTTCCGGACTGGCAACTGCCGCACTCCGCGCCGCTTCCGCGGCTTCGGACCCCGACGAGCGCATTCGACTCGAGCTCGACGACTACGGGGCTCGAAGCGCCACGTATTCGTCGCGCAGAGGTGTGATGCAGCGACCCGGGAACATCTATCGCCAGCTGTCGCACCAAGCCTAGGCTAGACGCCGGGCAAGCGGTGCCGCACGCCGTTCACTCGGTCTGATCGTGCCCACTTGCTCGGAAGCGGCCGGCCTTGGCCGTCCGCTCATGGCCGGCAACTGACCTCCAGCTGTTCGCTAACATAGCTTGTCATTCACTCGGCGACGCAACGTAAAGGATGTTCCTCTGCTCGAGCTGCGGCCCGTACGAGTTCAACCTTTTCCGCGGCAACCCTGGCAACGAATCGGCCGCAGACAGCGCGGCCTTCGCCATGAATCTTGAGCATGATCGGCACGGCAGCGTCTAGGCTCAGATCGAAATGCTCCCGAAGTACCTTGACAACAAACTCCATAGGAGTGAAGTTGTCGTTGAAGAGAACGACGTCCGCATCTCCGTGGAGTTCTTCTCGGGTCGTTTTCGTCTCGGGCAGATCGGATTTCCTGACGCCATGTGCCAAGTAGCTGGTAACAGCGAACCGCGTAGCACCGTGGCGATGCAACTCCTTCGCGGCCGGGCTTTCCTTCTCACCGAAGATCGCGACGAGCGCATCCGCGCCGTCTACCATGCCCTGGCCGACGAACACCCCGAACGCGGCAAGAACCCGTGACGTCACTCGCCAGACCGCACGCCGAATTCCAGTGGAAGTCGCAACACGTCCGCGAGTAGCATCCACGAGAATAATCGCACGCTGAATGACTCGCTGGAATTCCAAGGAAGCTTGCGGGTTGACCTGCGCGGTGCCAGCAACTGCGGGCGTCTTGTCTCGAACTGTTGCCGAGAGTTTGGCGTGTAGCTCGTCGACATTGACCGCACATGCTCGGAGGACATCGGCTGCCCGTGGATTTCGCAGCAACGCCAGGAGCAATTGCTCGACCGAAAGCGTCTCATATCGCAACTCTCGCGCATCAACGACGGCACTACGAAGGCTGGCTTGGAGGTCCGCAGAAATCATGTTGGTTTGATGGGATGCGGTTCGAAAGGAGCGGCCCTGCGAGGTTGTCCGCTGCAGTCCGAAAACGGTCGATTGAGTGTAGCGCCGGCTTCCCAAAGCCGAACTTCCAACCGCCAATCTCGACGCCCGTCAGCGGTCGTTCGCAGTTGCACCAGATGCTCGGACGTCAAGCAGCGAGCGTCTTGGCGAGCACTCGGTTCTGGTGTCGCTCGCGATCCATCTCGAACCACGTTGCGCCGAGATCTGCGTAGTCATGCTTGGCGTAAAAGGAAAGGGCTCGCTTGTTGTGGATCCACGGCGTGAGCCAGAGGGCGCTGGCGCCTAGCTCCGAAGCGCCTTCCTCGGCAGCCCGCAGCAATCGGCCCCCTAGGCCTGCGCCAGTAAACCGTTCTTGGACATAAAGGCGGTCGAGCTCCGCCGGTCGCGCTGTCGTCACGAGAATTTGCGTCGCATCGATCGTGACCTGGGCGAATCCGATGAGGTGTCCGTTGGTTTCTGCGACCAAGACACGAACACTCGGACGGGCGAGCACCGCTTCCATCGCCAACGTCGAGAAAGACCGTAGCACCTCTTCCGCAATCGCCGGGCGGATTCCCTCCGTGGCATACGTCTCGAGGAAGACTTGCGTCCCCAGGACGCCAAGACACAGAGCATCAGAGTCTCGGGCCGTACGGAGTTTGATGAGTTGGGAACCGCGAGGGGAAACGTCCGTCATGTCGTCGTGAAGTGATGCAGCGTGCACGCCAGCCTACCCGGAAGCGGCCGCTCGTGGCCGTCTGCTGCTGGCCGAACACAGCCTATGCCCCCGCAGTTCGCCGGGCATGTTCACTTGCTCGGCAGAGAGCCATCGGCGGGCGCAATCGGCTCGCCTCGTCCCATGTGGCGGAGGTACTCTACAGCGGATGGATCGTCGGAGAGCGGTGTTGGTGCCGGGCTGGAGCCGTCTTCGCACTGCAGCTTGCCAAACCAGAATGTCATCGCCTGTGCAATGGATACACCAGGCGGCCTTGCGGCCACCGCCAGGCTGCCGGCGAGGGTGCGGTCGCAATGCTGCAACCCCTGTGCAATGTACGCGTCGCGCTCTTCGTACCATGCGTCCGACGCCGGCAGCGCAGTGAACCCATCGCCGAGCCCACCTTGCCCGTCCGGCCCTTCGATTTCGAATGCGAGGGCAGCGCCTGGTATTCCTTCAGCGGCGGCGCGTTTTAGCCACGCGAGCCTCGATTCGATCTGATCGGACCGCAAATCCTGACACCGATCAATTGCGTGGTGACGCTTTGCCTGAAGCGCTTGCACGCGTTCCGGACCGACGACCAACTCCAGAGCGCTGTCACCGGCTTCGAGTTGATCCTGCGGTGTCCGATCCTCCACTCGCGCTTTCAGACACTCCGCGACCGCCTCGTAGGCCCGCATCGCATCCTGCGGCGCCGTCGAGTGCGCCCAACTGTCAACGCGGATCGCCAGGCTAGGCAAGGAAGGCAAGGAGGGCCCAAGTGGCGCATGAACTGCCGACCCTACGGAACCCGGCGACGCGACGGCTGGGGGCAAGGCCATCGTCTCACGCTCCTGAGTCGCCCGACTGTCCGACCCCAGTCGCGGCGCTCCGTTTGGGAGCGCGGGGGTCGGGCGCGTGGTGAGCCAAGTCACGATCGAGATCGTGGCAACCCCGGCAAATACTATCGTCGATTTGTGCAGGCGCGACATCGGCGCGATGTTATCGATGCAGAGTCGCTCGAGGGGCCGCTCCGATGGGGGTGTCGCAAGCTTCCTGCAAGGCAAGTAGTGACAAGAGGCGCCAACGCTCCCGAGACCGCGTCCAACCTAGGTACCGAATCTGAGAATCTGTCGGCCGACTGGGACTCATGCGAGTAGCCCGAAAGCAGCCTCTGGCGACCATCCGGTGATGGCCGACAGGCGTCCTACGACCTTCTGCTCTCGACGGTCTTTGCCATTTGCTGAAGGATCTGGACGAGAGCAATTGCCTGCGCAACATCCATTCGGCAGACGGTGCCTGCATCGTAGGCAAGGGCGACCAGTGGCTTCGAGTCGTGCACCATCGCCTGCAATACGCCGGATTCGGTCGCGAGTTTGCAGGAGGCGCTTGCATCGCCCTCAACCTGCGCGACTCGATCAAGGGCCCTCTCGGAAGCGTCCCAAACGGACCGCGCCTCGTTCGCAACGATCCCCGCGATCTCATTGGCATCTTGCGCCGACAACACGCAATATGCAGATCCTTCTGGATCGAGCTCAAGAAGGATGACGTTGCCTTCGCTCGAGATGCCCAATCGGCCGCGAACGACGAACCATTGATGAATCTTCGACATTGATGCTCAGTGAGGAGGACGGTAGGGGCCGGCAGCAGGTAGAACCATCGAAAGCGGACACTATTTGATTTCCACTCCTGGCCGACATGCGTCCTCGGCGCCGGCGACCGGATCGCACGGTGCGCGTCGGCAGGCGTTCGGCCGCTGCACGCAGCATAGCCGACGGTGACGGTCGTCAGCAGCACACCGGCGTGCGCCCGAAGTGCCGGAAATCGCGTCAGCGGAGCGACCCACTGTCGATCTTGACGGCAACGGTACGCGCAAGCGCTCGAGTTCGTCATTTCTGGCTGACTCCATAGACCGCATTGCCGAAAGTTGGCAAGGCCAACGACGAGGCGAGTCACCACGAGTCGTCGATGCCCGAAGCTGACGGATTTCAGCGCCGAACGTCCTCAAGCATGCAACGCCGCGCCGCCCCGCCGCTTGCCCATCGAGCGGACCAACAGGCCGACCGCGGCGACATGCGTGATCATCAGCAGGGGCACATAGATGACCGGAATCGCGTAGGCGGCGCCGAACTCTCCCGCAGCCGCAGGAACGCCGGCCTGAATGGCGTGGGCGTAGTTCATGACGAGGTCGACGACGCCCACGACATTGAACGCAGCGACGAGCGACCAGAACAGCAGGCGTTTCCTGACGACGAGAAGCGCGAGCATGGCCAGAACGGACGTCGCCAGATCGCCATAGGCCGCAGACGTGGCGAAGCTGGCAGGCAGATCGGGGCCAACCACGCCGGGCAGGATGAAGACGAGGCCGAAGAAGCGGAAGCTGTGCAAGGTTGCGATGGCGCGTTGTGCGTCGAAATGATCCATGGCCTTGAGCCGCGGCCAGAGATAGGCGCCGAAGCACAGCAGCCAGGCAACGTAGCCCAGCAATAGATGCGTTTGGAACAGCAGGGTTTCGGACATGTTGATGAACTCCTTCGCCAGAAGGATAAGGTGGCTTCTTTCAGGCGATAAGAACGCATAATCTTCATGAACCATGAAGCAGCCCTACACAGTACCGCGCGGCGTTCTGGAAGGCGTCGAGGCATTCCTGCGAGTGGCGGCTCGTCGCAGCTTCCGTCAGGCCGCTGACGACTTCGGGATCACGCCGTCTGCGATCAGTCAAACCATCCGAAGCCTGGAAGCGCGGCTCGGCGTCGCGCTGTTGACGCGCACGACACGCAGCGTGGGCCTGACCGAGGCCGGCGAGCGGTTCCTGGAGCGCGCACGGCCGGCCTTCGACGAGATCGTTGCCGCGGGCGATGCGGCGCGTGGGTTGGCGGACCGGCCGTCAGGCCTGTTGCGCCTCGCCGTACCCCGAGCCGTGGTACCGCTGCTGCTGCAGCCGGTGCTGGCCTCGTTCGCGGACGCTTGTCCCGACGTGGTGGTGGAGATCGTCGCCAGCGAGGAACTCGTCGATTTGGCGAAGGATGGGTTCGATGCAGGAATCCGCTTGGGCGAGTTCATCGCGGCCGACATGGTTGCCGTGCGACTGAGCCCTTCGTTTCGCTTCGCGATTGTCGCCAGCCCCGGCTACCTGCAACGCCGCGGGCGGCCCGACGTGCCCGCAGACCTGCAGCATCATTCGTGCGTCCGCATGCGGCGATCGAGCGGCGCGGTCGCGCCCTGGCGAGTGGAGACGGGTGGACTGCCCGTCGAACTGACGGTGAGCGGGCCACTGGTCGTCAATGATTTCCCGACCATGCTGGCCGCTGCGCTTGGTGGCATCGGGCTGGCCCAGGTGCCGGAGCCGATCGCTGCCAAGGGCGTGTCCGAAGGGCGACTCGAAGAAGTGCTGGCCACCTACGCGTCGAGGTCGGCCGGCGTCTTCCTCTATCACTCGGGGCGCCGGCAGGTGCTTCCCAAGTTGCGTGCGTTCATCGATCATGTACGACGCCATTCGGAAGACCTCGGCAGGCTTGCCAACGAGGCGGAGCGCGCGGCGAACGCCCGGTGACCTGACGATCGTCAGTGACGACTCCTGGCCGGTTCCGCCATCCAAGCGTAGCTGACCTTAGTCGGCGTCGGCGGCCTGGCCGAGACCGACCCGCTGCGGTCATCGTGTCTATCGATCTCCCGTGCGCAAAGCGGTCGCAGCGCCAGCGAGCCAGAGGCTGCTGCGACGTGGCGGCAGGTCTACCGCACCAAGGTCAGCCAGTACGGCGAATCCGGGACGCCGACCCCGGCAGCGATCGTCTTGGCAAGGGACGGCGGGGCGGCGCGCCGGACGCGAGCCTCCGCCATCGTGCCGAGGCCGCGCATGAACAGCTCGAAGGTGCGTGCGACCGGCATCGCTGCTTCCCAACCGAGTTCGTTGTCCAGCGCGAGAACGCTGCCGTCCTTGAGGTTCAGCAAGATGAGATGTGGATCCGAACTGGCGATCACCAGCAACTCTGATGGGCGGCCGCGGCGCCCATTGAGCGTGACCAGGTCGTTGAGGTAGTGGCCATTGCCACAGAAAGCCACCGGCCCGAGCGTCAATCGGCCGAAGTCGTAGCGATTCAAGAACTCCCTGAAATCGGCGGGCCACGGCGGCGTGCAGAGGCGTTCCTCGAAGTGGTCAATCGTCCCCTCGGGCAAGCCGCCGTCGATCAGGCGCATGCCGGTGAGGCCGCGCGCCTCCAGTGGCAGAAACGTGCTGTCGAGACCCCGCTGGATCTCCTGCATGGTCTTCAATGTCATGGCCTGCCTCGGAGATGGCACGTACCCGGGAGCAGACGCTCGCGAATGACCGGAAGTGGCCGACAAGAGCCTCACGACGCCGCCGGCCGGGCTGGACGAGGTGTCATCGACGGGCGCCGCGCACGGCAACTATCTGCCGTGCGCAGCATACCCGTCGTTCGACGGCGATCGCCGGGCGGCTGGGGCCGTTGCAGTTCTTCACCTCTCCGTACTGGCGGCCTCAAGGCAGTCGTCCATTCGCGATTGCCTTGGTCTGCCGACTACCTCTTGAGACTCCCAAACCACGCGAAGTCCTTCCGATAGCACTGCAGCCATCCACAAATCTGATGATGCGCCCCCGATGGTTCGATGGCCACATTGCGTTACCCAACCGAAGGAGGCGAACATGGCGGACGATGCTGGTCACGGAAACTGCAACTGCAATGCTGCCGACAACTCCAGTTCGCAGGCTGCGGCGGCACCGGCCCTGGTCACCGAGGTGGTCAAGGCAAAGATTCCGCAGGAAAGCGATGCCACCTTCAATCTGCGTCTTCGTCCCGGCGTGAGCCTCGACGGACCTCAGAAGCTGGCCATCGGTTGCAGGCCGCGCGGGAACCGGCCGGGCGGCAGCTGGGGCACGGCGGGCATATCCCCTCACGTCGTGGCCACATTGGTCAATGCCAACAAGACGATGGTGGCTTGGCTCGCAAAGGATGGCGCAAACGCCAAGGCCTTCGTGATGGATCCCATCGGTTCCATGCGCGAGGCCGGCGTCGATCTCTCTCGCGTTGAAGAAAAGGCTCTTGCCCGTGCCTACGAGGGTGCGCGGGCCACGCGCGTAGTCGGTCCCGGGATCAATGTCGCATCGCTGAACGCGGAGGCACCCACCAAAGGCGGCAGCAGCGGTGGTCGGGGCATCAAGCCGAGCGCCACAACGAATGACTTCGGCTGCGGGCCGAAGAGGAAGGGGTAGTCACCATGGCACTCGATCGCACTTCCGGCTACGACATGCTCGTCCAGATCTCCGAGGGCGAGCTGAACGATCAGCTCGAGACGGCGTTTGTGGCAGGCGGGTTGATTCCGCCTTCCATGACGCTGCCGATCAACTCCGGCGGAGTCGTTGGCACTGCCACGGTGCTCTTCGGCACCCCTGTGGCGGACCTGGACCGGCCGCGTCCCCAACTGGGACTCACGTTGCCCTTCTCGAACTCGCAGTTCGATGTCACCGCACCGGTGCCCGTGACGCTCGCACCGCTGGGTGGCTCGATCGAGATCGTCGACACGATCGAGGTCATTGTCCAGGGGCCCAACCAGATCGTCACGCTGGACTTCACCAGCGGCGCACCCATGGTGAATGTCGCTTTCGACACTGCATCAGTAGCGATCCTGCAGCCGGCGCTCGCGCTCGCCGGGTTGACCATTGCTCAAGTACAGAACATGGTTGCAGGCGTCGTCCTGGTGCAGTTGCAAACAGGCATCGGGCGGATTGACCTGACGCCCCCTATTCCGGTCGTCGACGACGCCGACCCGACGACGGTCTTCGATATCGACGTCACGACCATCAACGACACGTCGGCTGCGGACCGCGACTGCATCGTGTTCGGTGTGCGGATGGCGAGCGACAGCGGTGGCAACATCAACCTCGCGACGACCAACTTCATTCCGGCCGGCAGTCAGTCGTTGGTGATGATGAGCAACTTCTGGTTGCTGGCCCGCGTCATGCGCCCGCGGGTCGCTGCAGCGCTCGGTCGCCCAGCCACGGACTTCGATACGCCGCTGCATCTCAACCACGACGTTCCGGCACCCGGTGGAGAAGGCACGCTGACTCAGCTGGATGCCAGGATCGAGGGCAACCGGATCCGTGTCGACGGGCGTGCGACCGACTCCGGTACGGGCTGGTCGGCGGTGTCGACCTTCACGTTCTTCATCGACATCACGCTGTCCGGCGGTGCCATCAACGTGACGGCCACGACGCCGTCCGTGGACACGGATGTCGATCTGGAATGGTGGGTATGGCTCGTCTCGCTTGGCCTGGGCGCGCTCTTCGGCGGCATCGCGGGCGTGATTGTTGCGGCGATCGTCCTGGCCGTCGTCGAGGCGGTTGCAGAAGGCATCGTAGACAACCTCATCTCAGGCGGCATCGGCGGTGCGCTTGGTGGGATACCGTCCATTCCGCTCGGGCCGATCGGCGGCGGTCTGTCGCTCGACTCGGTCATACTTGACGACCTGGAGTTGCGATGCGCGATCATCCGGTCGTTGTCGGTTCCGGTGAAGACACAAGGCTCATACGAATCGCTTGCGGGATTCTCCGTGGACCTGGATACGAGCACTGTCAGCGTCGCCGAGGGCCCAGCAAGCGATCTGACCTGGCAACCCGGCAGTCGGCTCGGCGCTGTCGGCCCGGCGCGACTGACCATCACCGGCACCCCGTTTGCGGCCATCACACCCGTTCAGGTCTCCAAGATGCCGTTGGCGGGCAAGCTGATTCCAATGGCCTCGATCCCGGCGGCACTGCCTCCAGGGATCCCTTTCGTCGGCCACCCGTCGGTCGCCTTCGGCATGCGAACTTCGGACGGGCGCCTGGCGAAGGTCAAGGCATGGACGGACATCTTTGCCGCGGGCGCTCTTCATCTCGACTGGGTGACCTACGACACACCGGTTCCGCGTCTGGATTTGACCGCCAGCTGGACCGTCATCGAGCGTGGGCAGGTCACCGAGTACATCACCCCGGACTGCCAGTTCTGCAAGTCGGCGCCGGTGCGTTGGTGCGGCGTCTTCGAGGCGAACCCAAGACTCATGCCCTTCCCGATCGACTACCAGTGGTGTCTTTGCGGCACCGTGATCGCGCAGGGCGAGGGCAAGGTCCCGTCGGGCGCCGGGGAACTCGTCTACAAGCTGGAAGGGCGGCGGCTGATGATCCAGACGGAGGCGCTGGGACAAGAGGTCGACTGCCAGCTCTGCGTCAGCGCGATCGATGGGCGGGGTCAGGAACAGTTCACGTGCATCCAGCTGCTGCAGCCTGGGATCGAGAAGATCTGCCGCACGTGCGTTCCCGTGAAGCGTCGCTATGCGCTCGATCTGGTGCCAGCGAAAGCCGAGACCGCTACGTGGCGCCCTCTCGTCGAGACGTTGCCGTGATCAACGCGGAAATCATGTCTTGATCGGACAGCGCATTCATGAAAACGAGTCTAGCCGAGCTGGTAGAGACCGAAGACGCGGCTTCCCCCACAGCGGACGTCGACCAGAGGCAGCTTCTGGCCGACTGACGTCGCTTCATCGGAGAGTGTGCGCCAAGTAGATGCTCTTCCAGCGATCCGTCGGGACGAACGCCTCTTCGAGTTCGTCATCGAATACTATCCAGCCGCCGCAAGACTTCGAGAGGCCGTGCAAGCGCGCGATCTGCATGGTGGCGAGTTCAAGGCGTCCGTAACGGAAGGGCCCGTCGATGATCGCGCGCCAGAGCTCAAATTCGAGCCCTTCCATCCATTCCGCGTTCCACGCCGCCTCGGACAGCGAACTCATGAAGTCGTGGAGCGCTCGCTGATGTTGATCGAAGTCGGAGAGCATGGATTCGCATCAAGTCTTGATAGTCATCGGGCGAACGGTACCGCCGAAAGCGGACAGCTGCGACCGACCGCCCAGCTTACCCGGAAGCGGACGCATGCGAGTGTCTGGAAGCGGCGGCGGAAGCAGCCGGTCGCACGCGCCGAGGTGAAGTGTCCGCAGCGGCTGCACGCCGCAGCCGCCGCTCACTTGCTTCCAGACAATTCCATGAGCATCCGTGACAGGAGATAGAGCCGCGGCACCACGCTCTCGACCTCTGCATATTCGTCCGGCGTGTGGATCCCTCCGCCCACGATGCCGAAGCCGTCGAGCGTGGGGGTGCCGGCGCCGGCGGACACGCTCGCATCGGCGGCACCGCCGCTGCCCTCGAGCGTGAGCTTGCGCCCGATCTCGCCGTAGATCGCCTGCGCCCTGGCCGCGAGTTGGTCCGTCGCCGCGCTGCGCGGCATCGGAGGGAAACCGCGCACCAGCGTCGTCTTCACTTCCGTGTCGGGGATCAGCTTGTCGGCCGATACGCGCACCAGGTCTCGCTCCACGCGGTCGAATTCATCCGGCACCGCCACGCGCACGTCTGCGAAGGCGGTGGCATGGTCGGGGATGACGTTGGTGGCATCGCCGGCCTTGAGCACGGTGACGTTGACGGTCGTCTGCGTGGCGCTGTCGCCGAGCTTGCCGAGTTGCAGCACCTGGTGCGCCAATTCGATGGCGGCGTTGCGGCCCGACTCGGGGGCGACTCCCGCATGCGCTGCCTTTCCCTTCACCTCGATCTCCACCGTGCCGCTGCCCTTGCGCCACACGACGAGCCCGTCGGCGGGCCGGCCGGGCTCCAGGTTGAGCGTGACGTCGTGCTGCCGTGCCTCGCGCTCGATCAGGGCCCGCGTGCCCTTGGAGCCGGTCTCCTCGTTGGTGTTGAGCAGGAGCGTGACTTGTCCATACTGCTTGAAGCCCAGCTTCTGCAGGATCTTCATCGCATACAGACCGGCGACCACTCCGCCCTTGTCGTCCATCACGCCGGGGCCGTAGGCGCGATGGTCCTGGATGTGGAACGGCTTGGCGCGGGCGGTACCGTCCTTGAAGACGGTGTCCATGTGGGCCATCAGCAGGATGCGCACGTTGCCCGTGCCCTTCCATGTCGCGAGGATGTTGTTGCCGACGGCGGGGGCGGCGGTGACCGTCTGCACGTCGGCGCCCGCGGCGCGCAGTTCATCGGCGACGATGGTCCCGACCTGCCCCAGCCCAGCCTCGTCGCCGGTGCCCGAGTCGATGTTGACCAGGCGCTCGAGCAGATGCAGCGCGTCGCTGCGATAGCCCTCGGCGGCGGACAGGACGCCGGAGTTCGGGTCTGCGGCACAGGCCGTGCGTGCCGCGCACAGCAGCGTCGCGGCGAAGACCAGGGCAAGGCGAGATGATTTCATGCGGAACCTCTGAAGCGGCGTGGCGATGCCCCCATTACACACAAGGCCGAAAGCCGACGCTGGCGACTGGCTGTTGGCGGCCGCGTCGCCAGGCAATGCCGCAGCTCATCGTGATCTGCACCGGCCGAACGTCGACCTGTGCTTCAGCTGCCTGAAAACCCGTCGAGCACGTTGACGACGTTGACGCCGACCTCGGCCACCGCGTAGCCGCCTTCCATCGTGAACACGGTGGGCAGACCGCACGTGCCGATGGCCGCGCCGATGCGCCGGTAGTCGTCGCTCTTCAGCAAGAAGCGTGAGATCGGATCGCCTTCGAAGGTGTCGACGCCGAGCGCGACGACCAGCGCGTCGGCGCCGAAACGCGCGATCTCGTCGATGCCGCGTTGCAGCGCTGCGCGCCACGTGTCGAAGCCGGTGCCGGCCGGCAGCGGCAGGTTCAGGTTGAAGCCCAGGCCCTCGCCGGTGCCGCGCTCGTCGGCGTGGCCGAGGAAGAACGGATACTCGGTCATCGGGTCGCCGTGGATCGACACGGTCAGCACGTCGGCACGCGCGTCGAAGATCGTCTGGGTGCCGTTCCCGTGGTGGTAGTCGACGTCGAGCACCGCGACGCGTGCGGCGCCTGCATCGCGCAGCGCCTGCGCGGCGAGCGCGGCGTTGTTCAGGAAGCAGTAGCCGCCGAAGAAGTCCGGCCCTGCGTGGTGGCCGGGAGGGCGCGTCAACGCCGTCGCGGCGCGCGTGGCGCCACCGCCGACCGCGCGCGCCGCGTCGATCGCGCACGCGGCGCCCGTCGACGCCGCGATCCAGGTTCCGGCGGTGATGGGCGAGCCGGCGTCGAACGAGAAGCGCCCGACGCGTGCGCAGAAGTTGGCCGGCGTCACGTCGGCACGAAAGCCGCGCACCGGCCATACCGACGGCAGGACGTCGACTTCGGCGTTGCTGGCGTCGAGCGCGACCCAGTCGGCCCAGGCGGAGGCCAGGAAGTCGACGTAGACCGGCGTATGCACGCGGCGGACGAGATCGAGGTCGACCGCGCCCGGCAATCGAAGGTCGCCCACGGGACGGCGTTGCAGTTCGGCCATCACGTAGTCGAGGCGCGCCGGCGTCTCATGGCACGGCACGAGGCGGCCGCGGAACATCTCGTGACGCCCATCGTGGGCGTGATGGGCCGCGTTGTGGAAGATCAGCATCGGCATCGGCTTTCGCGAGCGTTCGAAGGGGGTTGCCTGCGGATTATCGCCAGCGCGCGGCTCCTGCAGCCGGACGCCGATGATGACCTCGTCAACCCTCGCGAGCGACCCGCGCCAGATCCCACGTCCGGTCGACGGGCCGCACGGAACCAAGCATGCGAAGCGAGACGGTCGTGACCGACCGCTCCTGGCCGACAGTCGCTGTCGGAAGCGCGCGAACTTCATCGGGCATTTTCCAGACCAGTGGCTGCGGCGAATCGCGTCCGCATCAGCGACTTGCCCAATGCCGTTCAGCTTGAACCGCCTTGGCGATATCCGATCGATCGAGGTGTCGGGCCCCACCGAACTGCACCGACGCTTTCGCAAGGGCGCTCACTTGATCGCGGCAATTCGTTGGGTGATCAAACTGAGTTCCTGCCGACTGAGCTGCTCCGTCTCCAGCATCATGGCCCGCAACCTGATCGCGAATTCGCATGTCTTCAGCGGATCATTCTTGACTTGAGGCGACTCAGCCTCGTGTATCACACGTCGCGCGGCCATCGCCCCACGTTCTACCTGAGAATGAATCGCCATGAATTCTCGTGATTCCTGAACTCCCTTCAGGAAGTCATTCGTCCGTTCGAAGCTCCAGGACAGATCCCTGGCCTTTTCCGCAAGTGCGCCTCTCGCACTCGTGAAGTCGCGCTGCAAAGACACTTCCGATTCCGATATCGCCGTCTCGACCGCCTTGGTCGTCATGGCCGCCGTTTCAGTGTCCTGGCACTGACTGAACGCGCTCGGAGCGGCGAGAGCCAGAAGGATCAGAAGCGCGGAATTCAGTTTTCGAAGACGTCGCATTTTTGGTCTCGATACGTTGTCGTCTGCGATTGCCGCCTGCGAGCATCCTGCCCGCCGCGGGACGCTGCGATCAACAGGTCACCTTCGCAGGCTCGCCTGCAAGTCCAGCATCGGCGATTGGTCGACCTGGATGACGCCCCGGCGCGGCCGATCGAGGTCGAGGATGGTGAAGATCACCATGGTCACGAGCATGGCGAACGCGACGGTGACGAGCAGGTTGCGATGCCGGGCGGCGCCGAACGCGAATCCACCGAGCGCGCCGGACAGCATGGCGACGACGAACAGCAGCCACAACACCGCCTCGGGCACCCGGTTGTCGCGCGCCGCCTTGCGTTCGGCGCTGACGTCGATCACCTCGTTGAGCGCGGTGGTCAGCAAGGACATCGCCGGCGCTTTCGGCTCGCGGTACGCGTCGGCCGACGCGCCAAGGTCCCACATCTGCTGCTGGAGCGCCGCGGCCTGGGCGAGCGCCTGATCTTCCTTCTGGGAGTCGGAAACGATCGCGTGATAGGCGACGCGAACCTCCACGTACTGCCGCATCAGCGCCCGCATGCGCGGCTCGTTCGACGCATCGAGGAAGCTGGTGCGCAGATAGGCGGTGCCGATGGCGTTGGCCTCCTTCAGCACGAGGGCCTTGCGCGCGCCGTAGCGCGCATCCGCCATGCTGAACGAGAACGCCAGCAGCAGGCCGAGCAAGCCCAGCACGGCGCCCGTCAGGGTCGCGTAGGCGCCGCTGGACCGCTCCCATGCGTCCGGATCGATCCGGCGCCCGAGGCGTCGACCGGCCTCGACGGCGACCAGCAACAGGATGAAGAAGCCGATCGCGATGAGCGCCGCGGGTAGGTCGTACAAGAAGTTCGTCACGTTCGCTCCCAGGTCGCCGTGCAGTGTCCATGACAGGGGGCCAGGAGTCGATGGCGCGCCGCTGCGCTCGTCAGGCGGAACGGGGTGCCGAGGGCAAGTGCCGCCCGGGTCGCCGGCAGCGCCGATCCGGACGGCAAGGCCACGCCGGCGACCTCACGGCGTCCCGATCTCCGCCTCGACCTCGGCCCGCAGCCGCGTGTCCGCATGCACCCGCAGGATGGGCCACACCCGGCCGATCATCGTCTTCGCGCCCGCGCGGTCGCCGTTGCGCACCATCGCCAGCGCGCAGGCGCCGCTGCACAACGCGAGCGGCGTCCAGCCGGCCGGCGACGCGATCCGCAGGAAGCCTTCGACGCCCTTCATCAAGGTCTCCTGGGCGACCGGCTTGTCGTTGCGCAGCTCGACGAGCCCGCGGGCCCACCAGACGAAGGGACGGCCGTGCACCTGCAACGCCTCCATGTCGACGCCGGCCAGCAGTTCCTGCGCCTGCACCAGGTCGCCCAGGCGCGCGTGCGCCAGCGCGTAGTCGACGCGGCGCGAGGGATCGTCGGGCGTCGCCGCCCACGCCTCGCGCATGCAGGCGATGAAGCCGTCGTAGTCCTTGACGGCGCTGTGCAGGGACGCCGCGCGAGCCGGGAACTGGCCCGGCGGCATCCTGGGGCGCACCGCCTCGAGGCGGGCCAGCACATGCTCCAGCGGTTCGCCCTGGCGCAGGCGGATCTGCGCGTCGTAGAACGGGATCTGCGTCGCGAGCGTGTCCGACAGCTTCCTGCGCGCGAAGCGATCGAGCATGCGCCGGGCCTCGTCCCACTCGCCGAGCGCCAGCGCCTGCAGCAGGCGTCTGAAGTAGCGCGAGTAGCGATGGGTCCAGGCGGGGGCGCCGTACGTGAGCGCGATCACCGCGCCGCCCAGCAGGATCGGCCACGCCCTGCCCGACGCGAGGCCGGCGCCGGCCAGCGCGACGGCCGCGAGGAGGACCCAGCGGGCGCGCCGCGTGACCTCGGCCAGCAGCGTCCTCAGGCCGGGCTTGGCACGCGCCTTCAACTCGAACGCCGCCAGCTGCGAGGCCTGCAGGTCGTTCTTCGGAACGCGGTCGCCGCGCGTGGCGGCGTTGCCGGGGGAGTCGTGGAGCTCGACGTCCGCCAGCCCCGAGGCCTTGAGCTGGGCGATGGCGTCCTGGGCCGTGGGGGCATCGACGAAGCCGGTGACCTCGGCACCGTCGGCGTTCGTGGCCTTGTAGAGGATCTTGGGCATCGCGCCGAGTCTATGCGAGCGGCCCGGCGCGTGGACAAGCGACACGACGGAAGATCGTCTGAATCTGTTACGGGCCATCGAACCGCCCGCGGCGGGCTGCAAGCCGGCTCGATCGCCCGGCACTTGTCCCGCCCGCGCACGCCGCCGCCGCCGCGGAGCGCGTCGATCGGATCGCGAACGGGCGCACGTCCAGCGAGACCCCCAGAACGCGGCCGCCGGAGGCCGGTTCTAGGGGATGCGACGCCGTCGCACGAGGCCTATAACCGAACGCGGCGGCGAGGCGCGGCGGTTCAGACGAACGCCGGTCCCGTACGCGTCCATCCGACCTGGAAGCTCGCGGGTTCCGCGTCGAATCGAGCGTGCCGCACGGCATCCCTCATCATTCAACACCCAAGGAGATCCCCATGAAATCGGAATTCAGGAGCGCGTTCCAGCAGCAGGTCATCGAACAGCTGGTGGAGAGCAAGGCGATCAACCTCGAGGCGGTCGGCGCCACCTTCAGCAAGTTCGGGCAGGAGGCGTTGCTGCGCGGCGAGACCCTGGTGCAGATCATCAATCGCCAGTCCATGTGGGCGTGCGGCTGGCCCGGTCCGGAGCTCGACATCGGGCAGATCACGCGCCGCCAGGCGGAGTGACTTCCGCGTCGGCCGCGGGCACCCCGCTGCGGCCCGTGCCGTCGCCGGAGGACTCCATGGCGTCTTCCTGGCGGCGAGACGATCTCGTGCAGCGCCTGTACCGGGCGCTCGTCCTGGCGGGCGGCACGCTGGACGCCGCGCAGGCCCGGGACGGGCGCGTCGCCGACGACACGTTGCCACCCTCGGTGCGGCCCCTGGTGCTCGCCAAGGTCGTCGCCGAGGCCGGCATCCTGCTGCGCTGCGCCGCGCCTGCCAGCACCGGCGATCGCGCGTTGACCGAGGCGGTCGACGCCCTCGCCGGGCGACTCGCGCCATTGGCGCGCGGCGAGCCCGTGCTGGTGCGCCTGTGCAGCGAGCCGGCCCATGCCATCGAGCATGCGACGGCGCATCTCTACCTGGCCGACATCGGCCATCCCGACGCCGCGTTCGACGGCTTTCTTCAGCAGATCCTCGACGACGACCGCGCCGGCGGCGCGGAACGCCTGCCCAACCACGTGCTGGAGCACCACTGGCTCGAGCAGATCCGGTCCGGCACGGTCGCCACGCAGCCGGTCGACGCCGCGCTGCTGGCCGCCACCTGCGTCGGCGCGCCGCTCGACGTGCTCAGGGCATCGACGCTGGACCTGTACGCCTTCACCCACGTCGTCCTGTACGCGACGGACATGGGGCGACGCGCCGCGCCGTGGCCGCGGCCCGTCGCCGAGATCGCGGCGGAGGCGGACGCCGCGCTGGCCGCGGCGCTGGACGCCGACAACTTCGACCTGGCCGCCGAACTGTTGTGGACGTGGCCGATGCTGGGTCTCCCGTGGAGTCCCGCCGCCAGCTTCGGCTTCCAGGTGCTCGCGGCGGCGCAGGACGACCTCGGCTTCCTGCCCGGTCCGCAATACGCGGATCTCGCGCCCGCGCAGCGCGACGACGGCAAGCTGCGCACCTCGTACCACGCCAACCTCGTCCTGGGGATCCTCTGCGCCGTCGCGCTGCGGCCCGGCCGCGCGCCCGCGCGGTCGATCCCGGCGGCAGCGGCGGATGCGGCGCCCGCCGACCTCCTGCTGGACCTCATGCTGCCGTCCTCGCGGTCGCCGCGCTGGCTCGCGATGCTGGCCGCGCTGGCGCCGGACCAGCGCGCGACGCTGGCACCGCTGGTGCTGAGCGTCGTCCTTCGACGTGCCGCGGCGGCGCACGACATCGAGCGCGTACGCGCCGCGTTGCAGGGTGCGGTCGAAGGCGGCTGGGCGGAGGGGCCGGCGGTCGGCCAGACACTGTCCCTGCTGCGCCGCGTCACGGCGCTCGCGCGCTGGCGTACCGGGACGCAGCGCGACGTGTCAGGCCACTCGGCGCCCGACTGAATACACCTCGCGCACCACCGGATGCCCGTCGACCTCGCGCACGCGCACGAGATCGGCGCGCAGGCCGCCCGCGATCTCCCCGCGGTCGTGGAAGCCGCAGGCCCGCGCCGGGGTGCGGCTCACGACGTCGACGGCCTCGCTGAGCGAGAAGCCGGCGTCGCGCTTCAGGATCCAGGCCGCCAGCAGCAGGCTGGCCGGCACGTAGTCGGACGACAGCGCGTCCAGCACGCCTTCGCGCGCCAGTTCCAGCGCCGAGACATTGCCCGAGTGCGATCCGCCGCGCACGACGTTGGGCGCGCCGGCGATCGTCACCAGCCCGCACGCCCGTGCGTGGCGCGCGGCCGCGAGGCTGGTGGGGAACTCGCTCATCACGGCGCCGAGGACGACCGCCTCGTCGACGTGGGCGACGGTGGTGTCGTCGTGCGTGGCCAGCGCGACGCCGCTGCTGCGCGCGAACGCGGCGAACCACTGGCGGTGCGGCTCGGCGTACTTCGCCTGGCGCTCCGGAGCGATGCGCATCTCCTCGGCGAACTTCTCGTTGCTCCAGCCCTTCTTGCCGGTGTAGTACACGCGGGCATGCTCGATGTCGGTCCACTGGCGCTGGCCGGGAGTGTGGTCCATCAGCGAGATCAGGCGCAGCCGCCGATGCCGCTGGAACGGCTCGAACAGCGCCAGCGCATTGGGCGCGGGCAGCTCGGAGCGCACGTGGATGTGGTGGTCGGCGCGCAGCGAGCCGGCCGCCTCGAGCCGGTCGAGCACGTGCAGCAGGTCGCTCTGGTCGCGCGAGCGGAAGCCGTCGTCGTACGGGTCGCCGACGCCGATGGCGTCCAGCACCGTGGTGATGCCGGCCGACGCGATCTCGCCGTCGTGCGCCTGCACCGCGGCCTGCATCGGAAACGCCACCCGGGGCCGCGGCATCACATGGCGCTCGAGGTTGTCGGTGTGCATCTCCACGAGGCCGGGCAGCAGGAAGTCCCCCTCGAGATCGTGCGCGCCGGGGACGGCGGTGGGGCCGCTGCCGACGGCGGCGATGCGGCCGTCGCGCACGACCACGTGGCCGAGGACGGTCTCGTTGCCGAGCACCACGCGGGCGTTGCCGAGGACGATGTCGTTCATGCGTTCTTTCTAACTCAGTTCGACGCAGCGCGTGGCGACCGCGTCGCGCACCTCTTCGTCATGGAAGATGCCCACCACGGCCGCGCCGCGCGCCTTCGCCTCGGCGATGAGCTCGACGACCACGCGCCGGTTGCCGGCGTCCAGCGACGCGGTGGGCTCGTCGAGCAGCAGTAGCCGGGCCGGCTGCACGAAGCCGCGCGCGATGTTGACGCGCTGTTGCTCGCCGCCCGAGAACGTGGCGGGCGGCAGGTCCCACAGCGCCGGCGGCAGGTTCAGCCGGCCGAGGAGCGCACGCGCCGCGTCGCGTGCCGTGTCCATGCGTGCCGCGTGGGCGGCGTCGTCCAGGTCGTCCGACGCGGGGGCGCGCTCGGCGTCGACCAGGCGCTGGGCGACGACGTCGAGCGCGGGAACGCGGGGCACGGCGCGCAGGAACTGGCTCACGTAGGCGATGTCGCGCCGGCGCAGTTCCAGCATGCGTTGCGGGCTGGCGGCGGCGATGTCCACCGGGCCGGCGGACGAGTCGAAATGCAGTGCGCCGGCGTCGGCGCCGTAGCTGCCGAACAGGCACTTCATCAGCGTCGACTTGCCGCGGCCGGACGGCCCGACCAGCGCGATGCATTCGCCGGCGTGCACGTCCAGCGAGGTGTCGTCCAGCACCTGCAGGCGCGCGCCGCCGCGCAGGTGCAGCGTGAAGTGCTTGGCGAGGCCGCGCACGGCCAGCCGGGGCGAAGGGTCGACGTTCATGGCATCACCACCGAGGAGACCAGCAGTTGCGTGTAGGGATGGCGCGGATCGTCGAGCACGCGGTCGGTGAGCCCTTGCTCGACGACCTGGCCGTGGCGCATCACCAGCGTGCGCTGCGCGAGCAGGCGGGCGACGCCCAGGTCGTGCGTGACGATCAGCGCGCACAGGTGCATGCGCGTCGCCAGCATGCGGATCAGGTCCAGCAGCCGCGCCTGTACCGAGACGTCGAGGCCCGAGGTCGGCTCGTCCAGCAGCACGAGGCGCGGGCGCGTGACCAGGTTGCGGGCGATCTGCAGGCGCTGGCGCATGCCGCCGGAGAACGCGCGCGGCGAGTCGTCGATGCGGCCGGTGTCGAGCTCCACGCGCTCCATCCAGCGTTCGGCGCTGGCACGCAGCCGGCCGTAGTGGCGCTCGCCCTGGCCCATCAGGCGTTCGCCGATGTTGGCGCCCGCACTCACGTCCAGGCGCAGCCCGTCGCTGGCGTTCTGCTCGACGAAGCCCCACTCGGTGCGCGCCAGCACGCGCTGCTGGCGCTCGGTGAGGGCGTGCACGTCCAGCCAGCGTTCCTGGGCGTCGCGGTAGTGCACGTGGCCGCGCGTCGGCAAGAGGCGGCCGGCGATGCAGTTCAGCAGCGTCGACTTGCCGGAGCCCGACTCGCCGACGATCGCGACGACCTCGCCGGCGAACAGTTCCAGGTCGGCGTCGCAGACGGCGTAGCGCTCGTCGCGCGACGCGGCGAAGCGGTGCGAGAGCCCGCGCACGCGCAGCAGCGGCTCGATGGCTTCAGTCATGGGTGGGTCCTTGCTCGTGATCCGCGCGATCCAGCCGGTCGGCGCACCAGTCGGTGTCCGAGCATGTCCAGCGCACGCGGCCGTCGGCGCCGGCGACCTCGTCGAGAAAGCTGGCCGTGTCGCCGCAGCGCTCGCAGGCCTGCCCGTGCGGCTCGACGTGGAACGGGTGATCCTCGAAGTCCAGGCTGCGCACGTCGGTGTACGGCGGGATCGCGTAGAGGCGCTTCTCGCGGCCGGCGCCGAACAGCTGCAGCGCGGGCATGCGGTGCATCTTCGGGTTGTCGAACGCGGGGATCGGCGACGGCGACATCACGTAGCGGCCGTCCACCTTCACCGGATAGTCGTAGCTCGTCTCGACGCGGCCCCACTGGGCGAGATCCTCGTAGAGCTTGACGTTCATCAGGCCGTACTCCTCGGCGGCGTGCAGCTTGGTCGTCTCCGAGCGGCGCGCCTCGAGCCGGTACAGCGGCTCGGGTTGCGGCACCTGGTAGACCAGCACCTGGCCGGCCACCAGGGGCGTCTCGGGAATGCGGTGGCGGGTCTGGATCAGCGTGGCCTCGCGCGTGCGCGTGGTCGTGCGCACGCCGGTCGTGCGCGCGAAGAACTGGCGGATGTTGACGGCGTTGGTGGTGTCGTCGCTGCCCTGGTCGATCACCTTCAGCACGTCGTCGCGGCCGATCACCGCGGCCGTCACCTGGATGCCGCCGGTGCCCCAGCCGTAGGCCAGCGGCATCTCGCGCGAGCCGAACGGCACCTGGTGGCCGGGGATCGCGACGGCCTTCAGCAAGGCGCGCCGGATCATCTTCTTCGTGCGCTCGTCGAGGTAGGCGAAGTTGTAGCCCTCGGCAATCCCGGTCATTCGAGTTCTCCTTCACGCGCGGCTTCGACCGCCCGCGCGTGCACATCCTCGCGCAGCTTGCGGATCAGCTGCAGCTCCGATTCGAACGTCACGTAGTGCGGCAGCTTCAGGTGCTGCACGAAGCCCGAGGCCTCGACGCTGTCGCCCTGCGGCAGAGCGAATTCCTGCTGCTGCGCCGGACTGGACGCTTCCTCGCCGAACTCGCCCGCGCGCAGCGCGCGGTCCACCAGCGACATCGCGATCACCTTGCGCTCGCCGCGCCCGAACACCAGGCCCTGGCCGCGCGTGAACACGGGCGCCACCTCGGCGCTGCCGACGAACTGGTTGATCATCTGGCACTCGGTCAGTTCGATCTCGCCGATCTCGACGGGGAAGTCGAGCTCGTCGGGCACCAGCTCGATCGCCACGTGGCCGGTGCGCAGGTCGCCCGCGAACGGGTGCGTGTGCGCGTAGCCGCGCTGCGTGGAGTAGCCCATGCCCAGCACCCAGCCCTCGTCGGCGCGCGCGAGCATCTGCAGCCAGCCGCTGCGCGGCAACGGATAGGCCGGGGGGTCGCGCGTGATGTCCGGCGGCTCGGGGTCGCCCTCGGACGGCAGGCAGGGCTCGACCAGGCCCTCGCGGGCGAGCTGGGTCAGCGCGTTGGGCACATCGTCGGGCGGCGCGTCGAGGGCCGTCGACGCGGCCTGCGGCACGCCGCCGGCGAGCGCGCCGAACTCCAGCAGGCGCTGCGTGTAGTCGAACGTCGGGCCCAGCAGTTGTCCGCCGGGCAGGTCCTTGAAGATCGCGGAGACGCGGCGGGCCACGCGCATGCGGTCGGTGTCCAGCGGCTCGCTGTAGGCGAAGCGCGGCAACGTCGTGCGATAGGCGCGCAGCAGGAACGCGGCCTCGATCGCGTCGCCGCAGGCCTGGCGGATCGCCAGCGCGGCGAGCCGCGGGTCGTACAGCGAGGCCTCGGCCATCACGCGGCTTACCAGCAGGCCCAGCTGCTGCTCGATCTGCGCGGCGTCGAGCGCCGGCACGTCGGCGTCGCCCCGGCGCGCGGCCGCGAGCAACTGGCGCGACGCCTCGATGGCGCGCTCGCCGCCCTTGACTGCGATGTACATGTCAGGCCTCGCTCTCGACGCGGGTGCTGCGCGGGATCGCGGCGAGGCGAGCGCCGCACGCGAGGACGAGGTCGACGCCGCGCGGCAGCTCGGAGCGCAGCGCGGCGCGCCATTGCCAGAACGCCGGCGGCAGGCCCGCCACGGCGAGGTCGCGCGAGGTCGCGATGCCCGCGCCGCGCAACTTCAGCGCGACGCCGCCCGGCGACGGCAGGTCGGACAGCGCATCGACCTCGACGAACAGCGTCGCGCCGGATTGCGGCGCGTCGTCGGTGCCGAGGTCGAGCCGGCTCCACAAGGCGGCGTCGACGTCGCGGGCCGGCGCCACGGTCATGCCGGCGACGGTCGCGCCGTCGCGCGCGCCGGTGTGGAAACGCAGCCAGGCGCGCGCGGCCTCGTTGCCGAGCTCGCCGGCCAGATGCACGGGCGTGTCGGCGTCGAGCAGGGTGAGCAGGGCGGCGGCCAGGGCGACGCCCATCGGCGGGCGCAGGTCGGCGTCCGCCGGCGCGAGCCCCTCCGCGGCGGCGTCGGGAAGCATGAAGACCCGGCCCGGCTCGGACATCGCGCCCAGCAGCACGCGAAACGCCTGCTGTGCGCCGTGCACGGGATCGGCGAAGCCGGCGCCCATCCGGGCCAGCGTGGCGCTCATCGGGAGATCTCCGAGGCGAGGGTGTCGAACGAGACGCGCGAGCCGGCCGTCAGTGCGGCGGCGGCGGCGCGGCGGCGGGCGGTCTCTGCGGCGAGCGGCGCGATCACGTCGCGCATCAGCCCGGCGTGGTGCTCGGGCTCCTGCAGCAGCGCGTCGAAGCGGGCGATCCATTCGGCGCGCGGCTCGTCGCGACCCAGGACGTAGCCGACGCCGGCCGTCAGCCGGCCGTCGGCGCCGCGATGCCGCACGACGCAACGCGTCACGGTGGCGTCGCCGAGGTTGAAGCGGTCGCCCCGGTTGCCGATGCGCGCTCGCACCATGGTCAAGCCGATCTCGGGGGAGCGCAGGCGCGTGAAGGCGTCGCCGTCGATCGTCGCGGCGTGGCGCTCGAGCAGCTCGCGAGGCGCGTGCGCCAGCACGGCCAGCCAGCGCCGGCGCGCGGCGGCCTCGTCGGCGTCCTGGGAGGAGTTGGTCATGGAGACGTCATCTAGATCACTGAAGATGGGGGCCAGTATCGGCAGCCCCGATGACAGTTTCTTGACCCTCCCGTGACGATCCATGCTCAAAGACGAGAACGCCCGAACGATCGCAACGGCCGCTGACGCGCCCGACGGCTTCCACGCGCGCTGGCAGGCGATCGCCGCCGAGCTGCGCGCCGACATCCTCGCCGGACGCGTCGCCCCCGGCGAACGGCTGCCCAACGAGAAGACGCTGGCCGCGCGCTTCGAGGTCCACCGCCACACGCTGCGCCAGGCGGTGCAGGCGCTGGTGCGCGAGGGCCACCTGCATGTGCGCCAGGGCTGCGGCACCTTCGTTCGCGAGCTCGTGCTCGACTACGCCCTGCAACGCCGCACGCGGCTGACGGAGAACCTCGCGCGCATGGGCGAAACGGCCGGGCGCGAGCTGCTGTCGCACGCGGTGCAGCCGGCGGGCGACTGGGCCGCGGCGCTGCGGCTGGCCACCCGCGCCAAGGTGGTGGTGCTCGAGACGCGCGCGGCGGTGCGCGGCCGTCCCGTGAGCCTGTCCACGGGCGCGTTCCCGAGTCCCCGCTTCGCCGCCATCGCGCCGCTGGTGGCGCGCCACGGCAGCATCACGAAGGCGCTGGCCGAGCTGGGCTGCGTGGACTACACCCGCGCACGCAGCGTCGTGTCCACGCGCCTGCCCACGCAGGCCGAGGCCGATGCGCTGGCCCGTCCGACGACGCAGCCGGTGCTGGTCGTGCAGTACGTCAACGTCGATCGCGACGGCCTTCCCGTGGAGGCCGCGACCACGCTGTTCGCGGCCGATGCCGTGCAGCTGGTCGTCGAGCCGGACGCGCTGGCATGACGCGCCATGCGCTCTACTTCGCGCCGCCGGCCGAGCATCCGCTCTGGCGGGCGGGCTGCGACTGGCTGGGCCGCGACCCGGAGTCCGGTGCGACGAGCGACGGCGGTGCGCATCGGGCCGATCCGCGTCGCTACGGCTTCCACGCGACGCTGAAGGCGCCGTTCGCGCTGCGCGAGGGCGCGACGCGCTCGCAGCTGCTGGCCGCGTTGTCGCACTTCGCCGACGAGCACGCGCCGTTCGACATGCCGCCGCTGGCCGTCGCCACCTTGGGCGACTTCATCGCGTTGCGGCCGGTCGCTCGCAAGGCCACCGAGGTCGGGCAGCCCTTGCGCACGCTGGCCGACCACTGCGTGCGGCTGTTCGACGACTTCCGCGCGCCGCCGTCGGCCGCCGAGCGGGCGCGCCGTCTCGCTTCCGAGCTCGACACCGAGCAGCGCGGGAACGTCGATCGCTGGGGCTATCCCCATGTCTTCGATCGTTGGCGCTTCCACATGACCTTGAGTGACAGCCTGCCCGCCACCGCCGAGGGGGACCGCATCGGCGGCGCGCTGCTGGCCGAGGCGACGCGCCATTTCACCGCCGCGCTGGCCGAACCCTTGCGCTGCGACGGCGTCGCGCTGTTCGTCGAGGATGCGCCGGGCGCCGACTTCCGCCTCGTGCGGCGTTTCGAGTTCGCGCGATGACGCTGCCCGCCATCGCCGGTGCCGATCGGCTGGTCGTGGTGGTCGGGCCGTCGGGCGCCGGCAAGGACAGCGTGCTGCGCGGCTGGCGCGAATCGCTGGGCGCCGACGCACCGGCTTTCGCGCAGCGCGTGATCACCCGCGAGCCCGACGCCACCGAGGCGCACGAGGCCGTCACCGGCGGCGACTTCGCCGGCATGCGCTCGCGCGGCCTGCTCGCCACCTGGTGGCAGGCCCACGGCCTCGACTACGGCGTGCGCTGGCAGCAACTGGAGCCGCTCGCGGCCGGCCGCTGGGTCGTGCTGAACGGCTCGCGCGCGCACCTGCCGGCGCTGCGCGTGCAGGCGCCCGGCCTGCGGGTGGTGGAGGTGAGCGCGCCGGCGCCCGTGCTCGCGCAACGCCTGGCCGCGCGGGCGCGCGAAGACGCGGGCGCGCGCGACGGCCGGCTGTCGCGCGCGATCGCGAGCCCGACCGCGGCCGACCTGGCGCTGGTCAACGACGGCGACCTGGCGCACTGCGTCGCGGCGCTCGTGCGGTGGTGGCACGGCCTGGGAGGGGAGTGACGGCAAGTCCTGCGGGCGAACTTGCCGGTGCGGCGGCCTCGCCGCGACGGATGGTCGGGCTCGATGGTTGCCCCCTTGGCGCCGTCGCAGCCTGGCTGCCGCTCGAGGACCCGACTTGCAAACGCCGGCCTGGCAACAGGGCGTGCTCGACCCGCAAGGGCCGATCGCCGCCGCCGAACGCACGATCCTGCTCGACGCCACGGTGATCATGCTGGCCGTGGTCGTGCCGGTGATCCTGCTGACGCTGGCGTTCGCGTGGTGGTTCCGCGCCGGCAACAAGTGGGCGCGCCGCGCGCCCGACTGGGCGTACTCGGGGCCGGTGGAGGTCACCGTGTGGGCGATCCCGACGCTGGTGATCCTGTTCCTCGGCGGCATCGCGTGGATCGGCTCGCACGACCTCGACCCCGCGCGGCCGCTCGCCTCGAAGGCCGCGCCGCTGGACGTGCAGGTCGTGTCGCTGGACTGGAAGTGGCTGTTCATCTATCCGCGACTGGGCGTCGCGAGCGTCAACCGGCTGGTCGTGCCGGCGGGGACGCCGTTGCGCCTGCAACTCACGTCGACCGGCGTGATGAACAGCTTCTTCGTGCCGCAGCTCGGGTCGCAGATCTACACGATGGCCGGCATGACGACCACCTTGCACCTGCAGGCGGATCGTCCGGGCACCTATGCCGGGATGTCGGCGCAGTTCAGCGGCGACGGCTTCTCCGACATGCGCTTCGACGCGGTCGCGCTGTCCCCCGCCGACTTCGCCGCCTGGCTCGCGAGCGCGCGGGCGAGCCCGGGCACGCTCGACACGACCGCGGCCGCCGCGCTCGCGCGTCCCGGCGTCGCGGCTTCGGCGGCGTTGTTCGGCCACGTGGCGCCGGGGATGTTCGAGGCGATCCTCGCGGCGTCGGTGAAGCGCCCGGCGCCCGCGATGGCGATGGCGATGGAATGACATGTTCGGCAAGCTGAGCTGGGCGGCGATCCCGTTGCACGAGCCCATCCCGCTGTTCGCCGCGGGCTTCGTGGTGGTGGTGCTCGCCGGCCTGCTGCTGCTGGTCACCGTCAAGGGCTGGTGGCCGGCGCTGTGGCGCGACTGGATCACCAGCGTCGACCACAAGCGCATCGGCGTCATGTACGTGCTGCTCGCGCTGGTGATGCTGGTGCGCGGCTTCATCGACGCGCTGATGATGCGCTCGCAGCTGGCGCTGGCCGCGGGACACGCCCAGGGGTATCTGCCGCCCGAGCACTACGACCAGATCTTCTCGGCGCACGGCACGATCATGATCTTCTTCGTGGCGATGACCTTCATGGTCGGCCTGATGAACTTCGCGGTGCCGCTGCAGATCGGCGCGCGCGACGTCGCGTTCCCGGTGCTCAACTCGGTCAGCTTCTGGCTCACCGCGGCCGGCGTGCTGCTGGTCAACGTGTCGCTGGTGGTGGGCGAGTTCGCGCGCACCGGCTGGCTGGCCTATCCGCCGCTGTCCGAGCTCGCGTTCTCGCCGGGCGTGGGCGTGGACTACTACCTGTGGGCGCTGCAGATCTCCGGCGTCGGCACGCTGCTGTCGGGCATCAACCTCACCACGACCATCCTCAAGATGCGCACGCCGGGCATGGGCTACTCGCGCATGCCCATCTTCACCTGGACGGCGCTGGCGTCCAACCTGCTGATCATCGCGGCGTTCCCGATCCTCACCGCCACGCTGGGCATGCTGCTGCTCGACCGCTACCTCGGCTTCCACTTCTTCACCAACGAGGCCGGCGGCAACGCGATGATGTACGTCAACCTCATCTGGGCCTGGGGCCATCCGGAGGTCTACATCCTGATCCTGCCGGCCTTCGGCATCTTCTCGGAAGTGATCGCCACGTTCTCGGGCAAGCCGCTGTTCGGCTACCGCTCGATGGCCGCCGCGACGATGGCCATCTGCGTGCTGTCGTTCATGGTGTGGCTGCACCACTTCTTCACGATGGGCGCGGGCGCGGACGTCAACGGTTTCTTCGGCATCGCCACGACGATCATCGCGGTGCCCACGGGGGTCAAGATCTTCAATTGGGTCTTCACGATCTATGGCGGCACGCTCCGCTTCGAGACGCCGCTGCTGTGGGCGATCGGCTTCATCGTGACCTTCGTCGTCGGCGGCGCCAGCGGCGTGCTGCTGGCCATCCCGCCGGCCGATTTCCAGCTGCACAACAGCCTGTTCCTCGTCGCGCACTTCCACAACGTGATCATCGGCGGCGTCGTCTTCGGCGCGTTCGCCGGCTACACCTACTGGTTTCCGAAGGCGTTCGGCTTCCGGCTGCACGACGGCCTCGGCAAGGCCGTCTTCTGGTGCTGGTTCGTCGGCTTCTGGCTCGCCTTCGCGCCGCTGTACGCGCTGGGCCTGCTGGGCGCGACGCGGCGCATGCAGCACTATCCGGAGACCGCGTGGCAGCCCTTCATGGTGGTGGCGCTGGCCGGCGCGCTGGTCATCCTGGCCGGCATCGTGCTGACCGTGGTGCAACTGGTCGTGAGCGTGCGCGCGCGCGAGCGCCTGCGTGACGCGACCGGCGACCCGTGGGACGGCCGCACGCTGGAATGGGCGACGCGCTCGCCGCCGCCGGCGTGGAACTTCGCGGAGCTGCCGCAGGTGAGCGGGCTCGATGAGTTCTGGGAGGCCAAGCGCGCGCGCGGCGGCGCGCTGGCGGCCGCGCCGGGCGAGGGCGGCAAGCCGCTCGAGCTGCCGCGTCCGAGCGCGCTGGGCATCGTCATCGCGTTCTTCGCGTTCTTCGGCGGGTTCGCGCTGGTGTGGCACATCTGGTGGCTGGCCCTCGCCGGCCTGGGCGGGGTCGTCGCGGCGGGACTCGCGCGCGCGTGGCAGACGGAGCACGAGTTCGAGGTGACGCTCGACGAGATCGAGGGAGCGCGCGCATGATCGCCGCGGCCACCGCCGTCGGCGGGACCGAGATCCCGATCTCGGAGCGCGGGCCGTCTCCGCGCAAGGTGATCGTCGGCTACGGCTTCTGGCTGTTCCTGCTCAGCGACATCATCCTGTTCTCGGCGCTGTTCGCGGCCTATGCGGTGCTGTCGGGCCGCACCGCCGACGGCCCGACGGGCGTCCGGCTGTTCCATCGCGACAGCGTGTTGATCGAGACCGGTTGCCTGCTGTTGTCGAGCTTTTCCTGCGCGCTGATGTCGCTGGTCATCGAGGTGCGGCGCCGCGGCCTGATGGTGGTCGGCGCGGCACTGACCTTCGCGCTCGGCGCGGCCTTCCTCTGGCTCGAGCTGACCGAGTTCGCCGGCATGATCGCGCGGGACGCCGGCCCGTCTCGCAGCGCCTTCCTGTCGGCTTTCTTCGCGCTGGTGGGCATGCACGGGCTGCACGTGTCCATCGGCCTGTGCTGGCTCGTCTCGATGGTGGCGCAGGTGTTCACGCTGGGATGGCGTCCGATGGTGATCGATCGCCTGGCGTGCTTCAGCCTGTTCTGGCACGCGCTGGACATCGTCTGGATCGGCGTGTTCACCATCGTCTACCTGGGAGCGCGCTGATGGACGAACGCGACCAGCGCCACGATCGATCGACCGACCAGGAGACCCCCGGCGGATCGCCCGGCTGGAAGAGCGGTCTCGTCAAGAGCCTGCTGGGCCTGGCGGCGTCCGTCGTGCTGACGCTGGCGTCGTTCTGGGCCGCGGGCACCGGCCTGGTGTGGGGGCCGGGCGTGCCGGTGCTGCTGGCGGCGCTGGCCATCGGCCAGATGGGCGTGCACCTCGTGTTCTTCCTGCACGTCTCCAGCGGCCCCGAAGGCACCAACACGATCCTGGCGCTGGCCTTCGGCGTGTTCGTGGTGGGGCTCCTGGTGTTCGGCTCGCTGATCATCATGGCCAACCTCGACGCGGGCATGGCCGGCCTGGACGGATTGATGCGCATGCAGCGCTGAGCGCCGCAAGCCTCGAAGGGGGCAGGGTATGCACCAGCTCGACCATTCACGGGGTCTTGACGATTCCCATCCAGAATCGCTTCCATTTCACAGGGAGCGACACCATCAACTACTTCCGCATGCTTTCCGCCGCCTTGCTGGCCGGCGCCTCGATCGCCGCCCAGGCGCAATCCGGCGACGAGGCGGCGCCGACGCACTGGCGCTTCGGCTTCCAGTTCGGCTCGGTGCAGGATCACCACAACACCGAGCCGGTCGCCCAGGTCTCGCTGGGCTACGACATCGATCGCACCTGGTCGGTCGAGGCGCTGGCCAACGTCAGCCTGCTGTTCATCCGTTCGGGGAGCATGGACGCGGGCGATCGCGAATTCAACAGCGCCGTCGGCGCACGCGTGCTGGCGACGCTGCCGCTGAGCGAGCGCTGGAACCTGGTCGGCGGACTGGGCGTCGTGTCCTTCAACGACGAGATCGGCAACGGCCCTTCCTTCGACAGCACCAAGGAACACAAGACGAGTCCGATGGTGAGCGTGGCCGCGATGTTTCACAAGAGCCGCCGCTGGTCCTTCGGCGTCGAGGCGTCCTCGTTCACCCAGGCGCACACGTTCAACGTGGGCCTTCGCAGCCAGTTCCACTTCTGAGCTGGCGCGTGTCCGGCACGGGCCTGCGGCGCGGCGCGTCGCAGGCCCGTCGCGCTTTCAGTGCGCGGCGATCGCGTCCTTCGCGTGCTGCGCCAGGCCGCCGGTGGGCGCCAGTTGCAGGTAGGTCTCGAAGGCCTTGCGCGCCTCGTCCGTCCTGCCCTGGCGCTGCAGCGCGTCGCCCAGGTTCACGTACGCGACGGCGCGCGACGGGTCGATCTTGAGCGCCGCCTCGAAGTACTTGACCGCGTTCGCGTCGTCGTTGGTCTTCCAGTAGACGAAGCCGAGGTTGTTGGCGGCCAGCGCGAAGTCGGGCTGCACCTTCAGCGATTGCAGGAACAGCTCGCGCGCCGCCGCGTAGTTCTTCTCCTTGAAGAACTGCATGCCGCGGTCGTTGAGCTGGCGCGCCTGCTGCCTGTCGCTGACCGGGGCGGCCGTGGGCGCCGCGATCTTCTGGTCCTTGCCCTGCAGGTCCTTCACGACCACGCCGTCGGTCGCGGCGCTCGCCGCGACGACGGCGGTGGTCTTGTCCAGCCGGGTGTTCAGCGCGATCGCGTCGACGGCCAGTTGCGGCGTGGCGTCGCTGATGTATTCCTCGCTGGCCGCGAGCGTGAACACGAACTCGCCGCCTTCCGAGCCGGGCAGGCTGCCGAAGGCCGGGGTCTGCGCCGAGACCGAGGCCACGGCCGGCGCGATGTAGGCCGCCAGCTCGGTGCCGGTGATGATGTTGTCGCCGTTCAGGTCGGCCTTGCCGGACAGGCCCTGCAGCAGCGTCCACGTGAAGATGGAGTGGCCGCCGGGGCCGCCGTCGGCCACCATCTGGTCGGCGCCGCCGGCCGTCAGCATCTGGCGGCCGACGCGGTGCGCGTTGTCGCGCAGGAAGTTGCCGGAGCGCGGGCTGGCGCCGCCGCCGCGCACCAGGCCGAGGCCGCTGTAGCAGGCGTCCATCACGAAGATCACGTGGCGCGCCACCAGCGACTCCGAGATGTTCTGCAGCTCGGTCATCGGGATCGCGTCGCCCGCGAGGTCGTCGGTCGCCGCGTCCGCCGGGATGATGTAGCCCAGGTCGCGGCCCGAGCTCAGGTGCCGCGTGCCGCCGTGGCCGGCGAAGAACACGAACAGGTTGTCGGTCTTCTTCAGGCCCGCCTTGGGCAGTTGCTCGTTGAACACCGCCATCACGTTGCTGCGGGTGGCCGACGAGTTCTGCAGCGAGATCACGTGCGCGGGCTTGAAGCCCAGCTTGGAGGTGAGCAAACCCTTGACCGAGTCGGCATCGCGCGCCGCGTGGCTCAGCCTGGGCCAATGCGCGTAGTCGTCGATGCCGATCACGACCGCCCACGAATCGCCTTCGGTGGTCGTGTCGGAGACCGCCGCCATCGACGCCGCGGCCGACGCCGCCGGCGCGGCGCCCGCGGCGTCCTGCGGCACGTCGACGAAGCCGCGGGTCTCGCCGGGCTTCATCACCGTGAAGATCTTGCCGTCCCAGCCGGCGAACTGGTAGCCCTCGGCCACCAGGCGGCTCATGACCAGCGGCAGCGCCTTGACGGTGCGTTCGTGGATGTCGTGGAACAGCACGATGCCGCGGCCGTTCCTGTCGATCTCGCGCATCACGCGGTCGGCGATGGAGTTGGGGATCGGGTCGGCCCAGTCCAT
>FTJN01000311.1_pt1 | contig 39830 bp, 46 predicted proteins | sample 1658361 | NCBI WGS metagenome assembly FTJN01 (sample SAMEA3914819, study PRJEB12502) | metagenome | biome: forest; material: soil | place: Canada | collected 2010-06-26 | depth 0.3 m
CGGCCGGCGTCGTCGAAGATCGGCCGCGTCGACAGCGACACCCACATCGGCGAGCCGTCCGCGCGCCGCAGCCGCAGCTCGAGGGTGCCGCCCTCGCCCGCGCCCTGGGCGGCCAGCGCGGCGCGGCAGCGCTCGGCCTCCTCGGCGTCCATGAAGTCGTCCAAGGGCCGGCCCTGCATCGCCTCCTCGGCGACGCCCAGCCACTGTGCGATGCGCGGGTTGACGAACGCGAGGCGGCCGGCGGAGTCGAGCAGCCAGATGCCCTCGCTGGCGGTCTCGACGATGCGGCGGTAGCGCTCCTCGCTCGCGCGCAGCTCGTGCGTCATCGCCTGCGCGGCCGCGTACGCCCGCGCGCGACCGGTGACGAGCTGGTGCGTGATCACGCCCAGCAGCAGGCTCAGCACGACGCCGGCCACCAGGATCACGGTGGAGGCGTTGCGCTCGTGCACGCGCTCGAACTCGGGCAGCGAGCTCAGCTGCACCGTCCACGTGTGGCCCGCGAGCGTGACGTACTCCTGGGCCTGGAAGCGCGCCCTGCGGATCGCCTCGTCCGCGCCGGCGTTCGGCTCGTTGACCGTGTCGGAGCGATACATCAGCGAGGCCTCGCTGGTGTCGGCGCCGTCGTGCACGCGCACCACCAGGCCCGGGCTCTGCTCGCCGTACAGCGTCGACATGAGGTCCGCGACGCGGAACGCCGCGCGCACCCAGCCGATGCCGTTCGCGCGCCGCTCGGCCACCGTGCCGACCGACGCGCCCTTCTGGTACACCGGCAGGTAGATCAGGCAGCCGGGTCTCAGGTCGGGGCCCGCGTCGACGCGCAGTTGCACCAGCGCCGTGAGGGTCGCGTTGCCGGAGTCGCGCGCCTGCAGCATCGCGGCCCGCCGGGTGGCCTGCGACAGCGAGTCGAAGCCGATCACCTGCCGGTTGGCCACGCTGTCGGGCGCCACCAGCACGATGGGCGAGTAGACGTCGCGCTCGCCCGGCGGGCGCACCTGGTATTCGGAACGGCCGGTCATGCGCTGGTGGCCGACGTGGTCGGCCAGTTGCGCCTTGGTCACCAGCAACGAGAAGGCGACGCTCTGCAAGCCCGCGGCGTCGGGGCCGGACATCACCGTCTCGACGTAGGCCTCGAACGCCTGCCGGTCGATGCCCTGGTCGGCCGACAGCAGCCCCTGCACGCCGCGCAGCATCTGCTCGTAGTTGGCGATGCGCTGCTCGATGCGGCCGGCCGCCTGGCGCGCGTTGGCGTCGAACACCGCGCGCAGGCGGGCCTGCTCGTTGTCGCGCTCGTGCACGCACAGCCCGATCGTGAAGGCGAGCGTGATGGCTCCGACGAACAACGCGATCAGGGGAGGCAGTGCGCGCTTCACTTTGGAATGGGCGTCAGAACTGCGTCATCTGCCTGGCGAGGTCGGCCGGGAAATACTTCTCGAAGATGCGCCGGATCGTCCCGTCGGCGCGCATGGACAGGATCACGTCGCGCCAGGCGACCAGTTGCGCCGGCGGCAGCGATTTTTTCGACATCACCAGGCCATGCAGCACCGGCGCGTCGCCGAACTCCAGGATCGAGGTCTGCGCCTTGAGCTGCGCGCCCGCGATCACCGGGAAGTCGAACGGCTCGATGATCATCGCCTGGATGCCGTCGTCGAGCAGGATCGTGTACAGCGGATCCAGGCTGCCCGCGTAGGTGATGCGCTCCTCCGCCACGACCGCGTCGACGAACGCATTGGCCTGCTCGCCGTAGCGGAAGCTGCGGATCAGGCCCAGGCGCAGCCCGCGCTTGCGGCGGAACTCGGCCACGCTGTGCACGTCGGCGTCGCGCCGCACGAGCAGGTAGTACTTGTTGGACACGTACCAGGCGAACGCGGCGAACTTGTCGCGCTCGGGCGTGCTGATGCCGGACAACGTCAGGTCGAGCGCGCCGCTCTCGATCAGTTGCCAGATGCGCGCGCGCGGCAGCACCGTGAGGGTGAGGTGGCAGCCGCTGCGGCGCGCCATCTCGTCGGCGATGTCCTTGTCGATGCCCTCGCCCGTCTGGCCGGTGTACAGCAGGCCGTGCTCGTGCAGGCCCAGCGACAGCGGGCGCGAGCAGTCGGGCAGCCGGCCGGCACCGGCAGGCGGCGTCGCCGGCGCCGACGGCACGGGCGCGGCGGTCTCCGGCGGCGGCGGGGCCTCGACCGCGGCGGCGTGCACGCCCGTGCAAGCGGCCAGCGCGAGCGCCAGCACGAGCAACCGTTGTCTCATGCTGCGGCGCAGCGAAGGCGACGGGTGGCTGGCGCGACAGGGCATGGCGACGAAAGTTCGGGCAAGCTGGAAGCCGGGCGGCTGGATGACACGGGCGCGGCGAGCGGGCGGCCCGACGCATCACCATGTTACAGACGAGCCGGCCGAAGGCATACGCCACGAGCCACGGAGCCGCCGCTTTCTTCACGCGCCGTAGGCGGTTCGGCCACGAAATCGGCACACCGGCGGCCGACCGGGCGCTTTCACCGGCCGTCGGAAGGGGACGACCGTGACGAAGTCCGCACGCCAGCGCGTCTTCCTGGAAGAGCCCCTGCGGTTCGTCGCTCACAATGCGCCAACGCACGCCACGACCCGCCTTCCATGCTCGCTCGAATCCTCCTGTCGCTGACCCTGCTGATCGCCGCCTGCTCGTCCAAGCATGGCCAGACGACGTGGATCAATGCCCACTGGGGCATGATGCGATCCGAAGTGAGCAGCGCCGTGCCCGGCCTCGTGGCCGGAAGCGGCGACCACCTCGTCACCGGCGCCACCGCGGACCTGCGCCTGGCCCAGGCCGACGTCGCAGGAACGACGCTGCCGGCGGACTTCTTCTTCTCCGAGGGCAGGCTCCAGCAGATCATGTTCGGCGACCACCAGTACCGGGACAACGCCGCCAACGCCAAGACCTTCGACAAGATGGCCGCCAAGCTTCGCGCCCAGTACGGCCAGGAGACCGCCAGCAAATCGTCGGATCCGGCCATCGGCCTGTCGCGCGACATGACGTGGATCTCGGGCGACACGCAGATCGTGCTGACCGCGATTCCGGTCACGGCGTCGACGTCGGCGTTGTCGGTGAGCTACTGGCGGGCTGGCAGGTAGTCGCGGGCGCTCGCGCGCCCGAACGCGAGCGCTACGTGGCAGCGCCGGGCACGCGCGCCTGGCGGCGGAACAGCCCGAGGTTCTCCTCCAGCCACTGAGGAAGCGTGCGCGGCGCATGGCCCGTCACGGCCTCGACGGTGAGCGTCGTCTCCGCCAGCGCCGAGTCGCGGAAGACCTGGTCCAGCCCCAGCAACAGGCCGGCGACGAAGTCGTCAGCCCCCGCGGCCAGCAGGACGGCGCGCTGCTGCTCGGGACTGCGGTGCTGGTAGGCGACGGACCGGCCGAGGAGCCGCGCGAGTTCCCCGGCGATCTCGGGCATGCTCCAGGCGCGTGCCGCCGTCAGGTGCCAGGCGCGCTGCGAATTCGGGTTCACGTCGGCCAGCAGCGCGGCGTGCGCGGCGTCGGCCACGTCGCGCGTGTCGATGAAGTTCACCCGCCCGTCGCCGGCCGCGCCGCCCCAGTCGTCGCGCGCGACCGCGGTGCCCGCGCGCGCGAGGATCTCGACGAAGGCCGACGGCCGCAGCACGGTGTAGCCGACGTCCTTCGTGGCGAGATGCGCCTCGATCTGCATGTGCCAGTCCATCGGATGCAGGCGCGAAGGCGCCCCGAACGTCGACAGCTTCACGATGTGCCGCACGCCGGCGCCGACCGCGGCGTCGATCAAGGCGATCTCGTTGGCCACCTGGCGTGGCGAGGTGCCGTGCGAGATGAACACGCGGTCGATGCCCTGCAGCGCGGCGGCCAGCGTGGCAGGCGAGTCGAAGTCGATTGCGGCGACCTCGACCTGGGACGGAAAGCGCTGGCCGTCGGGCGTGCGCGTCAACGCGCGCAACTTCACGGGTTCGGCGGCCAGGCGGGCCATCAGGGCCGAGCCGACGCGCCCGGTGGCGCCCGCCACGGCGATGCGCAGCGGACGGGATGGGGAAATGGAATCCTGGGACATGGGCAGCTCCTTGGCGAGTATCATGGAACGATCGGTCCACAATTATGGAACGATCGTTCCAACTTGTCAAGCGAGGCGCCCATGAGCGGAAAACCCCAATTCGACGAACCCGCCGTGATCGCCGCGGCCCTGGACGTGTTCTGGCGCCACGGCTACACCGGCGCGTCGATCAACCAGCTGACCGAGGCGACCGGCCTGTCGCGATCCAGCCTCTACCAGCGCTTCCAGGACAAGGACGGCCTGTTCCAGGAGGCGCTCGCCGCCTACATCGAGCGCGTGCTGCACCGCGCGAGCGCGGTCCGCGCGGACACGGCGCGCGCGCGGCTGCAGGCCCTGCTGCGCGAGTTCATTCCCGCCGACGGTGGCCGCTCCCGCAAGCCGCCCGGCTGCCTGCTGGCACGCAGTTGCTCCGAGCTCGTCGACCTGCCCGCCGCCGGCCAGTCGCTCGTGCTCGCCGGGCTGAAGCGACAGCGCACGATGATCGAAGAGCTGGCGCGCGAGGGCATGGCCAACGGCGAGCTGCCACCCGGCACGGACGTCGGCGCGCTGAGCTGGTATTACCTGGGGGTGCTGCAGTCGCTGCTCAACCTGCCGCCGGCGGGGGCGACGGCGGCGCAGTTGCGGGGGGTGGTGGAGGCGGCGATGCGGGCGTGGCCGGAGGTGGTGGCGGCCAATGGGGGCAGCGCGCGACCGGCGTGAAGGAATTCCGATCGGATCGGGCCAAAGCAAAAGGGCCCGCACATGTGCGGGCCCTTTGACTACCTGGCGGAGAGGGTGTCTGTCGGATCGCTAGGTTTCATGCGGGTTGCAGCCCGATTCAGTGCGCCTGCCCCCCATACCGTCCCCCATCGCGAAAACGCTTGAGAAAAGGCCCTACTTGCCGTGTGTCTGCGTCTCTGAGGCGCTCGCTTGCAGGCCCGAACACCACGGGGCTGCGGTCATCGGGAGGCCGATTTCCTGCCGAGTTGTACCCGCGTTCCGAGCTAGGATGCTTGCCCGGTGGTCATGCCCGCCGCCAACTGCCGAGTCCAATGCCTAAGCCGCTTCCTCGCTTCCTGTTTCGGCTCAAACGCCTGTCCGTGCAACTCTGCATCTGCGCCGCGACCGGCGGGCTTGTGCAGCTTGCCATTTATTACGGCCACTGGTCTGGGGCCGATCTGAGTTCGCTGGATCGCTCAACTTTCATCACCGCGCTCAGCGCTGTCGCAACGGTCATTGCGCTGTTTTGCTCGCTCTCCATTGCCTGGATACTGTTCGTGTCTCAGCAGGCCAAGGGTGAGCGTGTGGCGGCATACGACCTGTTGAAGTCGAGGCTGTTGGAAGCGCAGCGCTGGCTGCTAACTCAAGACGATAGTCCGGAACGCGACGTGTGCCTTTCTTTGGTCTTTGAACTCGACAAGCTCGACATGTCGGACCTTCCGCAGACGGATCGAGGCCCGGAATACGCGACTTATTGCAAGGCACTAGACGAGGGAATGGACTCTGTCGATGGCAAGTGCCGAGAGTTCTTTCTCGTGTCGATCATTCACTTCGGGTATATCGAGAATCTGCTCAATCGGATTGGCCTCGTATCGATCAAGCAGGTCGTATCGAAGGTATTCATCGACACCCTTGCGAAAGGCTTTTGGCTCGTCGGATTGGCTGTCGTTACTCTCGTCGCTTCGATGCTCTGGTACAGCGAAACCGTCAAGCCCACCCTTGTGATCGCTGCGGGAATCATATCGGTGGCCTCCGTCATGCTGCTGCTGGAAGTCTGGATCGATATTCGCCGGAACTACGACGACGACTTGGACTTTATCGAGGGTGAAGACGCTGCCGATTGACCTTCCGTCGTGGAGGGCAGATCACCGCTTCACTGCGAAGCGGCCCACCGGAGCGCTCCAGTCGGGCTCCGCTTGGCGTCGGCGCCCAACGCCACCCGCGAACTGTTCGTAGTGCCAACGGCCGACTACTGGGTGCCCCATGGCGTTCAGCGTGAATCTGATTTTGTGTGCGCGCAGCCAACGGGCTTGCGCGCCCTTTTGCTTGTAGCCGGTGATGGCGACAAGTTCCTCACGCGTCAGGATGGCAAGAAGCGCCTCGGGCACGTCGCAGTGCGGCCTACAGCGTCAACGTGTAGGTCGTGCCGACGACGGCCACGACGAGCAGCAGCCAGAACAGCGGTCGCGTCTGCCGCCCTTGCGAACTGGCGTGGGGCGCTGACGTGCTCGTAGACACGCAGGACAGGCCCGTGCCGGGCACGGAAGCCGTCAGCCGCGCCTTCCCCCGCCCGCTGTTGATCGTGAGGCCTGGAACGCCCGCCGATACGCTCACCCCGGACTTCGAGGCGTTGAGCCACAAGCCGGGAAATAGCTTGATTCGCTTGCGCAGACGGAAGGCCATAGTTCGGCGGGCTGTCAATGCGATGCGTGCGCGATTTCGCCACGGTCGTGGCGCGCTTGCGCAGCGGTCAGGCGCTTCACGAGGAACGTGAACAGCGCGAGCGCGCCGTCCGGCCGGCGCGTCGGGTTGCACAGCAGCCAGAGCGCGGCGCGGTTCATTTCGGCGTCGAGGCTGAGCGAGGGGCAGAGTTCCTTGAGCGCCATCGCCTTGTAGGCGCTGATGCCCGTGAACTCCCCGGTCTTCAAGTCGAATGCGATGGGCGCCGTGACGGGCGTGATGGCGTAGACGTTCGAGGTTGCGCGGTCGATGGCTTTGCGGGCCGACGCGGGAATCAGGGCAGACGAGAAGGAGGTGATCGACATGTTTGGTTCCGTTGGTGCAGTTGTGGAACTGCCGTCAACGCTTCCAAACGTGGCGGCAGTCAGGCGGGTTGGAAGACCGGGCACCAGCGGAAGCTGAACCGGCGAGTCTTGCGACTCCCCGCCTGAACTGCCTAAACAGAATCGGGCACAAAAAAATGGCCGAACTTGTCGGCTTTCGCCGCTGGTGCGCCGGGCTTCCAAACCCGCACTCCGTTTGAGGGAGTGAATGAAGTTTGACAGCGATTTGACCGACTTGGAAACTGTTACTGCGAGACTACCCAAGGGGTAGCAAAGCTACCTCTCAGTTAGGCGTTATGCCGAGGTCGGCAGACGAACAGCCGGCCTAGACGACGCCCATGCGCTTCACGAGGTCGGTAATGTCCTGGCCGTCAGCCTTCGTGCACTCCTTGTTCCAGACGCGCACGAACTCGTTGCCGTCGTGATCCTTGGTCATGAACTTGCCGGCCGGCGATAGCACTGCGCTACCCGGGAGCACTGCCCCAAAACTGTTCTTCGCCCGATACTCGTAGCAGGCGGCGCCGTCAGCGTGAACGTCGAGCGACGTGAGGGAGAACGACTCAGGGTCTTTCATCGCCTGCTTCAGCGTGGCCGCAGCGTTCGCGGCGACGGTGAACTGCGCGTTCTCCTTGTCCTTCGCAGCCTTCTCGGCGGCGCGCTGCTGCGGCGACTTCGTGGCTTCGACAGCGGCAGCGCCAGAATCGGCCCCCTTCTGCGCGACGATCCCTCCGATGACTGCCACGCCGAGCAGTGCAGCAATCAGCTTCGTCGCTAGGCTCGTCGGCTTCTTCGGCAAGACAACCTTGGCCCCGCACTTCGGGCATGTCGTCGCAGTCGTGCTGACCTCGTTCCCGCATTCCGCGCACTTGATAAGCGCCATATCGCCTCCCTGTGATTTTGGTGGATCGATTCTATGGTTAGCCTGCTCAGGCCGGGGAGGTGAGCGAGGTGTCCCGACGCGACAGAAATCACGAACTGAACTGCGGGCCGGATCGAATTGAACTTCTTCAACGACGGCGCTCACGTGTTCGAGTTTTCGCCGGCTGGGCTCCGGTTGCCCGCCGATCCTCCGCCGACAGCAGGGAAATAGCGCGACTTGAACCTGTGACATGCGCGCCTTGTCGCGGTAACTGTTCGCGATTTCGCCTGACGCACGGTGCGACCTCAGTCGCGGCAGTTGGACTTAAGTTTGCTTGCACGCTCAAAACTGTTGGTGGGTGTTCGTGCGCAGCGCCTGCGGCGCGGTCGGCGCAATCGTGTGCTTGTAGGCCGGCGTCCCGTCCTCGTTCATCGGGTACACGACGACCGCCAATGGGGAGAGCATCACGCTCTTGCGCGATGTCGCGGCCTTGCGGATCGTCACGCTTCTCGGCGGGTGCTGTGGCATCGCAGCGCTGTTCGCCTGCCACTCGTCGGCCTCGGCCTTGTTGCCGAAATAACGAACGACTTTCTTCGACAGCTTGCCCCGGAACAACACGCCATCGGCCACGAGCTTTGCGGCGCATGTGCTGACGCGGTTGGCGGGCCAGTCCGTCATTTCCGAGGTCGTCATGCCGCCGGGGCGGGACGCCAGCGCGATCACGTCGAATCTGTTCAGGGTCTTCGGCTTCATCACGGTCTTCCTTCATGCGGCCCAATCGGGCTCGCGGTTGCGGCGTCGGTTCGACTGTGGGACGTGGCCTTCTGGCAGAAGAAGATGGGCGAGGCGCTTTCGACATGGTGGGCGGCAAGGTGGGCAACGCCATCGTGCCGGCCTGCGACCCGCGCCAGTCCTCACGATGCGGCGGAGACGGGCTCCGCCATCGCCCGGCATGCGCGCTTCACTCGTCGGCCTGTTCGATGTGCCAGTTCGCGACCAGTGAGCGCACGAGCGCGGCGAGAAGCTGGTCGATCACAGGCCGGAAAAGGTCTTCGGCTTTGCGCGCCGCGCCATGTGCCGTGTCGTCGTCGCTCAACGTCGCCACCGTGACGGCTTCGTCGAGCACATTCCCGACCTTGCCGTGTACGTGCTCGATGCAGGCGGCGGGCACCCCTTGGGCTTGAAGCGCGCTGTCTACCGCGCCGAGCACGTCACCGCGCAGCTTGACCGCCAACAGTTGTGCGGACAGAAACTGTTGGGCGTTCAAAACGAGTGCCCCTTGCGGGCCGCGTTCTTCAGCCCTGCCGCCATCGCAGCCGGGTTCTGCATGAAGACGCGTTGAACGCTCGCACCGTCCATCGCCTGGATGTTGAGGTGCAGGTGCGTGTCGCCACCACCACCGCCACCCTTGAGCGAGCGGATCGTGTCCGCGTGCTCGGCCGGCAGAACCATTTCGCGCTGGTGCAGTTGCGTGACCGGGTTGACCCCCGCCGGGATGTCATAGCCCCCCTCAGCCGAGGCGAACGCCATGACGCCCGCATAGGCCGTGACAGCCGCCACAGGCGCGAGGAACGGGCCGACGTAGGGGATGCCCACGATGGCGTTGTACGCGTTGCCTGCCGCCGCCATTGCCGCCGCGTTCAGCTGTTCGAGCGCCGTGACCTTCGAGGCGGCGCGCATTTTCAGCTGACCCATGATCCAGTCCGTCGCCATCTTCGACACCGTGCTCGCGAGCGTGTTGCCGATATCGTGCAGCGTGCCCTTCCACGCATCGCGCAACTTCAGCTGGCCCGTCATGAGCCCCTTGAGCGTGGTGTTGAGCCCCTTCTCGATGCCCTGGCTCACCTGAAGGTTGAACTTCTGCGATTCGAGGTTCTGCTTGTTGTCGATGGCGGCGACCTTGACCGCATAGGCCTGCTCGATTTCGAGCAGCTTGTCCTTCTCCTTTTGCAGCGCGGCCGGCGTGACGGTCGGGTCTTGCGCGAGCAGGTTGATGCGCGCCTGTTGAGCCGACTGCATCACGGCGAGCTTCTGTTGCTGGGTGTCCTTCTCGATCTGGATGAACTGCGCCTGCGTGATCTTGCCGAGCGCGAGGTCGTTGTCGGCGACGAGCTTGGACAGTTCGATCTGATTGATCGCCTCCTTCTCGGCGAAGTTGACCGCTTCCTCGCTCGACGCCTTGCCTTGCGCGAGGTCTTGCTTCATCACGGCCAGCTTCGCCGCGTAGAGCTTCTGCCACGCCTTCGCCTGGTCGCCGTTCGCAGCGTTCGCCGTGTTGACGATCTGCGACCAGTAGCTCACGTCGTCGGCGAGGGCGCGTTCCTTGAGGCCGTTCTGAAGCTCATACTGTTGCTTCGCCAGCTGGTTGGTCTGCTCGTACTCGGCGATCTTCGAGGCGATGCCGCTGGTGGCGCCGCCCGTGTCTTCTGCTTTGTAGCTCCTGCCGCCCTTCTTGCCGGTCTTGTGCTCGGGCGCCTTCTGCTCGATGGGCGAGTCACCCATCGCGGCGCGCTGCATTTGCGCGGCGATTTCCTTGGCCTTGCCGGCGATGCGTGCCGCCGAGGCATCGACCACGGCTTCGATGTTCGCCATGCCTGCCCGCCACGCATCGGCGATGCTGGCGCCCGGGGTGAGCGCCGCCTTCGTGACAGCGGCGAACAGCTGGAAGTGCGCCACGCAGTTTTGCACCGCGCCGACGATGGCCTCGAACGTGACGACGAACACCAACTTGAGCGCGAGCACCGCGATCTTGACGACGTTGAACACGTTGGCGAGGAACTGCATGGCGGTGATGCCCTCGCCCGTGCCGCTGCCGATGGCGTCCCCGATCATCGTGAACACCTCGACCACCGCGTCCTTCAGCGTCATCGCCGCGTCGATCACGAGCCGGAACACGTCGGCGAGGCCCTGCATCACGACGGACATGATCTTGACGCGAGCCGGGCCGCTCTCGGCGAACATTTCTGCGAGTTCCGTGAGCACCGGCATCAAGGCCTTGCCGATGGTGTTCTGAATGCCGTCCATGACGAGGGCGACCTGTTCCATCGCCTCCTTGTAGGCCTTCATTTCGTCGGCCTGACGCGTGCCCACCGTGAGGCCGAGCGCGTCCGCAGTCACGCGGGCCTTCTCCATCGCCTCGGCATTGAGCTTCAGCAGCGCGGTCGCCTCCGCTGCGCCGCGACCGAACAGGGCTTGCGCCGCGAGGTTTCGGTCGGTGCCTTCCTTGTACTGGCCGAGCGCCGCCACCGCGCTGTTCATGACCTTCTGACCATTCAACAGTTCGCCCGAACTGTCGCGAGTCGCCACGCCCATCGCGTTCAGGCCTGCCTCGTTGGTCTTCAGCATCCGCGTCAAGCGCTGGTTCGCGCCCGTGTATGCGTCGGCGGACAGGCCCACCGACTTCAACGCGACGTTGAGGTAGCTGCCTTCCTCGGTCGTGATGCCGAGGGCCTTGGCGAGCTTGAGCGCCTCGCCGGTCATTTCCTTCGACGCGTTCACGCCCTCCTTGAACAGCGCGCCGCCGCCCAGGATCACGGAGAAGCCGATGAGCTTCGATTGCAGGCCCTCGAACACCTTGCCGAGTCCCTCGACGCTCTCGCTCATCTGGCTCGTGCTGGCCTTGACTGCCGTCTGTGCGGAGGACAGCCCGGAGAACAGTTCGCCCAATCGGACGCCAAACTTGACTACTACGCCGTCGTCAGCCATTGCTGAACCCCTTGTGAGCGAAAAGAAGACCGGCGACGATTGCCGCCGGCCTGAAGCCGCCCGAAGGCGACACGTGAAAGCAGTTCAAAGCTCGTCGAAAATCTGGACGAAAGTGCGGACGATCTCGACGCCCGACAGCGAGCCCGACGGGATGTTGGAGAGCAGTTGTGCGTCATCGGCGGTCAACGTGTTCGAGTCGATTCGACCACTCAACTCGCGCAACCTCGCCTCAAACTCCGAGCCAAAGCCCGGCCGGCCAAACCCGCTGTAGAAGGCGTCGAAGGCCGCATTCATGGCCGCGTCATCGACCTTCGGCGTGGCGCACCGCTCGCGCCGCGTCTTGGCCGCAAGTGCGCGGCGCACTTCAGCAGGCAGGACGAACAGCCTGTTCTTCACGCTGGTTGCGCCTTGCTCATCGCCGCAAGAATGAGGCTCGCGAATGCGGCCGATTCCCCGAGGGCTGCAGCCTGCGCCGCCGATTCCTGTGCGTCTGCTGCGTCCTGCGCGGCCGGGGTGCGCAGCCCGAGCGTGTTGACGAGTTCGATGAGGTTCGGCGAGTCGTCGGGCACGTCGATGTTGCCGCTGGCGTCGGGCGTGTACACCGTGCCGTTGACGCCGATGGAGCTTGTGTTTTTTCGTACGCGGAGAAGCATTTGATTTCCTTGGTTCGATTCGCCCAGGCGGGATTGCCGTGGCGTCACTCGGTTTCGGCGGCGCGCAAGTCGTCGTCGGAGAGGTCGCTGAGGTCGGTGAAGTCGAGGGCGACGGCCGACAGGCGCGGGTGAATGAATGGAGCCGCCCTGGTCGCAGCGTCCACCGCAGCCGGGCCGTCGCCGGCTGCGTGGTATTTGTTCATCCAGAACATCAGGACTTCGAACGGCGCGAGGCCCGTCTCCGCAGCCGCTACAGCGAGAGCGCGGGTCTTCTTTGTGGTCGCGCCGGGCTTCCGGCCACTGCCTGGACGTGCTCCGCCTCGTGCCATGTGGTTGATATCCTTTGATTAAAGAATCAAACCAGGCCGGGAACAGTCACGCCATCGGTCAACAGTCGCGCCCGGATCGCGGCAAGTTGCTCGGGTCGTTGCTTGTGGGCGGCATCGATATCGGTAAGGGCACCACCCGCCGTCTTCGCGCTCGGGCTGTTCAGGCTCGGCACGCTGAAATGGAAGACGCCTGCGGTCAGCAGGTCGGGGTTCATGTTGTCGGCGACGGCGAGGGCTTGGTGATAGGCCAGGACGGTCGCGAGCTTCGTCGCGAGAGCGTGGGCCGTGACGGCGTAGTCCGCAGCCGCCTCGTCGGCCAGTTCGCGCAGGTAGCGTTCACGTGCGACGGCTTCGATGCCATCGAGCGCGACGAGGCGTTGAGCGAGAGTCGTGCCTGCGGCTTCCAGGCCCGCGAGTTCATCCGACAGGCCACCAACCCCCGCCAGAGCCTTTTGCGCGGCAGCACGGGCCGTTTCCGCGCCCTTGCGGGCCGTGCGCGCCTGTTCCAGTTCGTCGGCCGTGCCGTCGCCGATGAGGACGCGGCCTTCGACGAGCCCGCTGGCGGTCGCGGCGGCGGCGACGGCGGCATCGGCGCCTACGACGGCGGATTGCTTCGAGGACAGTTCGGCGCGCAGGGTCGCCGTGCGCATGTTCAGCGGCGCGAGCTTCTTGTTGATGGCGATGCGCTCGGCGGACAGGGCGCGCAGGGTTTCGAGGGATGTGGTCATGTTCACGTGTGCTTTCATTTTTGGAGGTCAGGAGCCGGCTCGCCGAACAGGACGCGTCCGGAGATGAGGCCGCTTGCGGCAATCAGCGCATGGCCGGCTGCGTCCAGCGCTGATTGCGTCGATGACAGCTCCGATTGCATCGACGACAGCTCGGCGGTGAGCGTTGCGATGCGCCGTTTCAGCGGCCACAGCTTCATGTTGATGGCGCTGTACTTGTCGGAGAGCGAGTACAGCGTTTGGATAGATTGGTTCACGTTTGCTTTCAGTTGTTGGAATCGTTGGCGGAGGCGATCAGGACGTACTTCGCAACTCGTTGGTGAGACTTGCCGCACTCGGTCGTCTCCGTGGTGCGCAGGGTGATGATTTCGTGCCCCTTGCCGCGAAGTTGATGGACGCGAGCGGCCGGCATCATCACGTCGAAGTCGCGGCGCAGTTCAACCGTCGATTTCGGGCCAGTGCGCAATGCGGCGATCACTCGCGACAGCTGCGCGCCGATACCGTTGGAGTGGTCGGTGCCGATCAATGGGCACCTCCCACGCGGCGGAGGAACTGTTCGACTTCGTGCAGGTCGGCCAGCGTGCAGGCGCCCTCTGCGCGGGCGATGAGCCACGAGCCATCGGGCAGCTTGTGGAGCACGTAGCCGCGACGGGCAAGCGATGCACGGAGCGCGATCCGACGTTGCGCAGCGCGCTCGTCGTCGTCACAATGGAGGTCTGACCTGTTCGTGTTTTCCAGACGGCCCGCAGCCTCCCCCGAGGTCGGGCCGTCGTCGTTTGCGCGGGCGATCACGAGCGGCTACCCATCTGCGACAGCAGGCTCGTCGCGCTCGGCAGGTACAGGCGGCGCAGCGAGAGCACGCCGTCCTTGACTCCGACGCTGATGCCGTGCGCTTCGAGGTGCTCGATGGCGCCACGACTGCCGCCGCCGGGAATGTCGGCGAGGGCGACGAACGGCGAGTCGCTCAGGCCGGAGGCGGGCGGCTTCGCGGTGAGGCGCGAGGCATCGGCGCCGGCTTTGATCGCATCCAACTGTTTGAGGGCGCGCTGCCTACCGAAGGGCGACAGCTTCTCGAAGTGGGCAATGAGCTTTGCCGCTGCATCTGCGTTCGCTTGAGCGCGGCCGGCGCCATGCGGCGCGCCGGCCTTCGCGATGCGCGCTTGCGTGGTCGTCCCGACCATCTTGCGGATCGACGCTTCGGCGACGGACAGCGCGTTGGCGGCTTCGACCTTGCGGGGCTGTTCGTGGTGCGCGTTGACGTTCGAGAGGATGCGGGTCACTTGGCACCGCCCATCTGAGCGGAACGCATGGCGCGGTACTGGCCGACGTTGACGAGGACGCTGTTGCCGACCTTGAACGTCTTCGGCAGCAATCCTTTCTTGACGCGGCGCCACGCGGTGACGGGGCTGATGGAGTCGAGCGCGGCGACGACGCCGAGCCGCACGTTGGCCGCGTCGGGCAGCTTGTCGAAGCCACGGAGCGCGGCTTGATCTTGCGTGGTGAGTGCCATTGCAATCCTTCGGGTTGGTGGTTGCGTATCGCTGAAACAGCGCACAACCCGAGGATGCTTTTCAATGGCGGTTTGAAGTGGTGGATGCCACTTGCGAAGTTCTCTTGCAGTTGCGACTAACGGTGGTTAGGCGCGAGCGCACACGCGGGGCCTTCGATGAGCCCACACGGCGCCGGTCAGTCTCGGCGATGGTGGGTAGCAGGGTGGGAGGCGCCTCGGAATCGGCCATGCCTCATAGGTGAATCAGGCGGAGGATATCTCCGCCATGTACATGAACGCCGTGGTCGTGCACTGCTCGCCGGGCACGCTGTCGATGCCGGCGCTGCCCGGCGTTCTATAGTCGGCCGGGCAGCGATGAACGAGTCGCCAGCTTCAACCGGCGAGGTTCCGCGACCATGAACAGTTTGCGCATCGGAGTGCTGTCGTCCATCGTCGCCGTCGTCCTGAGCGCCTGCGCCAGTTCGTCGGGAGTCGTGAAGACCGGCGCCGACAGGTACAGCATCACCGTCTCCGCGTCGCCAGGGCGTGGCGGCGTGCCGGCGGCGAAGCGCATGGCCTACGAGGAAGCCACTGCCGCCTGTGCGAAGCAGCCGGGCCTCAGTATCGAGACTGTTGACGAGTCCGCGAAGTCGCCGACGTGGACTGAGGGCATGGCTGTTGTCACGCTCAACTTCAAGTGCGTCCCAGCCTCGCCCCAATGATGGTTTGTGCTGTCTGCTTCTTGGTGGGCGGCGGAGTGGGGCATAGCAAAGCCAACCCTGTTAAGGGTGAGCCAGCGTCTTTGCTTCCCGGAGCCACGACATCGAGAGCATCGGACAGGTCGATCTAACGCGCCTGCCTTGCGATCCTTTCGCCCCCGTTGGAGAGGCACCTATCGGGCGACCGCATCACGCCAAAACCCACCATCCCGCGTGATCCAGCTTCGGGCGTTGGCGCTGCACGCTGTCGTCATCCAGTGCAGCACACGGTGAGCGTTGCTCACATGGCTTTGCAACTGTCGGCGGCAACAGTTCGGGCAAGTGGTGAACGCCACTCGCGGAGTTCAGACGACGGCGTCCAACTCTTTCAGAACAAGCTGCACGAGCGTCCGGCTTGGCAGCTTCTTCATGCTGGTGTCCTTCGCGCACCTCAACAGAATCTCAGTGGCGCGGCCTCGCTTGCTGACTGAGGGCGGCAACCTGCTGGCGTGCCGCTTGATCGCTTCGCGCATTGCGTGCGCCGAGCCCGACGTAACAGTTGCGCCAACCTTCGCGCTCGCAGGGTTGCGCACCAGCCTGTGATACAGCGCCTTCCTGCGCTCGAAGGCAAGCGTGTACTGCGTGTCGCGTGACCACGGGCCGCTTTTCGGCTTCGCCACACGGCAGGGGCGACCGAGGTTGATTTTTCGGTTGATGAACTCGACCGTTTGCTCGTCGGAAAGCGCCGTCCCGCCTGCGGCACGAACTCGGCGGATTTCTTCCAACGCCCGGGCAGGGTCGTCGATCTTCTCGGCCCGCATAGGCTCCAGATCGGCCCGTGCTGGCTCCGAATCGGAAGACGTAGGGGTTGGTGGCCCAATGGCCTTCGGAGGCTTCACAGGGTCGCGATTCCAAAGACGTGGTCGCCGGCCGGCGGATCGGGGCAGAACTGTTGTCGGCTGTTCACGCCGCTACCTTCGACTCGGCGCGGGAATCGATGGGGACGACGTTCGCCTTTGCGGGCGGCTTGGCGATGAAGTTGGCCCAGGCCGTCATCATCTTGCGGCGCTTTTCCACCATGTCGCTGCGCTGGTAGACCTGCATCACGCTGTTGCCGACTTGGTGCGCGAGTGCGATTTCGCTCATTTCTGTCGGGTAGTTCGTTTGCTCGGTGGCCCACACCTTGAACGTCGAACGGAACCCGTGCGGCACGATGCGTCGATCATTCATCTTGGGATCGACCCAGGGGGTTTCTGTCGTGTGCATGCCCTTGATGAGTTCGAGCATCGCCGCGTTGCCGATTGGCTCGCTGTGGGACTGAAAGATGAAATCGCCATTGGCGGTTTTCTCCATTTCCCGGAGCAGTTGGACAGCCCTTGGTGACAGGGCGGTGCGGTGCTCCTGATCCATCTTCATCTTCGAGGCCGGCGACACCCAAATGCTGTTGTCCCAATCGATCTCATCCCAGGTCGCCTCAATGACCGGCCCTGTGCGTTGGGCCGTGAGGATTAGGTACTCCAACGCCTTCGCCGACACACCGCGCCGCGCACCGAGCGCCTGAACGAAGTCGTGTACGCGGGCATACGGCAGCGACGGGTGCGACTCTTTTTTCGCCACCTTGCTTGGCTTGGGCAGCAACAGTTCGAGGTGGCCCTTCCACCGTGCCGGGTTGAGGCGCTCGATGTTGGCGTGTTTGTCCGACCATGCGATCACCGACTCGATGCGACTGCGCACTCGTGTGGCGGTTTCGGTCTTGTCAGTCCAGATCGGCTTGAGCGCGGCGAGGACGTGTTCTTTCTGGATATCGCGCACCAGCAGGTTCCCCATGAAGGGGGCGGCGTAGGTCTTGAGCGTTGCCGTCCACTGCGGGCCGTGTTTCGCGTTCTTCCACTGCGGCGCCTGCGAGTCGATGTACTGGCGGCTTGCTTCGGAGAATGTCATCGCCGATTTCTGGTCGGCGATCAAGCGGGCCCGAACCGCCTTGCGGTCGGCGACGGGGTCGTTGCCGGCGCGGATGCTCTCACGGAGGTCGCGGGCAAGGCGCCGCGCATCTGCGAGCCCAACATCGGGAAAACCCCCAAGGCCGAGTTCGCGGCGCTTTGTGCCGACAACGATTCGGAGAACCCAGGATCGAGCGCCGGTCGGCGCAACCTGAAGCGCGAGGCCGGCGACACCGCCGACGAAGTTGAGGCCGGGCTTCTTCAGCCTGCTGACCTCAAGTGCTCCAAGCTCCGCAGTCTTCTTTGCCATGCCCGACTCCCACTGTTGTGCCTTCCCACCTTGCTACCCCCCATTGGGAATGCATATGGATGCAATGCAGTGATTATCGGTGAAAGAGCCCAGAAGGCATTTCACCGGGCTACAGGCTCGTTTTTGATGCCTGATGACTACCCGTGAAATGCTCAACTGGCGGAGAGGGTGGGATTCGAACCCACGGTACCTTGCGGTACGCCTGATTTCGAGTCAGGTACATTCGACCACTCTGCCACCTCTCCAGGATTCTTGGCGTCCGCTGTGGTCAATTGAGCGGAGTCCGACACTCTAGCACGGTTTGTGCGGGTCGGCAACACGATGCGGCTGCGCGTCGCAACTCAGCCGCCGAACGCCAGGAAGGTCACCCGCACCTTGCCGTTGACCACCCGCACGTCGCGCACCGCGAGCTTGGCGAGCGCGGAGCGGGCGGTGTCGCCCTTGAGGGTGTAGATGGGGTGGCCCTGCAGGGCGCGGCGCAGGGCGTCCGGACCGCGCACCTTGACCACCTGGACGAGGTCCGGCGGGAAGCCGGTGAGCGAGAAGTTGTCGATCTGGACGTCTTCCAGGTAGAAGTCGCCCTGGTAGCGCACGTAGCGCAGCAGGCCGGAGAACGCGACCTCGCCGGGCATCTCGCGGCGGCCGAGCGTGACGAGCACGGCGGCGGACAGGCCGATGCGCGGCGAGCCGTCGACGAGCTTGACCACGGGCCTGCTGAGGGTCAGGCACGCGACGAGCATCGTGCAGTTCTTCTGCGGGAAGCGTTGGTCCAGGCGCGCCTGCAGTTGCGCCTGGTCGATGTCGATGGTCGCCTGCGGCATGAAGGCCGTGATCGCCCACCAGCCCGCCGCGCCGAGCACCGCGACGACAGCCAGGACCATCGCGACGCGGTGGGCGTTCATGGCGTGGACGGCCCCTCGTCCGGGGCGGCCGGCGCCTGCTCGCGGCGGTTGTACTCCGCACCGTACTTCACGCCCAGCAGGTTGCAGGCGATACCGGTCACCGTCAGGAGCAGCGCCATCGAGTCGACGCCAGCCGGCGAACCCAGCGCCAGGCCGATCACGGCGGACACGCCGGCCATGACCAGCCCCGGCCGGAACTCGTCGCGGCGCGCGACGCGCGCGCACACGTAGCCGCCGAACACCGACATCAACGCGCCCAGCAGGATCCCGCCGATGTACAGCGCGGAGTCGTGCGGCATGTTGTCCATGGCCTCGTGCATGTCGCTGTCGGCCACGCCCTGCCCGTGCAGCTGGATCGCGTAGATCACCGAGATGACGAGCCCGCAGACCGTGGTGCCGCCGAAGTCCACCGCCAGGCCGAGGAGCACGGCCTTCAGCGGCGACCCCGGCGTCGCGGGCGGGCGCGGGTTCTTCGTGGAATCGGTCTCTGGCGGCTTGAACGGATGGGTCGGCATCAGGGACGGAGGTGGGTGGGGTTCAGGCGGGCGCGTCGTCCCAGTGTGCCGCACGCTGGCGGCGCTCCAGGCGCCAGTTCGTAACTTCCAGTCTCACGCCGTCGGGATCCGAGAAGAAGGTCGCGCAATAGTCGTCCGCGTACTCCGGATACAGGCGGGCGTCGGTGGCGGCGACGCCGGCCGCCTGCAGGTCGCGCGCGACGGCGTGCACGTCCTCGACCGTGTCCACGCGCAGGCAGAAGTGGTGCAGCCCCGGCGAGTACGGCTCGTGCGCGCGCGCCACGCGCGCGGGCCGCAGCACGAAGCCGAACAGCCGGTTGAAATACTGGACATGCGGATCGCCGGCCAGCGTGAACGCGTTCTTGCGAAAGCCCAGCGCGTCGCGCAGCACGCGGTCGTAGAACGGCTCGGACCGGGCGAGGTCCGAGACGGTGATGTAGATGTGGTCGATGCCGGTGACTTCGGTCAAGGCGATGCGCTCGTGGCGGTTGGACTCCACGCCATCGTAGCCGCTCCGGCCCGGCCTCAGGCCGCGCTGCTGGTCGCCCCCATGTTCGGCGGCTGGACGTAGTCCAACACCTCGTCGGCGGTCTGCGGCCCGATCACGTTGGGCTCCAGCATCTGCGCGAAGCGCTGGCGGTAGACCCAGATCTGGCGGTCGCCGGGCCGCAGCAGGCGCACGGTCGTCGTCACTTCGTCGGGCGAGATGCGCACGCCCAGGCCTTGCGCCGTGGCCACGAGCAGCGGCAGCTTCAGCGCCGCCGCGAACGTCTCGATCACCGGCTTGAGCAGCTCCGGCACGATGACCAGTACCAAGCCGCGCCGCGGCCGCGCCGTCCACTGGCCCATCGGGGCCTCGGGGCCGGACGTGACGCACAGCGCCAGCCGGTTGCTCAGTTCGATCGGCTCGTTGCCGCGCTTGCGCGTCAGGACGACGTCGTGGATCGCGCTGCCCGAGCCCGGCTCGGCGCCCTGCCCGAGCGCCCAGCCCAGCAGGTCGGCCAGCCGCGGGCCTTCGATGCTGGCCCCGCCCAGTCGATTGAGCGCCGGGCCGATCAGCCATTTCGGCGGCGCGGCGTCGAGCTTCACATACGGCAGCGCCACGCCCGCGGCGGTGAGGAACGCGCTGGTCCAGCGCTGCAAGGTCATCGCCTTCAGGTCGAGGCCCACCAGCGGGGCCGGGCCCGTGAGGTGGACCTCGCACAGCACCTCGTGCAGCGAGGCCGCGGGCGACTCGTCGGTGGCGAGAAAGCGCGGCACGCGCTCGTACAGCGACTCCCAGGCGCTGCGCGCCGCGATCGACCAATTCATCGACGGCAAGGCCGCCGCGCCCAGGGCCTGGGCCTTGCGCGCCTCGCGCAGGAGGCGCGGATCGTCGAGCGCGAAGGCCGCGGCGCGCTCGGCGATGTCGGCCAGGCCGGCGCCGCCGTAGTCGCGCGCGCTCGTCTCCATGCGCTCCATCGCCCACACGAGGCCCTCGGCGTCGAGCGACGCGAAGCCCTGGCCGGTCGACAGCGCGTTCAGCCCCAGCAGCAAGGCCTCCGCCGGCTGTGCGCTTTCGCGCGCCGCGCCGCAGAAGCTCGCCACCATCAGCGTGTGGATCACGGCCTTCGCGCTGCCGTCCAGCATGGCCAGGAAGTCGGTGAGCGCGCGGCCGTCCTCCATCAACGTCGAGCGGCTGCCGCTGCCGGTGAGCACCTGGTTGACGTTGACGATGGCCGCCTGCACGCGCGACCACGCCGGCGTGGTGGGCAGCACGCGCAGGCGGTCGCCCAGCATCTTGTAGACGCGGCCTTCGGGCGCGGCCGGATCCTCGGCCCACTTGAACACGCGCCACAGGTTGGCCTCGATGGTCACGATGCGTTCCATGCGGGCGGTGACGTCCGGGTCGAGCACGGTGCGCGGCGCGCCAGGCGCGGTGGCGCTCGCGGCCGGAGCCGGGGCCAGGGTCGCAGGCGCGACCCCTGCCGCAGGCTTCCGCTCGACAGGCAACGGCGCCTCCTCTGCCGCCGCGGGCGATACCCCACCCGGTTCCTCGACGCGACGCATGCGCGCCTCGCCTGTCGGGAAGTAGCGCCAGTGATAGACGTCGCCCGAAGCGCCGGTGCTGCGCGTGACCAGCGATTCGTCACCCAGCAGCATCGACTGCAGCACCGGCAGCCCCGGCTCGGCGCGCGCCGACCAGGCCTTGGGGGGCAGCTTGTTCCAGCGCTGGGAAGCGCGCACCACGTCGCGCACGTCGCACAGGAAGCGCAGCACTTCCTCCATCATCGTCGCGAGAAAGGACTTGTCGTCCTCCGACAGCGCGCCGGCCAGCATCACGTCGGCGCCGACGGCCTGCACCTCGCCGAGGTTCATGCGCTTGACCAACGCGTCATGGAAATCCTTGCGGATGGCATGCGGCGCGATCCGGTCACCGCCCTTGAGCCACTCGCGGGTGGGAAAGTAGAGCGCGTCCAGCAGCGTCTGCGACATGCCCGGCCGCTGGCGCAGCCAGGCCTGCACGTGCGGCTGCGCCAACTGGAACTCGATGGCGACCTGGAAGGTCACGTCGATGCGGTAGGTGTACTCGGTGCGCACCGCGCCGGGCGCGACATGCAGCGTGCCGCCCTCGCCGCGCAGCGCCGCGATCTCGCGCGCCAGCCCCAGCGCGTGCAGGCGCGAGCGGTGGCGCAGCACCCACTTGAGCACCTCGAGGTCGACGACGTCCACCTCGGCGTCGGCCGGCGCGGCGGAGAAATTCATGCCGGTCGCACCGGCGGGCGACGGACTCATGTCCGGCAAGGGCGCGGACGGCGTGCGGTCGACCTCCAGCAGCTTGTCCAGGTAGGCCTCGACGTCCACCGGCCGGTAGGTGACCAGCAGCGAATGCGTGAAGTACGACGACGCGCGGCCGTAGGCCGTGTCCTGGCTGCGCATGCGCAGCGTCTCGAGGTAGCTGCGGTCGGTCACGAAGCAGCTGAACACGTTCTCGGCGACGAGCTTCTTCATGAAGTCCATCATCGGGACGAAGCGGTCGGCGAGGTCGGCCACCTTGTCGAGCTCGTCGACGATCAGCACCGGCGCCAGGCCGCAGTCGCGCAGGCGCTGGATCAGCGTGGGCAGGATGCGGTCGAGCGTCTTGAGCGACAGGTCGGGGATGAAGGTGGTGTCGAGCTGGCGCTCCGCGCGCTGCGTCGTGGTGGTGGAGGCCTTGAAGAAGGCCGCCGAGCCGATGGCCGTGACGAGCCCGCCCACCATCGCCATCCCCAGGCTGTGCGAGCCCGCCGCGGCGCCGCCGGCGACTGCCGCACCGGCGAGCACCGACACCAGCGGCTTGACCAGCTCGCCACCGCGCAGCTCCAGCCCCGACTGCCGCTCGCTGGTCGCCTGCTCGCTGCGCGCCGATTTGTCCTGCGCGCTGATCTCGCCCGAGATGCGCAGGTGCGCGTTGCACATGCCGTTGAGCGCGACCAGCTCGCGCGCGCCCTGGTCCAGGCGCGGCGAGAAGTCGAACAGCACGCCCAGCTGGCGCGCTCCGGCCATCTCCCAGAACTCGTGCAGGCGCGCGGCGGTCGGATCTTCGGTGACCTCGATCTCGAACTGCGCCGCCAGTCCGGCGACGTCGTCGCGCATCCACGGCGCGGGCTCGCGCAGCACCGGCCCCTCGACCAGGCGCTGGCGGAACGCGCGCACGAACTCCTTGACCACCGCGCGGTGCACGCCCAGGATGATCTGCTTGAGCGCGGCGACGCGCGGCGTCTCCGAGTCCGCTTCGGCGGGCGACGGCGGCGGCGCGCGGCGCGGGCGGCGGCGCGTGTCGTCCGGCCTGGCCGGATCCGGCGTCTCCATCTCGAACAGGCTGGGCCCGTGCAGGAAGATGGGCAGCGGGCGCAGCAACTGCTCGCCGGGCCGGCGACTGTGGCGCAGCACCTTGTCGAGGGCGTCGGCCACCATCATCGTCTTGCCCGCGCCGCGATGGCCGGCGACCAGGAACGAGCGGCCGTGCACTTCGCCGCGGCAATAGCGCATCAGCTCGAGCTTCAACACGCGGCCGGCGTCGGTCTGCGCGTTGCGCACGATGCTCTCGCTCTCCGATTTCAGCGCCGCATCGCTCAGCGGATCGGCCCCTTCGAGGATCTGGATCGGCATCGCGCGCTCACTTGGCCGAGGCCGACGCCGCGGACGACGCCGCCTTCGCTTCGGCCTTGGCCTCGCCCGTGCTCGCGCTCGCCGCCCTGGCCTCCGCCGGTGCCGCCTCGGCCCTGGCATCGTCCTTCAGCGGCAGGCGCGCCATCGTCAGCGCGAGCGCGAGCAGGATCAGCGCCAGGCCCGCGACGAGCCGCGCGAGCGCCGGCGACAGCTGCCAGCCGGTGCTGCTGCCGCCGAAGCCGCCGGCATGGCGCCGGAACGAGAAGTCGCCCGCGTCGGGCCGCGCGAGCGCGAGCCAGAGCATCCACAAGCCGAAGCCGACGAGCGCCAGGGCGGCCAGGCCGCACAGGACGTCGGGCAGCATCGCGAGCCAGACCGGCGCGGCGTCGGTGGCGGCACAGGCCAGGGCCGGCGTCGCACATCCCAGTCCCCCGCCCCACCGTCCCCAGATCCGTTGCCGCATCGTGCGCCTCCCGGCCTGCCGCGCGCGGGGATGCCCGGGCGTCGGCGACCCGTCATTGGGAAACGGGCCGCGGCGGCTGTCAATGAGCGTCCGTGGGGTTCACGGCGTGCCGGGCGTTCACTCCGGCAACTCGTCGCCGCGCATCAGGCCCAGCAGCTCGCGCGCCATCGGGATGGCGGCCACGGCCTCGCCGTCGCTCTCCAGCACGCTGTCGGCCAGTTCGCGCTTGGTCTGGTGCAGCGTCAGGATCTTCTCTTCCAGCGTGCCGGCGTTGACGAGCCGGTAGACGGTCACCGGGCGCTGCTGGCCGATGCGGTGCGCCCGGCCGCTCGCCTGGTCCTCGGCCGCCGGGTTCCACCACGGGTCGGCGATGACGACGTAGTCGGCCACGGTCAGGTTCAGCCCGAACCCGCCGGCCTTCAGGCTGATCAGGAACAGGTCGCCCTCGCCGTCCTGGAACGCGTCGACGCGGCGGGTGCGCTCGGCCGACGGCGTGCTGCCGTCCAGGTACTGGTAGGCGATGCCGGCGGCGTCCAGCGGCTCGCGCAGCAAGGCGAGGAAGTCGACGAACTGGCTGAAGACCAGCGCCTTGTGGCCGTTGGCCACGAGCTCGGTGGCGAGCTCGGCGAAGGCCGTCACCTTGGCGCCGGGGCGCTTCAAGGTGGGCGTGACCAGGCGCGGATCGCAGGCCGCGCGGCGCAGGCGCGTGAGGCCGGCCAGGATGTTGAGGTGCGCCTGGCCCGCGCCGTCGCCCGACAGGCTCTTCTCCGCCGCGACCAGCGCCTCGCGGCGCAAGGCCTCGTAGTGCGCCTTCTCGGCGTCGTCGCCCTGCACCTGCAGCACGAGCTCGGTGCGTGGCGGCAGGTCGGCGAGCACCTGGGCCTTGGTGCGGCGCAGGATGAAGGGCGCGATCAGGCGCTTGAGCGTGCGTTGCGCGCCGCGGTCGTGCTGGCGCTCGATCAGGTTGGCGAAGCGCTCGTTGAAGCGCGCCAGCGTGCCGAGCAGGCCCGGGTTGCAGGCGCGCATCACCGACCACAGCTCGCCCAGGCGGTTCTCGATCGGCGTGCCCGACATCGCGAGGCGGAACGTGGCCTGCAGCGCGAACACGGCCTGGCTGCGCTTGGCCGCGGCGTTCTTGATCGCCTGCGCCTCGTCCAGCACCAGCGTGGCCCACACCTTGCCGGCGAAGGCCTCGCCGTCGATCTGCAGCATCGGGTAGGAGACGAGCAGCACGTCGTGCTTGCCCATCTCGGCGATGACGCCTGCGCGCTCGCTCGTGCTCCCGCGTTCCGCGTACACGTGCACGCGCAGGGACGGCGCGAACCTCGACGCCTCCGAGCGCCAGTTGCCGATCAGCGAGGTCGGCATGACCACCAGCGTTGGGCCGTTGGCGGCGCGCGCCAGCATCACGGCCAGCGCCTGCAGCGTCTTGCCCAGGCCCATGTCGTCGGCCAGGCAGGCGCCGAGGCCGGCCGAGGCGAGCCGCATGGCCCACTCGAAACCCTCTTCCTGGTACGGCCGGAGCTCGGCCTGCAGCGTGGACGGCAGCGCCGGCACGATGCGGCGCGCCTCGTCGAGCGCCATCAGGCGCGCCGCGTAGGCCGCGTCGTGCTCGACGCGCGCGCCCTCCATCGCGGCCTGCAGCCACGGCGCGGCGATCGCCGGTGCGCGCACCTCGTCGGGGTTGTTCGCGCGCGCCACCTGCTTCTCGGTGACGGCGGCGATGTCGGCCACGCGATCGCGCAGTTCCTGCGTCAGCGCGAGAAAGCGGCCGTCGCCCAGCGGCATGAAGCGGCTCTTGCCCTCGGTCGCGAACGTGATCAGTTGCTGCAGGCCGACCACCAGCTCCTCGTCGATCCTGAGCTTGCCGTCCAGCGCCAGCCAGTTCTCGTGCGTGCGCACCTTGAGCGTCAACTGGTCCAGCGCGCCGGGCGTGACGCGCACCGGACGGCCCTGCGGCCAGTCCAGCGCGAGGATGGACGTGTGCGGCTGCAGGCGTTCGACCAGCGCCAGCGCGTCGTCGGCCGCGTCGACGAGCCATTCGCACGGGGCGTCCGGCGGCAACTCCGTGAGCGTCGGACACGTGTCGAGCACCGACTCGAGATGCTGGCGCTCCAGTTTCAGGTCGCGCTGCACGCCCACGCTCTCGCCCTTCAACGTGGCCACCACGCGCGCCCGGCCGCGCCCCGGGATCAGGCGCGGGCCGACGGCGGCGTAGTCGGCACCGAACGGCGCGGCCACGAGGCGCAGTTGCAGGCCGTCGCCCACCGGCTGCAGTTCGGCGCGCAGACGCGATTCGGCCACCAGCTCGCGCGCGGCCTGCGCCGTCGCGGCGTCGTCGGCGTGGATGCGGAAGTGGCTGCCCAGGCCCGTGAGCACCTCCTGCAACTGCGCGGCGCCCTGGCGCGGGATGTCCAGCCCCGTCGGGCCCAGCAACTGCGCGACGCGCTTCTGCGCGGCCGTCAGGCGGATCAGCCTGGCGCGCTGCGGCCCGTCGCGCCAGATCGAGACCAGGCGCAACGCGTCGAGCTCCTTCTGCTCGGCCTCGCTGCCGGCCCAGCGCGCGACAGCCGCGTCGTTGGCCACCTGCAGCGACGGCTGCATGCGCACGCGCAGCCGCTCGCCTTCGTCGACGACCTCCAGCTCGGGGCCGCCCTCGACGAGCTCGATGAACTGCTCCGGCGCGTCCGCGAACGCGACGTGGGGATGGTCGAACAAGGCCCCCATCGCTTGCGCGAGGTCGAGCCGCAGCGCACGGCCGAAGGTCTCCTGGCGGATCGCGCGCACGATGCCCGCGTCGGCCGGCGTCAGCGTCTGTGCGCCGCGTTGCAGGCGGCTCAGCGGCACCTCCTTCGGCTGGCCCCAGCCGCGCGGGCCGCGCTTCTGCTCGTGCGGCACCAGGGCGCGGACGGCGCCGTTGTCGCCGGTCTCGATGAGCCAGACGATGCGGCTGTCCGGCGTGCCGGCGGGCGCGGCCGGCGTCGCCGCGGGCTCGCCCAGCGCGCGCAGGGCCGAGAGCGCGACCTGCCAGCGCTCCAGGCCGGCCGGCACGAAGAACCACGCCGGCGCGGGCTCGCCGCCCAGCACGCGCAGCGCCGCGCCCAGTTGCTCGCCCATCGCGTCCAGGCCCGCGGCGTCGTAGGCGCTCTTGAGGTTCTGCGCCGAATCGGCCTCGGTGGGCGGCAGGCCTTCGGCCAGCGAGCCCTCCTTCAGCCAGGCGCGCATCAGCCAGCGGTTGTGATCCAGCGGCGAGATCACGCGCGACGCGCTGCGATAGCCCCACTGGCTGCCGTACGGCAGGAAGGGCTTGGCGTCGCGCGGCGCCGCGCCGAGCCGCATCTGGATCGCCAGCGCGATCGCGCCCAGCGGGTGGTCCAGCACCGGCTCGCGCTTGCCGCCTTCGGCCAGGCAGAACTTCAGCGCCTTGTCCAGGTGGGCGGGCGTCTGCTGCGCCAGCAGCGCCAGCACGTTGGGCAGCGCGACCGACGGCGGCACGAGGCCGCGCCGCTTGCCGGTGATCTTGCGCAGCGCGGCGAGCGCGGCGTCGAACTCGGGTTCGGCGTCCGACCAGCGGCCCTGCGCGGCCAGCGCGGCCGCGCCGATGGCCTGCGCCAACGCGCGGCGGCCGGCGTCCGACGCCGGCGGCGCCGTGGCCGGCCGCGGCGTCGTGATGTGTCCGTGCGAGGCACGCATCGCGTCCAGCAGATCGCCCTCGGCGGCCGAATCGACGGCCGGCGCGAGCAGTCGGCCGAAGGAAGCCACCCATCCGGCGTCGCGGCGGTCGGCGCCGTCGGACAGCAGCCGGTCGAACGCGAACGACCAGCGCAGCGCATGCGTGTGCGCCGTGGTCTCGTCGTCCACCAGGCGCCGCGCCCGCTCGCGCACGAAGGCCGCGCCCAGGCCGATGCCGGTCTGCAGCGTGGTGCCGAGACGATCGAGCGCGCCGGCGAGCAGGTCGCCCTGCATCGCGGGGTGCAGGCGATCGAACAAGGCTTCGTCGATGCAGTCGGCGAGCGCGGTGTCGAGCAGCGCGGGGATGTCGTGCAGGCCGGGCGGCAGCCGATCGAGCAGCTGGGCCAGGTCGACCGCGCCGGCCCCGCACAACGCGTCCAGGCGGACGCGCGCGATCGCCGCGGCGAGCGTGGGAAAGCGGCCGTGGCTCTGGCGGCCGAGGCTGGCCGCGGCGTAGGCGTCGGCGTGCGCCAGGGCATCCTGCAAGGCCGGCTGCGGCACGCGGGCCAGCAGCGTCGCATACACCACCGGGTACACGTTCATCGGCAGCGTCCAGAAGCCGGGGCGGCGCTCGTCCTCGTTGGCGAGGCCCGCCGATTGCAGGCGCGCCAGCGTGTGGCGCACCAGCTCCTGCGACGGCGCGACGCTTTTCGGCGACCGCACCGCGGGGGAAGCGAGCAGGTCGGCCACCCACGCGCGCGAACGCGCCAACGCGCCGAGCGCGAGCGCCGCGAGCAGGTCGCGCGCGGACGCGTCGAGGCCGGCGAGCGGGTCGTCGGGAATCGGTTCGGCCATCGTTCGCGCTCAGTCGCGGGCGCGCTGCGGCGCGCTCACGCGGCCTTGCGGGCCCAGAGCTTGAGCACGACCTCGGTCGCGGCGCGGCTCAGCTGGTCGCGCACCTGCGGGTCGTCGAGCTCCTCGTCGCTCGGGTGATCCTCGGCGTCGGCCGCGACGTCGACGTCGCCGCCCAGCCAGGCGATCGTCGCCAGCCCCGGCCCGATGTCCGGGTCGGCCCGCAGCGGTGCCCACGCGTCGGGCGCGAGGTCGGTGGCCGCGAGAAAGCCCAGGCACCAGTCGGTGGCGTCGGCCAGTTCCTCGCCCTGCGTGCCCGGCACTTCGGCCACGCTGAACACGGGCTCCCACGCGTCGGGCGGGCCCGACAGCGCGGCCTCGATGCTGCGCAGGTGGCGCAGCACCAGCACCGTGGTGCGCTTGCGTTTCTGGTTGGAGGCGAACGGCGCCGGCGCGGGCTCCTGGTCGCCGCCCCAGATCACGGGCAGCCAGTCGGAAGACGCCCCGATGGCCGCCGGACCCACCAGCAGCGCGGTGAGGTAGCCGTCCATGCCGTCCAGCGTCATCGAGCCGTCGGCGGGCAGGTTCGTGAGCAGGTCGTCGAGGCTCGCGAGCTCCTCTTCGGTCAGCGGCGTGTTGGGCGACTTCGGGTCGTACGAGGGGTAGTCCATTTGAACCTATGAATGAATGCATCGAGCCCACGACGGGGTCGTACGTGGTGTCGGGGAAGGCGCGGCACGCCGCCCGGGCCGGTTGCCCGGGCAAGTGTCGCAACGCACACCGGCGCCGCGTACGACCCCGGCCCGAAGGGTCGACCCCATGATCCGCTTAGCGTATGGAAACGCTGAAGGGGTCGACGTGGGGTCGAGGTATTCGTTCATAGGTTCTACGCCTTCAGGACCGCGAGGCCGCCCATGTACGGACGCAGCACCTCGGGCACCACCACCGAGCCGTCGGCCTGCTGGTAGTTCTCCAGCACGGCGACCAGCGTGCGGCCCACGGCCAGGCCCGAGCCGTTGAGCGTGTGCACGAGTTCGGGCTTGCCCTGGGCGTTGCGGAAGCGCGCCTGCATGCGACGCGCCTGGAACGCGCCCATGTTCGAGCACGAGCTGATCTCGCGGTAGGTGTCCTGCGCGGGCAGCCAGACCTCGAGGTCGTAGGTCTTGGCCGAGTTCGCGCCCATGTCGCCGGCGCACAGCAGCATCACGCGGTACGGCAGGCCCAGCTTCTGCAGGATCACCTCGGCGTGATGCGTCATGTCCTCGAGCGCCTGATTGCTTTGCTCGGGGTGGGCGATCTGCACCATCTCCACCTTGTCGAACTGGTGCTGGCGGATCATGCCGCGCACGTCGCGACCGCCCGAGCCGGCCTCCGAGCGGAAGCACGGGCTGTGGGCCGTGAGCTTCACGGGAAGGTCTTCCGCCTTCAGGATGTCGCCGCGCACGGTGTTCGTGAGCGAGATCTCCGAGGTCGAGATCAGGTACTGCTCCGGCTGCGCCTCGTCGCCGCCGCGCAGCACCCAGAACATGTCTTCCTTGAACTTGGGCAACTGGCCGGTGCCCTCGAGGATCTCGCGGTTGACGATGTAGGGCGTGTAGCACTCGGTGTAGCCGTGATCGGTCGTGTGCGTGTCCAGCATGAACTGCGCGAGCGCGCGGTGCAGGCGGGCGATGCCGCCGCGCAGCACGGTGAAGCGTGCGCCCGAGAGCTTGGCGCCGGTGTCGAAGTCCAGGCCGAGCGGTTCGCCGACGTCGACGTGGTCCTTGACCGGGAAGTCGAACGTCGCGGGGGTGCCCCAGCGACGCACTTCGACGTTGCCCGTCTCGTCCGTGCCCGCGGGAACGGTTTCATCGGGCAGGTTGGGCAGGCCCATCAGGATCGTGTTGAGTTCGCCCTGCAGCGCTTCGAGGCGTTCGGCGCTGGCCTTGAGCTCGTCGCCGATGCCACCGACTTCGGCCATCACGGGCGCCGTGTCCTCGCCCTTGCCTTTGAGCATGCCGATCTGCTTGCTCAGGCTGTTTCGGCGGGCCTGCAGTTCCTCGGTGCGGGTCTGCAGCGTCTTGCGCTCGGTCTCGAGCGCCGTGTAGGCAGCGACGTCCAGATAGGGTTGCGGGCTCTTGCGGAACTCCAGGCGGGCGAGGACGGCAGGCAGATCGCGGCGTAGCTGGTTGATGTCGAGCATGGTCTTGGAATCCTTGAATTCGATCGATGCAATTTCAGGGTGTCGCGCGGGCCCGCGAGGGCGCTCGGGCGCGAGAGGCGATGCGTTGGCGAGCGGCGACCCCGGGGGGCCGCGCTCGGACGGCGAGCGTCAAGATCGCGCCGCGCGCAACTCGGCCATGCTGCGATCGCCGAGACCCATCGGCAGCGGGAACTCGACCGTCTCCTTGACGCCCTCGATGTTGCGCACGCTGACGGCGCCGAGCTGCTTCAGGCGGTCGATGACGGCCTGCACCAGCACGTCGGGCGCCGAGGCGCCGGCGGTCAGGCCCACGCGGGCGCGGCCTTCGAACCACTCGGGCTTCAGGTCTTCGGCGCCGTCGACCATCCAGGCCGGCGTGCCCAGGCGCTCGGCCAGCTCGCGCAGCCGGTTGCTGTTGGAGCTGGTGGGGCTGCCCACCACGATCACGACGTCGACCTGCGGGGCCATGAACTTGACCGCGTCCTGGCGGTTCTGCGTGGCGTAGCAGATGTCCTGCTTCTTGGGTTCGCGCACGAGCGGGAAGCGCAGCTTGACCGCTTCCAGGATCTGGGCCGCGTCGTCCACCGACAGCGTGGTCTGCGTGACGACCGCCAGCCTGCTCGGGTCGTTCGGGTGCACGTCGGCGACGTCGGCGACCTCCTCGACGAGGTAGATGCCTTCGCGCAGCTGGCCCATCGTGCCCTCGACCTCGGGGTGGCCCTTGTGGCCGATCATGATGAACTCGTAGCCCTCGCGCGCGAGCTTGGACACCTCGACGTGCACCTTGGTCACCAGCGGGCAGGTGGCGTCGAACACCGAGAAACCGCGCTGCGCCGCCTCCTCGCGCACGGCCTTGCTGACGCCGTGGGCCGAGAAGACCAGCGTGGCGCCGGGCGGCACGTCGGCGAGATCCTCGATGAAGATCGCGCCCTTGTTCTTCAGGTCGTTGACGACGAAGGTGTTGTGCACGATCTCGTGGCGCACGTAGATCGGGCGGCCGAACTTCTCCAGCGCGCGCTCGACGATCTCGATGGCGCGGTCGACGCCGGCGCAGAAGCCGCGCGGCTGCGCGAGCAGCACCTCGTCGACGAAGCGCTTGTTCTCGGCGTGGGCCTGCGCGTCGAGCGCGGCCATGACGTCGGTCTTGATTTCGCTCATCACATCACCCCGATCAACTGGGCCTCGAACGTCACCGGCTGGCCGGCCAGCGGGTGGTTGAAGTCGAACAGCAGCCAGTCGGTGCCCTCCTCGCGGACGACGCCGGCGAACTTGCCGGTGCCGTCCGGGGTGGGGAACTCGACGACGTCGCCCACGCGGTACTCCTCGCTCGCGTCGCCGTGCTGCGCCAGCAGGCTGCGCTTGACCCGCTGCAGCATGTCCGGGTTGCGCTCGCCGTAGGCGGCGCCGGCCTCCAGGTGCCAGGTCATGCGCGCGCCCTCCTCCATGCCGACGAGGCAGGCCTCGATGGCCGGCGCCAGCTGGCCTGCGCCCAGCGACAGCGTGGCGGGCTTGTCGTCGAACGTGCTGACGACTTCGGCGCCGTTCGGGCCGCTGAGGCGGTAATGCAACGTCAGAAACGAGTCGGGCTGGACGATGTTCACGAATATGAGGCGGTTGGGCAGGCACGGCCTGCAGGGATGCGCACGACACTGGAAAGGTCGGCTTGCCGGGGGGGCGCCGATGGCGCTTCTCCCACGAAGAAACCCGATTTTACCTGCCAGGCCCGCCGCCATGTCGATCAAGGAATTGCCGCTCGCCACCCGCCCACGCGAAAAGCTGCTCGCGCACGGCGCCCAGGCGCTCGCCGACGTCGAGCTCCTGGCCCTGCTGCTGCGCACCGGCGCCCGCGGCGTGGGGGTGCTGCAGCTCGCCGAAGGGCTGCTGCAGCGCTTCGACGGGCTGGCCGGCCTGATGCACGCCACGCCGGCCGAGCTGGCGCGCGCCAAGGGCGTCGGCCCGGCCAAGCGGGCCGAACTGGCCGCGGTACTGGAGATCGCCCGCCGCGCCCTGGCGCAGCAGCTGAAGGCGGCCCCGGTGTTCGACTCGCCGCAAAAGGTCAAGGATTTCGTCGCGCTGCGCCTGGGCGCCCTCAACCACGAGGTCTTCGGCGTGCTGTTCCTCGACTCCCAGCACCGCCTCATCGAGATGCAGGAGCTCTTCCGCGGCACGCTCGCCCAGACCAGCGTCTATCCGCGCGAGGTGCTGCGGCAGGCGTTGTTGCTCAATGCCGGGGCGGCCATCCTCGTGCACAACCACCCGTCGGGCGTGGCGGAGCCGTCGCGGGCGGACGAGATGTTGACGCAGTCGCTGGTGGCGGCGCTGCGCATCATCGAGGTGCGGGTGTTGGATCACCTGGTCGTCGGGGCGGGGTGCGTGACGAGTTTTGCGGAGCGGGGGTTGATGTAGCGGGGCGTTTTCGGCCGTTGCGATTCGGAGAGCCTGCATGCCGGCTTGGTCTGAGCGCGGGCGGCCGTTCCGCTGGTCAGGCGTTGCGTGCCGGCTTGGTCTGAGCAGGGCGGGTGGGATCTCGTCGAATCGCGTTCGCCAGTCGCCGTAGAGCGTCGCGCTGGTCGCGAATCGGGGTCAATGCATATCGCCGCGTTCGCTGGGGATCGGTGTCAGGCATGGCCTCGGCCGCAACGCAGGAGGTCTGCAATCGCCGGCTTGGCTGGCGGCACGAGGAGATGCCAGGCACCTCCGGGAGCGGCCGGCGCAGATCAAACGTCGACGCCGGATATTCGCGTACAGCGTGCAGCGTGCAGCGCGCACCGCGCACGCAGCGCGGATCTACGCGCGCAACGCGCGCGTCCCACCCACGCCGCGCGCCGCAGGCGTGCGATTCGTCGAACTCTAGAAGGAACGCCGGCACACCGGCCCAAGGTTCGCGTCAAGCCCGTTGCCCCGCCAGAGCGATGGCCGCGGGCATCGTCGCGGCCTCGATGGCCCGACGATGCCTCTACCAAATATAAAAACTGTCGATTCAATTTGTCCCAACCGCCTAGCCGCCACCAGCGAAGGACGGTGGGGGAGTCTTCCTGGCGAGGTCAAGGACGGAATTCGCCCGAAGGGCGAAGGGGGGACACGAGCCAGGAAGACTCCCCCACCGGCCCTGCTCAGACCAAGCCGGCAGGCAACCAATGCGAACCATCGCGCCCCAACGCAGCGACCAGGCCGGTACGCCACCTCGACGAACCAGAACGCCGCGAACGCAGCGACCAGGCCGACACGCAACGCCGAGGCACACACGACGCCTCAAGCCGCAAAGAAACGCCACCCGAAATCCACGCCACCCCACCATCGGCGAAAATAGTACCAACGACGAACGGGCCCCGTCGCGCACACCGGCCCCACACGAGGGAATTGTCTTGAAAGTGCGCAGCCTCCAGGATCTCGGCGCCATGCGCGAGGCGCTCGCGCGCGCGGAACGCGAGGCGGCGGAGGCCGCGCGCCGAGCCGCCGAGGAGAAGGCGCGCGCCGATCGCGAGCGGCGGCAGTTCGAGTTGGCCGTGGGCAGCGTCAATCCGCTGAAGGCCGCGCCGCGGGCTGACCTGCGCCCCGAGCCGCCGCCGGCGCATCCGCGCCAGAAGGAACTCGACGAGGCACGCGCCCTGGCGGAGGCGATGTCCGACGAGGTCGACGTGGAGTCGCTGCTGCTCACCGACGACGGGCTGGGCTTCCGGCGGCCGGGCGTGTCGCTGGACGTGCTGGGCCAGTTGCGCAAGGGCAAGTGGTCCATCCAGGACCAGCTCGACCTGCACGGCCTGCGCCGCGACGAGGCGCGCGAGGCGGTGGGTGTCTTCATCCGCCACGCCGGGCAGCGCGGCCTGCGCTGCCTGCGCGTGATCCACGGCAAGGGCCATGGCTCGCCGGGGCGCGAGCCGGTGCTCAAGTCCAAGGTGCACAAGTGGCTGGCGCAGCGCCAGGAGGTCATCGCGTTCGCGCAGGCCGCCGGCCCGCAGGGCGGCGCGGGCGCGGTCATCGTGCTGCTGGCGGCCTGACGATGGCCCGCGCGCTGTCATGCGGCGTGTTGCTGCTCAACGGCCGCGACGAGGTGTTCGCCTGCCACGCCACCGGCACCGCGCGCTGGGACCTGCCCAAGGGCGTGGCCGACGCCGGCGAGGCGCCGCGCGACGCGGCCGTGCGGGAGGCGTGGGAGGAAAGCGGGCTGCGCCTGCCGGCCGACCGCCTCGCCGATCTCGGCGAGTTCGACTACCTGCCCGCGAAGCGGCTGCACCTGTTCGCGCTGCGCGTGGCCGACGACGCCGTCGATCTCGCACGCTGCCGTTGCCGCTCGTTCTTCCCGCACCATCGCACGGGCGTCGCCACGCCCGAGGCCGACGCGTGGGCCTGGAAGCCGCGCGGCCAGGCGCCGGCATGGTGCGGCAAGAACATGGCGCGGGTGCTGGGCTCGCTCGACGCCGTGGCGCTGCGGGCGCTGCCCGAGCTGGCGCACGTCGAGGTCGACCTCAGTCCGCAGAGTCCTTCGGGAACGGCCGGCTGAGGTAGCGCGAGCCGGCCAGGCCGAAGCGCCACGGCGCGTCGATGGCCTTGGACAGGCCGATGCGCGGCCCGACGACGACCTGCACCGGCTCGTCCGGCGCCGCGACGAAGAACGGCGGACGATCCAGCGGCAGGCCGTACTGCGCCAGCGTGATGCCCAGGGCCTGGCCGAGGCGTCCCGGACCCGCGCACAGCAGGCGCGCGTCGGCCAGCCCGCGCCGCTCGCGCATCGTCTCCAGCCCGGTGCGCGGCTCCAGCGCGCGGATCAGCACCCCGGCGCCGTGCCCTGCCGGCCGGCACGTGAAGTTCAGGCACCAGTGGATGCCGTACGAGCGGTAGACGTAGGCGTGGCCGGAGGGCCCGAACATGGCGGCGTTGCGCGCCGTCGGGCCCATGAACGTGTGCGAGGCCGGGTCGACCTGGTCGTAGGCCTCGGTCTCCACGATCACGCCGCCGACGCCGTCCACCTGCAGCGTCGCGCCGATCAGGGCGCGGGCGACGAGGTCGGACGGCTGGTCGAAGTCGATCGCGCGGGCGGCGGGCCGTTTCATCGGGCGGCGGCCAGCAGTTGCAGCGTCGCCGGGTCGGAGTCGCCGTCGAAGAACCGGTCCAGCGCGCGGCCGAACACGCTGCCGGCCTCGTCGATCTCCCGGAACAGGGTCAGGCAAGAGCGCAGCTTGAGGTCGTCGGGCGACCCGAAGATGTCATGGGCCGAGCGGGCCGGCACGGCCAGCACGAGCGCGACGCACTCGCGCAGTCGAGGGCCGAGGATCGGATGCGCGAGATAGTCCTTCGCCTCCGCCCCGGACTGCAGCCCGAAGTGCCAGGCGAGCTGGCTGCGGCCCAGGCCGCGCAGCTGCGGGAAGACGAACCACATCCAATGGGTGCGCTTGCGCCCGGCGGCCAGCTCGGACTTCACGGTCTCGACGTGCGGGGCCTGCGCCACGACGAAGCGTTCCAGCGTGTCATCCATGCGGGTCGCCCTCTTCCACGAACGCGCGCAGCCGTTCCAGCGCGTCGTCCCATTGCCTCGAGATGCGATCGAGTTGGCGGTGCACCTCGCGCAGGCGCTGCGGCCGCAGGCGCCAGATGTGCTCGCGGCCGCGCCGTTCGCCGGCCACGAAGCCCGCGTCCGACAGCACCTGCAGGTGCTTGGTGATGGCCTGGCGCGTGACCGCGGACTTCTCGCTCATCTGCGCGATCGACTCCGGCCCGCTCGCCGACAGGCGCATCAGCAACTGCAGCCGCGTCGCGTCGCCGAGCGCGGAGAACAGCGCGGCCGCGGCGTGCGCGCGTCTCGCGTGCGCGTCCGCGGCGTCAGCCGGCGACATGGGCCCGGATGTTGTCGAGTTGCTCGGCCCAGCCGCGCCCGTTCATGCGGAAGGCCTCGGCGATGCGCTCGGGCGGCAGCCGGTCGAAGCCGGACTCGACGATGGTCACCAGGGTGCCGCCGTCCTGCGGCTGGAGCAGGAACTCGACCCGCGTCATCGGCTCGGCCGAGTAGTCCTTGTTCATGTCGACCGCGTAGGGATGCCACAGGTAGGCGAAGCGCGTCTCCGGCTCGATCGCCTCGGTCACCAGCGTGAAGCGCACGTGCTCCCAGCCCGGGTAGGTGATCTGCCCGGAGGTCGGCTGGCCGACGACGAACGGCGCCTCCAGCCTGACGTGGAACCACGCGCCGAACTGGTCGGAATCGACGATGGCGCGCCAGACGCGCGAGGGCGGCGCCTTGATGTGCAGGTGCTTGCGGATCTCGTCGGTGCTGGACATGGCGGTCTCCCGGTCGGTGCGCGTTTGTACCGCCGTTCGCGCCGTCATGCAACTCACGGGTTGCATGTCCAGGCTGGGCCTCAGGCGATCATCCGGCCCGCCAGGAACCGCCGGAACGCCCCCAGCAAGGCCTTGGCCGCCGTGTCCCAGCGATGCCGGGCGGCGGCCTCGACGCCCAGCGTCGACAGGCGGCGGTGGAGCTCGGCGTCGCCAAGCAGGCGTTCGATCGCGCCGGCGATCGCCTTCGGGTCGTCGGGGTCGGCCACGAGCGCCGCGCCGGCCGCCACCTCCGCCAGCGCCGTGGTGCCGGACATCACCACCGGCACCCCGCTGGCCATCGCCTCCAGCACCGGCATGCCGAAGCCCTCGGCGTAGCTCGGGTAGACGAACACGCACGCATGGCGCACCAGCGCCGGCAGTTCGGCGTCGGCCACGCGTTCGAGGAACGTGACCTCCCGGGCCAGCCCCAGCTTCTCGACCTCGGCGAAGGCCTCGTCGTGCTCGATGTCGCGCTGCCCGACGATCAGCAGCGGCGGCCGCGGCTCGGCCATCTGCGCGTAGGCGCGCACCAGGTTCAGGTGGTTCTTGCGCGGCTCGAGCCGACCCACGCTGATCAGGTAGCGGCCCGGCTCGACGCCGAGCGCCCGCACGAGGTCGGCGCCGTTGGAGTCGTCGCCGCCTTCGGCCGAGGCCGGGTGGAAACGCGCGCGGTCGACGCCGTTGCCGGTGATCGTGACCGACAGCGGCTCGACGCCGTACAGGCGCGCGATCTCGTGCCGCGAGAAGTCGCTCACGGTCATCAGCAGCGCCGCGTTCCTCACCGCGCGCCGGCCCATGAAGCGGGCCGTGCGCAGGAATTGCCTGGTGAAGAACTGCGGGTGCGTCTCGAACAAGGTGTCGTGGATGGTCACGGCGCAGGCGCCGAACGGCAGCAGCGGCATGCGGTACTGCACGTGGAGCAGGTCGACGCGGTGCCTGCGCCGCAGCAGCGCGAGCTGCCAGCCCAGGCGAACGAGGCCGCGCCTGGGCGCCATCGCCACGCACTGCACGTTGGCCATCGAGAACGCCGGATCGGCTTCGCGCAGCTTGTCCGGGTTCGCGCAGAAGAACACGAAGTCGTACTCCGGGGCGCGTCGCACCGCGTCGCGGTACAGGCCCAGCAGGTGGCTGCGGCTGCCCTGGTACGGGCCGTCGAAGGCATGGAAATCGACGCCGATGCGCGGACGCCGGGATTGGCCGGCGAGCGAGGAGATGGGCGTGGTCATCGGGCTCCAGGGCTGAAGAGTGGAAACGTCGGCCCGTCGTGCTGCCGGACAGCGGGTCGACTCGACCGTGGCTGCGGCGGGCTCTGGCGGGCCTGGCGTGCTCATCCTATGTCCAACCTGTGTCGGATTCTTGTGCACTGCAGCGGATATTGATCACGTTTCGCGCCCGGACACCGCCTGCCGCGCTGCGACGGGTCAAGTCGGCGCGGCCTTCGCCGATATCGCTCGAGACAACCCGCCTTCCCGAACGCGACAAATGCCGGCGATCGGGGCCGCTTTTGAACGGATGACCTTCGTACCGGAGGCGGAGCATCCCGAAGAGAAGCGGACCGTCCGTGCGGGCTTCCATCGGCCAAACGCCCGTTCGGGTTCGCGATCGTGCTGCCGGCGACCTTCGCCGTGGCCAGTTGAGGGGATATTGAAATGATCGAATTCATCATCGGGCTCGCGCTGGGCGCCGCCCTCGTCGGCGCCTTCGCCTGGTGGCGCGCCAAGGGCGCGCGCCGGACCGTGGCGCAAGCGGCCGAGGTGCAGCGCTTCGACGTCGTCGACCACGCCGCCGCCGTGCGCGCCGCCGAGGACGAACTGCGCACGCACAAGGCCGAGTTCGCGCGCCAGCGCAAGGACGGCTCGGCGCAGATGGCGCAGATGCAGCGCGAGCACGACCAGTTGCTGCGCGACGTCGGCACGCGCGTCTCCGAGGTCAAGACCTCCGCGCTGCGCAACTGCGACTCGCTGGCCGGCGAGATCAACCAGTTGCTGGGCGTCGTCAAGACCTTCGAGCGCTGGCACGCGGAGATGAACACGCTGCTCCTGCACAACCGCGAGATGCACGCCAAGAGCGAGGAGTTCTCCAAGATCGTCGAGCAGGTGGTGATCGTGGCGCTGAACGCGTCGATCGAGGCCGCCCGCGCGGGCGATCACGGCCGCGGCTTCGCCGTGGTGGCCAACGAGATCCGCACGCTGGCCGGCCGCGCCGAGCGCCTGTCCAAGGACTACCGCGCCAACCTGTACAAGAACGACCTGATCACCACCACCACGTTCCAGGACCTGCAGGCCGGCGGCAAGATGATCGTCGGCGCGGTGATCGGCCTCGAGCTGATCAACAACAAGTCCAAGGACGTGCTGACCGCCGAGGCGAGCGTCGCATGATCACCGAGCGCGCCAAGGCCAGCTTCGACCGGCTGCTGGTGTCGTCGCTCCGGAGCGGGATGCCCGTGGCCGGCGCGAGCGTGACGGTCGAACCGGTCGCGACGCTGGACAAGATCAAGGAAAAGAAGATCGTCATCCTGACGGTCTCGTCGTACCTGTTCCGCGCGATGGCGATCGTGTACTTCAAGCCGGACGCCGCGACGCGCGCGTACTTCAACCGCGCGGCGGAAGAAGGCGCGCCCGCGCTGACCGACGACGAGTTCTACGACCGCGTGTCCGAGTGCGGCAACGTGTGCGTTGGCGCGCTCAACCGCGACCTGGGCCCGTTCTTTCCGCACGTGGGCATGTCCACGCCCAACATCATCGACAAGGACTGCATGCAGTACGTCGGCCTGCTGGGCTGCGAACTCGTCAAGCACTACAAGATCGTGCTCGCGGGCGAGCTGACCCTGTACGCGAGCCTGTGCGTCGCCGACTACGGCCTCGTCGATTTCCATGTCGATCCCGCCGTCGAGGTGGCGGTCGACACCGGCGAACTCGAGATGTTCTGATTTTTCCATTCCTACAAGCAATTCACCGGAGAGTCCCATGGCCCAGATCCTGGTTGTCGATGATTCCAGCACCGTCCGCGACGAAGTCGCGGGCTTCCTCAAACGCAACGGCCTCGACGTCGCCACCGCGGTGGACGGCAAGGACGGCCTGGCCAAGCTGCGCATGGACCCCAAGGTCAGGCTCGTGGTCAGCGACGTCAACATGCCCAACATGGACGGCCTGACGATGGCCGAGAAGATCCGCGGCGAGCTGGGCAACAAGGCGGTCAACATCGTCATGCTGACCACCGAGAACAACCCGAACATGAAGGAACGCGGCAAGGCCGCGGGCATCAAGGGCTGGATCGTCAAGCCGTTCAA